>Ga0070675_100003769_pt1 | contig 11511 bp, 9 predicted proteins | sample KBSM43metaG_FD_65343 | JGI IMG/M metagenome (GOLD analysis project Ga0070675, IMG submission 65343) | Miscanthus rhizosphere microbial communities from Kellogg Biological Station, Michigan, USA - KBS M4-3 metaG | ecosystem: Host-associated > Plants > Roots > Rhizosphere > Soil ...
AGAGTTATGACCACACAGGTCGAGCGGGCGTTCGGTCTCGAAGCGCTCGGAATCGTTCGGTCCGGACGCGTCCACTGGAACCTGAGTCCCGCAGCCCTGTACGAGCAGGCGCTGGCGCGAGGCGAGGCCTCGCTTGCCGCCGAAGGCCCGCTCGTGGCCCGCACCGGTCAGCACACCGGCCGCTCGCCGAACGACAAGTTCGTGGTCAAAGAGCCGGCGAGCGAGAAGCACGTGCACTGGGGCGCGGTGAACCGGCCGATCGACGAGGCCAAGTTCGACGCCCTGCACAAGGACATGACGGCCTACCTCCAGGACAAGGATCTGTTCGTCCTCGACGCCTGGGGCGGCACCGACCCGAAGTACAAGATGCCGATCCGGGTGGTGAACGAGTTCGCGTGGCACAACCTGTTCGCGCGCAACATGTTCCTTCCCGAGAACGACGCCGCGAAGCGCCGGGAGCATCGACCCGAGTTCACGGTGATCGATGCACCGAAATTCAAGGCTGACCCGGCGAAACATGGCACCCGCTCTGAGGTCTTCATCCTCGTGCACTTCGGCCGCAAGATGGTCCTCATCGGCGGCACCCACTACGCGGGCGAAATCAAGAAGTCCATCTTCACCATCCTCAATTACACGCTGCCGCTGCAGGGCGTGCTCTCGATGCACTGCTCGGCCAACATCGGCGTGGGCGGCGACACGGCGCTCTTCTTTGGCCTGTCGGGCACGGGAAAGACGACGCTTTCGAGCGATCCCGACCGGCAGCTCATTGGCGACGACGAGCACGGCTGGAGCGACACCGGCGTCTTCAACTTCGAAGGCGGCTGCTACGCGAAGGTGATCAAACTGTCGAAGGAGGCCGAGCCGCAGATCTACGAGACCACGCGGCGCTTCGGCACCGTCCTCGAGAACGTCGTGATCGATCCCGAACTCCGCACGCTCGACCTCGACGACGCGTCGCTCACCGAGAACACGCGCAGCTCGTATCCGATCACCTTCATCGACAACGCCGAGCTCTCCGGGCTTGGCGGTCACCCGACCAACGTCGTGATGCTGACGGCCGACGCCTACGGGGTGCTGCCGCCCATCGCGCGCCTCACTCCCGATGGCGCTATGTACCACTACCTCTCGGGCTACACCGCAAAGGTGGCCGGCACCGAGAAGGGCGTGACGGAGCCGAAAGCGACGTTCAGCACCTGCTTCGGCGCGCCGTTCCTGCCGCTCAACCCGAACGTCTACGCCAAGATGCTCGGCGAGAAGATCGCCAAGCACCAGGCCAAGGTGTGGCTGGTGAACACCGGCTGGACCGGCGGGCCCTACGGCGTCGGCAGCCGCATGAAGATCGCGCACACCCGCGCCATGATCACTGCGGCGCTCACCGGTCAGCTCGACAACGCCAGCTTCAAGAACCATCCGGTGTTCAACCTCGACGTGCCGGCCGCGGTGCCCGGCGTGCCGGACGGTGTGCTCGACGCGCGCAGCACCTGGCCCGACGCCGCGAAGTACGACGAGCAGGCGAAGAAGCTCGCGCAGATGTTCGCCGACAACTTCAAGACCTTCGAAGGCGACGTCGCGCCGGCGGTGAAGGCGGCCGGCCCGCGCGTGTGATCGCCGCAGCCACCAGGGCCCGCCGCGGGCGCCGCTTGGGCACGACCGCGCGCCGTTGGCGCACCAGAGAGGCTGTGAGCCGGTGAGGGCAGCGTACGAAGCCGTCATCGGCCTCGAAATCCACGCCCAGCTCCGCACGGTCACCAAGATCTTCTGCGGCTGCAGCACGGCGTTCGGCGCTGCGCCCAACTCCGAGGTGTGCCCGGTGTGCCTGGGGCAGCCGGGCGCGCTGCCGGTGCTCAACCGGCAGGCCGTGGACTACGCGGTGATGGCGGCCCTCGCTCTCGGCTGCGAGGTGCAGCGCGAGTCGATCTTCGCGCGCAAGAACTACTTCTATCCCGACCTGCCGAAGGGCTACCAGATCTCGCAGTACGAACGGCCCCTGGCCCTCGGCGGCGGCCTGCGGATCACCGCGGACGGCGCCTCGAGCTTCGTCCGGCTCACCCGCATCCACATGGAAGAGGACGCGGGAAAGTCGCTGCACGAGGGGTTCCGCGACTCCGAGACCAGGACCTACGTGGACTACAACCGCAGCGGCGTGCCGCTCATCGAGATCGTGTCGGAGCCGGACCTGCGGTCGGCGGCGCAGGCGGCCGAGTTCTTCACGCGCTTGCGCGAGATCCTGGTATCGATCGGCGTCACCGACGGCAACATGGAAGAGGGGAGCCTGCGCTGCGACGCCAACGTGTCGGTGCGCCCGTCCGGCCAGGAGGCGCTCGGCACCAAGGCCGAGGTGAAGAACGTCAACTCGTTCCGCTACCTGCACAAAGCGATCGAATACGAGATCGACCGGCAGATCGAATTGGTGGCGAAGGGCGGCCGTGTGGTGCAGGAGACGCGGCTCTTCGACTCGGCCACCGGCCGCACGCATTCGATGCGCAGCAAGGAAGAAGCACACGACTATCGCTATTTCCCCGAGCCCGACCTGCCGCCGCTCCTCGTCACCACCGAGCGCGTCGAGCGTCTGCGGGCCTTGATGCCGGAGCTGCCGGAGGCACGCCGCCGCCGGTTCGTCGAGAGCTACGGCATCCCCGACTACGACGCCGGCGTGCTCATGCAGTCCGGCCTGGCCGACTACTTCGAGGCGGTCGCGGGCGCGGCCGGCAACGCCAAGGCGGCGAGCAACTGGGTGATGGGCGAACTGCTGCGCACGCTCAACGAGCGCGGCACGGCCGTGGCCGACGTGCCATTGCCGCCGGCGTCGCTGGCTGGCCTGATCGCGCTCGTGGACAAGGGCACGATCAGCAACGCCATCGCCAAGGACATCTTCCCGAAGATGTACGAGTCGGGACAGTCGGCCGCCGACATCGTCGCCGGCGAAGGCCTGGCCCAGAACTCCGACGAGTCGGCGGTGCTCGAGATCGTGCGCCGCGTCATCGCCGCCAATGCCGAACCGGTGGCGCAGTACCGCGCCGGCAAGCAGCAGACGTTCGGGTTCCTCGTCGGCCAGGTGATGAAGGGCAGCGGCGGCAAGGCCAACCCCAAGCTCGCCAACGCGCTGCTCAAGCGCGAGCTCGATGCGTGATCGCCCGGCCGGAGGCCGGGCAATTAAGCACTGCGCTCGCGAGCGGAGCCACAAGCAATTGGTCGTGGCGAAGCTTGCGAGCTATACTCCGGCCACGCGTACCTATCCTTTCGTTGTGAGCTCGCCGTCGTGATCACGACGCACAAACTGTCGAAGCTCTATGGGCGCGGCCTGTACGCGCTGCGGGACCTGACCATCACCGTCGGCAAGGGCGAGTTCGTGTTCCTCACCGGCCCCAGCGGCGCCGGCAAGTCCACGTTCCTCCGACTCCTGCTCATGAAGGAGCGCCCGAACGAGGGCGAGATCGTCGTCAACGGCCACAACCTGGCCAGTCTGTCGCGCCGCGAGATCCAGGAGTACCGCCGCGGCATCGGCTTCGTCTTCCAGGACTTCAAGCTGATCCAGCGGCGCACGGTGCTCGAGAATATTTCCTTCGTGTCCGAAGTGATCGGCGTCTCGCCCGCGCAGCAGCGGCGCCGCGCGTTCCAGGTGCTCAAGTGGGTCGGCCTGCAGCACCGCATGAATGCCTATCCGCAGGAGCTCTCGGGCGGTGAGCAGCAGCGCATCTCGATCGCGCGCGCGCTGATGAACGACCCGGCGCTGCTGCTGGCCGACGAGCCGACCGGCAACCTCGATCCCGATCTGTCGCTCGAGATCATGAACCTGTTCCGCGAGATCAACGCCGGCGGCACCACGGTACTCATCGCCACCCACGACCGGGAATTGATCCGGCTGGTGGGACGCCGGAGCGTCACGCTCGATTCGGGCCGGATCGTGGAAATGGCCGAGGGGATGCGGGCGTGAGGGCCATCGACTACGCCTTCCGGCAGGGATGGGCGAGCCTGCGGCGCGGGGGCGGGTCCACCGTGTTCGCGGTCATCGCCATCGCGCTGGCCGTGAGCGTGCTCGGCGGACTGCTGCTGGTCACCTGGAACATGGAGCGCCTGCTCGCGCGCTGGACCACGAGCGCGGAGTTCTCAGTCTTCCTCCGCGACGATGCCACGTCGGAGCAGCGCGGCCTCATCGAGACGCTGATCGATCAGAGCGGCGCCGCGGCCGGCCGCGAGTACATCTCGAAGGAGCAGGCGCTCGTGCGCTTCCGCCGCGAGTTCGCCGACCTCGCGTCGACGGCGGCCGCCGTCGGCGACAACCCGTTTCCCGCGTCGCTCGAGGTGCGCGTCCAGCGCAGCGCCGAGGCCGACGGCCGCGCCGACGCGCTGCTGCGCCGTGTCGCCACCCTGCCGGGCGTGGCGGATGTCCGCTACGATCGCGCCTGGCTCTCGAAGGTGGGGGCAGGCCTCGACTCGCTGCGTCGCGCCGGGCTCGTGCTGGCGCTGCTGATGGCGGTGGCCGCGGCGGTCACCGTCGCCGCCGTCGTGCGGCTCGGCCTGCACGCGCGGCGCGAGGAAATCGAGATCATGCAGCTCGTCGGGGCGTCGATCGCGTTCATCCGCGGCCCGTTCGTCGCCGAGGGCCTGCTGCAGGGAGGCATCGGCGCGCTGGCCGCGGTCCTGCTGCTCTGGGCCGGATTTGCGGTCTCGAGCGCCTCGTGGGGGCCGCAGCTCGCCGCGGCGCTCGAGGGCCTGGACCCGCAGTTCCTGCCTGCGCGGTTCTGCGCGCTGCTCGTGGCCGGGGGCATGGCGGTCGGCGGAGCGGGGGGCTTTGCGGCCTCGCGGCACGCCGTCTGACGGGCGCGCCGGGGGTGACGGGTCCTGGGATATTGCTGCGTTGACACGCCCATGTTTCCGTGGCTAGACTGGATCCAATCGGCCGCATGAAGGTCCATCGGCAACGGGTTTCCCGCTTTTTGACCGATTCCCTCCCGCTCTGGGAGCCGACCTGTTATTCCCGCTCCAGCTTCTACCGCGAAGAGTTCATCAAGTGCCAGCGCTGTCTCGATCAGCAGCGTGAGTACTATTCCGAGCGCGCGGTGACGGACGTCGAGGAAGCGCTCACGAAAGTCATGGCGCAGCTCGATCGCCTGTGTGCCACCGAGGACGCGGACCAGGTGGTGAGCCGCCTGCTGCGGCAGTTCGATGTGGTGACCGGGCTGTCCGCCTGGACCGATCCGCGGCAAGTGAACTGATCAAGGGCGCTGCCCTTGTCCGTCGGCGCCCTTGAATAGTCGCCCCTCCCTCGCCCAACTCAGATCCGACCTCGAACACATCGTGCGGGCGGCGCTGGACGCCGTCGATGCCGGGCTGCTCGTACGCCGGGCGATGGTCGATCCCGGGGTGGCCGCTGCGCTGAACGGTGCCTCGGCGGTCCACGTGGCGGCCGCGGGCAAGGCGGCATCGGTGATGCTCGACGCGTGCGCCGGCTACGGTGTCTCGCCGCGGGCGATGCTGGGCATCGGCCCGTCCGGCTCGCCGGCCCCGCCGCCGGGCACCGAGTGGCACGCCGGCGGCCACCCGCTGCCCACCGAAGGCAGCCTTGCCGGCGCCCGGCGCGCGTTGGCGATGGCCGGCAGTGTGCGGCCCGACGAACTCCTGCTCGTGCTGCTGTCGGGCGGAGGCTCGGCGCTGATGGCGTTGCCGGCCGACGGGGTGACGCTGGCCGACAAGCAGCAGACGGTGCGCCGCCTGCTCGAAGCGGGCGCCGACATCTACGAACTGAACACCGTCCGCAAGCACCTGTCGGCGATCAAGGGCGGGCTGCTCGCGGCGGCCTGCCACGGCCGGACACTGACGCTGGCGGTGTCGGACGTGGTCGGCGACGATCTCTCGGTCATCGCTTCGGGTCCGACGGTTCCCGATCCGAGCACGTTTGCCGATGCGCTCGCAGTGCTGGCACGCCGCGGCGGCGAGGCGGCCTACCCGGCGCCGGTGATCGCGCGCTTGCGCGCGGGCGTGGCTGGCGCCGTGGCGGAGACGCCAAGCCTGGACGACGCACGCCTTGCCCGGGCACTCGCGCAGGTGATTGGGCCGCAGCGCGGTGCCGTGGAGGGGGCGCGCCAGGCGGCAGCGGCGCTGGGCTTCGCGGTGCTCGTCGTCGACGCTCCAGTGACCGGCGAGGCCCGCTTTGCGGCGGCGTCCCATGTGGACGAGGTCGCGCGCCTCGTGGCCGGCCTGCCGCGGCCCGCCTGTGTGATTGCCGCGGGCGAGACCACGGTGACGGTCACCGGCACGGGCAAGGGCGGCCGCAATCAGGAGTTCACGTTTGCCGCGGCCCGCACGCTGGCCCGACTTGGCGGCGCCGTGGTGGCGGCGAGCGTCGGCACCGACGGCATCGATGGCCCCACCGATGCGGCCGGCGCCATCGCCGACACCACCACCTTCGAACGCGCCCGAAACGCCGGGATAGAGGATCCCGACGCCTACTTACGAGACAACAATACTTATGCTTTTTTCGATCGCCTCGGCGATCTCATCCGAACCGGGCCGACCCGGACGAACGTCGGCGATATCCAAATCATTCTGGTCGCCTGAATCTTTCGCTCCCCAGCTACCGTTCCCGGCGCCGACTACGAGGCCGGTAGGGCGGGTTGGGCTGGTAGGGAGGCCGGCGCTTTCGGCGCCGGTAAGCGCGTGACCCGCGAAGAAATCCTGACGCAGCTGCGCGAGCGCGCGCACTATCCGGCGACCGCCCGCGACCTCGCCCGCATTCTCAAGGTGCCGCGCGAGCAGCGCGCCACCTTCAGCCGGCATCTCAAGGCGCTCGTGGCCGAGGGCGAGCTCGTGCAGGTGCGCGGCAACCGTCTCGGTCTGCCCGAGAAGATGGATCTCGTGGTCGGACGCCTCCAGGTGAACCCGGCCGGCTTCGGTTTCGTGACCGCCGAGCGCAAGGGCGACGGAGACGAGCAACCCGACATCTACATCCCGGCCTTCGCCCTGGCCGAGGCCATGCACGGCGATACCGTGGTCGCCCGCGTGGAGAAGCACACCGAGAAGGGGCTCGAAGGGCGGCTCGTCAAGATCCTCGAACGTGCCCACGAGCGCGTGGTCGGACGGTTCGAGGTGGACGCCTCGGGCCTCGGCTATGTGGTGCCGTTCGATCGCCGCCTGGTGACCGACGTTCAGATTCCCACCGGCCAGGCCTCGTCGGCTGAACCCGGCGACATGGTGGTGGTCTCGATGACGCGCTGGCCGAGCGCTACGCGCGGACCGGCGGGCACGGTGAGCGAGGTGCTCGGACGCATCGACCAGCCGGGCGTGGACACGCAGATCATCATCCGCAAGTACGGCATCCCCGACGCGCATCCGCCCGAGGTCGTGGCCGAAGCGCGTGCCATCGGGGGCGCGGTGCGCGAGCAGGACATCAAAGGACGCACCGACTTCCGTGACGTCACCACGGTGACCATCGACGGCGAGCACGCCCGCGACTTCGACGACGCCATCACGCTCGAGCGTCTGCCGAACGGCCACTACTGGCTCGGCGTCCACATCGCCGACGTGTCGCACTATGTCCAGGAAGGCAGCGCGCTCGACGAGGAGGCCTATGCACGCGGAACGTCGGTCTATTTCACCGAGCGCGCCGTACACATGTTCCCGCACGAGCTCGCCACCGGCCTCTGCAGCCTCAACCCGCACGTCGACCGGCTCGTCCAGTCGTGCCTCATGGAGGTGGATCGGCGCGGCCAGGTGGTGCGCTACGAAATGCACGACGGCGTCATCAACAGCGACGAGCGGATGACCTACACGGACGTCAACGCCATCCTCACCGGCGAGGGGGAGGCGGCGGCGGTGCGGGCCAGATACGAGCGCCTCATTTCGTTCTTCGCCCTGATGGAGGAGCTCTTCGGCGTGCTCAACACGCGCCGTCGCCGGCGCGGGGCCATCGACTTCGACCTGCCCGAGGCCGAGGTCGTGCTCGGTGCGGACGGCCTCATCGACGCGATCGTGGCGAGCGAGCGCAACGTCGCGCACCGCCTGATCGAGGAGTTCATGCTGCTGGCCAACGAAACGGTGGCCGCGCATCTCGTCACTCACGGCGTGCCCTCGCTGCACCGCGTGCACGAGTCGCCGGACAGCCAGAAGGTGGCCGACTTCGAGGCCTTCATCGCGCCGCTCGGCTACAGCCTGGCCGCGACCGGGCGCGCGCTCAAGCCGGTCCACTTCCAGCGCCTGATCGACCGGATGAAGGGCACGCCGGAGGAGCGGCCGATTGCGGCGCTGATGCTGCGCACGATGCAGAAGGCGCGCTACGACGCCGTCAGCCTCGGACACTTCGGCCTGGCCGCCGAGCACTACACCCACTTCACGTCGCCGATTCGCCGGTATCCGGACCTGGTGGTGCACCGGATGCTGCGGCAGTCACGCCGCGGCACGTTCGCGTCAGATCGGCCGTCGATTCTGCCCCTCGGCGAGTCGCGCCTCGAGCAGCTCGCCGAGGAGCTGCCCGAAACCGCGCGCCAGTCCTCCGAGATGGAGCGGCGCGCCGACGAGGCCGAGCGCGAGCTGCTGCAGTGGAAGAAGGTGCGCTTCATGGCCGACAAGGTCGGCGACGAATACGAGGGCTTCGTCACCGGCGTCGCGCCGTTCGGCCTGTTCGTCGAGCTCGTCGAGCACTACGTCGAGGGGCGGGTGCACGTCTCGAGCATGGCTGACGACTACTACCGCTTCGTCGAGCAGCAGCACGCGCTCTACGGCGAGAACACGAAGAAGACCTACCGGCTGGGCGCGAAGGTGAGGGTGCAGGTGGTGCGCGTGGATCTCGAGCGCCGGCAGATCGATCTGGGGCTGGTGGAGATTCTGGACGCGGTGCGTGAAGAGGGCCGGCCGCGGCAGGTGCGCAGCCGGGTCAAGCCGAAGATCGAAAGGCGCACGCGCCCGGGCCGCCGCGAGCGCGCGGACCGGAAGGGAAAACGGCGCTAGCTCTTCTCGGGCGTCGGCTTCCGCGGGGAGTCGTCGGCCGTGGCTTCGCGCGTGGCGTCCTTGAAGTTGCGAATGCCCTTGCCGATGCCCCGGCCCAGCTCGGGCAGCCGGTTCGCACCGAAAATGACGACCGCGATGACGAGCACGATCAGGATTTCGGTCATGCCAAAGTTCATACGACACCCGTGCGGCGCGCAAAGGAGCCCGGTGAACGTCCCAGCTCCAAGACGCCGAATGGCTGAAATTGTACCACGCGGCCTCTGGGAACGCTTTTTGTAGCCTCGAGGTGCATGGACCCGCTTCGGTACCGGATTGTCCGTTCGGCCGGACGGCGTGGCCGCCGCCGCTGGCCCGCGTGGGGGCTGACAGCGTTGTTCTGCCTGGCTGCGGTGCCCGTGCCGGAGGCGCAGGAAGAGCCCGCCGCGCGCTTTTCCAGCGGCGTTCAGGCCGTCGAGGTATACGCCACGGTGACGGATGGTGCCGGAGAGCCGGTCACCGGCCTGAAGGCCGCCGATTTCGAGCTCGACGACGACCGCCGCCCGCAAGCCATCACGACGTTTGCCGAAGGCGCGTTCACGCTGACGGTGGCTCTCGGCGTGGACAGAAGCCTCAGCATGGCTGGCGAGCCCATCCGCCTCGCCAAGCGCGCGGCTCAATCGTTCCTCGGGCAGTTGGGTCCCGGCGACCGCTCGATGGTCGTAGCCATCAGCGCCGAGGCCGATGTCGTGGCCCCGCTCACGGCCGGCCGTGACGAGCAGGCGCACGCCATCGCGCTCCTGACACCCTGGAGCACGACCGCCCTGCGGGATGCCGTCGTGAAGACGCTCGACCGCCTCGCCCCGGAACCAGGCCGTCAGGCACTCGTCGTGTTCTCCGACGGCGCCGATCGGTACAGTCAGGTGAGCCCGGCGCAGATGCTCGATCGGGCGCGGAGCGGCCCGGCGCTGGTGTATCCCATCGTGTTCGGCCGTGCGCCGGTGGCCGCGCTGGCCGCGATCGCCTCGCTCACGGGCGGGCGGTCCTTCGTGCTGCGCGACGCCAGCGAGCTCGAAGGCGCGCTTGGCAGCATCGCCCGGGAACTGCGGCATCAGTATCTGCTCGGATATGCGCCGGCGGGTGCGACCGATCCGGGCCGGTGGCATCCCATCCGTGTCCGGGTTCGCAACCACGAGGCTCGCGGGTGGCGGGTGCGGGCCCGGGACGGGTATTGGGGACGCTAGAGGCGGCCAAGAGCATGCATATGACCGGAGCCAAACGCGGCGGGCAGGCGTCTAAGCTTGCGGCGCTGGCCCCGCTCGGGGACAATCTGACAAGCGCAGTCGGCGCGACCCGCTCGAGCCGCGGGTGGAGCGCAGTATCTGGCGACACCGGTTTGATGCCGGTGCGCAGTTAAGCCCTATGGCCACCCAGACCCCGTCCGGGCCGAGCAACACGACTGTGCAGTCGTCGCACCTCCACGTGCGTCCAGAGGACATCGGCCCCGCTGAAGTGCATTTCATGTTCGAGATGCAGCAGAAGCGGATCGGCGGTGCGCTCGGCGTGTCGATGGCATCCCACGCCGCCGTCCTCCTGCTCATCTTTCTCATCAGCCAACTGCTCCCGGAGAAGGTCTACCAGGCGGTCCTTCCGGACCGGCTGCCCGACATCGTGTGGCTCGCCCAGCCGGGCCCGGGCGGCGGCGGAGGTGGCGGCGGCAACAACAACCCCGAACCGCCGAAGAAGGTCGAACTCAAGGGCGAGAAGCCGGTAACCGTGCCGGTGAAAGAGGAGCCCGTCGAGGCGAAGAAGGAGCCGGATCCCGAGCCCGAGGTGAAGATTCCGGCCGAGACCGCCGCGGCGGCCCCGGTCGTGGCACCGGGCGTGATCGAGACCACGCAACCCGCATCCGAATCGCAGGGCGCCGGTGTGGGTGGCGGCGGGGGCACGGGCCGCGGCACTGGCGTGGGGGCCGGTGAAGGTTCGGGTCTGGGACAGGGCAGTGGCGGCGGCACCGGCGGCGGCACCTACCGCCCGGGCAACGGCGTCACCATTCCGCAACTCGTGCGCGAGGTGAAGCCCGCCTATACCGCCGATGCGATGCGTGCGAAGGTGCAGGGCACCGTGTGGCTCGAGTGTGTGGTGATGCCTGATGGCACCGTCGGCCGGGTCGAGGTGATTCGCTCCCTCGACAGCACGTTCGGTCTCGACCAGGAAGCCATCAAGGCGGCCAAGCAGTGGCGCTTCCGTCCCGGCATGCGCTTCGGCGAACCGGTGCCGGTGCTCATCACCATCGAGCTGGCGTTCACGCTGCGCTGACGCTGCGGGCCGGCTGAAGCCGGCCCCTACGTACGTAAAAAGGGCGGCTCCCCGTGAGAGGAGCCGCCCTTTTTCTTGACAGGCGTTCTTCCGGAAGCCCGAAGCCTGGAGCCGGAAGCCGTCCAGCGACAGACGTTAGTACATCCCGCCCATGCCGCCGCCGTGCGAGTGGCCGCCGCCGCCCGCCGCTTCCTTCTTCTCCTCGGGAATCTCGGAGACGAGGGCTTCGGTGGTGAGCAGGAGCGAGGCGATCGACGACGCGTTCTGCAGCGC
>Ga0070675_100003771_pt1 | contig 11508 bp, 10 predicted proteins | sample KBSM43metaG_FD_65343 | JGI IMG/M metagenome (GOLD analysis project Ga0070675, IMG submission 65343) | Miscanthus rhizosphere microbial communities from Kellogg Biological Station, Michigan, USA - KBS M4-3 metaG | ecosystem: Host-associated > Plants > Roots > Rhizosphere > Soil ...
CCGGCCGTGTCCGACGTCTTGCTCGCCACCTCGCGCACCATCTGCGCGCCCATGTTCTCGAGCGGGTCCTTGAGGTCGATCTCCTTGGCCACCGTGACACCGTCCTTGGTGATGGTGGGGGAGCCGAACTTCTTGTCGAGTACGACGTTACGGCCCTTGGGCCCGAGCGTGACCTTGACCGCGTCGGCCAGCTGGTTCACGCCGCGGAGAATCGCCTGCCGCGACTGCTCGCCGTAGATAATCTGTTTTGCCATTCCTGTCGCTCCACACGCCGCGCGGGATGTCCGCGCACTCAGTTGCCTTTTAAGAGCAGTTACTTCGAATCGAGGACGGCGAGAATCTCGTCCTCGCGCATGATGAGGTATTCCTCACCATCGATCTTGATTTCCTGGCCGGAGTACTTGCCGAACAGGATGGTGTCGCCATCCTTGACGTCGAGCGGCTGGCGGCTGCCGTCTTCCTTCACCTTGCCGGCGCCCACGGCGTAGACCTTCCCCTGCTGCGGCTTTTCCTTCGCCGAGTCCGGGATGATGATCCCGCCGATCTTCTGCTCGCCCTCTTCAATGCGCTGGACGATGATGCGGTCGTGCAACGGTCTCACTTTCATGTCAATCGACTCCACTGATAACCATGTCTCGAGCTGCGGCCTGTCGGCGCGCGGCGGCCCGTCCTGGGGTGTTCCTCCGGCAACCTGTTCATGGTCGAACGGACAACGGGTGCGTCGCGGCGATGGCCGTCGATGCCTGGATGCCCGCCTGCTTTCCCCTTGCAGGTTAGCAGTCGGTCACCACGACTGCTAAGGATAGTGGCGGCAAAAGAGGCTGTCAAGGTGAGCAGCCCGACGGGGTGACCGCGCGAAGCCCTGCCGGGGCGGTGGTCAGGCGCTGCGGCGCAGACGGTGCTCGGCGATTTTTCGGCTGAGCGTGTTGCGGTGGATGCCCAGCAGGTCGGCGGTCTTGCCGAGATTGCCGTCCATCTTCTGCAGGGCGTGGGTGATGAAGCGCTTCTCGAATTCCCGCTGGGCGTCCTCGTAGCGCACGCCCTTTCCGAGCATTTCCGCGACCAGGTGTTCCAGCTGGTCCTTCATTGCCATCAGTCGAGCTCCCGTCCGGTCAGGCGCCTGAACGCTTCCAGGTATTTTTCGCGGGTCTTCTCGACCACGTCGTCGGGAAGCGACGGCACCGGGGGTTGCTTGTTCCAGTGAATCTGTTCGAGATAGTCGCGGACGAACTGCTTGTCGAAGCTGGGTTGCGGGCCCCCGGGCGCGTAGCGATCGATCGGCCAGTACCGGGATGAGTCGGGGGTCATCACCTCGTCGATGAGGATCAGCGCGCCGTCGCCGGCCACCCCGAACTCGAACTTCGTGTCGGCCAGGATGATGCCGCGGGATTCGGCGTGCGCTGCGCCGGCGGTGTAGAGCGCCAGCGTGAGGGTGCGCACTTCGGCCACGAGCGCCTCGCCGATGAGCGCGCCGGCATCCGCCTCGGAAATGTTGATGTCGTGGCCGGTGCTGGCCTTGGTGGCCGGCGTGAAGATCGGCGCCGGGAGGCGGTCGGATTCGCGCAGGCCGGGCGGGAGCGCCACGCCGCAGACCGCGCCCGTCGCCCGGTACTCCTTCCACCCCGATCCGGAAAGGTAGCCGCGCGCCACGCACTCGATGGCGAGCGGCGTGGTCTTCTTCACCAGCATCGACCGGCCCTGCAGCATCTCGCGATGCGGCTGCAGGTCGGCGGGCAGATCCGCCATGTCGGTGCTGAGCAGGTGGTGCGCGACGATTCCGGCGGTGTGCTCGAACCAGAAGGCGGAGAGCTGGGTGAGCACCTTGCCCTTATCGGGGATGCCCGAACCGAGCACGTAGTCGAAGGCGGAGATGCGATCGGTCGCCACCAGCAGCAGGCGATCGCCCAAGTCGAAGAGGTCGCGAACCTTGCCGTGGCGATCGGGTCGCGTGCCGTTGAGGCGTGTGTCGAGGAGAGGAGCGGCGGGCACGGCGATCTCGGACGAAAGGCCGGGGGATCTTAGCGGCCCGCGGCAATGGCTGCAACCGTACGCAAGGGGACCGGCCGTCGGCGTGGAGGGCCCTGATATATTGTGGAGGCTCTGAGCGCCAACCTCGTGTCGTCCATCGTCGGTCTGTGAAGGGCCGAACCGCGCTCGTTTCGCTGTTGGCCGTAGGGCTGCTCGTGTGGTTCCTGCGACACGCCAATCTCGGCGACGTGTGGCGCCAGGTGCAGCAGGCGCGGGTGGATCTGCTCGTGGCGGCCTTGGGCGTGGTGGCGGCCACCTACTGGGCGCGCGCCGTGCGCTGGCGGTACTTGCTGGCGCCGATCGGCCCGACGCGCTTCCGGACGGTGTTCCGGGCCACGGTGATCGGGTTTGCCGCGCTCGGCCTGCTGCCGGCGCGAGCCGGAGACATCCTGCGGCCGTACCTGGTGGCCCGGCAGGAGGGGCTGAGCCTGTCGTCGGCCTTTGCGACGATCGTGATCGAGCGGGTGCTCGATTTGATTGCGGTGCTGCTGCTGCTGGCGGTGTACCTGGCGGTGGCGGCCGACGTGTCGAGCATGTCGCCGGCGCTGCTGCGATCGGTCGTGGCCTCGGCGTCGACGGCCGGGCTCCTGGCGGTGTTGATGATTGGGGTGCTGTGGCTGGTCGCCTCGCATCCCGAGCGTGTCGGCGGCTTGGTGCAGATGGTGGACCGGGTCTTGCCGCATGCCCTGGCCCGGCGTCTGGCCCTGACGGCGCAGTCGTTCAGCGGCGGGCTCGCCGTGGCGCGGCGGCCACGCGAGCTCATCCCCGCGATTCTGTGGTCGCTGGGCATCTGGCTCTGTCATGCCGGTGAGGTCTGGATCGTGACGCGGGCGTTCGCCATGGCACTGCCGGTGGCCGGGTCGTTCCTGCTGCAGGCCCTGCTGGTGCTCGGCGTCGCGGTGCCGACACCGGGTGGCGTGGGCAGCTACCACGAGGCCTACCGGTTCGGGATGACCACGTTCTTCGGCGCCGCGAACGACAAGGCGATTGCCGCCGCTCTGGTGCTGCACGCCATCTCGTTCGTGCCGGTGATCCTGCTGGGGCTGGTCTTCATGGCGCAGGACGGGTTGAGCCTGGGACGGCTGAACGATCTGGCCCGCTCGGCCCCGCAGGAAGGAGTCGCGGCGAACCGATGAAGTGCCCATTCTGCGGCCACCTCCGCGACAAGGTCGTGGACTCGCGCGAGAGCAAGGAGGGCGAGGCCATCCGCCGCCGCCGCGAGTGCCTCGAGTGCGGCCGGCGCTTCACGAGCTACGAGCGCATCGACGAGATCGCCTACATGGTGATCAAGAAGGACGGCACGCGCGAGCGGTTCGAGCGGCAGAAGCTCATCGCCGGCCTCCTCAAGGCGTGCGAGAAGCGCCCGGTCAGTATCGCCGCGATCGAGGCCGTCGCCGACAAGGCCGAGGCGCTGCTGCAGGAGCGCCCCGACAAGGAGATGGGCACCGAGGAAGTGGGCGCCCTGGTCATGGACGAGCTGAAGCGCCTCGACAAGGTGGCCTACGTGCGCTTTGCATCGGTGTATCGTCATTTCCGCGACATCGGGGAGTTCATGAGCGAGCTCAAGGATCTGCTCGCGACCAAGGAGTAGCTTGGCGCTGACGCTGCCGCATCCCACCGCGCAGCGCGAACCGCTGGCGCCGCCGCCGCGCCGTCGCGCCGGCGACCGCAGGGCCCGTGCGTTCTTCGACAACACCAAGCTCATCCTGCTTGGCATCGCCGCCCTGGTCGGCGCGCTCGCCGGGTTGCTCGCGCTCGCCAACCGGTCAGCCTCGCTTGCCCCGGACGTCCTCGCCGAGTTCGTCCTGTATGCGCTCTCGGCCACCGACCTCACCATTCTCGTCGCGCTCGTCTTCGTGCTGGCGCGCAACATCGTCAAGCTGGTCGTCGAACGGCGGCACGCGCTGCCGTTTGCGCGGTTCCGCGCCAAGCTCGTGGCCGCGCTGCTGGGCATGACCATCATTCCCGCGGTGCTGGTGCTGATCGTCGGGAGCGAGCTCATTCGCAACAGCGTGGATCGCTGGTTCAACGCGCCGATGGAGCAGGTGCTCGCCTCGGCACAAGGCATCGCCGCCGACTATTACCAGGAGCAGCAGCGAGTCGTCTCGTCGTTCTCGCAGCGGCTGGCCCGGCGACTCGGGCCGCTCGACGTGGCGGGAGCCGACCCGGCGACCGTGCAGGCCGCGGTGGATTCCGACGCGCCGCCGGAGCACGTCGAACTGGTGGAGGTGTTTGCCGTCTCGGACGCGGGAGGCGGCCCGGCGGTCCGGCCGGTGGCGCGCCTGCAGGCCGACGGCATCGCGGCCGGCGCGGACGTGGGTTCGGCGGCCCTCGCCGAACGCGCCGCAGCCTCGGGCGCCGAGGCGCGCGCGGTGGACCGTCTTGCGAGCGGCGCCGAGCTGATCCGGTCCGCCACGCCCATCCGCACCTCGAGCCAGGGTGCCGTGCGCGGCGTGGTGATTGCCAGCCATTACCTCCCCCGCGAATTCGTCGCCCGTGCGCGCGGGATGACCAGCGCCTTCGAGAGCTACCAGCAGCTGCGCGTGCTGAAGGGTCCGGTGACCGGCGTCTACGTCTCGTTCTTCCTCATGCTCACGCTGATGATTCTCGTGGGCGCGACGTGGATGGGCCTCTACATGGCCAAGCGCATCACGAGGCCGGTGCAGCTGCTGGCGACGGCGGCGCACGAGATCGGCGCGGGCCGCTTCGATTACCGCGTGGAGGTGCAGAGTCACGACGAGTTCGGCTCGCTCGCCGAGGCCTTCAACGTGATGGCCGGTGAGCTGGCGACCAGCCGTCAGCGGCTCGAGCGCTCCGCGGTGGAGCTGGAGCGCAAGCACCAGGACGTCGAGGGCCGCCGCCGCTACGTCGAGACCGTGCTGGAACGCATTGCCAGCGGCGTCGTGTCGGTGGATGCGGCGGGTCGGATTCGCACCTGGAACTCCGCGGCGCGCCGCCTGCTGGCCATCGACTCCGACGTCTCGGGACAGCGCGCGGAAGACGTGTTCGGGGCGCCGGGGCTGACACCGCTCGGGGCGCTGCTGGCCGAGAGCGCGACGGCGCGCGACATCCGCCCGCAGGACGTGTCGATTACCCGCGACGGACGCGATCTGCACCTGGCGGTGATGACGTCGCCGCTGCGGCGCGAAGACGGCAGCCACGATGGCATCGTGGTGGTCTTCGATGACATGTCGCCGCTCATCCGGGCGCAGAAGGTGGCGGCATGGCGCGAGGTGGCGAGGCGCCTCGCGCACGAGATCAAGAACCCGCTGACGCCGATTCAGCTGTCAGCCGAACGCCTCCGGCGCCATTTCGGGCAGGCGCCGCTGCCGACGCGGGCGCTGGTGGAGGAATGCGCCAGCACCATCATCGGCGAGGTCGAGTCGCTGAAGGGCCTGGTGGACGAGTTCTCGCAGTTTGCCCGGATGCCGGCGCCGCGCGCGGTACCCACCGACGTGCACGCGCTGCTCGATGGGGCGCTGGCGCTTTACGACGGCCTGCTCCCGCACGTCAGCCTGGAGCGGCGCTACGGGGCCGGGCTCCCGCGCGTGTCGGTCGATTCCGAGCAGATGCGCCGCGTCGTGCTCAATCTGGTCGACAATGCCGTCGAGGCGATGAGCCGCTCCGGCACCATCGCCATTTCGACCGAGCACGACCGGGGCAACAACCTGCTCCGCATCGTCGTCGCCGACGACGGCCCTGGCATTCCTCCGGCCGAGCGAGAGAAACTGTTCCTGCCCTATTACTCGACCAAGCAGCGCGGCAGCGGTTTGGGTCTCGCCATCGTCCGGCGCATCGTCGCCGAACACGGGGGCGCGATCGACGTCGCCGACAACGTGCCGCGAGGCACGCGGTTCGTCATCGAGCTGCCCTGCTGATCCCGCGCCTGCTGGTGTCCACCCCGATGTCTTCCTCCATCCTCATCGTCGACGACGAACCGGGCGTTCGCAGCGCCCTCGGCGGTGTGCTGCGTGACGAGGGCTACACCGTGGACGCGGTGGACAGCGGGGAAGCCTGTCTCGACCGCCTGAGCCGCCAGCCCTACGACGTGGTGGTGCTCGACATCTGGCTGCCGCGCATGGACGGCCTGGCCACGCTGGGGCGCATGCGCGAGCGGGAGTGCGACGCCGAAGTGGTGATCATCTCCGGCCACGGCAGCGTCGAGGCGGCGGTACGCGCCATCAAGATGGGTGCGTTCGACTTCGTCGAGAAGCCGCTGTCGCTCGACAAGACGGTGCTGGTCGTCCGCAACGCGCTGCGGCAGCGGCGGCTCCAGGCCGAGAACCTGGCGCTGCGCGCCAAGGTGGACGCACAGCACACGATGGTCGGCGAGAGCCTGGCCATGGCGCGGCTGCGCGATCAGATCGCCATGGCCGCGCCCTCGAACGGGCGAGTGCTGATCTTCGGCGAAAACGGCACCGGCAAGGAGCTGGTGGCACGCAACATTCACGCGATGAGCCGGCGCCGCGCGGCGCCGTTCGTCGAGGTCAACTGCGCCGCCATTCCCGAGGAGCTGATCGAGAGCGAGCTCTTCGGTCACGTCCGGGGGGCCTTCACCGGCGCGGTGGCCGACCGGCGCGGGAAGTTCGAGACTGCTCACGGCGGCACGATCTTCCTGGACGAGATTGCGGACATGAGCCTGAAGACGCAGGCGAAGGTGCTGCGGGTGCTGCAGGAGCAGGTGATGGAAGCGGTTGGCGGCTCCACCCGCATCCGCGTCGACGCGCGCGTGCTGGCCGCGACCAACAAGGACCTGACCGAAGAGATTCGCGCCGGGCGGTTCCGCGAGGACCTGTATTTCCGGCTGAACGTCGTGCCGATCTTCGTGCCGCCGCTGCGCGAGCGGCCCGAGGACATTCAGCTCCTCGCCGATCACTTCATGGCGCTGCTCGCCCGCGAGTACGGGCGCCGGCCGAAGACGTTCGAGGCCGAGGCGGTGGCGGTGCTGCGGCGCTACGGCTGGCCGGGCAACGTGCGCGAGCTGCGCAACCTCGTCGAGCGGCTGATGATCATGGTGCCAGGAGAGGTGGTGACGGCGGTCGACCTGGCGTTCCTGGGGCAGGGCACGATCGGCGCCGTCCGGCCCGACGCCCCGCCCGACCGCATCGTCCCCCTGCACCTCGCCCGGGACGACTTCGAGAAAGGCTACATCCTGCACGCGCTCGCCGCTCAGCAAGGCAACATGTCACGCACCGCCGATGTGCTGGGCGTCGAGCGCAGCAACCTCTATCGCAAGATGCGCCGCTTCGGGATCGCGCCGTCGCGCCGGCCGGACGACGATCTGGAGCCGGCGTGACACCAGCGCGAGTCGACGACATCCCGACACCAGCGCTCGTCGTCGACGTGCCGGCGCTCGACCGCAACATCGCCGCCATGGCGCGGTTCTTCGCCGACGGCACCTGCCGGCTGCGCCCCCACGTGAAGGCCCACAAGACGCCCGCGATCGCCCGCCGGCAGCTCGCGGCCGGGTCGTGCGTCGGACTCACCTGCGCCACCGTGATCGAGGCCGAGGCCGTGGCCGGGCTCTGCGACGACATTCTCATCGCCAACGAACTGGTCAGCGAAGGCAAGTGCGCGCGCGCGGCGGCGCTGGCGCGCGGGCGCCGGGTGACGGTGGCGGTCGACTCGCACGAGGGAGTCGAGGCGCTGGCCTCGGCCGCGCGTGCCGAGGGGGTGGTCCTCGGCGCGCTGATCGATCTCAACGTCGGGCAGATGCGCTGCGGCGTGGCGCCGGGCGACATGGCCCTGGCCCTCGCGTCGAGCGTGATGGGCACGCCGGGCCTGGCGCTGCGCGGCGTGATGGGCTACGAGGGCCACGTGCAACCGGTGCGGGGCCGCGACGAGCGCGCGGCCCTGGCGCGCACGGCGATGGCCGCGCTCGTCGATACCGCGTCGCGCCTGCGCGCGGCAGGGCTGCCGTGCGACATCGTGTCGGGCGGCGGCACCGGCACCTACGACATCAGCGGCCGCGTGCCCGGCGTCACCGAGATCCAGGCGGGCTCGTACGCGCTGATGGACACCGACTACGCCGAGGTGGGCGTCCCGTTCGAGCCGGCCTTCTTCGTCCTCGGCACCATCATCAGCCGTCCGGCGCCGGATCGCTGCGTGGCCGATGCGGGCCACAAGGCAGCGACCAAGGACCACGGGCTGCCGGCGGTGGCCGGCCTCGAGGGCGCCACCGTGACCTCACTCAACGACGAGCACGCGACGATCGCCATTCCGCCCTCGTCGCCGGTGCGGATCGGCGATCGAGTCCGGCTGCGTCCCTCGCACACCGATCCCACCGTCAACCTCCACGACGTGCTGTACGCCATCGAGGATGAGCGCGTGGTAGACGTCTGGCCGGTGGTCGCGCGTGGGTATCACGATCTGCGCGCGCGCTGACGGCCAGAGCCCGACGCGCACTCGAGCAGGCAGGCAGGTGAGCAGTAGGTCGCCTGCCTCCCCCGTTCCTCTTTCCTAGCTTGCTCCCGACTATCCGCCCACCTCCTACCCGCCCAGGGCGCTTGACAGACCAATTCGGTCGGATATTAGATATGCGGGTGAGACTCAGTCTCAGTATCAAGTTCCCGCGGCCGAATCTCTGACCGGATTCCTCAATGAAACTGCGCACCTGGCTGTTCTGGCCCCACCTGATCGCCGGCGTCATCTCCGGCGCCGTCATCCTCGTCATGTCCGTCACCGGGGTTCTTCTCACCTACGAGCGGCAGCTCATCGAGTGGTCGAACAGCGACTATCAGTCCGCGCCGCCGTCGCCGGGGGCCCCCCGGCTGCCGGTGCAGCAGGTCCTGGCCGCCTTCGCGACGACGCATGAGGACGCACCGTCAAGTGTCATCGTCGGCGCCGATGCGACGGATGCGGTCGTCGTCTCGGCCGGCCCCCGGACGTTCTATCTGGACGCCTACACCGGACGGGTGCTCGGGGAGGGGCGTCAGGGCATGCGGCAATTCATGTCGGACATGCGCGCCTGGCACCGCTGGCTGGCCTATGAGGACGAGGCGCGTCTCACCGCTCGCGCGGTGACCGGCTGGTCGAACCTCGCATTCCTCTTCATCGTCGTGTCCGGGCTCTACCTCTGGTTTCCCCGCCGCTGGAGCTGGCAGCGCGTGCGGCCGGTGCTGATGTTCACCGCCGGCGCCCGCGGCAAGGCACGGGATTTCAACTGGCACAACGCGATCGGCGTGTGGTGCCTGGTGCCGCTCTTCATCGTGGTGGTCTCCGCGGTGCCGATCTCGTTTCCCTGGGGCAACGACCTCGTCTATCGCGCCCTGGGCGAAGAGCCGCCGCCGCGCCGCGGCGGTGGACCTGGACCTGGCGAAGCCGGGCGCGGCGGCGCCCGCGGACGCGTGGCGGGGCCGCCGCGCGAGGGCCGCGGCGGAGACCGCGCGCAGGCCGGCGAGCCGCAGATCGTGCTGGCAGGCTTGACCGGGCTGCTGGCGCGCGCGTCGCAACAGGAGCCCGAGTGGCGCTCGATCAACCTGCGGCTTCCCGAGTCGCCGCACGCCCCGGTCGCGTTTGCCATCGACCGCGGCGACGGTGGCCAGCCGCAGCTGCGCTCGACGCTGACGCTCGATCGTACCGGAGCGGTGGTGAGCTACGACACCTTCGCATCGCAGACCCCGGCCCGCCGGCTGCGGAGCGTGATGCGCTTTGCCCACACCGGCGAGGTGCTGGGCCTGCCCGGTCAGACGATTGCCGGGATTGCCACCGCCGGATCCGTGGTGCTGGTGTGGACTGGCATCGCGCTGGCACTGCGGCGAGGACGCGCCTGGCTGGGCCGTCGCGCCAAAGCTGGCGGGGCACCGGCCCGCGCGCCGCAGCCCGAATCCGCCGTTCCGCTGCCCACCGCCGCTCTCAATCGCGTCGAGGAGTCCCAGTCGTGAAGCCTCGTGTCCGGAAGGTCCGCAGCCGGTCGGCGCGGCGCAAGGGGCACGCCGGCCTGGTCATGATGATGAGCGCCACCGTCGCTACCGGAACCTTGGCGGTGAGGCCGGTGGAGGCTGCCCCGCAGGCGCCCGAGGCGCGCCCCCCCGTGTCGGGTCCGGTCCAGTTCGCGATCGCGCCGGGATCGCTCGACGTCGTGCTCGGCGAGTTCGAGCGCGTCACCGGGCTGAAGACGGCCCTGGCAATACCGGAGCTGGGGCTGATCCAGTCGCCCGGCGTGACCGGCCGCGTGACGCCCGCCGACGCGATGACGGCGTTACTGCAGGGCACGTCGGTGTTCGCGACCTTCGGTGAGGGCCGCGCCGACCTGGCCGTCGATCGCGTGCGCGAGTTCGTCGAGGTCAGCGGCCGCGCGACCCCGACGGTGTCGTCGCCGCGCTATACCGCGCCGCTGCGCGACATTCCGCAGACCATCGCGGTGATTCCCAAGGCGGTCATCGAGTCGCAGGGCGCGACCACGCTGAGCGACGCGCTGCGCAACGTGCCCGGCATCACGCTCCAGGCCGGCGAGGGCGGCGGCGCCTCGAATACGGCCGGCGACATGTTCAACATGCGCGGCTTCAACGCGTCGAACAGCCTGTTCGTCGACGGCGTGCGCGACGACGGTCTGATTGCCCGTGACGTGTTCAATCTCGAGCAGATCGAGGTGTTCATGGGGCCTACGGGCTCCGACGTTGGCCGCGGCACCGCCGCCGGCTACGTCAACTTGCGGACCAAGACGCCGCACATGGATCCAACCTACGGCGCGAGCTTCTCGTACGGGGCCGATGATCGATCGCGGTTGACCACCGACTTCAACTGGGCGCCTGACGGCGCAGGACAGGGCGGGTGGTGGCCGGGCCATCGCGCCGGCGGTCGGATTGGGCGTCGGCACCCCGACGCGCATCACCCTGGCGGCGCAGTTCGTGCGGCAGGACGGTGTCCCCGATTACGGCATTCCGGGCGCGGCCTGGCACGAGAGCCTGCTGGCGCCGACGACGGTGCAGACCGCGGCCCCGGTGGACCAGGCGAACTTCTACGGCAGCGTCGGCTACGACTACGACCGCGCGGAACAGGACAGCGTGACGCTGCGCGCCGAGCGTGACCTCGGCCGCCAGTCCACCCTGCGTTACCAGTCCCGCTACAACGAGACCCACCGCGAAGCCGGGATCACCGCGGTGCAGAACGTCGCCGCCTTCGACGCGGCAACCAACCTCGTGACGCTCGCGCGGCAGGGCAACGAGCGCCGCAACGAGGTGATCTCGCACCAGTTCTCCCTGGTGGACCGCTTCGCGACCGCCGGGGCGCGCCACGCGGCCAACATCGGCGTCGACCTGCAGCTCGAGGATCAGTTCGCGCCGGTGATCACCGGTCTCGGCACTCGTGCCCCGGTGGACGTCTATGCGCCGAATCCGTTCGATCCCGTGGCGGGCTACGTGTCTTTGCTAAACACGTTGTTCATCCGGAGCGCTCTGAAAAGAATGGTGTTGCGACACAGCCGTTCCCATCAGCGGAGGCCCCGGATGAAGCTCCATCGTAATGCGAAGAGTACGCCGT
>Ga0070675_100003773_pt1 | contig 11507 bp, 8 predicted proteins | sample KBSM43metaG_FD_65343 | JGI IMG/M metagenome (GOLD analysis project Ga0070675, IMG submission 65343) | Miscanthus rhizosphere microbial communities from Kellogg Biological Station, Michigan, USA - KBS M4-3 metaG | ecosystem: Host-associated > Plants > Roots > Rhizosphere > Soil ...
GTTGCGGCATCGAAGCCGAACTTACCGCTGCCCGGCGTTCACCGGATGAACCGTACCGAATACGCAAACGCCATTCGTGAACTTCTCGGCCTCGAAATCGACGCTGCAGCCTATCTTCCTGCGGACGATTCCAGTTATGGGTTCGACAATGTTGCCAGCGGGCTACAGGTCTCCCCGACTCTGGTTGAAGCCTACGTATCGGCGGCATCGAAATTGAGCCGGCTCGCGCTTGGCCATGAAACAGCGCCAGGCCGGAAGACGTACTACGCTCGCGAAGACTACTCACAGGAAGACCATGTTGAGGGTTTGCCTTTCGGAACCCGAGGCGGATTAGTTGCAGACCACTATTTCCCGGCCGATGGCGACTACATCATTTCCTGGGTGCCGGTCCGCAACACTGTTGGGACGTTATACGGAGGCGACGCCGATAAAGAACAGGTGGAGCTTACGATCGACGGGGCCCGGATCAAGCTGTATGAAGTTGGTAAAGACATTCCGCTCGCCGCTAATGTTCAGGCCGACAAAAACGAAGTTCGTCTTCCGGTTAAGGCGGGACAGCACGCGGTAGGGATCACCTTCATTGCGAACACGTATGTCCCGCATCTTTTCCTGAATCGCTCCTACCGCAGGAGCGTTCTCGACGACAATCCGATCGACGGCATCATGCAAACGCCGCAGATCAGCCAGCTGACCGTACTCGGCCCAATCGACGGTAAGCCTGCGGAAGAGACAACGAGCCGCAAAAAAATTCTCGTCTGCAGGCCGGCTTCGGCATCCCAGGAGTTGTCGTGCGCGCGCACCATTCTGACGACACTGGCACGACGTGCGTATCGAAGACCGCTCACAAGTGCGGATACCGAAACGCTGCTCGGGTTCTACCGTGGCGGGAGCGGCAATGCCCGTTTCGAGCAAGGCATCGCGCGGGGGCTGGCGTTCATCCTGGCGCACCCGGAATTTGTCTTTCGTGCCGAGAGTGCTCCCGCCGGCATAAAGCCGGGTACGGCGTACCGTATCAGCGATCTGGAACTCGCTTCACGGCTGTCCTTTTTTCTCTGGAGCAATCTTCCGGATGAGGAGCTCCTCAACCTCGCCGGTCAGGGGAAGCTGAAGGACCCCAGGATCCTCGAGCAGCAGGTTCGGCGCATGCTTGCAGATCCCCGCTCACAGGAGCTCACCAGAAACTTTGGCGGGCAGTGGCTGGGTTTGCGGACTCTGCAAGGCCAGACTCCCGAAGGCACGATTTATCCGGATTTCGACGACAACCTTCGCCAGGCCATGCGGACCGAGACCGAGATGTTTCTCGAGAGCATTCTGCGTGAAGACCGCAGTCTGCTGGAGTTGCTCACGGCGGATTACACGTTCGTCAATGAGCGGCTCGCTGTTCATTACGGAATTCCGAATGTGTATGGGGCGCAGTTTCGGCGTGTGAATCTGCAGGGCGACTTCGATGTGCGTCGCGGACTTCTCGGAAAGGGCAGCACGCAACTGTCTACGTCGAACTCCGACAGAACGTCACCCGTGCTGCGAGGGAAGTGGGTGCTCGAAAATATTCTGGGGACGCATCCCCCTGATCCGCCGCCGAACGTTCCCGTGCTCAAGCCGAATCCAATTGTCGGCGCTCAAACCATGCGCCAGCGCATGGAGGAACATCGCGCGAACCCCGCCTGTTCAAGCTGCCACAAGATGATGGACCCCATCGGATTCGCTCTCGAAAACTTCGATGGCACAGGGAAATGGCGTACGCGTGATGCCGGGCAGACGATGGACGCTTCCGGCCAGCTTGTCGATGGCACTCCCATTGACGGTGTCGTCAGCCTTCGCCAGGGTTTGGTGCGTTACTCGCCGCAAGTCCTCAGAACCGTGACCGAAAAGTTGCTCACGTATGCTCTGGGACGTGGCGTAGAGTATGGCGATATGCCGGTGGTTCGCACGATCGTGCGAGAAGCCTCCAGGAATAACTATCGCTTTTCGGCAGTTGTGCTCGAGATTGTCCGGAGTGATGCGTTTCAAATGAATCGGAAGCCTGAAACGCAAACCAGGAGTGCTGAAAGTGTTCATCCTTAAGAAACACATTCCCCGCCGCACGTTTTTGCGTGGTGCAGGCGTCACGCTGGCTCTGCCGCTGCTGGATTCGATGTTTCCGGCTCTCGGCAGAGCTGAGGCTGCATCCCGAATTCCGCGTTTTGTCGGTATCTTTAATCCGCACGGTTGGGAACCCGGACATTGGGCGATGAAAGAAGGGGCGCTCGGCGAACTTCCGTTTATTCTTGCGCCGCTGGAGCCCTGGAAAGACTCCGTGACCGTCATCAGCGGCATGGATGCGACGTCATCCATGCCGGCTCCTGGAGAAACAGGGGGCGATCACTCCCGCAGCGCCGCGGTCTTCAGCGGCGTTCGTCCGAAGAAGACGGTCAGCGCCGACATTAATCTGGGCGCGACGATTGATCAGATCATTGCCGGGAAATACGGACAGGACACGCTGCTGCCTTCAATCCAGGTCAAGTGCGAGGATCAAAGTTCGCTGGCGACTTGCCCCTGGGGCTATAGCTGCGCTTACGTGAATTCCGTATCGTGGGCGGGACCGACGAAGCCTCTCCCGTTCGAAGCAAATCCGCAGGTTGTGTTCGAGCGGTTATTCGGTGACGGCGGCAATGTGCAGGAACGCGCGGCCCGCAAACAGGCAAAGGCAAGTCTGCTGGATGCAGTCTCCGTGGAAGTGGCCCGCTTGAACAGGGCTCTCCCCTCGACGGATCGAACGCGGCTCGACGAGTATCTGGATGACATTCGAGAGATTGAACGACGGCTTGAGAACGTGGCGAAGTCGGGAGAGGAATCCGCGGATATTCAGTTGCCCTTCGGTATTCCTGAATCCTTCAGTGAGCACATCAAGCTGTTGTGGGATCTTCAGGTCCTGGCCTTCCGCGCCGATATCACAAGGGTCTCCACGTTGATGGTCGCGCACGATGTCAGCATGCGTGTTTACCCGGAGTGCGGTGTGACGAGCGGGAATCATCCGACATCCCATCATGGCGGCCGGCCTGCCACGGTGGAAGCGTGGGCGAAAATCAATCAGTTTCATGTGCAATGCCTCACCCCTTTCCTCGCGAAACTGAAGTCTACGGCCGACGGTGACGGCAGCCTGCTGGACAACACACTGATCTTCTGGGCCAGCAACATGTCGGACGGGAACCTCCATAGCCATAAGGCCGTGCCCAACATGCTCATCGGCGGCGCGAGTGGGCGGCACAAGGGAGGCCGGCACATTGTCCGGACAGGAACGACGGCCAATCTTCTGCTGAAGACTCTGCATCTGTTCGACATCGAGCAGAAATCCATTGGCGACAGTACCGAACCGGTGTCGCTGTGAGGGCCTGATGTTCGCGGCCCGCTACGTAATCCCGCTACTTTTTCTTTCCTTGTGCACGAACAGTCTCGCCGTTGCCGCCGGTGGCGTCGCCGATGCGGCAATGCAACGCAACGTTCAGGATCTGAAGGCGCTGCTCCGTCAGAATGTGGACGTCAATGTTCCACAGGCTGACGGAACGACCGCGTTGCACTGGGCGGCTCGATGGGATGACCTGGAGATGGCCGGCATTTTGATACGAGCTGGCGCAAAGCCTCAGGCTGCGAATCGCGAGGGCGCCACGCCCATGTTTCTCGCAACTGTGAACGGAAGCGCGGCAATGATCGACGCGTTATTTAAGGCGGGCGCGGATCCGAACGCTCCCGTCCTGTCGCACGGCGAGACCGCTCTGATGATGGCGTCGCGAACGGGAAAGCTGGATGCCATCAAGCTGTTGGTGGAGCGCGGTGCAAGACTGAATACAGCCGAGCAACTTCGCGGAACGACGGCGATGATGTGGGCCGCCGATCAGGGACATGCTGCCGTGGTTCAGTTCCTGATCGATAAGGGAGCGGACATTCATGCACGGTCCGCGGTCCTGAGCCCCATAGGACGAAACGGCCTGACATTTGCTCGAGGGGGGCCTAATGGCCAGGGCAGCGGTGACCCGATAGGCGGGCTCACCGCACTCCTCTTCGCTGCGCGTCAAGGTTCTCTCGATACGGTGCATGCGCTCGTCGCTGCAGGCGCCGATGTCAATCGGGACTCCGCCGACGGAAGCACCCCACTTCTTGTCGCAGTTCAAAACGGACAGTACGACATCGGCCGTTTTCTTCTCGATCACGGCGCCAATCCGAGGCAGGTCAATCAGAAGAACTGGACCCCGCTTTATCTTGCCGTTGCCAACCGCGATGCGCTGACAACGGCTGTTCCTGCACCTGGCAAGGAGGGAGCTCTCGACTTCATCAAGCTGCTTCTCGATCGTGGTGCCGATCCCAATGTGCGCATCAAAGTGAGGACGGAAGTTCATCAGGCGAACACATCGTTGTGGCTCAAGGAAGCCGGGGCGACACCGCTTCTGCGAGCGGCGCTTTGCGGTGATCTGATCGTCGTCCGCCTTCTGATCGATCGCGGCGCGGATCCGCTCCAGGGCACGCTCGACAACACGACTCCGCTGATGGTTGCCGCAGGTGTCGGCTGGGCCGAGGGCTTCACGTTTCAATACTCCGAAGAGGAGACGCTCGAGGTTGTAAAGCTGCTTCTCGGCAAAGGCGCACGGGTAAATGATGCCAATGAAGATGGCATCACGGCTCTTCACGGTGCGGCTTACAAAGGCGCGAACAGCGTGGTGCGATTGCTCGTCGATCGTGGTGCGGATCTTGCCGCCAAAGACAAAGGCCAGGATTACGGGTTCGGTGTGAGTTCGGTGCGGATGACACCATTGAACTGGGCCGAGGGCGTTCCGATCGGTATGTCTTCAGCCATCTATCACGGCGACACCGTCGCTCTGCTGGTGGGCCTTATGAAGGACCGCGGGATTCCAATCGCCTACAACTCCTTCCAGGGACGGAAGCAGGACAGCGAACCGCTAATCGATCAGAAGTAGCCTGGAGGGACCAGTGGCGATAACCAAACAGACGATGACCGACGAGCAACGCAAGTCGATCGCTTTGGAATATCTGAAAGCGTTCGATAACAAAGGTATTACATCGTCAGGCGGCAGCATCCTCGATTTGTTCGCCGAAGATGCTCAAGTGTTCTTTCCGAAGTGGGGATTGGCGACCGGCAAGAAACAGATCGCTCAGCTGTTCACGGACTTTGGCGGTCTGATCAAAAACATTCTGCACGATTACGCCACCTTTAACTGGGTTATGACTGGTTCCGATACCTTTGCGTGTGAAGGAACCAGTTCCGGCACCCACCGCGACGGCCAGTGGCGCGCCGGCGTCACGCATGCCGGTCGATGGTGCGACGTCTTCGAGGTGCGGGATTTCCTTATCCAGCGGTGCTTCATCTACCTCGATCCCGACTACGCCGGCCTCGATACAGAACGGTATCCCTGGCTATGCGCCAGCGATCGCGACCCCTTGAAGCCAATGGGGTAGCGGACTACAACTACTTCTGTTTTCAATTCAACAACCAGGCACAGGCTACTTTCGAGCAGACAACCGGAGAATGACAGTGATCATCCCGGCTTCATTTCGTTGTCGGTTGCGTTCGAGCCGGCGGATCCTTATCTGCGTCAGGATTTGAAGATCCGAGATTGAGCTGGCGGCCGTCAGGGTACGTGACGTTTCGGCCATTGGCACGCTTCAGGGTGTAGTCGCGGGACTGATAGCCGTCCACTACGATTTCAGTCCCGACTTTGAGAGACTCCTTCGTCACGCCACGCCGGAGCAGGGAATTCGGGCTGCCACCTTCGATCATCCACACCTCTTTCGTACCGTCCGCGTTCGTTACTTCCATATGAATCCAGGCGTGTGGGTTCACCCATTCCACTCGGACGACCTTGCCCTTCAGGAGCACAGGACGGTTTGAGTCGAATTCGCTGCCAAAGGCATGGTGGGCAAAGGCGGGCAGGCCGCTTGTTACGAGAAGAAGCGCCGCAACAACTGCCGGACCGATTCGTTCTATTCGCATCGGACTCCTCCTTACTCTATTTCTTTTGCGCCGCTTCATCGGCCTCTCGCCGCCGAGCGCCACGCAGAATATTTTCGAGCGCGTAGTTCGCCTCGTGGCATGCGTACTCGTACATGTGCTCGTCAGTCGCGGGCCACGTGAATTCGCCCGTCCATGGGCGGGTCCACGTCGAAGGATCCTCAATCGTAAATCGGTACAGCAATGCATTCGGACTGACACGGGTAAACCGTTCGGTGACTTTCAGGTTCTGGCCAGAGCTTCGAAATCTGGTTTTGTCCGTGAAGTTCGTGGTCTCGACGACGAGGGTATCGCCTTCCCAATGCCCAATGGAGTCCCCCATCCATTTGCGAATGTTCTGGGGAAGGTGTTGCGCATTCATTCGAACGATGCGTGCATCGTGAACCATTTCCGTGAGGATCACTACGGTGTCCGGCGTCTGCACAATCTGATGAAGATTGTTGTAGAAGTAGTCCGGCAAGGCTGGAGGACCCGAGGTGGAACCGAAACCGAGCAGGCAGCGTTCGCCGAGCGGGCGTCGTTCCGGATCGTCATAGGAACCGGCAGGTTCGAGGCCGGGATCGCGGCTTTCCACCGCATCCGATGTCGGACGGATAACCCTAGACAGCGCGCGCTGACGAGCTTCGGCTGTGAGCGGCGGTACGCGGCCATCCGGGGGATCAACCACAATAGATGTGCGTTTCTCGCCGTTGACGATCGTGTATGTCGTACCGGCATCGAGCCAGAAATTGTTGTATCCGCCGACGTTCCCATAAGCGCCTCGCGAACCGTCGCCGCCTTTGGGCGGCGCCGTCCGATCCACGGGAAGAGGTTTCGACTCCCGCTCGTTTCGCGCCGCATTGTTCTTTTCCAGACGCGCTGCTTCCTCATCCGTCAGGATTGCGTTGGCACCGGCGGGCCGTTCCAGCGGCGTCAACGTCGCAAGGTCATACATGCCTTGCAGGTCCGGGTGGCCGTCGGGAAGGCGCGGCGGAACGTAAGCCCTCGGGCGCGGCGCAGGAGTCTGACCGGAAATTCGCAGGGCGCCGGAGGCCGCGGCCGCAATCACCAGTAGCAACCAACCTGTCCATAGAACGGATCTTTTCCGCATTGTTCGCACCTCCAATTAGCGGGGCAGCGGCGTCTTGCGCCACTCGCCGTAAATCAATTCCTCAACGAATTCCACGCACTTGAAGTCCATGAGCTGCGCGCCCTGCTCCTGCCGTCGGTAGAGCGGCATGCTGATTCTCCAGGGTCGCGTAAATGTCTTCGGGTCGTCGATCGTGGCCTGGTACTGCATCACGTCGGGACTCGTGCGCGTGTAGCGTTCAACAACATGAAGCTCATCGCTATGAAAGTTTCCTGATCGGTCGAACCATGTTCGGTCGTTGAACCCCTTCACGTCTACGACAAGCGTGTCCCCCTCCCATCGCCCCACAGACTGGCCCATCCAGGAATCGACCGGAGGCGGTCCGGGGTCCTTCAAATAGATGTCGCGTACAGCACCCGCATATTCGTAGGCGATGAGAATCGTGGAAGCGCTCTGTACGATCTGAAAGGGGTAAGGCATGTACGTCGCGCGAGGAACGCCGGGCAGGTAACACTTTATTTCCGGGTCGAGCTTCAGCCAGTCGTCCTGGTTTTGCTTCTTCTGTGCGAGCGCTTCAGGGCGGTACGGGATCGAGCCACCTTCCACCACTCCCATACCCCCGGGAACAGCTCCGACCGCGCCAAGCGCAAGGACGGGCGCTGCCGGCACTGGACCGAAGGGACCCGCGCGCAACGCCATGGCTGGACGAGCCATATGAGCTTCCAGATCGTAATTCGCAGTATTGAGGGCTTGCCAGATTCCGTTCAGATCCGGCTTGCCGCCAGCCAACCTCGGCGCCCGATTCGCCGTGTTCTGCGCCGCCGGCGACAGGGAGGACACCCATGCCAGACCCAATGCCGCTACCAGGAACGTTGCGAGATTTCGCACTTTGCACCGTCCGTTTTCGAGATCTTTTGAGCTAAAGCTAGAAGAGGCTAGCCCCAGGGTGCCGCTCAAGACAAATATTTTCAAGTGAGACGCGCCACGTATCCGAGATACCTTTGCGGCCTCCGACATTTAGAAACCTCGGGCTCGCCGTCTTTGGGTGATCGATGGGGAATCGGGAAAGGTTCTCTCCTATACTTGCAGCGCATCAACTGGGAGGAATTCAATGACCGAACCGCAATTCTTTGCTCCGGAAATGCTGGAAGATCCTTACCCTACTTACCATCGGCTGCGTGCGACTCACCCGGTCCTGAGAATACCCAGACTTGATGCATGGGTTGTTACCAGCTATGAGGCAGTGAATCAGGCTTTGCGAAACCCGCAACTATCTTCGGACCGTTTTCCACGAGCCCGGAAGCGGCTGGAATCCAGGGGGCTGGATACACTGATCGACACACGAATGCGTTCCATGATTCACATGGACCCACCGGACCACACCCGGCTGCGGAGCCTCGTCAACAAGGCGTTCATACCCAGGGCTGTTAGTTCGATGGAGGACCGCATTCAGCATCTCGTAGACGGGTTGATGGACACGGTTCAGGCCCAGGGACGAATGGAGGTCATTTCCGATCTGGCTTATCCACTTCCCGTGATGGTGATTGCCGAGATGCTCGGCGTACCGCCTGAAGATCGCGACCGCTTCAAAAAGTGGTCGGACGATATGTCTATGTTGCTGGGGGGCGATCCCGCTGCGTTGCCCGAAGAGGTTGTGCGACGTGCAATCGCTTCTCGCGAGGAATTGGTGGACTACTTCCGAACAATCGCTGCAAAACGGCGTGAACAACCCGGAAATGATCTGTTCAGCGCCCTCCTTCAAGCCGAGGAGGAAGGCGGCCGGCTCACAGAAGACGAACTCTACAGCACGGTAGTGCTTCTGCTTGTTGCCGGCAACGAAACAACGACCAACCTCATCGGCAACGGACTGCTCGCACTGCTCCGCGCTCCCGACCAGCTACAGCGTGTTTGGGAGGATCCGATGCTCGTACCCGCCACAGTTGAGGAAATGTTGAGATACGACGGCCCGGTCCAACTGACGACCCGTCTTGCAAAGATCGATATGGAAATCCACGGAACGACGATCAAGCAAGGAGAGTGGCTTTATCTGGTCATTGGCGCGGCAAATCGCGATCCTGCGCAGTTTCCGGATCCCGATCGATTTGATGTTAGCCGTGTGGATAACAAACACGTGGCATTCGGAGCCGGCGCGCATTTCTGTCTTGGCGCTCCTCTCGCAAGGCTGGAGGCGCAGGTTACGCTCCGCACGCTCCGTCGCCGTTGTCCGAATCTTCGCCTGGAGGCAGAAAAACCGGTGTTCAGAAGCAACTTCAATCTCCGCGGATTGAAGGACCTTCCCGTTGCGTTCTGAATGAAGCCAGCTGCTAGAACCGCCCCTTAGAGCAACAGTTGCCCAAATCCCTGCCGCAAGTACGGGACCTTCTTTGGGCGTGCTATTCGATAAAGCTGTTCAATCTGCGTTGGATAAGGAGGAGCCAATGAAATTTGTGTCTTGCATCGTTCTTGTTGCCGTTTTGTGCCCGGGTGGTATCGCAACCCAGACCCTGTTCGCTCAGTCGCAAACCATTACTGCCACGGAATTACGCGAAGCGGTCAAGCAGTCGGCAGCAGACAGACAGAAAAACCTGGAGCAAGTTCGTTCATTCTTCGCGGATCCCAAAGTCAGCAAAGTTCTGAAGGACAGTCATATCGATTCCGGACGGCTTCAGAAGGCTTTCTCCGCGCTGGATGCCGGGGAGCTCGCAAAGCTCGCATCGCGAACTACGCAGATCCAAAATGATTTCGCGGCCGGAGCCCTGAGCAATCAGGAGCTTACTTACATCGTTATCGCGCTCGCTGCAGCGGTCTTAGTGCTCATCGTTGTCGCGGCGTGATGCCCGGACTCGTTGTTCTTATTGCGGCACTGTCCAACGCCGCATGGATCGACGTGCCTTTCACCCGACAGGAAAAGAACGGGTGTGGCTCTGCATCCGTTTGGATGCTGATGGAGTACTGGGGAGGCGCCGCCGGTTCGCCTGAAGAGATCCAGCAGGTTCTGTATTCGAAGGAAGCCGGAGGAATCTTCGCGTCGGACATGGAGAAGTTTCTAGCCGGTCACGGATTCCAAACGGTTTCATTCGCGGGGCAATGGAGCGACCTTGCTGATAACGTCTCAAAGGGCCGCCCGCTGGTTGTTTCGATCGAAGCGAATGCCAGAGGTACGCCTCTGCACTATCTTCTGGTCGTTGGCGTGGACGAATCCCGCCAAATCGTACTCGTCAACGATCCTGCACAACGCAAACTTCTCCCCATGGCACGATCCGACTTTGAAAAACGATGGGATGCCATGAATCGATGGACGTTGCTCGCTGTGCCCGATAAGCCTGCTCCCATGGGTTCTCGGGCTTCTGAGGCTTCGCCTGGTTCCTCGTCGAATCCTTCATTGGAACAAGCTACTGCCGCATTCCGCGCGGGTGACCTTGCAAAGGCTCGCCATCTTCTTAAAGAAACACATACAGAAGACGACCCTCTGGCAAACGAGTTTCTGGCAACCATCTACTTCCTGGAAGACAACCTCGAGGCGGCGCTGCAACGCTGGAATCGGAATGGATCGCCTCGACTACGGGAGGTATCCACGGACTTCCAGACGCGTTGGGATCCGGTTCGACTGGAGAACACCGTTGGAATTTCGCGAGCCACACTCCTGCGAGATTCGGACTACGTGCTGGCGCGCAAACGGCTGGAGGCTTCCGGAACGTTCTCACGATATACATTCGATTTGAATCCGGTGGAAAGCCGCGACAACGAGTTCGATCTCAACATTCGCGCATGGGAACGGCCACGATGGAACCCGCTCGGGTGGCTTAGCACCTTGCCTTACCAGACCGTGACGCCGGAACTCACGAACCTCGCGGGCCGGGCCATCAACATCGAGTCGCTTTGGCGTTGGGATGTCAACAAGCGGCGGCTGTCGCTGAAGGTGTCGGGACCGGCGACGACCAGCACGCGGTATCAGGCGGAGGTTGATGCGCGCAATGAGATCTGGGATCTCAACGGTCTAACGATTCCGGTTCGAAAGCAGGAGTTCCATCTGGGACTGCGCACAATTGTGACGCCGCGCTGGAACTGGTCGAGCGGCGCGATCGTCACGCGCCGGCCATCGGGTTTCTCACTCAAGTACGACGGGGCGACCGGTTACGACCTGTTTCGACTTCCGGAAAAAAGACTGACTGTAAGTTCTGAGGCGCGCGGTCAGTTCGGTCGCGCGGTTTCAACGCCGCAGCGCATTGTTCGTGCTGAAGGCGGGGTTCGTGTGGACTGGTTCCCGCGTGCCAGGGGAGAGGACTATCACGTTCTAGTCCGCGTGCGAACCGGGCGCGTCTGGGGAAGTGCGAATCCAGATGAGCTCTTCTCTGTGGGCATCGATCGTGATGGAGACCTCTGGTTGCGTGGTCATTCCACTACACGGGACGGTCGAAAGGGTGCAGGACTCATCGG
>Ga0070675_100003781_pt1 | contig 11494 bp, 13 predicted proteins | sample KBSM43metaG_FD_65343 | JGI IMG/M metagenome (GOLD analysis project Ga0070675, IMG submission 65343) | Miscanthus rhizosphere microbial communities from Kellogg Biological Station, Michigan, USA - KBS M4-3 metaG | ecosystem: Host-associated > Plants > Roots > Rhizosphere > Soil ...
GGATTTCGGCGACAAGCCGCTCGACATGATCATCTCGGGCGTGGGCACGGGTGGCCACATCACCGGCGTGGGCGAGACGCTCAAGAAGAACTGGCCCAACCTCAAGGTTTTCGCGGTCGAGCCGACCCTGTCGCCCGTCATTTCGGGCGGCCAGCCCGGCCCGCACGCTATCCAGGGTATCGGCGCGGGTTTCATTCCGGCCAACCTCCACACCAGCGTGCTCGACGGCGTGATCCAGGTCGATCCCAACGACGCCAAGGACTATGCCCGCCGCTCGGCGCGCGAGGAGGGCCTGCTGGTCGGCATCTCGTCCGGCGCGACACTCGCCGCGATCGCGCAAAAGCTCAAGGAAGCCCCCGGCGCACGCATCCTCGGCTTCAATTACGACACCGGCGAACGCTACCTCTCGGTGCCTGACTTCCTGCCCGAATAGGGCTTAATCAGCGACGATCGGCACGAACAGCCCGCGCTTGCGCACCCCCAACGCCACGTTGGTGGTGAAGCGCCGGACGTTGGGATTGTCGGCCATCAGCCGACTCATGAGCGTGTCGTAGGACTCGACGTCCGTCGCGCTGATCACGAGGATGAAGTCGGCGCTACCCGTGACGTAGAAGACCTGCTGGACCTGATCCTCTCCATCGAGCCATTGGCGCAATCGGCTCATCAGTTCTGGCCGCTCGCGCTCGACCTCCAGCGCGACGATAAAAAACGTCGGCCGGCCGACCTTGGCGGGATCGACCAGGGCGACATTGGCCACGATCGTGCCGTCCGCCTTGAGCCGCTTGATCCGGCGCAACACCGCCGAGCCGGACAGCCCGATCCGCGCTCCCAGCACCTCCGCGCTCACATCCGCATCGCGCTGAACCTGTTCGAGCAGCTTGCGGTCGAAGGCGTCGAGAATATGGCTCATATCGTTCACTTACCCCAAAATTTCGCCGTTTTCATGCGGTGAGATGGGAATATCCGCCGGAATTCGGCGCGGCTCTGCCGATATGATCGATGCGTCTGCACAATGGAGCCATTTGTGATCGATCATCTCGAAATCAGCACCCGCCAGCTCGACGCAAGCACCGCGTTCTACGCCGACGCGCTCGGGCCGCTTGGTTATGCTCAGAAGGTAGACGGCCCCGCCAAAGGTTTCGGTGACGGCGCCTCGCTCGATATGTTCCTGGTCGACGGCGATCCGAGCGCGAACGTCCACTTCGCGTTCCGCGCGCCGGATCGCGCGACGGTTGACCTTATCTACGCGATCGGCCGCGAGCGCGGCCATGAACTTGATCGTGCGCCCGCGCTCGCGCCGCATATTCATCCGAATTATTATGCGGGCTATCTGCGCGACCCCGATGGCCGTCTGATCGAGTTCGTCTGTCACGCGCCCGACTCTTAAGCGTTGGTGCGCGGGGATATCCCGCGAACTTTGACGAAGGCGTCGCTCCCCGGCTCCGCTATTGCCGATCCCCGCATTATGGCTCACGGCGATCCAGGCCGGAACGAGGATCGAAGCTTGGCTTCATCGGATGCAGTCGGGCTGAAGGGGAGCCCAGATCACCTTAGGCTTGCCGTTGAGGCGGCTTGCGTCGCGCTGTGGTCGTGGAATGTCGAAGACAACAGTTTCGCGATGGACCGGCTCGCCTTCCAGCTTTGGGGCCTTCCGCCCGCCGGCAAGGTCACCTTCGAGGAATTGTCGGCGCACATCCATCCGGCCGATCGCGACCGGGTTCGCGCGGCCTTCATAGCGACGCGTTCGGTAGCCGGCCCCTATGAGATCGACTTCCGGATCATGCTTGGCGACGAAATTCGCTGGATCTCCGCGCGCGGCCAGGGCGCCGATGCGGGCATCGTCGATCACACCATGTTCGGCATCTTTCTCGACGTGACGGGACGGAAGCAGGCCGAGGAAGGCCATGAGTTGCTCGCGGGCGAGATGAGCCATCGCGTAAAGAACCTCCTCGCCGTAGCCGGCAGCCTGACCCAGCTCACCTCGCGCTCGGCGAAATCTATCGTGCAGATGACGACCGAATTGACGCAACGACTCTCGGCGCTCGGCCGCGCGCACGATCTTGTCCGGCCGATCCCGGGTGAGCAGGGCAAGGCGGCGTTGCTGGGAGACCTGATATCGGTCCTGCTCGCGCCCTATGACGAAACCTCCGCTTTTTCTGGCAGGATCCGGGTCGCTGTCCCGCGCATGGGTGTCGGCGAACGGACCGCCTCGACCTTGGCCATGGTGTTCCACGAACTCGCGACCAATTCGGTCAAGCATGGGGCGCTTTCCTCCGCCGAGGGAAGTCTCAACATCTCGGCCAGGCTCGACGACGAAATTCTGGAGCTGATCTGGGCGGAAACGGGCGGCCCGGAGATTGCCGGTCCGCCCGGGCAGCGTGGATTTGGCAGCACGATGATCGAACGCAGCATCTCGACGCAACTTGGCGGAACGTTGACTCATGATTGGCAGGCGACCGGCCTGGTCGCGACGCTTTGCATGCGCGTCGCCAAGATGACGTCCTAGCCCGGGGCTGGCGCTCAGGCCCGCGGATGCGCGTTGCGATAGACGTCGAGCAGATGCGCTGCGTCCACTCCCGTATAGACCTGGGTCGATGACAGGCTGGCATGGCCCAGCAATTCCTGGAGCGAGCGCAGATCGGCGCCGCGTCCTAACAGGTGCGTCGCGAAACTGTGACGCAAGGCGTGCGGTGTGGTCCGCTCCCCCAGCCCCAGCCGCGCTCGCGCGCCGCGCACCGCGCGGCGGACGATGTCGGCCGACAAGGGGCCGCCCTTGGCGCCGCGAAAGATCGGCAAATCGCGACTCACGCCCCAGGGACTGGTGTCAAGATAGAGCTGGACCGCCTCGCGCACGGGCGCGAGCAAGGGCACGACGCGCGTCTTGGCGCGCTTGCCGGTGACGATCAGCGTCTCTCCCAATGGCAGCACCGCACCGGTCAACGCCATCGCCTCGCCCACGCGCAGGCCCGCGCCGTAGAGCAATAGCAGTACCGCTTTGTCGCGGAGCCCGATCCAGGGTTCGGTACCTTCATCCTCGGCATCGTCGGCGATCGCGATCGCGTCGGCGGGCGAGACCGGGCGCGGCACGCCTTTCTTGACCCGTGGCCCGCGCAGGCGCGGCGGCACGGCCGTCCCCTCCCCCTTTGCCACGAAGGCCAGGAAGCCGCGCACCGCGGACAATTCACGCGCGGCAGAGGAATTGCCGAGCCCCTCCATCCGCCGTGCGGAGAGGAAGGCGCGCAACTCTGCGGTATCGATCGAGGCGAGCGCGGATGCGGTAATGGAAGCGGCGCGATGCGCCCCAAGGAAATGGATCAATCGGCGCGCGGTTGCACCATAAGCCCGGATCGTATGCTCGGAGCGGCGGCGCCCGGAGCGCAGATATTGTTCCCACGCGACCGCCTGTTCGAAGGCGGGGTGCGTGTCGAGGGTCAGGGGGCGGGCCACCGCTCCAGCATATGCGAAACCGCCTGACCCAGGAAGCGCAGCAAGCGTGCGCCATGCCGGCCGTCGATCGCGGAAGCATCGCTCTGACCGAGCACGATCATGCCGCAGCCCGAAAAACTGTCGAGGCGGACCAGCGCCTCGCTACGAATGCTCTCGCACGCCGCGCCGAACAAGGGATGGCCGCGCCCGACGCTGCGCATCTCGACCGGGCGCACCATATCGACCATGCGCTCGACCAGCCGCGGCTCGACGTCACGCGTCCCGTCGCGATTGGCGCGGAACGCCTCGCCGTCACGGCTCCAGGCGAAGGCCACTTCGTCGACGCGCAGCAGCATCGGCCAGCGGCAGGTAATTACGGTCGCCAGTTCGGTCGCATCGCCGCACGCGATCGCGGCAAGCACGGCTTCGTGGATCGAGGAGACCGCACCCGCATGACCGCGCGCGAAGGCGATCAGATCCTCATTGATCTCCTCCACCTCGCTCACCCGCTTGCGCAAGGTTGCTACCGCACTGGTTTCAAAGTCGATTCGCTGCATAACGTGGTTTCTAACCTGCGTCGGTTAAGGACCGGTTTTCCAAACCTGACCAAAAGATAAAGACTTGGGCTGAAACAGCTCCGTCCCCCGGCGAAAGCTGGGGCCCAACTCTGTCCGCCGAATATGGGGGACGGTCCAGAAATGCCGGCTTCCGCTGGCATGGCGCTTACCGCAATAGCACCAGTTCTTCCGCCATGGTCGGGTGCAGCGCGACCGTATCGTCGAAGGCCTGCTTGGTCAGCCCGGCACGCACCGCCACTGCCGCCGCCTGCAATATCTCCGCGGCGTCGGGGCCGATCATGTGAATCCCCAGCACGACGTCGGTCTCGGGATGGACGATCATCTTGTAGAGCGCACGCTCGTTCCGCCCCGCAAGGACGCTCTTCATCGGCCGAAAATCCGACGTGAAGACCTTGATCGGGCCATATTTGAGCTTGGCCTGGCTTTCGGTCAGACCCACCCCTGCCATCGGCGGATGGCTGAACACCGCCGAGGGCACGAATTGATAATCGACGCGGTGCGGCTTGTTGCCGAATATCGTGTCGGAAAAGGCTTGGCCTTCGCGGATCGCGACAGGCGTGAGCTGGATCCGGTCGGTCACGTCGCCCACCGCATAGATACTGTCGCAGGTCGATTTGTTATCCGCATCGACCTTGATCGCACCCTTTTCGCTGAGCTCCACCCCCGCACTCTCGAGCCCCAGCCCGTCGGTCAGCGGCGTGCGGCCAGTCGCCCACATCAGCATGTCGCAGCAGATCGGGTCCTGCCCCTTGAGATGCAGGCAGAGCGAGCCATCAGGCTGCTTCTCGACTTTCTCGATCGCCGCATGGAATTTGAAATCGATACCCTTCGACATCGAGATTTGCAGCAAACGGTCGCGGATCTGCTCGTCATAACCGCGCAGGATGATGTCGCTCCGGTTGACCAGGGTCACATGCGCGCCGAACTCATGGAAGATGCCGGCAAATTCGTTGGCGATATAGCCCGCGCCGACGATCACCGCGCGCTTGGGCGCTTCCTCGAGATGGAACACCTCGTTAGAGGTGATGCCGAGTTCCGCCCCGGGAATGTTCGGGATTGCGGGCGTCGCCCCCGTCGCGATCAATATATATCTGGCGCTGACCTTGCGCCCGCTCGCCAGCGTAACCTCATGCGGGCCGGTCACCGTCGCGCGCTCGTGGATGATCTCGACCTGGTTGTTGCCGAGCGTTTCCTCGTAAATACCTGAAATGCGCGAGACCTCGGCCTGGACATTGTCGCGCAAAGTCTTCCAGTTGAACTTGCAGTCCGGCACGTCCCACCCGAAGCGGCGCGCGTCCGCCAGATCCTCGGCGAAATGCGCCCCGTAGACGAGCATCTTCTTGGGCACGCAGCCGCGGATCACGCAGGTGCCGCCGACCCGATATTCCTCGGCGACCGCGACCTTGGCGCCATGCGCGGCCGCGATGCGCGAGGCGCGCACCCCGCCCGATCCCGCGCCGATCACGAACAGGTCTACGTCATAATCCGCCATCGAAGTGCCCCGGAAAGGAAATGTCACGCAGCGATGTAGGGACGCACGGACCATGCGACAAACGCGAAAGCGCGCTTAGTCTGATCGATTAGCCCGTCATTGACGCGCGCCGTGCGAACCCGCGACGACGATCGCACGCAGCGCATCGAGCAGCCGGCTGACCTCGGCGCGGCTGCTATAATGGCACAGACCGATCCGGATCAGCCCACCAGCCTGCTCCAGGCCCAACCTCTTTATTACCTCGACCGCATAGAAATGGCCCGACCAGACGAAGATATCCTGATCGGCGAGTGCCGCCGCCACCGCGTCCGGATGATGGCCGTCGATCGTGATCGCGAAGGTGGGTACGCGACCCTCCATCGTCGGACGCCCCCATAGCCTTACGGCCGGGATCGCCGCGAGCCCCGCCAGCATATGCTCGCCCAGCACACGCTCATAGGCGATGCAGGCGTCCATCGCCGCGCGCAGCCGCTCGGGTCGGCTGTTCGCATCCGAGAAATGGCCGCCCAGCCAGTCGAGATAGGCGATCGTCCCCAGCACCCCGCCCTGCGCCTCGAACGAGGGCGTGCCCGTTTCGAATCTATGCGCAGGCGGATTGGCGTCAGCCGGCCGCACTTTATAGGCCTCGATCCCCGCCAACACCTCGGCCTTGCCCCACAGAACGCCCTGGTGCGGTCCGAAGAATTTGTAGGGCGAGCAGGCGAGGAAATCGCACCCAAGCTCGCGCACGTCGGTCGGCACATGCGGCACCGATTGCACCGCGTCGACAAACATCAACGCCTCAGAATGGATCTTCACTAAACCCGCAATAGTCTTGATATCGTTTAGGGTTCCCAGCGCATTGCTCGCCCCGCCGACCGCGACCAGACGCGTGCGCTCGGAAAGGAGCCCCGGCAGGCCACCGATATCGAGCATTCCCGTCTCAGGGTCGAAATCGATCCACTTCACCACCATTTTCCGGTCGCGCGCGACCAGCAGCCAGGGCGCGACATTGGCGTCATGATCGAGATGCGTGAGGATCAGCTCGTCGCCTTCGCGCCATTCCCGCGAAAGCGCGCGCGACAGGGCCAATGTGAGCGAGGTCATGTTCGGCCCGAACGCGATTTCGCCGGCGTCCGCACCGAGCAGGTCCGCCATCGCCTGATGCGCCGCCTCGCTCAGCGCGTCGGTCTCGCGTGAAGTGACGAACGTCCCGCCCGAATTGGCGGTGCCGCTCTTCAGGTGCGCGACCATATGGTCGATCGCATCCTGGCAGATCTGCGTGCCACCCGGCGCATCGAAATAGATGCGATCCTTGCCCGCACTCAAAGCCGGAAACCGCGCGCGAACCGCTTCGATCGGAAAATCCACGCTTTTCTCCCGCGCTCAATTTCGAATGGCAACTCGATCTGAATCGCTCGATCTTCGCCCCTCAATCGGGCAGGAGCGCCCCGATGAGCAAGCCCGTCCCCGCCGATTTCTGGACGCAGCCGGTGGTGCCGCTCGCCCGCGCGCTGATCGGCGTGACTTTGCTGGTCGACGGCGTCGGCGGGATCATCACCGAGACCGAGGCTTACGACATCGACGATCCCGCTTCCCATGCCTTCGGCGGCCCGCGCGGGCGCAACTTGATCATGTTCGGGCCGGTCGGCCACGCTTATGTCTACAAGATCTACGGCATCCACTGGTGCCTCAACTTCGTCGGGGGCGCGCATCCCGGCAGCGCGGTGCTGATCCGCGCGCTCGAACCGACGCAGGGCCTCGATCGTATGATCCAGCGGCGCGGCCTTGCCGACCCCCGCACGCTCTGCAGCGGCCCCGGCAAGCTCGCTCAGGCGCTCGGCATCGACCATGCGCTCAACGGCGCGGCGCTCGACCGCCCGCCCTTCGCCTTGTTCCTCGGGGATGAGCCCGAAATCGTCACCGGCCCGCGCATCGGCATCACCAAGGCGGTCGATCATCCCTGGCGCTTCGGTCTGCGCGGATCGCGATACTGGAGCCGCGCGTTCCCGAAGAATGACTGAACCTTACGATCTCGACCGTTTCCTCAAAGCTCAGGCGAATGATTACGATACCGCGCTCAACGAACTGAAGGCAGGCCGCAAGCGCAATCACTGGATCTGGTACGTCTTTCCGCAGGTTGCCGGCCTCGGCCACAGCCCGACCTCGCAATTTTACGCGATCAAATCCCTCGACGAGGCCGCCGCCTACCTCCGGCATCCCATCCTGGGCGGGCGGCTCCACGAATGCCTCAAGGCCCTGCAGCCGCTCGAACAGACCAGCGCGAGCCAGGTGTTCGGCGAAGTGGACGCGATGAAGTTCCGCTCCTCGCTCACCCTCTTTAGCGAAGCCGACCCCGCCGACCCGATCGTGGAGGTTGCGCTCGACCGCTGGTTCGGCGGCGGCAAGGACCAAAAGACGCTGCAGCTTCTCCGACGCGATTGATAGTCTAGGCTAGGGCCATGCTCCGTCGATTCGCACTGGCCCTAGCCCTGATCGCCGCGCCGCTCTCGGCGCAGACCCAAACCCCCTCACCCGCTCCGGCGGTGCCGGTCGCCCAGCCGCCGGGCTCGGCACCCACCCCAGCCGTGGTCGCTCCGAAAACGGTCAAGGTCGCGATCGAAACGAGCCTCGGCACGATCAATGTCGCGATCGAGGTCGAACGCGCGCCGATCACCGCCTCCAACTTCCTGCGCTACGTCGATCAGAAGCGCTATGACGGCACCTTCTTCTACCGCGCCGATCCGGTGCAGAAGGATTTCGGGCTGATCCAGGCGGGCACGCGCGGCGATCCCAAGCGCACGCTCAAGCCGATCCCGCATGAGCCCACCACCAAGACGGGCTTGAGCAACACCGACGGCGCGCTCTCGATGGCGCGCAACGCGCCCGGCACCGCGACCAGCGACTTTTTCATCATCGTCGGTGATATGAGCGGGCTCGACGCCAAGCCCGGCGCGCCCGGCGACAATCAGGGTTTCGCGGTGTTCGGCCACGTCCTCGACGGCATAGACATCGTCCACAAGATCATGCTCTCACCCACCGACCCCAACGCCGGTGAAGGCGTGATGAAAGGCCAGATGCTCGCTCCCAAGATCATGATCCTCCACGCGCGTCGGGTCAGCTGATGGGCACGCCCGCGCCCGATCTCGACAACCGCCGGGATCAGATGTTCCCAACCCTGACCGCGGCCCAGATCGAGGTCGCGCGCCGCTTCGCTGCGGGCAAACCGCGCAGCTTCAAGCCCGGCGAGACGATGTTCGCGCTCGGCGAGCGCAACGTCCCCTCCTGGCTGGTGCTGGAGGGCGCGATCGACGTCGTCCGCCGCGATGGCCTCGGCCATGAAGCGCCGATCGTCAGCCACCATGCCGGCCAGATTTCGGGCGAGATCAACCAATTGGGCGGCCGCGCCACGCTCGCCGAAGGCGTTGCCGGCGAACATGGCTGCACCGCCATCCCCTTCGACGCGCCCCATCTGCGCGCGCTGCTGATCGGATCGGCCGACCTCGGCGAGCTGATCATGCGCGCCTTCATCCTGCGCCGCGTCGGCCTGATCAGCGCCGACAATGTCGGGTCGGTGTTGGTCGGCCGCCCGGACGAGCCCGATCTGGTGCGCCTCCAGGGCTTCCTCACGCGCAACGGTTATCCCAATTCGATCGTCGATACCGAGACGCAGGAAGGCCGCGACCTGCTCGACAAACTCGCGGTGTCGGCGGCCGACCTGCCGCTGATGATCTGCCCCAACGGCACATTGCTCAAGCAGCCAAGCGACGCCGAAGCCGCGACCTGTCTCGGCATCACGCCCGAGCTGGATCCCGACAAGGTCTATGATGTGATCGTCACCGGCGCGGGCCCGGCGGGCCTCGCCACCGCGGTATATGGCGCATCCGAGGGGCTTTCGGTGCTCGTGCTCGACACGCGCGCGTTCGGCGGCCAGGCGGGCGCGTCGGCACGGATCGAGAATTATCTCGGTTTCCCCACTGGAATTTCGGGTCAGGCACTCGCCGGCCGCGCCTTCACCCAGGCAACCAAGTTCGGCGCCGAGCTCGCCATCCCGATCACCGCCGACAAATTGCATTGCGATGACGAAGCCGAGGACGGCGGCTTCCGCGTCGATCTTTCCAACGGCATCAGCGTGCGCGGTCGCACGATCGTGATCGCGTCGGGCGCGCGCTATCGCCGCCCCGACGTCGCCAAGCTCGAGGAACTGGAAGGCGCGGGCATCTCCTATTGGGCATCGCCGATCGAAGCCAAGCTCTGCGCGGGCGAAGAGATCGCGCTCGTCGGCGGCGGCAATTCGGCCGGCCAGGCCTGCGTCTTCCTCGCGCCGCAGGTCGAGAAGCTCAACCTGATCGTGCGCCGCCCGCTCGAAGCGACAATGTCCAAATATCTGATCGACCGGATCAAGGCGCTGCCCAACGTCGCCTTGCACATCGGCAAGGAGGTCGTCGCGCTCGATGGCGATCGCGCCAATGGCCTGCAAGGCGTGACCTTCCGCTGCCGCACCACCGGGGACGAGCATCATTGCGACCTCAACCACCTGTTCCTGTTCATCGGCGCCGACCCCAATACCGACTGGCTCGACGGCTGCGTCGACCTTGACGCCAAGGGTTTCGTCGTCACCGGCCACAACGGGGGCGCCCCGCTAGAGACCAGCCGCAAGGGCATCTTCGCTGCGGGCGACGTCCGATGCGGCTCGACCAAGCGCGTCGCGGCGGCGGTCGGCGAAGGCGCGGCGGTCATCGCCCAGATCCACGCTTATCTGGGCGCGGAAACCACCAGCGCCTGATGGTCTTCGCCAAGCGTCTCCGCGACCGGGTGATGCTGGGCGAGATCACCTGCAGCGTGCGGATCTGGCAAAGCCCGCGAGTGAAGGCCGGCGGCCGTTATCCACTCGGGCCGGGCGCGATCCGTGTGACCTCCGTGCGCGAGATCGCCTTCGAGAGCATCACGCCAGAACTGGCGCAGCGCTCGGGCTTCGATGATCTCGCCGATCTTCTGAGCGTCGCGCGGCATGGGCCCGGTCAGAATGTCTATCTGGTGGAGTTCGAGTTTCAGGAGTGAGTGACGCGAAAGCAAGCACGCCCGCTGTGAAAGGCGATTCGCCCGAATGCACGCCGGGCCGGTTAATCGCCGATCAAAGGAAAAGCTCGTGTCGCCACAAGCCGAAAGGTCAGACAATGGAATTGATCCCGCACAACCCGACCGAGGCCGTCTATCCCGCGACCGCCGACTATGTCCACGCAATGGAGGTCGTCGCGCCGCAGAGGTTTCTGTTCGTCAGCGGCACAATGGGCCTTGATCCGGAGGGCCAGCCCGGAGCCGACCTCGACAGCCAGCTCGTTCTGATCTGGAACAACATCCGGACGATTCTCGCCTCGGCAGACATGTCCACCGACAACATCGTCCGCCTCACCAGCTACCTACGCAGCGCGGATTATGCCGAAGCGAATGCAGCCGCCCGAATTGCAGCATTGGGGACGCGCCGCATCCCCACCATTGCGATCATCGCCGAAACACTGTCGCCGGATTGGCTGGTCGAGATCGAGGTGGTCGCCGCGGCCTGAATGGCGGCATATCCGAGGGACTGCATCAGATCTAAACGCGCCAGCGGTCGGTCAACGCCTCGTCGCAGATCACCGCGTCGTCGGTGGTCGCGTCGGCGGTCGTCGCAGCGCTGACCGGCGGCGGGACATCACCGTCGATATAGTGGCGCCCGAACAGCCGCATCACGTGCGCCACGCCGAGCGCATTCACCTGGCGATCGTCCGGCCCATAATAGAGACCGCCGGTCGGGCTCCCCGTGATAATCTCGTAGGACGGGAAATAATCCACCCAATCATAGTGGCGGATCATCGTTTCTGCGGCAACGCGCAATGCCGCTTTGGAATAGGTCGTCGAGACCAATACGCTCCGATCCTCGAAGGTCGCGGCGAGCGGCACCGGCGAGATCGTGAGGATCACACGCAGTCCCGGATTGCGCTTCTTGGCGGCGGCGAGGAAACGACCCAGATCCTCCTCG
>Ga0070675_100003784_pt1 | contig 11492 bp, 9 predicted proteins | sample KBSM43metaG_FD_65343 | JGI IMG/M metagenome (GOLD analysis project Ga0070675, IMG submission 65343) | Miscanthus rhizosphere microbial communities from Kellogg Biological Station, Michigan, USA - KBS M4-3 metaG | ecosystem: Host-associated > Plants > Roots > Rhizosphere > Soil ...
CTCTGTTCCGCCCTGGGCGCTGAAGCGCTCGTCGCGCAGCGGCAATCCGTCTCGCGTAACGTTGATGCTATTAATGCCGAGACCGCCAATCGTATTCGATGCCTCGCCGAGCGGGCTCAGGCGAAGACCGGGCAGGATGTCGAGAAGATCGAGCACATTGTTTCCAACCACCGGCAGATTTCGGATGCGATCTTCCGTCAGGACGTCACCTACCGAGGCGCCCGCGGCCGTGATCACCGCATTGGCTTGACTCTGCACCTCGACGGTGGTAGCCCCAGCCGCCACTATAAGTTGGAAATCCTGACGATTATTCGTGCTGGCGGGCAGCGGGAGGTTGTTGACAACCTTGGTTTGAAACCCCGGAAGAGACGCGCTCACCCTGTAGGCTTGCCCGGGCTGCAGACTCGGAAAATTGTATGCCCCGGACTCGTTTGTGATCGCGGTGTTGGTGACGCCGGTGTTGGTATTCTGAACCGTTATCGTCGCACCTGGTATCAGTGCGCCGCTTTGATCGGTGACGACGCCCCCTAATTGTGGGTTCGCCCCCTGCGCGAAAACCATCTGTGGAACGAGCAAACATAGGACCATTAGCGCCGAAAGACGTGATCTCATCTCCGATCTCCTTATGGGTGTTCATGCTTAACAGTTTCGAAGGTCAGCCTGGGGGGGGGTCTGTCTCCGAAAATCTATCGTCGTAAGAATTTTGTTGGCGCATTTGATCAAAAGTCCGGACGAAACCCAAGAAGAATTTTTTTCTCAACGGATAACCGGTCATTTCATCGCCGGCGAAGATAGTCCACCCTGTAGTTGAGAGGCAGCGGGGTTACCTGATTGTCGGATGCCCAGGCGTCCCACTTCTTCGCCAGGGCCTCGACTCGCATCGGCTGCTTACCGGACAGATCGTCCATCTCTGTCCGGTCGCGATCCATATCATAAAGTTTCCACGACTCCCCACGAAGCGCAGTCAACTTGTAACGCCCCTCCCGGACGGCCCGATGTCCTTCGTGCTCGAAGAAGAGCGTTCTGGTGGGCATTCTCTTCCCGCGCAGCGCGGGTAAGAGGCTCATGCCCGCAATGGGCAGGATCTCCCGCGCGCCCAGCCTTTGTGGATAATTAGCCCCCGATGCCTCGACGATGGTCGGCATAAGATCGATGAGGTGGACTGGCATACTCTCGATCGCACCCGGGCGCCTGAATCCCCCACCTGTCCAGTGCACAATACCGGGCGTGCTGATGCCACCCTCATGAGAGTAATGCTTGTACATCCGCCACGGCGTGTTCGACGCATTCGCCCAGGCCGACCCGACGCTGTGATAGGTTCCGGGCCCGCCCATTTGCTCGAGCTCCGATCCGCGGTGCAGAACGTTGTTCGCGCTCGAACGGACATCGAATCCCAACGGGTCCCATTCGGCGCACGCCCCGTTGTCGCTCAGGAACAGGATGAGCGTATTGTCGAGCTCGCCTTTGGCCTGCAGATCCGCGGTCAAGCGTCCGATGTTCTGGTCCATCCGATCGATCATCCCCGCGTAGATCGCCATGCGCATGGCCAGATCCGCCTGCCGGTCCGATGGAAGGCTGTCCCACGGCGGATTGTCCGCTGTGACGGTTTCGCCAAAGTTCGTGAACCGCGAGCGCGGCGACAGTCTCGTGCTTGCCGGCGCCAGACCCAGCCGCTTCATTTTCGTCAGACGCTCCTGCCTTAAGACGTCCCATCCCACCGCATACCTGTCCCTGTACTTCGCGATATCCTCACGACGCGCATGCAGAGGAAAGTGGGGTGCATGGTACGCCAGGTACAGGAACCACGGCTGTCCTGGAGTCTGGCGCGCGTCCGCTAGAAAATCCAGCGCGTGATCCGTCAGCGCATCGGTCCCATAGAAAGCGTTATTGTCGTAGCCTCGCGTTCTGCTGCCCTGGGGCTGCCGCAGGTACCCCGCAGGATCCCAAAACGAAGCCGCGCTGATCAGCGTCCCGTAAAATTGCTCAAATCCACGCTGCGTCGGATCGTTCGTTCCCACATGCCACTTACCCGACATGAAGGTCCTGTAGCCTGCCGGTTTCAACACCTCCGCGATCGTTGCCGCATTCTCCGAGAGCCGGCCCCTGTATCCCGGCTGTCCCAGATCCGAGACCATGTGCCCAATTCCTACTTTGTGCGAGTACTGCCCCGTGAGAATGCTCGCCCTCGACGGACAGCATCGGGCGGTGGAATAGAGCTGTGAAAAGCGTACTCCGCGGGAAGCCAGTTGGTTCAGGTTCGGCGTGTCGATCTCTCCGCCAAAACAGCCAAGGTCGCTATAGCCCAGATCATCGGCCACGATCAGCAGGACGTTCGGACGCCTCTGCTGCTGGACGGCAAGCCCCACGACTGAGGCTGATGACAGGGCCAAAAACTTACGTCGATTCATAATTTTGTTCTCGTTAACACCGCGCAGCGGTGCAAGGAGGATACGGACCCGGACTATATTCCGAACAACACGTTGCTGGATAGCATTTTGGGGATCGATTATCGATTGTCGGAGGGAGTTGTTTGTCATAAGCTCCCTGCTTTGCGGGCGCACGACTCGTGCGCGCCGTTCGAATAATTGGAGGAACGCCATGACCGATCGCATGAGAATCCTTTCGCTTGCTGCCTTCGTTGGCATAACCGCAACACTGCTTTGGCAAGTTGTTCCGGAAGCTGCACAAGCCCCGTCCGCGCTGGCCCAGCGCATCGTGCACACCGACCCGGCAGCATTCCGCATGTCGCCGGCGGTGCACGGCGGTGCCGGCAGCATGGGATTTACGGCGCTGCTCAACCGTGGCGCGGTCACGCCGGAGTTCAATTTTCTGCATCGCGGCGTGATCCCGCCGGGAGCCGGTATCGGTCATCACTTCCACAACACTGTCGAAGAAATGTTCGTCATCCTCGACGGAGAGGCCCAGTTCACCATCGACGGGCGCACGGCCACCGTCAAGGGGCCGGCGGGTGTTATCTGCAAGACCGGGCACGCCCACGCTATCTATAACGCGAGTTCGACGCCGGTGCAGTGGATGAATCTAAACGTCTCCCTCAACGCGGGCGTGTACGACAACTTCGACCTTGGCGACACGCGCGCGGGAGCCCCACTCGATCCCATCCCAACTTTCATGGTAATGCGACTCGATCGCGATCTCATCAGACCTGCAGGTGCTCGAGGACGTGGCGCCGCGCCCGCAGCAACTTCGTCACCGACCGCTATAACGCGACGTGCACTGGCCCCGTCTGTCTTCTCGACGACATGGGCTTACGTCGATCATGTACTGGTGCCTGCGAGCGGGTCGACCGCCGAGTTGAAGCACGATGCGATCGGCGAGGCGTACTACGTTCTCGCCGGCAGCGGTACGCTCAGCGTCAAGGCAACGGCTTCGGAGACCGCGCGGATTCGCACGGGTGACGCGATTCCGATCCGCATCGGTGAATCGAGTTCTTTCACCAACACCGGAACTGAGCCGCTCGAACTCTTTGTCATGGGCGTCGCCAAGGACATGGCGAGCAAAACGCAATTGCTGACGCCGGGCAACCGATAGCTGAACACATCAAAATACAATATGGAGGACAAGTGAACAGACGAGGAATGTTGAGGTCGGCTCTTACCACGGCTGCCGCTGCGTTCGGCTTCAGCCGCTTCGCGACACCGGCCCAGGCACAGACGAAACACATCCGGCTTTATGTGGAAATGGACATCGCGCCGGGCCGCGAGAAAGAAATGCTCGAGACGTTCCACAATTCTTTCGTGCCGGAGGCCGTCAAACACGAGGGCTACATCCGCGTGAAGATGCTCAAGCGTCGCACGTTCATCCAGGGCACGGCACCCGCCAATCACAACTACCGCTTCGAGCTGGAGTTCGAGAGCGAGGAACTCCGTCAGAAGTGGATCGCCTCGGCCGGACACCAGCGCGTGTGGCCGCCCGTCGAGAAAACCATGACCACCCAGAAGAATTACCCGGTAGTGCTCTACGACGAGGTCTGATCCGAAGGCTGAATCCACCCTATATATAAGGATGCGGCAGCCACCAATTGCCTCTGATGAGACAATAGATTGTGATTGCATACGATAATCGCTTGAACTGGAAATCCTCTGCAGCGCTGATATGGAGGGAGTCTTAGTCAGAAGTATTGGAAAGGAAACGCGGGGTGAAGCACCATCGGGCTTCAAATCCACAACAAGGAAACAAGCCATGAATCGTCCTATTGGTTTCGCATTATTTTTCGCTCTGGTTGTACCGTCGGTGGTCTTCATACGGCACGAAGGGTTGAGGGCGCAGCCCTTTCAGGCTCAAACTGCGGAAACCGCCAAGATGATTTCCGCGGAAGACTGCACGCCGGCCCGGTTAGGAACGGACATTCCTGTTGCTGCGATCGGCGAACCGGTAGCGGGAGTCACCCTTGCCGCGCCCCGGTGGGTGGCGGCCGGCACCGCTCCAGCGTACTGTTCAATTGACGGTGCAATGGCCCCAACTGACACGAGTCCGAACGGACGCTCCATCAATTTCCGTGTCGTGCTTCCGGCCTCCTGGACGCGGCATGCGGTGCAGCTTGGAGGCGGCGGGATGAACGGCTCGATTCCCAACGTGACCGCTGGCGAAGCAGGGAATTTGATCCAACGAGGTTTCGCGACTTACGGAAGCGATTCCGGACACCAGCAGGGCGGCTTCGGTCCGCGGGCGGGCGGGGCGGGTCCGGCCGGCGCACCATCGGGTGACAACTGGACACTCAGCGATGAAGCAATCAAGAACCTCGGCTACATGCAGATGAAGAAGACGCACGATGCCGCAATGGTTCTCATGGAGCGCCTCTATGGCGAACGCCCGCGTTATAACTACTACGTCGGCAGCTCGCAGGGTGGGCGCGAAGCGCTGACCGTGGCCCAGCGCTATCCGGCCGACTACAACGGCATTGCGGCGAATGTTCCGATTGTCAGCTTCTCCTCTCTCATGCTTGCCCCCGAATTGATCCGCATCCAGGAAAAGCCAGCAGCGAATTGGATTGCGCCGGCGAAGACTGAAGCGATTCGCGCAGAGTTTGTCCGGCAGTGCGACAAACTCGATGGACTCGCCGACGGCATCATCAATAACTACACGGCTTGCCGTGCGATCTTCGACATGAGCCAGGGCTCGCCCGATCGCAATCCCTGGGCTGCCAAACGGTGCCCGGATAACGTCGATCCCAATCCGGCCGACACCACGGCCGCGGCATGTTTTACCGACGGGCAAATCTCCACACTAAAAGTCGTCTATAGCCGCTACAAGTTCGCAACGCCCCTGGCTCACGGAGTGAAATCGTTCGGCATGTGGGTTCCGATGACCGATCCTTCGGGAAGCGGCCTGATTGTAAACGCCCGATTCCGCGGCCAGGAAGGCGCTGCAGACAACGGGCAGAACCATTCGCATCTCGGCGTTCTGGGTGTGACCGGATTTCTGATGAAGAACCTGACCGCGAATCCTCTCGACTATGTCGAGGGCGGCCCGCTGAATGCGCGCCGCGAAGAAATCTCGGCATGGCTGGACTCCGCTAACCCCGATCTTTCCGGATTCGCCCGACGCGGCGGAAAGATGATTGTCGCCATCGGCACCAACGACTCGCTGGCGTCTCCTGGAGCGCAGCTCGATTACTACCAATCTGTTCTCGATAAAATGGGGCGATCCGCCGTTGACGAATTTGCGCGGTTTTATGTGATTCCGCAGACTGGACACGGTCTGAGTGGATCGAGTTACGTCCGTGACGGTGACGGTCGCACCATTCCTGCAGCACAGATTCCAAGCCGCTTCGATCGTGTCGCGATGCTGCTGGACTGGGTCGAGCGGGGAACTGCTCCGCAGAAGTCCGCCACAGTCACAGGCAACACGAGCAGCCTGCCGCTTTGCTCGTATCCCACGTATCCGCGGTACAACGCCGGTTCACCGTCCGATGCTGCGTCGTATACGTGTGCGGCGCCTTAGGGCGCATTGATCCGTTTCTTCGATGAGGAGTTACATCATGAGAATGAGGTCCTCTGCCAGCCTTCAAAGGACCGTTGAACGACTCAAGACAGGGAGAACTGAATGAGATTTGAGAGTATGCCCGAAATCTTCAAGTTCTTCAGCGAGCACACAAAACCAGCAGGGTGGTGATCGGGTGAAATACAGGGGACTGATTCTCTTCATTTTAGGGGCTCTCCTTCTAGACGGTTCCTCCGTACAAAGTGCGGGCAGACAGGGCGCCGCTGATCTGAGGAAGGTGCTCATTCCACAAAAGTCGTGGACCTGTGGCATGGCGGAAGGCATTCCGGCTCCCGAAAGCGGGACTGTAGTTTTTGAAGCCCAAATGCAGATCGAAAAGATTTTCGACGTCGGTAAGACTCCTTACGGGAACAGGCGGGTCGCCGTCGTCCGGGACGGTGTGCTTTCGGGCGCGAAGTTGTCGGGCTCCGTCACGCCAGGCGCGCTGGACTTCGAGTTGAAGCTTTCGAACGGTGTGATCGAGATCGAACAAGTGCTGGTGCTCAAGACGAGCAATGGCCAGTACATCTATGTACGGAGCGCCGGGACAGGCGCGGATACGAACGACGTCAGAGTCGTGATGGATTTCGAAGCTCCCACTGCGAGCGAATTCGCCTGGCTCAACTCGGGCAAGTACGTCGCGCGTCGTCTGGTGAATGCGGAGGCGAAGACCATGACGCTGCGGGTCTACGACGTCTCCGGGGTGGCGCTTACGACAAATTCGACGAACGTGATACAGATTGCAAAGCCGTCCGGCGTTAAGGAGCAGCCCTGGGATTATCGGAAAGCCGCGCCGTCTGAAAAGCAGGGAAGTATGTTGATCACCGAGTCGGTAACCTTGAGCCCAAGCCTTCGAGTCGGCGCAAGCAAACGAGGGAACCGGAACATTATTCCGATCACGGGCGGCGACGTGAGCGGACGCATTTCAGGGAAGGTCCTGGCAGGCGGCGCCGATTATCAGAATCTCTCGGCCCCCGCGACCATCGATGCCAGGTACCTGTGGCAAACGAACGACGGTGAAGTCATCATCGTTCGCAATGGCGGCGCTTTCGGATCTCTTGTTCCGACATTTGAAGTTCGGACAGACAGCCCTTACGCGTGGCTCAACACCGGTTCCTACCTGAGCTCGAATCCGGGGCCAGCAGCCGGAGGCGTGGGCATCACGATGTACGACAGCACTCAGTAGGAGCATCAGCATGAGATTTACGCGGCGATCAAAAAGGTCGATGCGATTTGCAGCATTGGCGATATTAGCCATGTCTGCGTTGCTAGTGGTCTCTCGCACTGATGCGCAACAGGGGCCCGGCGCTCGAGGAGGCGGCGCTCGAGGAGCGCAGGGAGCTGTTGCACCCGGAGTCGGCGCACGTGGTGGCGGGCCAGCCGCACAAAACCCTAACAGCGTTTCACCGACAGAATTCCTGATCGATCCGCCGACCCTCATCAACCTCGGTTTCGAGTGGTTCATTCAAGGCGACGAAAATCGCAATGCCACAGTGGCCGTGTCGTACCGCAAGAAAGGCGAGACCGCGTGGAAGCCTGCTCTGCCGATGCTGCGTCTGAAGGGCGAGCGCGTTTATCAGGCCTCTCAAGTGGATGTCATTGCTCCCAATATGTTTGCTGGCAGCATTCTGGATCTCGAGCCAGACACGGCATACGAAGCCCAGTTTGTGATGGCCGACCCCGATGGAATTCGCGGCGAGGGTCGTCGCGTGGTGACGGTCCGCACCAGACCCGAGCCCCAGCCTTACGAGGGTGGCCGCATCTTTCACGTGTATCCTCATGGATTCCAGGGACAAAAGATCGAGCCCTCCTTCGAAGGGCTGATGTGCGCCTACAACTACTCGTGCTCGGGAACAGACTGGGCAACTTCCGGCAGGCCCCGCGTTCGAGCCGGCGATACGATCCTGGTGCACGCCGGCGTATACAAGTACAACCGCTACGAATATACCAATGACGCCTCGGTCAACAGAACCGAACCGCTCGACGGCACCTACTACCTCACGGCCGACGGCACGCCGGAAATGCCTATCGCCATCAAGGCTGCGGGCGACGGTCCGGCAATTTTCGATGGCGCCGGGAACTACGCGCTTTTCGACGTGCGCGCCGGCGACTACACCTACTTTGAAGGGCTGACCTTCCGCAATTCGGAAATCGGTATATTGGCCGGTACTCAGTTTCTTCTGGGCTCGAAAGGGCTGGCCGTCAAGAAGAGCCGCTTTGAAAACGTCGGGGCTGGCATATTCAGCAACTTTGCCGGCTCCAGCAACTTCTATATCGCGGACAACTGGTTTTACGGACGCAACGACCCGAACCACCTCATCGGATGGAATGGGCCGCAATTATGGGGACAATTCGCCGGCGTTGAGGGGCAGGTATTTCCTCCGAAAATGGCCTCCTACATTGCAGTAAAGCTGTACGGGCCGGGTCATGTCGTTGCGTACAACTACATCGCCGACTTCCACGACGGCATCAACGTTGAAACGTATGGGAATCCCGATGGCTCCGTTGCTTCAGGTCCGGACATTCCCGATGGACCGAAGTATCCTCCTCGCGAGTACTGGGATCGCCGGCCGGTGGCGATCGACTTCTATAACAACTACATCACCAATTCTCACGACAACCCGATTGAGGCTGACGGCAGCATGCACAATATCCGCGTCATGCGAAACATGTTCATCAACCACGCATCTCACGCCTTTTGCAACCAGCCGGCGCTCGGCGGACCCGTTTACTGGATCAGGAATATCGCTTACAACCTGCCCGGGGGGTCGACGCGCCTTACCAGCGGTTCGATGGGCGTGATCTTTTACAACAATACGATTCTCTCGGAAACGGCTGGGACTCCTCAGAACACGCACTGGCGGAACAACCTGATGCTGGGGCAGAACTCAAATCCGACAATCTTCAGCGTCACGACCAACACCAACTACACGTCATCGGATTACAACGGCTTTCGCCCCAATCCAGCAGCAGCCGTTTCGTTTCGTTGGAACTCGCCTCCCTCCGCGGTGGCGATCGATCCACTCGGGCCCGGGCTGCGTCAAAACCTTGAGACGCGTGAGTATGCGACGCTCGCACAATACAGTCAGGCCACTGGACAGGATCGCAATAGTATCCTCGTCGACTACGACATCTTCATGAATGTTCGGCGCCTCGATGCGCAGGACATCACCAGCCTGCAGAAGCTCTACAAGGCGGAGGAGTTCGACTTTCGACTCAAGCCGGAATCGGCTGCGGTGGATCGCGGTGTGGTTTTGCCGAATGTCACCGACGGTTTTTCCGGAAGGGCGCCGGATCTGGGCGCGCTGGAAGTCGGAGTGGCGGCACCCCACTATGGGCCAAGACCGTAACGGTATGCGTTTGGTCGGTGCTGTCCTCGTGCTTCTCATTCAGGGCCAGACCTTGCCGCCACCCTATCCGCGGGACGGCACGACGAAGATGCTCGAAAACGGTCGCGTTATCGTCTGGGACGTCAGTTGGCTACAGCAGGCATATCCGGTGCACCGTCACGTCTACGATTACACGGGCGTCTATTACACCAATGGCGACCGCATCATCGTGTCCGAGCGGGGCGCCCGATCACGGACGACTTCCGTGGCGTGGGACACATTCTTTTTCCGGCGAGGGGTCACACACAGCGAAGAAGGAGCGAGCGACGACCCGCTGCGCGGTGTGTTTCTGGAATTCAAGGAACCGGACCCGCTCGGTGTCGCGGATACGGACACAAGCGCGCCGGCGTTCCCCGGTATAGCGGGTAAGAGTGTCCGCGAGAGTGAACGTGTGGTGATCTGGGAATTCGTTCCAGCGCCGGGACTGGCGCCGTCACCGCACCGCCATACTCGAGACGCGGTGGTGGTGGCGTTCACGAATCAGAAACCGCGAGTCACCTTCGTCCCCCGTGGAACTCTGCATGTCGATGAGCAGACTACTGGCGCGGAAAGAGCCTACGTGTTCGAACTGAAGTAGAGCGGCGAACAAGTTCAATCGACTGATTCGTGATCCCGCTAGCGGAAAATAGGAGGTTCACTCGTGAAGTCTAATGTCTTTGCGTTCTTGATCTCGCCGTTCGTCGCCATCATGCTGACTGTCGGCTACGCGGCGGCTCACCACTCGTTTGCCGCGGAGTTCGACGCTGAGAAACCGGTAACGCTCAAAGGCACTGTCGTGAAGTGGGAGATGATGAACCCTCACGGATGGATCACTGTGGATGTTGCCGGGCCGGGGGGCGATAGAGTGCGGTGGATGGTCGAGACCTCGAATCCCAACGGGCTGATGCGGCTTGGCTGGACAAAGAATTCGCTGAAACCGGGAGATCAGATCACGATCGAGGCATACAGAGCCAAGGACGGATCGAACACAGCAAACGCAGCACGCGTGACTCTGGCGGACGGGCGCAACGTGTTCGCGGGTTCTTCATTGAACCCTCAAGCGACGCCTGGCGCAGTGCCGCAGGGAAAGTGAGGAGACGGTGAAAACTCTTCCAACCTCTCACTGCTTCGGCCTTGTGACGGCTCTGTGTGTGCTGCTAAGCGCCGGCGGTTCCAGTCCTCTCGCAGCACAGGCCACGCGAGTTCCATCGAATGCGCCAAGCGCAACGCTCCCCAGACTTCCCGGCGGACGCCCGGACCTTCAAGGTCTTTGGCTGAAGAGTGGCGGCGGTTTTCAGGGCCTGTTCATTGGCTCGCTGGACGGAACCAATCTCGCCGCAGGTGGTGGGAGGGGCGGCGGTCGCGGTGGCGCCCGAGGCGGCCCAGCGCAAACCCGATACGAATACACGCCGGAAGCCGAAGCCGAAAGATTGGACCGCATCAAACGCGGATATGAGGATCCCGAAGCGCGCTGCCATCTGCCTGGAGTCCCGCGCGCGCTCGATCAGCCCGCCGGACTTTACCCCGTACAGATCATCCAGGATGAGAAGTACGTAGCGCTGCTTCATGAAGCCATGCACGACGTTCGCATCATTCCGACCGACAACAGCAAACATCCGAAGAACTATTGGGCTTGGGATGGAGATTCACGCGGCCGTTGGGAAGGCGATACATTCGTCGTGGACGTCAGCAACTTCAACGGACGCACCTGGCTGGACATGGCCGGGAATTTCGTCGATGAGAACGAACACGTTCTCGAGCGATTCACGCTGATCGATCCCGACACCATCCTCTATGAAGCAACGATCACCGACCCAACCGTCTTCGTCAAACCGGTTGAGATGCGTTTCACGCTGAAACGCGTGCCCGCCGAGCAGCAGATTCTGGAGTACAGCTGCCTCGAAGGCGAGCGAAGCCTTCAGCACTACACCGAAGAAGATGGCGGCAAGAAGGTGAGGGTTAAATGAACATTCTGCGACTCGCTTTGTGCTCGACTGTGGCTGCCGGGGTTGTCGCAGCGCTGGCTCTTACCGGGGACGCACAAACACAGGGGCGCGGGCCCTCTTTTTCTCCAGCCCGCTTGTGGGACGGCAAGACGCCGGATTTTCGCGGCATCTGGCAGGT
>Ga0070675_100003785_pt1 | contig 11491 bp, 12 predicted proteins | sample KBSM43metaG_FD_65343 | JGI IMG/M metagenome (GOLD analysis project Ga0070675, IMG submission 65343) | Miscanthus rhizosphere microbial communities from Kellogg Biological Station, Michigan, USA - KBS M4-3 metaG | ecosystem: Host-associated > Plants > Roots > Rhizosphere > Soil ...
GGCGACGTCAAGGGCTGGGGTCTGCGCGCAGGCTTCCGCTTCTGACGAAGTAAAAAGCGGGCGGCGGATCATCTCCGCCGTCCGCTCCCTTTTGAACGAAGACTATCGAAGCACTCGGGTCGGACCAGACCCTCCTACCCGCCGCGTCAAAACTAGCTACGGTCGCGAAGCAGATACGTCCGATGTCAGATCCACGATCTTCGGTACATCCAATTCAATCACTTCGGCCAACTCCTGACGTAGCCGCCGCCTTGCCATGAACAACTCGTAGTCTGCGCGTAGCTGGAGCCAGCATCCTGCGGACGTGCCCAGCGCCTTTTCCAGACGGAGTGCGACTTCCGGCGTGACCTGCAGGCGCCCAGTCAGGATCATGTGAAGTCGAGGGCGGGATAATCCAAGCGCGTCGGCGAGTTCGGTCTGGGTCATGCCCAACCCCTCCAGGACCCGTTTCCGCAGAACCGAGCCTGGAGCAGGCGGGACGTCGTTGATCGGCTTCTGAAGCATGAAGAATTCTGCTTCTTGTCTGAGCGACGCGTTACGCGATCTGCGAGACGAGATGCTGCTTCTTGCCGCGCCGCCGCATTGCAACGCCGACAGCTCCGAAGCCGAAGAGCATCATCGCCCAGGTCGAAGGCTCGGGAACACCGCTGACCGGGATTGGTGAGCCATCCAGCTTGACGTTGTCGAAAGCGACCTGACGATAATTAGGAAACTGGTTGTAATCTTGGAAATCGAAGAAACTCTGAAACACAATCTTAAGCGGATCGGTAGACGCCGTCAGGGAGTCATAGAAGAAGCTCAGCGTCGCCCAACCGCCAGATGCGATCTGATCGTTGGTCAGTGTTCCACTGGCGAGAATCTTGTCGCCTGCCATTAAGACCGCGGTGAAAAGCGAGAGATCGTATCCATTTACCTTCCCGACATCGACGGACATGGTGTAACGGGTGTTCGCCTGCAGCGTATCGTTCAAAGTTTGTGACAGTCGCGCGGTTACTATGTCACCGAAAGGACTGACCTGGTAGGAACCAAGAAGGGCAGTGTTCTGACCGTCGGGAACAGATGGCAAGGCTGACGACGGGGGGTTGTAGACTCCGCCTTCGTTTCCGGTGTCGACGATCCATCCAGTCACTTTCGTTGACACGTACTGTCCATCAGCGAGTTGCTGCGCTTCGAAGGACGGATTGTTGATATCGAGAAGGGTTGCCTGGGCGGCGCCGGGTAGCAGGATGGCTGTCATTGCAGCCGTTTTGAGAAACAAACGCGACATGGAAAATCCTCTTGGAAAATCGAAACTGTCGCTTTGCTTCAGACGCATGGCGACTGAGCGAGGATTAGCCAAGAAGCGCGCGCCTGCCCTTGACCGGGCTTGCTAAGTTTAACGGATTGTTAGCCATCGTCAGTCCCGGCGCGGGACGATGGCGGGCTTAGTTCGCTGAGCTCAGCGGTGGAGCGCTCATGACCGATGCGATCCAATCGCCAAACAGGTCCACAATTTCCGTATTGAAGGGCGCCGGCGGAACAGCCTGCCCCGCCGCAGCTGCCTTGACTCGTTCGCGAGCTTCCGAAGGCGTACCTTCCAGACGCATTCCATGGCTCGTTCGGGGCAGAAGCACGAAGCGCGCGCTGCCGGGTCGGTAAAAATTCGCGATGTCGGCGATGAGGCGATGATCCTGGTCGTCGATCGCCTCGAAATCCGCTTCGCCATACACGGACAGGACACGGGAGTTCGTGTCCTTCCAGGCTGCGGCCAAGCGCGTGGCGGCCATTTCCCTGAAGTAGGTATAATGTCTGCCGTAGAGATGGTCCGCGCCGTCCCACTCCAGGTTCTCGCGCATCAGCTTGGCCAGTTCCGGCGAAGATGCAGCAACGGATGGTGGCGATTCTCCGCGGAGCATTATCCGCTCCAGGGCTGGACGCAGGCGCTCGCCAATTTCCTCGCCCTCCACCGGGTCGAGACCGCTAGCGATGAAAGGCTGCACTTTCACGATATCGATCATGTAATCGAACCAGTTGCGCAGCACTGTCCCGTAAACTGCAACTCCCCGGGGAGATGGGCCCGAAGCGGCGAGCAGCGGCGCCTCCAGTCCCCCCAGGGAATGACCGAGAATGATGACACGCTCCGGCGCGACGCCATGCTTTTCTCGAAGCGCGCGATAGCCGGCTTGAAAGGCAGCGACCTCGGTCTTGAAGCCGATGTTCGCGCAATCCGCTCCGCCGCGACTGTCGCCGACTTGCGGCTTCTCGATCCGATAGGTCGAAACACCTCGCGCAAGAAGCCCCTCGATGAGCCTGGCGTGCGACGCGTCCGGGCTAGTAGTCTCAACCGACGCGCAGGTGAATCCTTGAATCAGGAACAGGACCGGGCCGTTCGCGCCGCCCTTCGGTGTCGCCAGGATCTCTCGAAGATAGCCGCCTTCGAATGGAACCTCGCCGAGCGTGACGGTGCCGTTTGCGAAGGATTCGATCGGCCTGGCGGCGAGCCTGCCGGAAACCGAATGTTGCTTGCCGTCGCGGATGTACGCGAGGGTCGCCTTCGCTCCGGCGTCCAAACGCGCCACGCGACTTCCAAGCGCGCCCGGTGAACCCGGCGGAGTTCCATCAACCGCGGTGATCACATCGCCGACCCGAAGCTTGAAGACGGACGCCGAACGCGCGTCGACGATCGCGGCCACCTTCACGCCCTTCGGATCCCCTGCGAGCGCCACGCCCAAAGTGCCACGCCGAGCAAGATGATCGTGATGGCCGGCATGACCGCTGGCCGACGTTGCAGTCAGGAAGGTTGCCGTGACGAAGGCACTCGTCGTGAGCGCTCGTTTGACCTGGCGTATCATTTTCGATCGCTAACAGCGCACTCGACCGGAGTCCTTTACCGTTCTTGCTAATTTTGGAGGCCCGCGAACTACCACCGTTGGCCTGATCCGGAGAACCATGCCATCGCATGGATCTCGGCTGTCATCATCCATTCGGATTTAGCGGCTTGGTACGCATGTCGATCGCCGTTGGCGGCCTCGATCGCGCGAAGCTTTTGGCGAGCATATTCAATAGCCCATTCGGGATGAACCCGAAGATAGTCCCTAAAAGCGAGGTGGCGGACGATCTGCGGCGAACCTGCCTTGAAGAAATGTGTGTGCACCGCAACGCTGCCAATCCCCCTGCCGATGCAGAAGCGACGACCTTCAATCCCATTCTCGCCCAGCCATTCGTAGCCAAGCGTCTCCAGACGGCCGCGACGTTCATCGAGCCAATCCATACAGTCGACGACCGGAAGAAGATCGATGACGGGCCTTGCGATCAGTCCCGGGATTGCCGTCGAACCTATATGATGAACTGCGGCGACGCCGTTTCCGAGCTTCCGCAAATCCAAGGCGAAAATATCGGCAAGCGTCGGCCAGGATGGATCATATTGGCAAATGCGGAAAGGCCGCCGGGCGTCCATCGAAGATAGCTACCGGCAGTGCTTGCTAAAGTCGTTTACAGCGCTTGCTATTCTCCCCCGCTCTTCTAGCTACATCGTTGATGTCAGTCGCGTTCTTCGAGAAGTGTAGTCTGTCCGAAGCGATCCGCCCGGCGGCAGCAAGCGGTCAGGTCGTGCTCTCCCGACTTCCACGCGGCGAAACGATCGTGCGACGGTCCAACCTATCGCTGAAAGTCGTACTGCGCGGGGAGGAGCGCTACGTGATCGACGGGCGAACGACCCGCCTGACGCCGGGCCAAGCGCTGCTTGTCGACGCGGGCGAGTCCAGCCGGGTGATCCTGCCCGGACGAGAGCCGACACTGGGTCTGTGCTTCTATTTCCCGCGAGTAGGCCTGGGCCCCCAATCGGAACGCCTTGACCTCGCTCCTGCCCCCGTCCCGATCGTCGATCACCCGCTGGGCCCCTGGCTTAGAAGCGTCGCCGACAGTCTGGATGGCAATCCCAATCTCGGGACTCACTCCGCCGAAGTGCTTCTTCATCGCACGCTGGAGCATCTCGAGGATTTCGTTGCGGGGACAAAGGACCGATCGGGGCGCATCGACGCTGCGAAAAGCTCGAAGCGAGTAGAGCTTCTTCGGCGTGTGGAGCTTGCCCGCGACTTTCTTCACGGAACGCCGGATCGCATCGTCACGCTTGAGGAACTCGCGGATGTAGCGGGGCTTTCAGCTTTCCATCTCGCGCGCTGTTTCCGTGCAGTCCATTCAGAGCCGCCGGCTACCTATCACCGCAATTTGCGACTTGATCGCGCGGCAGCCGAGCTGAAACAGGACGGATGCGCTGCGGCGGAGTTGCCCGCGAGGTACGGCTTCGCGGATCAAGCGAGTTTCACTCGCGCGTTCTCGCGGCGGTTTGGGACAAGCCCGGCGCGGTATCGTGCTTGCGGTCCAATCCGCTGACCAGAGCCTGAGCGCTAGATCAGTCTCTCCGGTGCGGCCGCTTCGCGACGATCTTGATTTCGGTGATGCCGCGATCAGGGATGAGCCGCGACACTTCGATTGCAGTCCAGGCCGGGGGCGGAGTGCGGACGTACTTGCTCTTCACTGCGACGATCGCCGGCATCTGGCTGGTGAGGTCGGTATGGAAGCTCGTCATGTCGACCACATCGTCCCACGTCGCGCCTGACCGCTGAAGGATCTTTCCGATTTCGCCGAACGCGCGCTCGTAGGCGAGCTTAAGATCGGATTCGCCGGGCCGGAGTCCTGCGACCACTCCCGAGAGATAGATCGTGTCGCCACTGACGACTGCGTCGGCAAAACCCCACTCCTCCTCGATCTTCCGCATCTGTGGATTCTCGGAAAGGATGACGCTCGAAGCATCCCTGGGGGCGGCCGGCGCTTCAGTTCCCATTGCGATAAGGACAGCAGTCGTTGCGCAAGTGGCAAAGCGCATCATGGTTGAACCTTTCCTTTTGCGAAGTTGGCGGCATGAGGAAGTTGCTTCTATGCCGTCATTAGCGAATTATTCCCCGGCGTCGGCAGCCTGATCCGGCAAAGACCCGCAGCTTTCCAAATATTCAGTCTCAACGTCGCTGATGCGCTGCGCCATACCCGCCTGCCTCTCAACCATCGAGTGCGCCTTGTCGGTCACCGCTTGCATCTGCGCTCGCTGCGCGGCGCTCATCGCAGTGGAGATTCCACCGCCGATAATTCCGCCGATGCCGGGAGCAATCATTCCCGCAATGCGGCTCGCCATGCCGACGGCCCGCGACGCGGCCATACCTTTGCGCATGCCGTCCCGAGACATCGAGCTGATATCGGCCATGTCCGTTTGAATCTCTTTCCGCAGCCGCTGACTCTCATCCTTGAGCGAGAGGCAGTGCGCGGAAAGTTCGGTGCCTTGTTGAGAAGCTGCGCCGCCGGGAGCGCTGCTGCTCGTGCATTTCTTCAGGTGGAGGCCATTGAGGTAATCGCTTCGCGCCATCGCAAACTCGAGCCGCTGTTCAAGCGGCTTTCGTGCTGCCTTCTCGTCCGCCCGCGAGCTTTCCATATAAGCATTGGCGGAGACGCCGACGGCAATTCCGCCCACCGCATCCGCGCCCGGCACAAGTCCAGCGGCGGCGGCGGTCGCTTGATGAGCCGCCAATAATCCCGCTGTTCGCGCGCTCATCGGAACCTTGAGACGTTCCGCCTCTTTCGAAAGAGCGTCGAACTCCCTGCCGCGCGACTGCGCCTCGGTCAGAATTTGTGAGCAAGTCAGGGTCTCGTCACCGGGCAAGGCGGCTGGAACCGTGGAGGCCAGAGGTTCCGGGCCGGATGACGCTCGCGCAATGCCGGTTATAGGAAGCTGGGCTGCGATTGCTGCGAGAATCGCCGCGCGGGAAATGAAACGCTTGGCGAGAAGGAAGTCGATCATTCCAGCACCTAGCGTGGGCGCGCCGGAAGGGCATCGATGCCGGGCTCAAGCAGGCTGCTGATCTGGCCGTCGTCCCCAAGGTTCCAAACCAGCCCCTGGATCAGTTGGCCGGTGTCGGCCAGCAGGTCCTTGGCCTGCAGCTTACGGAAAAGCGCCTGAAATTCCGGGGCATCGATGACCGGTCCAAGATCGAACAGATCGCCATCGCCACTGCCGTGACGATTCCCATTCGCGCAGTAGAGCAGGATCGGTGCGTAGAAGGCCTTCGTCGGCGGGACGTCAATCGTTACGGATTGGACGAGGATTCCGTTCTGCGTCTCCAGTTTGCGAGAAACGAAGATGAGTCCGGGCGGCACAGTTACCCTGATCGGCGCCTTGGTTTTGTTGGTGAAGACAAGGCACAACGCGATCAAATTGCCGTCGGTACCGTAGGCCTTGCTTCGATCCTTGTTCCCGCAATTCTGCGGGCGGCTGGAATCATAGTGCCTGATCGGCTGTCGAAGCTCGATTCCCAAGGGAAATCCGAACGCTTTCCCGACGGGCGCGGCCGTGGATTTGCCCAAGCCCGGGCGTGGAAGAGAGGCGTTGGTAGGTGACGGCGTGGCAGCGGTCGCCGATGGCGAACCAGCTGAAGCGACTTGTTTGCCATCTGGACACGGCCCGGGCTGCGCGGCAGCCTCGCCCTGCGCTCGATTTGCAGCGGCGCTGGACGCAGCGTCGATTGCAGTCCCGAGCACCGCGCCCGCGATCTGGCCCTTGCCCAAGATGCCGCCTCCGAGGATGCGGCCCATGCCGCCCATCTGCTGGGCGCCCCCAAGAAGTCCACCTAGCCCAAAGCCCTTCTTCTTCCGCGGCGCGGCGCTCCCCTGGCACTGTGGCGCCTGGGCCTGCGCTTGAGTTTCGGCTTGCGCCAGTGCCGGCGCATTCGGAAAGGCAGACGCCAGACCCATCACGAGCAGTCCGCCGCACAGGTTCAGAGTCCACGGCCGGCGCCGGTCGGATGATTTGAGAGGCCTTTGCATCGATCCAGCGTGCAGGCGCCGGAAGGGCCCGGCAAAAGCTGATAGACCAACCGCTTAAGGATGTACGACGCCGACTGAGCAGATCGACAAACGGCTGAATACTACGTCGAATGCCGGAACTTGTCGGCCCGGCGCTCGACCGAGCTTGGTTAACTCATTGCAAATCCAATGAAGACGATTTCATCTTGCCCGCCAGAATTTCTGCATCGGAACTGCTTCGGCAGGCGACGAATATCGTATCGTCACCGCAGATCGTACCCACGATCTCGGCAAGCCCGGCATTGTCCAGCGCAACGCCGACGAGATGCGCGGATCCCGGCGGCGTCTTGATGACGACAAGATTGCCGGCGGGCTCGATCGTTCGCACCCAATCCTGGAAGATGGATGCAAGCCTCGGAGCGTGCGTTTCTCGCTGCTCTTCGGGAAGCGCATAGCGGAGCTGGCCGCCGCGCCGGACCTTCACTGCGCCCAGTTGCTCGAGGTCACGCGATACGGTTGCCTGTGTGACTGGAAACCCAAGCGCGACGAGCCGGTCCGCGACTTCCTCCTGACTCGTCAGCTGCTGCTGCCGGATGAGATCAGCGACAGCGCGCTGCCTTCGGTCTTTCTCGCTCATTCGTATACTTATGCACATACTTGCATATAAATGCAAATTCGCCGATAGGGCCGCGCTTCATGATTCGGACGGCCATCCTTGGTGCCTCAGGCTATGTCGGCGGCGAGCTGCTCCGCCTCCTCGCCGCGCATCCGCAACTCGCGGGCGAGAAGCTGTTCGGCGAAAGCAAGGCTGGAATGCCGGTTGGCGCCGTCCACCCGCACCTCGCGCCTATTTATTCAGGATCGTTCGAAAAATTCGACGAGGTAGCGCTTGCGGACGTGGACCTCGTCTTCGCCGCTTTGCCCCATGGCCATAGCCAGCAAATCGCAGGATCGATTCTGGATCGCAGCATTCCGTTCGTCGACCTAGGGGCGGATTTCCGGCTCGACGACGCAGCGACGTACGAGCGCTGGTACGGGCACGCGCACGAAGCGCCCGGGCTGCTTAGCGAATTCGTCTACGGGATTCCCGAGCTAAATCGGGACGGGATCCGTGGCGCCAGGGCTGTGGCTGCCGCAGGATGCTATGCCACTGCCGCGATCCTTGCGTTGAAGCCTTTGGTGGACGCCGGACTGGTCAATCCGAAGAGCCTCATCGTCGATGCGGCCTCCGGCGTCAGCGGCGCCGGTCGCGAGGCGAAGGAAGCGACCGGTTTCAGCACCGTCGACGGCAGCTTCACTGCCTACGGACTGCTTAACCACCGTCACACGGCTGAAATGGAAATGGCGTTGGGAGCGACGGTGCTCTTCACACCGCACTTGGTGCCAATGACCCGAGGCATACTCGCGACTTGCTATGCCGAGGCGGCCGGCAGGGGGGATCCGCTGCAGGCCCTGCGGGACGCCTATGCGGTTGAGCCCTTCGTACACGTCACGGGGGATCCGCCCGCGACGAAATGGGTCAGCGGGTCGAACGGCGTCCAGGTTACCGCTCGCTACGACGACCGCACCGGGCGGGTCGTTGCATTCGCTGCCATCGATAATCTCGGAAAGGGCGCTGCTGGACAAATGATCCAGTGCGCCAACCTCATGCTCGGCCTCGAAGAGACGGCCGGCCTCACACCAATCGGAGTTTACCCATGAGCGTGACCGCTGCCGAAGGCTTCGTTGCGGCCGGCTGCCACGCCGGCATCAAGAAGCGGCGCTTCGACATGGCGCTACTGGCGACTGAAGACCGCAGGCCGGCTGCCTGTGCGGCCGTCTTTACCCAGAACAAGTTCGCTGCGCCGCCTATCGAGCTAGGCCGTAAGCTCCTCATTGCGAATGGCGGTCGAGCGACAGCGGTGATCGTCAACTCCGGCAATGCCAACGCCGGCACGGGAGTGTCCGGCTACAAGGATGCCCAGCTCATGGGCGCGGCCACCGGTGACGCGCTCGGGATCGATGCTTCTCAGGTGATGGTTTGCTCGACCGGCATTATCGGCACCCCGCTCCCGATGGAGCCGATCCTTCATGCAACTCCGAAGCTAGCGAAGAAGCTTTCCCTCGAAGGCGGGCATGACGCGGCGCGCGGCATCCTGACGACCGATCACAAGCCCAAGGAAGTGCTGATAAAAGGCTCGACTTTCACGATCGGCGGAATGGCCAAGGGCTGCGGCATGATCGCGCCGAACATGGCCACCATGCTCGCCTTCCTGACGACGGATGCCGATGTCCCGACGGAGCTGATGCAGAATATCCTGCGACGGGCCTCCGATGCGACCTTCAACACGCTCAACGTGGACGGTGCGACCTCGACGAACGACACGGCGATGGTGCTTGCATCGGGCCGCCGCGGAAAGGCCGACCACGAGGAGTTCGGCAACGCGCTGCTGGCTGCATGCGAGGACCTGACCATGCAGATGGCCCGCGACGCCGAGGGGATGACGCGGATCGCCCGACTCATCGTCACGGGCGCGGCCAACGACAATGAAGCAAAGGCCGCGGCCAAGAATATCGTCGAGAACAATCTCGTGAAATGCAGTTGGTACGGTGGCGACCCTTATTGGGGACGCCTGATGGCTGCGGCCGGATCGGCGGGCGTCGAGCTCGATGTCGCCAGGTCGCGCGTTGCCTATGGCGGGATAGTCGTCGCCAGCGGCGGCGCGGGCATCGAGCATGACGGCGTCGCGCTGGCCCGGCACATGATGGGAGATGAGGTCCAGATCGAGGTCCACCTCGGCGCAGGCCAGGCCTCGGCGAGGATGATCGGGATCGATCTCGGTCCGGGCTACATCAAAGAGAACAGCAAGACCTCATGAGCGCTGCCGAGACAGCGCGCGTCCTCGTGGAGGCGCTGCCGTACATCCGGCAGTTCGCGGGCAAATCGATCATCGTGAAGCTAGGCGGCGCCGCGATCGATCGGGAGTCCGATCTTGCGCTCGCACAGGACGTTCTTCTTCTGAGAAGCGTCGGTGTTCGCTGCGTGCTCGTCCATGGAGGCGGACCGCAGGTCGACACGATGCTTCGCCGGGTCGGCAAGGAGCCCGAGTTTCGAGACGGTCTCCGCGTCACGGACGCCGAGACGCTCGAGATCGTCCGGATGGTGCTGGTCGGAAAGATCAACCGCGACCTCGTCGCAACGATCAACAGCCAGGCCGGCGATGAGCCGGTCGCCGTGGGCGTGTCAGGCGAGGACGCCGGACTGCTCACAGTGGTCCCTGCGGACTCTGCATTCGGGTTCGTCGGCAATGTCACGCAGGTCCGCGCCGAACTGATCCACCGGCTTCTCGACGACGGCCTTACACCGGTGATCTCAACGGTCGGGGCGAATGCGGAAGGACAGCCCTACAACGTCAATGCCGACGAGGCAGCGCGAGCGATTGCGGTCGCCATGCGTGCCGAGAAGATCGTGTACCTGACTGCAGTTCCGGGCCTGCTTGAAGACCCAAGCGATGAGAAAAGCTTGATCCCGCGTCTCTCATCCGGGGAACTGCGCGAACGGCTTGCGCACGATAGTGTCGGAAAGGGCATGATCCCCAAGCTCAAGGCTTGTGCCGATGCCGTCGAGCAAGGTGTCGGCTTTGCCCACATCATCGACGGCCGCGTGCACCATTCGCTGCTGATCGAACTGCTCACCGACCATGGCGTGGGGACAATGGTCCGGAAGGAGAAAAGCTGGTGAAGCATTTGCTCGCAATCCGCGACCTGACCGCCGCCGACGTGCACGCGATCCTTGCCCTGTCTGAGCAATCCGCGCCGCGCGTGCTGCAGAACAAAGGCGTCGCTCTCTATTTCGAAAAGCCGAGCGCGCGCACCCGCAACTCGATGGAAATGGCGACCGCACAACTGGGTGGTCATCCTGTTTACCTCCAGCCCGCCGAGTTGGGCATCGGCACACGCGAAAGCGTCGAGGACGTGACGCATACGCTCGCCTGCTATCATTCGATGATCGCAGCACGCGTCTTCGATCACGGCCTCCTGGAGCAGATGGCGGCAGTGAGCGCCGCACCGGTGCTGAACATGCTTTCGGCGACCGACCATCCGCTCCAGGCGCTTGCCGACTTGCTGACGATCAAGCAGCTGCTGGGTCGGCTCGAAGGCGCGCGGATCGTCTTCATCGGCGAAGGCAACAACGTCGCCAAATCGCTCGCAGAGGCCTGCGCGCTCGTCGGCGCGACGTTCGTGCTCGCCAGCCCGCCGGGCCATGGCTTCCTCGAAAGCGTGGCAGACGCTCGCGAAGTGCTCGATCCCGCAGCTGCAGTCGAAGGTGCGGACATCGTCTACACCGACGTATGGGTGTCGATGGGCGGCGAAGACAGCGAAGAGCGCCGCGCCTTGTTCGAGCCTTACCAAGTTGACGAGGGGCTTATGGCGCTCGCGCCGAACGCGCGGTTCATGCATTGCCTGCCCGCGCGCCGGGGCGAGGAAGTGACCGCGCCGGTGATCGATGGACCACGTTCCGCTATCTGGCGCCAGGCGGAAAATCGAATGCATACGGCGCGCGGTGCGATGCTGTGGATGATGGGCGTCACGCCCGAAACGGAAAGCAAGAATGACCAAGAAGAAATTGAAGGTGGTGCTGGCCTATTCGGGCGGCCTGGACACGTCGATCATCCTCAAGTGG
>Ga0070675_100003786_pt1 | contig 11489 bp, 2 predicted proteins | sample KBSM43metaG_FD_65343 | JGI IMG/M metagenome (GOLD analysis project Ga0070675, IMG submission 65343) | Miscanthus rhizosphere microbial communities from Kellogg Biological Station, Michigan, USA - KBS M4-3 metaG | ecosystem: Host-associated > Plants > Roots > Rhizosphere > Soil ...
CGAATGGCCGACGCGCGCCAGCTGCTGGGCCGCGGCGAGGCCGGCCGGACCCGAGCCGACGACTGCCACCGTCTTGCCGGTCTTGACCGCGGGCGGCTTCGGCACCACCAGGCCCTCCGCCCAGGCGCGGTCGATGATCGCGTGCTCGATCGACTTGATGCCGACGGGATCGTCGTTGATGTTGAGCGTGCACGCCGCCTCGCACGGCGCCGGGCAGATGCGGCCGGTGAACTCGGGAAAGTTGTTGGTCGAGTCGAGGACCGCGAACGCGTTCTTCCAGTCGGCGCGATAGACCAGGTCGTTGAAATCAGGAATGATGTTGTTGACCGGGCAGCCACTGTTGCAGAACGGAATGCCGCAGTCCATGCAGCGCGCGCTCTGCACCTTCGCATCTTCCTCGGTCAGCGTGAAGATGAATTCGCGGTGGTTCTTGACGCGCTCGGGCACCGGCTCGTGGTCTTCCTCCACGCGCGCGAAGTCCATGAAACCGGTGACGTTGCCCATCGCTCTCGCTTCGTTGTTGTTCTGCGGATCCGGCCCTTACTTCGGCATCGTGGTCTTGACCGTCTTGCCCGTGGTCCGGGCCTTGGCGATCGCATCCTCGGCAGCGGTCGAGGCGCGGATCTCGCCGAGCGCCGTCATCGCCTTCAGACTGATCTCGGCCAGCGCGCGCTTGTACTCGTTCGGAAAGACTTTCACGAACTTCGGAAGCGCCTCGTTCCAGTGGTCGAGGATCTCGCGCGCGCGCAAGCTGCCGGTCCACTGGTGATGGTCGGTGATCAGCGACTTCAGCAGCGTCTCGTCGGCCTGCTCGCGGTGCCAGACCGCGCGCTCGAGCGACTGCTCCTGCTCGGCGGCCGGAACGACGCGGCCGAGCGAGACCATCGCCGTGTTGCAGCGCGACGCGAACCGGCCGTCCTCGTCGTAGACGTAGGCGATGCCACCGCTCATGCCGGCGGCGAAGTTGCGGCCGGTCTTGCCGAGGACGACGACGGTGCCGCCGGTCATGTACTCGCAGCCGTGGTCGCCGGTGCCTTCGACGACCGCCGTCGCTCCGGACAGGCGGACGGCGAAGCGCTCGCCGGCGACGCCGCGCAGGAACGCCTCGCCGCTGGTCGCGCCGTAGAGGACGGTGTTGCCGACGATGATGTTCTCGGTCGCGTCGCCGCGGAAGTCGATGCTCGGCCGGATCGCCAGGCGCCCGCCGCTCATGCCCTTGCCGGTGTAGTCGTTGGCGTCGCCGATCAGGTAGATCGTGATGCCGGCGGCGAGGAAGGCGCCGAAGCTCTGTCCGCCGGTGCCTTCCATCTGGATGAAGACGGTGTTGTCGGGCAGCCCTTGCGGATGACGCCGGATCAGCTCGCCGGAGAGCATCGCGCCGACGGTGCGGTTGACGTTTCGCACGTGCTGCAGGATCTGCACCTTCTCGCCGCGCTCGAGCGCCGGAGCGCACTTCTCGATCAGGCTCACGTCGAGCGCCTTGGCCAGGCCGTGGTCCTGCGCCTCGACGTGGCGGCGCGCCACTTCGGGCGGAGCGGTCGGCGCCTGCAGCAGGCGGCTGAAGTCGAGGCCGCGCGCCTTCCAGTGGGCGATGCCTTTTCTCGTGTCGAGCAGGTCGACCCGGCCGATCAGCTCGTCGAAGGTGCGGAGGCCGAGCCGAGCCATGATCGCGCGAGCTTCCTCGGCGACGAAGAAGAAGAAGTTGACGACGTGCTCGGGCCGGCCGGAGAACTTGGCGCGCAGCACCGGGTCCTGCGTCGCCACGCCCACCGGGCAGGTGTTGAGGTGGCATTTCCGCATCATGATGCAGCCTTCGGCGACCAGCGGCGCGGTCGCGAAGCCGAACTCGTCGGCGCCGAGCAGCGCGCCGACGACGACGTCGCGACCGGTCTTCATCTGGCCGTCCGCCTGGACGCGGATCCTGCCGCGCAGGCGGTTCAGCACCAGCGTCTGCTGCGCTTCGGCGAGACCGAGCTCCCACGGCGTTCCGGCGTGCTTGATCGAGCTCCACGGCGACGCGCCGGTGCCGCCGTCGTGGCCGGCGATGACGACATGGTCGGCCTTGGCCTTGGCGACGCCGGCGGCGATCGTGCCGACGCCGACCTCGGAGACGAGCTTGACGCTGATGCTCGCCCGCTGGTTCGCGTTCTTCAGGTCGTGGATCAGCTGCGCCAGGTCCTCGATCGAGTAGATGTCGTGATGCGGAGGCGGCGAGATCAGGCCGACGCCCGGCACCGAGTAGCGCAGCCGGCCGATGTACTCGCTCACCTTGCCGCCCGGCAGCTGGCCGCCCTCGCCGGGCTTGGCGCCTTGCGCCATCTTGATCTGCAGCTGATCGGCCGAGACCAGGTATTCGGTCGTGACGCCAAAGCGGCCCGACGCGACCTGCTTGATCTTCGAGCGCAGCGAATCGCCCGCCTGGAGCGGATAGTCGACGATGATGTCGCCCTTGCCGATGATGTCGCTGAAGTGCGTGCCTTCGGCGATCGGCTCGCCGCGCATCTCGGCGCGGTAGCGCGCCGGGTCTTCGCCGCCCTCGCCGGTGTTCGACTTGCCGCCGATCCGGTTCATCGCCACCGCGAGCGTCGCGTGCGCTTCGGTCGAGATCGAGCCGAGCGACATCGCGCCGGTGGCGAAACGCTTGACGATCTCGGCCGCGGGCTCGACCTCGTCGATCGGAATCGACTTCGCCGGGTCGACGACGAACTCGAACAGGCCGCGCAGCGTCATGTGGCGCTCGGACTGGTCGTTGATGAGTTTGGCGTATTCCTGGTAGGTCTCGAAGCGGTTCGCGCGCACGCCGTGCTGCAGCTTGGCGATCGCGTCGGGGGTCCACATGTGCTCTTCGCCGCGCACCCGCCAGGCGTATTCGCCGCCCGCGTCGAGCATGCTTTCGAGCACCGGGTCGTCGCTGAACGCGGCCCGGTGCATCCGGATCGCCTCCTCGGCGACGGCAAAGATGCCGATCCCGCCGACTTGGCTCGCCGTGCCGCGGAAATACTTGTCGACCAGCGCCTTCTCCAACCCGACCGCCTCGAACAGCTGCGCGCCGCAATACGACATATAGGTCGAGACGCCCATCTTCGACATGATCTTCGACAGACCCTTGCCGATCGCCTTGACGTAGTTGTAGGTCGCCTTGTCGCTGCCGAGCTCGCTCGGCAAGTCCTTGCGCAGGTCGAGCAGCGTCTCGAGCGCCAGGTACGGATGGACCGCCTCGGCGCCGTAGCCTGCGAGCACCGCGAAGTGATGGACCTCGCGCGCCGAGCCGGTCTCGACCACCAGGCCCGCGGTCGTGCGCAGCCCTTCGCGCACCAGGTGCTGGTGCACCGCCGAGAGCGCCAGCGGCGCGGGCAGCGCGACCAGCTCGCGGCCGATCCTTCGGTCGCTGATGATGATGATGTTGTGCCCGCTCCTGATCGCGTCGACGCACTCGGCGCACATCGACGCCAGCTTGGCCTCGACGCCCTCCGGGCCCCAGGCCAGCGGATAAGTGATGTCGAGCTCGTAGCTCTTGAACTTGGCGCCGGTGTGCGCCGCAATCGAGCGCAGCCGGGCCATGTCGGCGAAGTCGAGGATCGGCTGAGCGACCTCGAGCCGCATCGGCGGGTTGACGGCGTTGATGTCGAGCAGGTCGGGCTTCGGACCGATGAACGAGACCAGCGACATCACGATCGCCTCGCGGATCGGATCGATCGGCGGGTTGGTGACCTGCGCGAACAGCTGCTTGAAGTAGTTGTAGAGCGGCTTGTTCTTGTCGGAGAGGACGGCGAGCGGCGAGTCGTTGCCCATCGAGCCGATGCCTTCCTCGCCGGCCTGCGCCATCGGGCTCATCAGGAACTTGATGTCTTCCTGGGTGTAGCCGAACGCCTGCTGGCGGTCGAGCAGCGTCTCGGCGAATTCGCCACCCGATGCGCCGACCGGCAGGTCCTCGAGCTTGATGCGGACGCTGTCGACCCACTGCCGATACGGCTTGGCCGAGGCGAACTGATTCTTCAGCTCCTCGTCGTCGACGATCCGGCCTTGCTCGAAGTCGATCAGGAACATCTTGCCCGGCTGCAGGCGCCACTTCTTGACGATCCGGTTCTCGGCGATGGGCAGCACGCCCGACTCCGAGGCCATCACGACCAGGCCGTCGTCGGTGACGATGTAGCGCGCCGGGCGCAGGCCGTTGCGGTCGAGCGTCGCGCCGATCTGGCGGCCGTCGGTGAAGACCATCGCCGCCGGGCCGTCCCACGGCTCCATCATCGCCGCGTGGTATTCGTAGAAGGCGCGCCGGCGCGGGTCCATCGCCGTGTGCTGCTCCCACGCCTCGGGGATCATCATCATCACCGCGTGGGCGAGCGAGTAGCCGCTCATCGTCAGCAGCTCGAGCGCGTTGTCGAAGGTCGCGGTGTCGCTCTGGCCCTCGAACGTGATCGGATAGAGCTTCTTCAGGTCGGCGCCGAGGACCGGCGATTTCATCACGCCTTCTCTCGCCCGCATCCAGTTGAAGTTGCCCTTGACGGTGTTGATCTCGCCGTTGTGCGCGACCATCCGGTAGGGATGCGCGAGCGGCCACTCGGGGAAGGTGTTGGTCGAGAAGCGCTGGTGCACCAGCGCCAGCGCCGACGTGAGTCGCGGATCGGCGAGGTCCCGGTAGTACTTGCCGACCTGGTCGGCGAGCAGCAGGCCCTTGTAGATCACCGTGCGGCAGCTCATGCTGGGCACGTAGTACTCGCGGCTGTGAGTGAGCTTCAACGCCTGGATCGCACTCGAGGCGGTTTTCCTGATGACGTAGAGCTTCCTCTCGAGCGCGTCGGGGACGATCACGTCGGGGCCGCGGCCGATGAAGACCTGGCGAATGATCGGCTCCTTGGCCCGAACCGCCGGCGACATCGGCATCTCGCCGTCGACCGGAACGTCGCGCCAGCCGAGGACGACTTGGCCTTCGGCCTTGATCGCGCGCTCGACCTCCTGGGTGCACGCCAGGCGCGAGGCGTGCTCCTTCGGCAGGAACACCATGCCGACGCCATACTCGCCCGGTGCCGGCAGCGCAACCCCTTGGGCCGCCATCTCGGCGCGGTAGAAGTCGTCGGGAATCTGGATCAGGATGCCGGCGCCGTCGCCCATCAGGCGGTCGGCCCCGACCGCGCCGCGATGGTTCAGGTTCTCCAGGATCTTCAGACCCTGGGCGACGATCGCGTGCGACTTGTGGCCGGCGATATGGGCCACGAAGCCGACGCCGCAGGCGTCGTGCTCATGAGCCGGGCTGTACAGACCGCCTTCGGTCGCGAGCTCTATTTCGCTGCGGGGCGCCACCGGCCCATTGTCGATTTCGTCCATGGCGTGCCCCGGCTCTGCCCTTGAAGGCGAAGAATACCGCAGCGCAGCAAATTTCGACGCCGCGGCGCCGTCGTCAATAGGTTCGACCGGATATTCGGGCGCCCCGGTTGAGGGGCATGAACTGGACCTCGACCGTGATCTGGCTTTTGACCGGGGTGCCGCCGGCCAGTCCCGGGGCGAACCGCGCCCGGGAGAACGCGTCGAGCGCCGCCTGCTCGAACACGCCTTCGGGCGCCGCTCGGACCACCGCGACTTCGTCGACATGGCCGGTCGCGCCGATCAGCAGCCGCAGGACGACGACGCCTTCGCGCAGGTGAACGTCCGGATAGTCCGGCTCGATCTCGTCCAGGGGGCGCGGCCCTGGATTCAGGGTCGCGCCGAACGCGTAGTCGGGCGCGGCGGCGAGCGAGCGGGGCGCCGGCGCGGGCTGGGCATGAGACGGTTCGGTGGCCGGCTGTGACGCGCCGTCGCTACGGCCGTCGCGGTGCGCCCGGAGGTCGTTCTGGGCGGCACGGGCAGCCGACGGAGGCGCAATCGCGGCGTCGACGGCCGTCGCGGCGGCCGCTGCCGGTGCGACCGCCGAGGGCACGGGCGCGGCAATGAGCGTCGGCAGGGCGGTTTCACGCAAGGCCTGTACGACGCGGACCGCCATGACCGGCGCGGCGCTCGCCGGTTGGCTCGCTCCGGAGATACCAGGGCGAAAGGCCAGGAGGGCCGCGTGCAGGGCGATCACGATCACGATCGCCGCCGTCAGGCGCGGCGCCTGTCCAGGGACGAAGCGGCCCTGGAGCAGCGAGCCGGCGGGACCCGCTGTCGTCCCACCGCGTGATGCCCAGCTGGTCATCGCCTATTGCGCCGGAATCTCCCGCCAGCTGATGCGCCTGCCGACCGGAGGCGGCTCCGGCGGATGCGGGTCCTTCTTGATGTTCTTCGCGTCGCTCTGGCGGAAGTTGCCGGTGTAGGTCGGGTTGCCTCCGTTGGGCGACTGCAATTGCAGGACGTTGAAGCCGACATTGAGCGAATCGGAGAGGTACTCGGACGAGACCGCATTCGGGATCGGCGAGCCGAACCGGAAATCGACCTGGTTGAACCAGCTGTGGCCACCGACCGTGCAAGGGATCTCGTCCGGCACGTTGCTGGCGAATACCAGCGCCCCGAGGACGAGCTTCATCTCGACGTTGACGCGCTCGCCCGCCTCGGCGAGATCGAGCACCCAGCCGTCCGGAAGACCGCATTCGGTTGCCGAGCCGCTGCAAACGATCGTCCGCGTCGCGGCTGCACCGGATAGCGTCTGATTGATCCGCATCGGCCGGAGGAGTGGTCGGATCGGATCCGCGAAGATCGGGCCCGGGCTGGCCAGCGTATCGCGCAGGCCATAGACCGACTGCACCTGCGGGTCGGTGACGTCGCTCGTGCCGAGGAGCTTGCCGGTGCCGACCATCACGAACGGTTTGCCGTTGAGCTCGGCGAGCTCGGGCCGAACGGTGATCGGCTGCGCCAGCCCGTTCTTGTCGCGCGCCTTGCCGATCAGGGTGGCGACCGGTGACGGCTGGAAGTCGAAGCGCCAGATGTTGCCGAGCAGGTCGCCGCCGTAGGCGCGCAGCGTGGCGTTGTCGACGAGCACGTTGTCGACGTAGTTGTTGATCTGCGCCAGGCCGCTCGGGTTGCCGCTGCCGCCGACGTTGGTGCCGGCGATCTCCTCGGTTGGGATCTTGTAGATGATCGCCCCGGTGACGGCGTTGAGCACGTACAGGAAGCCGCCGCCGTCGAGGCCGTTGGACGCGGCGTTGAGGTTGTTGTAGCCCGAGGTGACCATGACCACCCAGGTGCCGGCGAGCTTGGTGATGACCGGCTTGCCGAAACTCAGGCCGAGATTGCAGTCGGCCGTGTTGCCGACCGCGGCGGCAGGCGACCCGGGGCAGACCACCGGGTTCTGCTTGAACTCCCACATCGGCACCGGCGGTGCGCCCGGCACGGTGACGTCGAGCGCATAGAAGCCCTTGCCGCCCGCGTTCAGGCCGCCGACCAGGATCGTCTTCCACGCGGCGCCGGTCCAGATGTCGCCGATCGACGGCGTCGCGTCGACGTAGAACTGGTGGCCGCCGTGGTTGTAGTCGTCGTCGGCGAGCTTCCAGAGGTTGGGCAGGACCGAGCTCGGAATCACCGCCCAGGCCTCCTGGCCATGCAAGGGATCGCTTGTGTCGAGCGTGGCATAGAAGGCATGCAACATGCCGTCGTTGGCACCGACATAGATCATCGGCGTGCGGCTCGTGTTGGCTGCCTTGAACGCCGAGTAACCGGCGTCGAGGTAGTCCGCGAACGGCGTCTTCACGTAGACCGGCGTCGAGTCGACGATGTCGCCGAGAACGGCGTGGCCGAGGACCGCGTCGTCGCGGGTGCGGAACAGGCCGGTGAGCGTGTCGGGAACGAATCCTTCGGTGCCGCGCTGGCCGCGCAGGAAGTTCACCAGCGCTCCGGGAGCCTTTGCCGCCTGCTGCTGCATCTTGGTCGGCGGGATTCCGGTGCCGTCGGTCATGTACGCGTACTGGCTCAGCAAGGTCACGTTGGTGGCGTCGACGAACGCCATCTCGCCCGCGTTGAGGTCGGTGACCAGCGTGCCGGTGGGCACGCCGCCCGGACAGAGGTCGGTCTGCCAGGTGAACTGGCCGAGCGGATTGCCTCCACGCATGACGTAGATCTTGCGGTTGTCGCAGCTGGCGAACGTGCGCTGGTCGAGCAGATCGCTCGCCGACCAGACCTTCGCTCCGACGACACCCGAGGTCGGATCGATCAGCCGCGCCTCGACGTCGCCACGCCAGGTCGACGACTGGTACTTGGTCGAGTAGATGAAGTTGTCGGTCGCGCTCGGCTGGAGCGTCGAGGTTCCGTCGGCCGAGCCCGACGCCAGTTGGTTGTCGGTCGACGCCAAGGCGTCGCGGAGGCCCTGCGCCGCCGACGTGGCGTCGTTGGCATTGAAGAACTTGCCGCGGCCGTTGACCGCCGTGTGCCAATAGTCGTCGATCGACTTGGGATTGTTGTAGTCGCCCGGGCTCGAATACGTCAGCAGCGGATCCGGCCACACCGGCCAGTCCTTGGTTCCAGCGCGGATCGCGGCGAAGTCGCCGACCACGGTCGACAGGCTCCGGTAGTCAGAGCGGAAATTGAGCGTTCCCGACACGCCCAGGGCGAGCGCGAACGTCGTCATGTGCTGGTGCTTGGCGTTGTCGTCCTCGACGCCGAGGCCCTTCTTCGGAACGTTGTCGGCCATCAACGAACGCAGGTCGTTCTTGTAGTAGTACTGCGAGACGTCGGCGAGCGAGTTCTCGCTGCCCGGCGTGCCCGGGCTCGGCGTGGCTTGGCACGGCCAGACCGTGCAGCCGGCGACATCGACCGGCGGCTTGGGCGGGAAGTCCGGCAAAGACGGCGTGGTTTGCGCGATCGGATAGCAGGCAGCGCCCACCGAGACCGGGCCCGTCGAGGTCGTGACCACCACATCGGCACCGGAAGGAACCGGCCCGCTGAACGGCGTCGTGGTCACCGTCTTGGTCGTCACCACCGTATAGGTGTGACCGGTGCCCGACGGCAAGGTGTCGCAACGCGTCTCCAGGCCGCCCGGGCTCGTGCCTGGCGTGCAGCCCGAGTCGAGAACCGGCACGTCGACCGGCTTCAGGTTGCAGCTGATCGTCTCGCCGGCTGCCGCGCCGGGGCCGGGCACGCAGGTGCCCGCGTAATCGGCCATCGGCGACGTGACCGTGTTGTGGCATGCAATCGTGGTGTCGAACGGCGACGTCGCCTGGACCGCGCCGGGGGTGCAGCTCCCGGCCTCGGCGAGGGTGGTCGTGGTGCTGCAGGTGATTTCCGGACCCGTTCCCACCTGAGTCACGTTGCTGCAACTCGCGGTCGGCACGAAGTCGGTGACGTCGGACACGGTGCAGGTCGTCGTCACCTGATTGATGTTGTCGGTTGTCGGGCCCGGCGTGCAGGGTGCCGAATCGACCGGCACGGGCGTGTTGTTGGGACCGGCCGGGGCCGTGCACTTGGTCGTGACGAAGGTGGTCGGATCGGTGCCCGCCACGCACGAGGCGACCGCCGTCGGTGCCAGGTAGGGGCCGATAGGCGCGGTGTTGCAGGTGGTGACGTAGACGTTCGGCGGCGGTCCGACGTCGGTACTGCAGAGCGCCGGATCGACCGGTCCGGAGCTGATCGGGTTGGGCCCCGAGCACAGGACCTCGACGAAGTTCGGGCCGACCGGCGGCGACTGCTGGACGCAGCTCGCGACGTTGGTCGGTCCGGCGTTGGTCGGCCCTGCAGGCTTGACGCAGGTGACGGTGTTGACGCCGTTCGGAGGCAGCGGTCCGAGGACGCACGAGGCGACCGGGGTGTCCGTCACCACCAGCCCGCAGGTGGTGACGACGAAATCGGGCGGGCCGCTGTTGACCGGGGCGCATGAGGCGACCGCCACGGTCGGCACGTAGGTGCGCTTGTCGCAATGGGTGACGGTGAAGTCGGGAGTGCCCGCGTAGGTGACGCCGAACGTCGTGCAGTCGAGCGACGGGTCGACCACCGTCGGCGGCATCGTCTGGACCGGCGTGCAGGTGACCTTGAGGAACGGGAACGCGGTTCCCGGATCGGCGAAGCAGGTTCTCGGATCGGCGAAGGCGGTCTGATTGTTGAGACCGGCAGGCTTCCTGCAATCGCTCGTGATGAAGTTCGGCGGCCCGCTGTTGGTGATGCCCACCGTGCCGCACCCCGCCGCGGTGACGAACCTGGTCTGGTTGTTGACTCCCGGCGGATTGGTGCAGGTCGTCTCGTAGAAGTTGGGGCCGGTCAGGCCGGGGTCGGAGGCGCATGCGAGCTGCGGCGCGGCGACCGTGTACGGTCCGGCCGCCGTGCGCGGGCAGGCGGTGTCGATGAAGTTCGGCGGGCCGCTGTTGCCGGCCACGCAAGATCCCGCCGCGACGGCGACACTGGTGGGCGGCGTGTTCGTGCACACCACCTTGTCGTAAGGGGGCGCCGTGCCGTCATTGGGCACGCAGGCCGCGGCAAAACCGTGGAAGTTTTTCACCTTGACGCAGGTCGTCGTCACGAACGTCGTCGGATCGGTCGACACGCCAGGGGTGCACGCCGGCGAGGGGGTGGCGGCCTGATTGGTCGCGCCGGCCGGTTGACTGCACGTCGTGGTGATGAACGTGGTCGGGTCGGTCGACGGCGGCCCCACCGTGCACGATGCGACCGGTGTCGACGTGTTGTTACCCGGCGGCTGGGTGCAGATGAAGATGAAGTAGCTCGGGGCTGCGCCTTGGCTGGTACCCGCACACGTGCCATTGAACGGCGCGGCTGCCTGGACGACGTTGCGAGCGCACTGCGACGCGACCCAGCCGTTCCCCGAAGTGGCCGGATCGAGCCCTGGCGTGCAGCTCGACACCGGCTGCGCGGCCTGTGTCAGAGGTCCATCGGTACACGTCGTCTTGACGTGCGTCGCCAGGTTCACGGCCACGGTCGCCGGAGCGACCGGACAGCTGGCGGGGTCGATCGCCGAAGGCGAGCCGGGCTGCGCCTGCTCGAGACACTCGATCGGCCGGTTGCCCGGGCTCGGAACGCAATCGCCGTCGAGCGCGGTGCCCTTCTCTTGGCTCCAGTCGTAGGCAATCGTCAGGAACCGTCGGCCGATCTTCTGCGTCCGGCTCAAGATGTATTGATCGATCTGCCGCACGTACTGCGTCGTCGCCACGACGTATTGCGAGGTCGCCGTCGTGTACTGGTCCTCGTCCATGAAGACCTGGCTGGTGACCCGCAGCGTCTGGAACGACTGCGCCACCGTCTGCGTCGTCTGCAGCTCGTATTGCTCGGTCACCTGGGTCGTCTGCTCCTGCCACTTGACGTGCTGGTAGCGCTCCTCGTCGTAGTGCTCCATCCGCAGCGCATACTGGCTCGTCGTCTGCGAGGTCTGGGTGACGGTCTTGGTGGTCTGCGTCGTCTCCGCGAAGCTCTGGTGCTTCTCCTGCTGGTACTGGATCTTCCGCATCTGGGTGCGGCTCCAGTCGCGGGTCGTCAACGACGTCTGCTGCTGGTTCTGGAACGTCGAGCGGTAGGTGCCGCTGATGCTGCAGGTGTTGTCGGTATAGGCGTTGGTCTTGTCGGTGACGACATGGACGGTGTCGAAG
>Ga0070675_100003791_pt1 | contig 11480 bp, 10 predicted proteins | sample KBSM43metaG_FD_65343 | JGI IMG/M metagenome (GOLD analysis project Ga0070675, IMG submission 65343) | Miscanthus rhizosphere microbial communities from Kellogg Biological Station, Michigan, USA - KBS M4-3 metaG | ecosystem: Host-associated > Plants > Roots > Rhizosphere > Soil ...
GTGCAGTCGCTCCATCGATCGATCATCGGCACCGGAGCGCCGTGGCGCGACGCCGCCGGTGCGCTGCGCGGCCATCGGCGTCGAACCGTTCTCGATTCCCGCGGCCGCGCTACCCTCGGGCCGATGCCCGGTGCCGTTCGCGCCTTCGCTTCGCTGACGCTCGCCGCCGCGGTGCTCGGCGGCTGCGGCTCGCCGCCCACGCGCGCACCCGAGCGCCCCGAGGACATCCGCGCGCGGATCGCGTCGCTCCTGCCGGCGAGCGTTCCCGACCGCGCCGGCTGGGCGCTCGACATCACGGCGGCCTTCGCCGCGCTCGGCATCGATCCGACGAACGAGCATGCGTGCGCGGTGCTCGCGATCGTCGAGCAGGAGTCGACGTACCGCGCCGACCCGACAGTGCCAGGCCTCGGCCGGATCGCGCGCGACGAGATCGACCGCCGCGCCGACCGTGCCGGCGTCCCGAAGCTGCTCGTCCAGGCCGCGCTCGGATTGCGCTCGCCCGATGGCCGCACGTGGGCCGAGCGCATCGACGCGGCGCGCACCGAGAAGGAGCTGAGCGACCTCTTCGAGGACTTCATCGCGCAGGTGCCGCTCGGCCAGCGCCTGCTCGCCGGATTCAATCCGGTGCGGACGGGCGGGCCGATGCAGGTGAGCATCGCGTTCGCCGAGAAGCAGCAGCAGACGCGGCCGTACCCGTACCGCATGACCGGGTCGCTGCGCGACGAAGTCTTCTCGCGCCGCGGCGGCGTGTACTTCGGCATCGCCCACCTGCTCGACTACCCCTTGAGCGTCGACCAGCCGATCTTTCGCTTCGCCGACTTCAACGCCGGCCGCTACGCGAGCCGCAACGCCGCCTTCCAGCAGGCGGCGAGCGTCGCTTCGGGAAGGCCGCTCGACTTCGACGGCGACCTCGTCCCCGGCGACGGCAGCGTCGGCCGCACCGAGGCCGCGGTGCACGCGCTCGCGCCCCGCCTCGCGATGGACGACGGTGCGATCCGAAGCGCGCTCGAGCTCGAGGACCGCGTCGAGCTCGAGAAGACGCGCCTCTACACGCGCGTCTTCGAGCTCGCGGAGCAGACCGGCCGGCGGCCGCTGCCGCGCGCGATCGTGCCGAAGATCGAGCTGCACAGCCCGAAGTTCACGCGGCCGCTCACCACCGAATGGTTCGCGCACCGCGTCGACGAGCGCTATGGGCGGTGCCTCGGCCGCGCGGCCGGGCGACGAGCGGGGCCATGACCTCGCACGTCATGGCCGCAGGCACGCGGCGCGTTATCTTGTCGCGATGACCGCTACTTCCGCCGCCCCGGTCGGCGCGCAGCTCCGCCATTGGCGGATGCGCCGCCGCCTCAGCCAGCTCGAGCTCGCGCTCGCCGCCGACGTCTCGACGCGCCACCTCAGCTGTCTCGAGACCGGGCGCGCGGCGCCGAGCCGCGAGATGGTGCTGCGCCTTGCGCGCCGCCTCGACGTGCCGCTGCGCGAGCGCAACGGCCTGCTGACCGCGGCCGGATTCGCGCCGATGTTCGCCGCGCGGCCGCTCGACGATCCGGCGATGGCGGCGGCCCGCGCGGTCGTCGAGCGGGTGCTGCGCGCCCACGAGCCGTTCCCGGCGCTCGCCGTGGACCGCCACTGGAACGTCGTCGTCCAGAACCGCGCCGTCGCGCTGCTGCTCGACGGCGTCGACCCGGCGCTGCTCGCACCGCCGGTCAACGCGCTGCGCCTCGCGCTCGATCCGCGCGGCATGGCGCCGCGGATCGTCAACTTCGCCGCCTGGCGCGCGCACCTCCTCGGCCGCCTCGGCCAGCAGGTCGCGGCGAGCGGCGACGAAGCCCTCGGCGCGCTCGCCGACGAGCTCGCTGCGCTAGGCAGCGACGCTGCGACGTCGGTGCACGAGCACGCGGGCGGGCCGACGGCGGGCGAGCCGACGCTCGTCGTCCCGCTCGTCGTCGAGACGCGGCTCGGCACGCTCTCGTTCATCAGCACGACGACGGTGTTCGGCACCCCGGTCGACATCACGCTCGCCGAGCTCGCGCTCGAGTCGTTCTTCCCCCCGACGCAGCGACCGCGGCGGTGGTGCAGGGCGCCTTCGCTGCGCCCGCCGCGGCGCCGCGCTGAGGCGACGTCGCGGCGCGGCGCATGCGCTCAAGCAGTCGCGGGAACGCGGTCGAGAAAGCCGATCACGCGAGCGATCCTGCCGTCGCGCAGCTCGACGACGTCGCTGCCGGCGATCGGCGCTTCGCCGCCCGCGGGGCCGAGCGACCACGAGAAGCGGACGTGGTCGCCGTGGCCGTCGGCGCCGTTCGCGATCGCGAAGCGAAAGCCGGGGAAGCGCGCGTGCACGGCGGCGATCAGCGCATCGATCTGCTGCAGGCCGTCGCCGCGCATCAGCGGGTCGACGTAGCGGGCGTCGTCGGTCCAGTGCTCGCGCAGCAGCCGCGCGCGGCGGTCGGCGTCGGCCTCGTTCCAGGCGTCGAGGTAGCGGGTGGCGACGGACTGCGGGTCTGGCATGGCGGTGCTCCTTGGTGGGGTTGCAGGACGAGGCGAACGGTAGGCGTGTCGCCGCGGCGAATCGATGACCTGCGAGGTCAAGCCGTCGCGGCGCGGCGATCGGTTGACGATTCCGTTCGGTAAGAGTATGCTTACGGTAAGCAGAAGCTATCCATGCCGCCCCCCCGCGCTTCCGTCGCCCAGGCCCGCCGCTTCGCCGCGCTCGGCGATCCGACGCGGCTCGCTGTCTTCACGCTGATCGCGCGCTCGCCGCTGTCGGTCGCCGAGGTCGCCGAGCGGCTGCCGGTCAGCCGTCCGGCGGTCTCGCAGCACCTGAAGGTGCTCGCCGACGCCGGCCTCGTGCAGCGCGAGTCGGTCGGCACGCGCAACCTCTACCGCCCCGACACCGACGGCATCGCGACGATGCGCGACTTCATCGACAGCCTGTGGGACGTCGGGCTCGCCCGCTTCAAGGCCCACGCCGAAGCCCTGGCACGCAGCCGTGCCGCCCATTCCGCGAAGGAGAAGCCATGAACCCAACGCTCGCGAGCGCAGCCGAGGTCGCCGTCCGCAAGTCCGTCACCGTCGCCGCGCCGATCGCGCTCGCGTTCGAGGTCTTCACGGCGCGGATCGAGACGTGGTGGCCGATGGCGTCGCACCACATCGGCGACGCCGACTGCGCCGCGGTCGTGATCGAGCCGCGCTCGGGCGGCCGCTGGTACGAGCGCGGCGTCGACGGCGTCGAATGCGTGTGGGGGCAGGTGCTCGTCTGGGAGCCCGATCGCCGCGTCGTCCTGGTCTGGCAACTGAACGCGCAATTCAAGTTCGACCCGACGCTGCACACCGAGGTCGACGTCCGCTTCACCGCGATCGACGACCGCACGACGCGCGTCGATCTCGAGCATCGCGGCCTCGAGGCCTACGGCGCCGACGCGCTCGCGATGCGCGAAGCCTTCGGCTCGCCGACCGGCTGGAACGGGATGCTCGATCACTTCGCCGAGGTCGCCGGCACGATGGACAAGGCCGCGCCGACGCACTGACGCGGGCGATGGCGCATCATCGCCGGTCCCGAACGACGAGGACCGGCGATGACCGACGGCACGCCCACCCCAGCCTCTCCCATCGACCTGTCGCGGCGCGACTTCGTCGCGCTCTCGGTCGCAACCGGCCTCGGCGCCGCGGCCCATCCGGTGGTCGCTGCACTGGCCGTCAGCGAGCGCGACGTCGAGATCAAGACTGCCGACGGCGTCTGCGATGCGGCGTTCTTCCATCCCGCGACGGGAACGCATCCGGCGGTCGTCGTCTGGCCCGATGCCGCGGGCCTCCGACCCGCGATGCGCGACATCGGCCGGCGCCTCGCCGGCGAGGGCTATGCGGTGCTCGTCCCGAATCCGTTCTATCGCGTCGGCAAGGCGCCGATGTTCGAGACCGCCGCCAACATCGACTTCTCCGACGCGGCGACGCGCGCCAAGATCGGGCCGCTGATGTCGTCGGTCACCTCGGCCGGTGCGGCCGAGCGCGACGCCGCCGCGTACGTCGCGTTCCTCGACGCGCAGCCGCAGGTCGACCGCAAGCGCAAGGCCGGCGTGCAGGGCTATTGCATGGGCGGCGCGCTGACGTTTCGCACCGCGGCGGCGCTGCCCGAGCGCATCGGCGGCGCGGCGTCGTTCCACGGCGGCGGCCTCGTCACCGACAAGCCCGACAGCCCGCACCGGTTGATTGCGAAGATGCACGCGCGGGTCTACGTCGGCGTCGCGGCGAACGACGACCAGCGTCAGCCGGAGGCGAAGGACCAGCTGCGCGAGGCGTTCGCGGCCGCCAAGGTGCCGGCCGAGGTCGAGGTCTATCCGGCGCGACACGGCTGGTGCGTCCCCGACATGCCGAAGGAAGCCGGCGCGCCGATCTACAGCGCGCCCGACGCCGAGCGCGCATGGGGCAAGTTGCTCGCGCTCTACGGCACGGCGCTTGCCTAGCGCGCTTGCCTAGCGCTTGTCTGGCGTGCGCGCTCCCCCTTGTTCGAGGGAGCACATGTAAGCAAGTCTTGCTGTGCAAGTGCGGGCCGCGCATGATCTCCCTCCCACCTCGGAGTCGTGTCATGAAGAAGACCCTGCAACACCTCGCCACCACCGCCGTGGTCGCAGGTGCTCTCTTCGCCAGCGCTCCCGCGAATGCCGTCTTTGTCGCCAGAATCTGCAACGACCTCCAGTGCCTGGGCGGGGACGACTTCATCATCCAGGACAACGCGGCCGGCGACACGATCGCCTCCACGGGTGCGATCAGCTTCTCGGTCTCGGCGTTCGGTTACTCGCTGCTCGTCAACACCGCGCAGAGCAAGCCGATGGTCGGCAGCGCCGGCGCGCCGCAGCTCGACCTGACGTTCTCGGCGACGACCAACGGAGCCGCCGGCAACGTCTTCCTGTACGCGTCGGACACCAACTTCACGCTCGGCAGCGGCACCTTCGTCCTCAATCTCGGCGGCACCAACTCCGGCGGCGACGGCAGCGTCCAGGGTCGCGCGTGGGGCGGCACGAGCAACACCGAGTTCCAGTTCTCGGGCGCGAACCTGCTCGCCTCGATCGGCCCGCTCACGACCGCATCGTTCTCCGGCAACGCCACCGGACCGTTCGCGGCGGCCTCGAACCCGTATTCGCTGACCATGGGCGTGACGATCTCCCGCCAGACGGCGGGCACGAGCACCGGCGACCTCAACCTGCAGATCTCGCCGGTGCCCGAGCCGAGCACGTGGGTGTTGATGCTGATGGGGCCGGCGCTGATCGGCTTCGTCGCGCAGCGTCGCCGCCGCCGCGGCTGAACCGCGTCTCGCGAAGATCGGAGGCCCGCGTCAGCGGGCCTCGTCGTTTGCGGCGCACGAGACGCCGCGTCGGCTCACGACTCCTGCGGCGTCGTCACCTTGCGGTAGGTCGGCTCGCTGCGCAGCCGCGTCGCCTGTTCGTACGCGTGCCCGTAGGCGAGCAACCGCTCCTCGCTCCACGCCGCGCCGACGAACGAGAGTCCGATCGGCAGCCCGCTCGCCAGCCCGGCGGGTACGGTCAGGTGCGGATAGCCGGCGACCGCGGCCGGGGTCGAAAAGCTCGCGCCGACGTGGTCGCCGTTGACCGGGTCGATCAGCCACGCCGGCCCTCCGGTCGGTGCGATCAGCGCGTCGAGCCGGTTCGCCTTCAGGACGCGATCGATGCCGTCGTCGCGCGCGCCTTTCCTGCATTCGGCGAGCGCGTCGAGGTACTCCTTGCTGTCGAGTCCGCCGAGCGCGTCGGCCTTCTCGAACAGCTCCTGCCCGAACCACACGAGCTCGCGCTCGTGGTGCGTTCGGTTGAACGCGATCACGTCGGCGAGCGTCTTCACCGGCGCGCTCGGCGCGAACGCGGCGAGGTACTTCGGCAGGTCGGCCTTCAGCTCGTAGAGAAGGATGCGCAGCTCGGCGTCGTTGTAGGGCGGCTGCGGCAGCTCGACCGGGTCGACGATCTCGGCGCCGAGCCGCTTCATCACCGCGATCGCCTGATCGATCAATCCGTCGACGGCATCGTTGCCGGTGAAGTACGCGCGCGCCACCCCGAGCCGGGTGCCGCGGAGCGCCCCTTCGGCGAACGCAATGGTGGTCGCTGCGGCGCGATCGGCGGGCACCGTCGCCGTCGCCGGGTCGGCGCTGTCGCGCCCGGACATCGCGGCGTACAGCAGCGCCGCGTCGGCGACGGTGCGCGTCATCGGTCCCGGCGTGTCCTGCGTGTGCGCGATCGGCACGATGCCGTCGCGGCTCATGCGGCCGACGGTGGGCTTCAAACCGACCAGTCCGCAGATCGACGCCGGCGAGACGATCGAGCCGTCGGTCTCGGTGCCGACGCCGAGCGGCGCGAGGCCGGCAGCGATTGCCGCTCCCGTCCCCGAGCTCGAGCCGCTGGTGTTGCGATCGAGCGCGTAGGGGTTCCGTGTCAGGCCGCCGCGCGCGCTCCAGCCGCTCGTCGATCGCGTCGAACGGATGTTCGCCCACTCGCTGAGGTTGGTCTTGCCGAGGATCACCGCGCCGCCGTCGCGCAAGAGCTTGACGACGTGCGCGTCGCGCGACGCGCGGACGCCGTCGAGCGCGAGCGAGCCTGCGCTCGTGCTCATGCGGTCGGCGGTCGCGATGTTGTCCTTGACGAGCACCGGCAGCCCGTGCAGCGGACCGCGAACGCGACCCGCCTTGCGCTCGCCGTCGAGCCCCTTTGCGATCGCGACCGCGTCGGGGTTGACCTCGATGACGCTGTGCAGCCGCGGGCCGGCGCGATCGATCGCTGCGATCCGAGCCAGGCAGTCGCGGACGAGGCGCTCGGCGGTGAGCGAGCCGCCGGCGAGCGCAGCGGCGAGCGCGACCGCGCTCGGCTGCGCGGGGAGGGACGACGACATCGAGGTGCGGGTGGCGGCCATGGCGGAGCTCCCGAGCGCGAGCAGCGAAGCGGACGAAGCGAGGAGCGTGCGGCGATGCATCGCGCTATCCGATGCGCTCGGCGTCATAGCCCTCGGCGCTCATCGCCTCGAGGATGGCCTCGACGTGCGCGGCGCCGCGCGTCTGCACGACGACCTCGATCTGGACTCGCTCGACCGAGAGCGATGTGAAGGCGCGCTGGTGCTGCACCTCATCGATGTTGGCGCCGAGGCGGGCAAGCAGCGCTGCGACCTCGGCAAGCGCGCCGGGAACGTCGCGAACGTCGACGCGCAGCCGCACGAGCCGCCCCGACTTGACCATGCCGCGCTCGATGATCTCGGCGAGCACGAGCGGCTCGATGTTGCCGCCGCACAGGACGAGCCCGACCTTCCTGCCGGCGAAGCGTTCGCGCTCGTTCACCAGCGCGGCGAGGCCGACCGCGCCTGCCCCTTCGACGACCGTCTTCTCGATCTCGAGCAGCATCAGGATCGCCTGCTCGATCGCGTCCTCGGAGACGAGGACGACGTCGTCGACGAGCGTTTGGATGATCGGCAGCGTCAGGGCGCCGGGCGACTTGACGCCGATGCCGTCGGCGATCGTCGCCTGCCGGGATTCGAGATGGCCCTGGTGCATCGCGTTCCACGCCGCCGGGAAGCGCTCGGTCTGCACGCCGATGACGCGCAGATCGGGGCGGATCGCCTTCGCCGCCGTCGCCATGCCGGCGATCAGCCCGCCGCCGCCGATCGCGACGACGAGGGTGTCGATCGCCGGCTGCTGGGCGAGCATCTCGAGCGCGACGGTGCCCTGGCCGGCGACGATCGCGAGGTCGTCGAACGGATGGACGACCGTCGTGCCGCGCTCGGCGGCGAGCCTGAGGCCATGGATGCGGGCGTCCTCGAAGGTGTCGCCCTGGAGCACGACCTCGGCACCGAAGCCGCGCGTGTTCTCGACCTTGACGCTCGAGGCGAAGCGCGGCATCACGATCGTCGCCGCGATGCCCATCCGCTCGGCGTGGTACGCGACCGCCTGCGCGTGGTTGCCCGCCGAGACGGCGAGCACGCCACGGGCGCGCTCGGCCGGCGTCAGCTGCGCGATCTTGTTGAGCGCGCCGCGCTCCTTGAACGATGCCGTGAACTGCAGGTTCTCGAACTTGAGAAAGACCTCGCAACCGCAGATCTGCGACAGCGTTCGCGACGCGAGGCAAGGCGTCTCGACGACCTCGCCGCGCAGCCGCTCGGCGGCGGCGCGAATGTCGTCGATCGACAGCGAAGAGGCCGCGGCGCTCATAGGGCCATTGTCGCCGCCTCCCGCCGGCGGCCGACCGAGGGCGAGCGACCGGATAAACCGGGAGTTTTCCCGATCCCGCGCACGGGAACTGCGGCGGCGCCATCCGGTCTGAAGCGCGCAGACAACGATCGGCAAAAACTCACGTCGCTGCCGTTGTGCCTGCGACGTCGCGGCGATAGATTCCTCGCGCGCACCCGCAGGCCATGACGTACGAGTTCCCGACTTCCTTTCTTTGGGGCGCAGCCACCTCGGCGTACCAGATCGAAGGGTCGCCGCTCGTCGATGGCGCCGGGCCCAGCATCTGGCACCGCTTCCTGCGCACCCCCGGTCTGACCAAGGACGGCGACACCGGCGACGTCGCCTGCGACCACTACCGGCGCATGGCCGACGATGTCGCGATGATGAAGCGGCTCGGCCTCAAGGCGTACCGCTTCAGCATCGCCTGGGCACGCATCCTCCCCGAGGGCCGCGGTGCGGTGAACGAGCGCGGCCTGGGGTTTTACGAGCGGCTCGTCGACACCCTGCTCGCCAACGGCATCGAGCCGATGGCGACGCTGTTTCACTGGGACCTGCCGGTCGCGCTCGACGACCGCGGCGGCTGGCTCAATCCCGACGTCGCCGACTGGTTCGCCGACTACGCAGAAGTGATGATTCGGCGGCTCGACGACCGCATCAAGCTCTGGGCAACGCTCAACGAGCCTTGGGTCGTCACCGATGGAGGCTATTTGCACGGCGCCCTCGCGCCGGGACACAAGAATCGCTTCGAGGCGCCGATCGCATCGCATCAGCTGCTGCGCTCGCACGGCAAGGCGGTCCAGGCCTATCGGGCGCTCGGCAAGCACCAGGTCGGCCTGGTCGTCAACATCGAGCCCAAGTACCCGGCATCGAAGACGCCGCTCGATCTCGCCGCGACCCGGCGCGCCGAGGCGTACATGAACCGGCAGTACCTCGACCCGGTCTTCCACGGCCGTTATCCGGAAGAGATGAAGGAGATCTTCGGCGAGGCCTGGCCCGATTGGCCGCAGCGCGACTTCGAGCTGATCCGCCAGCCGATCGACTTCCTCGGCGTCAACTACTACACCCGCAACGTCGTGCGGCACGAAGAGACTTCGTGGCCGCTGAAGGCAGTTCCGGTGCGGCAGACGCAGGCCACCTACACCGAGACCGGCTGGGAGGTCTTCCCGCAAGGCCTGACCGACACCCTGGTCTGGATCAGGAACCGATACGGCGACATTCCCCAGTACGTCACCGAGAACGGCGCCGCCTTCTACGACCCGCCCGCGGCGCCCGCCGGGCGCGTCGCCGATCCTTTGCGGATCGACTACTACCGGTCGCACCTGCGCGCCGTCCATGCGGCGATCGAGCAAGGCGTCGACGTCCGCGGCTACTTCGCCTGGTCGCTGCTCGACAACCTCGAGTGGTCGCTCGGCTACTCGAAGCGCTTCGGCCTCGTGCACGTGAACTTCGAGACGCTCGAGCGAACGCCGAAGGACAGCGCGAAGTTCTATGCCGACGTCGTCGCATCGCGCGGCGCGGCGCTCGCCGCCGACGACTGACCCGCGAGTCACGCCTTGACCACCATCGATCGCACCCGACGCGCGTTGCTGGCATCGGGCGGCGCCGCAGCGCTCGCCCCGCTGGCGGGCTGCGCGCTCAGGGTGCCCGACCCTCTCGTTCCCGACCTGCTGCGCAACCGCGCGTACGACTCGAGCGCGGCCGACGCGATGTCGAGCGCGGCCAACCCCGCCGTTCCGCCGGCCCTCGGCTCGCGGCCGCCGCTGCCGGAGCTCTTCGACGACATCGAGCGGCGCACGTTCGACTTCTTCTGGGTGACCGGCAATTCCGCCAACGGCCTGGTGCCGGACCGCCACCCGAGGTCGTCGCCCGCGAGCATCGCGGCGGTCGGCTTCGCGCTGACCGCATACGCCATCGGTGCCGACCGCGGCTACATCACGCGAGCCCAGGCGCGCGAGCGCACGCTCGCCACCGTGCGCTTCTTCCGCAACGCGCCTCAGGGCCCGCAGGCGCGCGGCAAGACCGGGTACAAGGGATTTTTCTACCACTTCATCGACATGAAGACGGGCGCGCGGGCCTGGCACAGCGAGATCTCGACGGTCGATACCGCGCTGTTGCTCGGCGGCATGCTGCACGCGCAGGCCTACTTCAACTCCGAGCACCCGGACGAACACGAGATCCGCCAGACGGTCGACGAGATCTACTGGCGCATCGACTGGAAATGGGCGCAGGTGCGGGGCGCGCTGATCAGCATGGGCTGGAGCCCGGAGAAGGGGCACATCCCGTACGATTGGGCGGGCTACAACGAAGCGATGCTGGTGGTGCTGCTCGCGCTCGGCTCGCCCACGCACCCGGTCGGCGAGAGCGCATGGCACGCGTGGTCGGAGAGCTACCGCGGCGCCTGGGGCCGCTTCATGGGCTACGAGCACCTCGGCTTCGCACCGCTGTTCGGACATCAGTACTCGCACGTGTGGATCGACTTCCGCGGCATCCAGGACGAGACGATGCGCCAGCGCGGAATCGATTACTTCGAGAACACGCGCCGCGCGGTCTACGCGCAACGCGCCTACGCCATCGCCAATCCGAAAGGCTTCTTCGAGTACGGCGCCAACGTCTGGGGCTTCACGGCGTGCGACGGGCCGGGAAAGCTCCGCGAGTTCGACCGCACGAACCGGTTCCGCTACTACCTCGACTACTCGGCGCGCGGCGCCGGCCGCAGCCACACGATCGACGACGGCACCATTGCGCCGACGGCGGTGCTGTCGTCGCTGCCGTTTGCGCCCGAGATCGTGATCCCTGCGGTCGAGCTGATGCACGCGCGCTACGGCAAGTTCATCTACTCGAAGTTCGGCTTCGTCGACTCGTTCAACCGCAGCCTCACCGCGACCGACGCCAAGCTGAGCGACGGCCGCATCGACCCGGCGTTCGGCTGGGTCGCGAGCGACTGCATCGGCATCGACCAGGGGCCGATCCTGGCGATGATCGGCAACTACCGCAACGAGCTGGTCTGGGAAGACATGCGCGCCTGCGTGCCGATTCGCCGAGGCCTCGAGCGCGCCGGTTTCGAGGGTGGCTGGCTCGCCAAAGCGGGCTGATCCGCGTGCCCGGCGCCATGCGCCTGCGCGAGCTTGGAAGGGGATCGCGCCGCAACGCGCTGCAGCGATTGGGCGCGGCCGCGGCGCTGCTGACCCTCGGCGGCTGCGGCCGTCGCGACAGTCCTGAAGGCCCGCTGAACTTCTGGGCGATGGGCCGCGAGGCCGAAGTCGTCGCCGAG
>Ga0070675_100003795_pt1 | contig 11476 bp, 7 predicted proteins | sample KBSM43metaG_FD_65343 | JGI IMG/M metagenome (GOLD analysis project Ga0070675, IMG submission 65343) | Miscanthus rhizosphere microbial communities from Kellogg Biological Station, Michigan, USA - KBS M4-3 metaG | ecosystem: Host-associated > Plants > Roots > Rhizosphere > Soil ...
GGTCCTCCCCGTTTCGCGAAATCCTGCGCGGATTCTAGCGCAAGCGGACAAGCTCCGTGCATCAGTTCCTGTACGGATGGGCGCTCAACCTGAGACAGACCTCGCCCATAGGACTCGGCTGCCGTCGCATCGAGCGGATAGAAACGATTCGCGGGGGATGCACGTTGCGCGCCTCGTCAAGGCCTCAGCACGTACTCAGGCGCGCTGGGATTCTGCCCCTTGAAGCAGCAGCTGCCCAGCATGTTCGGCCGGTACGGATTGCTGAAGCTGTTATCACCTTTGGGAAGCGTTCCGACCTTTGCGCGCCCGTTGATGCGAGCGAGCACCCGGTCACGCGCCTGTTCGACCTGCCGAAGCAGTCGATCGATGTCCCAACCCACCAGCTGGCGTCTCCAGTACACCACTCTCCCGGCGATCAACACGTCGCGGACGTGAGCCGGATTCATCATCGTCACAATCGTGCCGGGCACGTTGTTCATTGGCCACGTGTTGACGTGTCGCGCCTCCAGCACGACGATGTCCGCCTCCTTCCCCGGGGTCAGCGTACCGACCTTGTCCAGGACGCGGTTGGAGGCGGCGCCCGCGATGGTGGCCATCTCGATCACCTGTCGCGACGTCACCAGTTGCGGCGCCGGCAGCCCGCCGGGATTGCTTTCCGGAAACGCGAGGTCATTGGCCAGGGCGCGCTGCAGGCAGAAGGCGCCTCGCATCAACGAGAACGGATCCGTGGTCATGTTGGTATCGACGTCCGGGCTGAGGCTGGGCAGGATGCCGTGGTTCAGTGCCTCTTGGAACGGAGGCATTCCGTGCCGCATCTGCATCTCGATCAGGTTGGCGATCGAGACGTGCGCGCCACGGTCACGGCAGATCTCCCAGGCCTTCGATCGACCCGCGCCTGGGTAGCCCGATTCGCCAGAGCCGATCTGCGCGCGCGACGTATCCTGCCACCTGGTGGCGTGGATGAACGTCACGTCTGACCAGTCGGTGCCATTGCGTGCGTCCGCAGCCGCGCTGACAATGCCTTGCGGGTTGGCAACGACGTGATTGTGAAGCGACGCGCCAAACGAACGGCCGAGTTGCCATCCCGTGTACGACGCGTCGGCGAAGGCCGCGCCCGGGCCACCGGCAAAACCCAGTGTCACCAACTGATCTCTCGACGTGAAGTGGGCTTTGGCGATCCGGCCAATCCCTTTCGTCGTGTCGTTCATCGCGCCGGGGAACTCGAAAGAAAATCCCTCCGTACTGCGATCGGTGCCGCCGCTGTACGCAAAGACCATCCGGCGTCCGGAATCCTTCAACGCCTTGATCATCGCTTCGGTGTGTTCGGGTGTGTGATTGGCCTGGGACGTGTCCGTTCCGGTTGTGATGCCCTGCGTGATCTCGCTGACACAGGCCACCAGCTCGGAGATGTAGCAGTCCTCGGGAACATAGGGAACGCGCCCGAGATCCCAGATGAAGCGGCCGGGATTTCGTGGATCCGCGACCCGACCTGCGGTCCAGATGTTCTGGACCACCGAGGCATACGTTTCCTGTGGCCACGCCCCTGCGAGCACGCCGTCGGCGATGATGCTCCGCTGTAAGGTCTCGTACTGATGGTGGTGTGTCGTGATGAAGCCGGGCATGACGATTGTGCCCGCGCACTCGATCACTTCGGCGTCGTTGGCGGAAATGCCTGGGCGCACCTCCGCGATTCGTGTGCCATCGATCAGGACGTCGGCATTCTCGAAATCGCCGATCTTCTGGTCGAGCGTCAGCACGACGGCGCCGCGCAGGAGGATGCGGCGCTTGCGGCCATCGCCGATGATGTTCTGCGCTGGCGATGGCGTTGCCGTCGGCGCGCCGCCGGTCTGGGTGGGAGCACACGACGCGGCAGCGAGCCCTGCTGCGGCAACCGTCGTCGCCAGGAACTCGCGGCGCGATGCACGGACTAACGACCGATTCGTGGACATGGCGGCCTCCCGGGGGGCCATGATACGACCGCGGACCGGCGGCATGGGTGAGGTGTACCGAGCGCGCGACACCAGGCTGGATCGGATCGTCGCGGTCAAGGCGCTGGCAAAGGTTGATTGGATGATTCATCCGGACGCTGCCAGCCACTCGCTTGAGCTACCAAACTCAACGAGGCTGCGGCCTCAGGCGCCCCTCGTGCTACTACAATCCACACATCGAACCGACCGCGACACGCGGTTGCCTTCCGACGCCGTGCGAACAATGCCGAGGTGATGCGATGAGACGCGTCATGCTTCTAGTCCCTGTCTTCGTTGTGGCGAGCTGCAGCGATGATGGCATGCCGACCGCGCCGTCCGGTTCGTCTGTGAGTTTCTTCGTGACGAGCGTGACGAGCGTGACCGGAAACCTGGGAGGGCTCGCCGGCGCCGACGCCACCTGTCAACGACTCGCGGCGGCCGTGGGGCAGAGCGGCCGCACGTGGCGCGCCTACCTCAGCGTCGAGCGCGACCCCGCGAATGGGAACCAGCCGACCCACGCCAAAGACCGGATCGGCACAGGCCCGTGGTTCAACGTGAATCGCGTGGCTGTGGCCAACAACCTTGCTGAACTCCACGCCCGCACTGGTGACGCCACCGTGTTTCTGGACGAGCGCGGCCAGCGCATCAACGGGCAGTGGACCGGCTCCCCAGCGCCGGTCGAACACGACATCCTGACCGGCTCGAACGCGGACGGCACCGTCGCCGCCGGATTGACCTGCGGCGACTGGACCTCGGCGGCCGCCGATGCCGTCGGACAGGTCGGTCACTCTGACGGGATGGGGCCAAATCAGAGCACCGCCGGCGCGCTGTCGTCCTGGAACTCGGCGCACGCCAACCAGAACTGCTCGAACACGGCACCACGCGGAGGCGCCGGCCGCTTCTACTGCTTCGCCCGCTAGGCTATCGCCGGCTCGTGGGCTATCCTCGTAGACCAACTCCCGCCGCCGCCGCCAACTCGGCGCAGGAACTCAGGCCGCGTGAGCTACACGGCCTGAAGAATCGGCCCTGGCGTCATCGGCATGATCGACTGCATTGCGCCTCCGCTGTCGACCAGGACCGCTTCTCCGCTCTCGAGACCAGACGTGCCGGCAAACATGGCCAGCACCACGCGCGCCACTTCGTCTGGCCGTACTATGCGGCCGCTGGGGTTCTGCCTGGCGAATTCGGCCTTGGCCGCATCGTTGCGACCAGCCAGCCGGTCGACCATCGGCGTGTCGGTGATCCACGGACACACGGCGAGTACCACCACGTTCTGCGCCCTCGAACCGGCGGCGACCGAGCGCGTAATGCTGAGCACCGCCGCTTTGGTGGCGCCGTAGGCTACCGCCCGGGGAAACGGCAGGGTCGTGCCGACGAACGATCCGGTGTTGACGACGACCCCGCCGCCGCAGGCCGCCAGGCGCGGCAGCGCATGGCGAAGGCACAGCATCACGCCTTTGATGTTCGTGCCCAGCAACTCGTCCAGGTCGTGATCGCCAGGCACGGCCTCGCCGCTGCCGTGCGGCCCCTCGCTCCCGGCATTGTTGAAGAGAAAGTCGATACGGCCGAAGATTTGGATGGTTCGCTGGAACAACCGTTCGACATCCTGCTCGCATCGCACGTCGGCTCGCTCGAACATCGCCCGGCCGGCGCCCCCGGCCAGCGAGCGCGCCACATGGTAGCCGCGCTCGCTGTGCCGTCCTGCGATCATCACGTGAGCGCCGCGGCTGATCAGGCCACGCGCAACCGCGCGCCCGATTCCGGTTGCGCCGCCGGTGATCACGGCCACTCGCCCTCTCAGTCCGTCGCTCATCACGTCCCTCCTCACGATTGACACCACGACGCGCCCGTCACGGTGCGCTGCTGCCGGCTAGTCGTCGCTGCGATCCTGAAGCTCCAACAGCGCCTCGATGTCCTGGATGGGCTGCGGCTCGCCGTAGATGAAGTCGTCCATCATCACGACATCCCGGCGGGAGCTGTCGTTTGCACCCGGCGCGACGTTCCCGGCGCTGATGCGGACCGAGGCCACGCGAGGTCCGTCGAACAACACGCCGAGAAATGACACGCTGGCGTCACCCTTGGATGCCGGCACCGCGACGTGGGCGAGCCGCCGCCCGTTGGCGTCGAAGAACGTCATCGAGCTCCCGGCGATGTCGCGGTCGCCGTTACGGGAGGCGACGAGATCCACGTCCGAAAAGATCACGCCGAATCCCCGGGTCGTTGCCGGCAGCAGACCACCTCCCGGTACGAAGAACCGGGCGTTGGTGACGAAGCCGTCGATGGGGCTGAAGAGCCGAACCGGGCTGAACGGCTGAAAGCTCGTGGCGTACCTGTTGTTCCTGAACACGTCGACGAGCCCTTCCACGGGCGCCTGCACGAAGCCGCTGCCAGGGGTGGTGAAACGGCCGCCGCGGCTGACGAGGAATCCATCGAACGGCGTCGGCACCAGCGAGGTCGCCGTAGACCCGCCACCATCCCAGTTGATCTCGCGACGGCCCTCGACCAGAGGGCCAGCCACGCTGCCGTTGTTCAGGCCACCCAGGGCAGCGCGAAACGCGTCCACCATGCTTTGAATCGAGGCGATCGTCGGCCCGGCGGCTTGAAACACGATGGGCGGGGCCGGCTTGGCCGATGCGTTGGCTTCCTGCCCCGCCGCCTGCACGGTGTTGGCGAAGCGACCCGGCCCTGCGAGCAGCCCGAACCCCATCAGAACTGCCGCGCCGAACGATGTGTGCTTGTTGATCATGATCTGTCCTCTTCCGTGAATCTCTGTTTGCCGTGAGCTCGTCCGCCTGCAGCGATCCGTGAGACCGCATCGGCGACTCGAGCTCGCCTCCTGATAGCTGCGAGTGTAGGCAGCGCGCTCCGGCGCTTTCATATCCAAGCGGTAAGAAAGACGTGAGGAAGTGGTACGGGTCCTCTCGCGCGAATCCTTACCGTTCGCTCACGACTTCGACCGCCGCGGAGCGTTACGGTCGGAAGCGATGTCTTTCACCATTCACACCCCGTGGGTCCGCCAGGCCGGCGTCGCGCTGGTGCTTGGCCTCTTCGTCGTGACCGGCGCGCTGCCGCTGCTCACGGCGCCGGTCGCCGGGGCGCTTGCCCGGCGCGCGCCTGATTGCGCCGAGCGAGTCCAGGCACGGCTCTTCTTCGGACTGCGTGAATCGGCGGGACTGGTGTCGGAGGCTGACTGGCAATCGTTCCTGCACACGGTCGTCACGCCGCGCTTTCCAGACGGGCTCACCGTGCTCGAGGCCAGCGGGCAATGGCGTGACGCCGTGACCGGGACGCGACAGGAGCCGTCACGCCTCGTCGAAATCGTCTACGACGACTCGCCCGACGCGAGACATCGCATCGCCACGATCGTCGAGATCTACAAGCGGCACCACCGGCAGCAGTCGGTCATGGTGGCGCGGTCGCGCCTCGAGGTGTGCTTCTAGCCCGCACGTGGTCCACCATCAGCACCCCGCACATGGCTATCAACGGAGAGTTCTTATGACTTCGGTTCACGTGCATTCGTCGATCGTCCTGCTCGGTCTCCTCGCCGCGATGAGCGCGGCCATCGGAGCGGAGGTCCTGGCATCGCCGCTCCCCTCGGACCGCACTGAGGCGGTGGTCGCAAACGACAACCGGCATGCGGCGGGAACTCTCGATCACGGCAGGCTGATGCTGAGGCTGCGCGCCGCTCGTGGAACATGGCAGCCCGAGGGCCCGGCGGGCCCTGCATTGTCCATCGAGGCACTGGGTGAGACGTCGGCCCCATTGACGGTGCCGGCGCCGATGATCCGGGTCGAGGAGGAACGGTGATCGTCGCGTCGGTTCGTAACGAGCTCGGCGCGGCGCTCCGGGTCCACGGCCTCTGCGCCCGCGAAGCGGCCACCTGCGAGCCGCTCGACGTACCTCCGGGGCAGACGCGGGAGGTCCGCTTCGCCAGCGGCCGCCCCGGGACCTACCACTACTGGGCGACGACGATGGGAGCACCGGTGCCGTTCCGCGAGATGGCGGGCGCCCTCATCGTGGATCCGCCCGGCGGTCCACTGGCCCCCGACCGGGTCTTCGTCATCACCGAGTGGTCGAGTCTCACGCCGCAGCAGCTCCGAGCGGTAGTGGCCGCCGACGACTCCGGGGTCGCATTCGCCAAGCTTCAGCCAGGTGTGGCGTTCATGATCAACGGCCTGTCGTGGCCGGCCACCGAGCGGTTGAGGTATCAGCTCGGCGAATCGGTCCACTGGCGAGTGATCAACCTGAGCTCGCAGGCGCACCCCATGCATCTCCACGGCTTCTACTTCGAGGTCGACAGTCTCGGGGACGGCGTTCGCGACATGCCGGTGGATGCCCAGACCAGGCACCCGGTCGTGACCGAGCTGCTGCGATCAGGCGAGACGATGGCGTTGACGTGGCTGCCGGAGCGGGTGGGCAACTGGCTGTTTCACTGCCACATCATGCACCACGTCTCTCCCGAGCGGCGTCTTACCGCGGCCGCGCCCTCCGGGAACGAACACGGTACTCACCACGGTGCGCATCACGGCGGCCACGACGCTGGCGCGGGCATGGCCGGAATGATCCTGGGCGTGACGGTGGTGCCGTCTGCGGGTACGGCTTCCGTTCGGGAAGACGATCAGGCAGCACGAAAGCTGACGCTCGTCATGACGAGCGATCTGACGACGCCCGAGCCGGCCCTCGGATTCACGCTGAGCGGCGACGGCGTTCCGCCGGTTCCGGCCCCTGGTGTCCCCTCCGCACCCGGCCCTGCGATCGTCCTGCGGCGCGGAGACCCGGTCGAGATCACCGTGGTCAATCGCCTGGGAGAAGCGACTGCCCTGCACTGGCACGGCATCGAGCTCGACAGCTACTACGACGGCGTGCACGGGTGGAGCGGCGATGGTCAAGGGCTGGCGCCACTGATCGAACCGGATCGCTCGTTCGTCGTCCGGTTCACGCCGCCGCGCGCGGGCACATTCATGTACCACACCCACCTGCACGACGAGAGGCAGCTGCCGTTGGGGCTGTATGGGCCCGTGATCGTCGTTGAGCCGGGAGAGACGTTCGATTCCGTGACCGACCACGTGCTGATCGTCGCCCGCAAGGGTCTCGATCCGGCGGCGCCGAACGTGCTGATTCCAGCCACCCCCGTGGTCCTGAACGGGCTGCCCTCGCCCCAGTTCGTGTGGAAGGCCGGCGAGCGCCATCGCGTGCGGTTGATCAACATCACACCGGACGACATCTTCAACGTGGCGCTCCAGACGGCGCGGGGGCCGATGACGTGGACACCGGTGGCCAAGGACGGAGCGACACTACCCGAGAGCCTGCGTCAACCTCGACCCGCGCAACAGACGATCGCCGTCGGCGAGACCTATGACTTCGCGGTCGACCTAGCTCCAGGTCCTGCGAACGTCTGGATCGAAGTGCGGAGCACTGCCGGGAAATGGCAAGCTCAAGGGCATGCGATCGTCAGGTGAGCACGGCCACGCGTGCGGCGCCGGGCCGGCGTGAGCTGCCCCTCGCCGCAACGATGGCCGCGCGCCGGACGCGCGGTTCGGCTGGGCGCGTCATCACCACTTCGGCGACCGCAAACAACCGCCAGGCGTCGCCGCCGCGGACCAGCGGGTGTGCGCCGCGATCGACGAACGTGACGCCGGATCCTGCGACGAGGTCAGTGACGGTCCGCGACACCAGCACTTCGCCGCGGGCGGCGAGGCCGCACACGGCGCGCGCTCGCTCGAACGCCACACCGGCCACCCGGCCCTCACGGGTCAGATCGCACTCTCCCGTGTGCAGGCCGAACGCTCCGGACCGTCCCAGACTCGGGCAGGCGCCGGCGAGCGCGCGGGCCGTGGCGATGGCACGAGCGGGCCCGTCGAAGGCCGCGAAGAATCCCTCCGGGGTGAAGGTCAACCCTCGGCCCCTCGACCGCAACATCTCCTGCCGGACGTGCGCCTCGAAGGCTGCGCGATCGGACTCGCCTTTCCGGCGCTCAATCCGGGCGCACAGCACGGTGGCCAGCACGCGGTCAGGCTGTTGGCCTTGAACCGGCGCGGCAAGGAAGGCGGCGATCTGGTCCACGATGGCGTCCAGATCGCCCACGAACGGCAGGTGGTCATCCCCCGGCAGCTCGACGAACTGAGCTCCCGGAACGAGACTCGCCACATAGCGGCCTTCTTCGACCAGGAGGCAGCGATCGCCGGACCGGTGCAGGACGAGCGTCGGCACACGCACCAGCGGCAGCACGTTGCGCACGTCGATCTCGGCGTTCATCTGCGTCAGCGTGAGGGCGGCGCCCGGACTGGCGCCCTGACGCAGGTAGGTGCTCCACCACTGTCTGAACACGGGATCCGCGGCTCGGCTCGGCGCCCGTGTCTGAATGCCCACCGGGCCGCCCCAGCTCGTGCGGATCTCCTCGAAGAAGCGCTCCCGGGCCTCGCTGCTCGGAGCCCAGGGATAGTCGTGCGACCACATGCGCTTCGCGTAGGTCCCGATCATGATCAGCGAGCGGGTCTTCTCCGGATAGGTCGTCGCGAAGAGGCTGCACATCGGTCCGCCTTCGGACACGCCGAGCAGGACGGCTTCACGCGAGCCCGCGGCAGCCATCACCGCCCGCACGTCGTCCATGCGCTGCTCGAGCGTCGGGAGCGCCGTCACGCGATCGGAGAGGCCCGTGCCACGCTTGTCGAAGACGATGACGCGGGAGAACTCGGCTAGGCGCCGCAGGAACCGGGCAAAGCCGGGCTCGGTCCAGAAGCATTCGAGATGGGAGACCCACCCCATGACGAACACGAGATCGATCGGACCATCGCCGAACACCTGGTAGGCGATGTTGACGTCGCCGCTGCGCGCATACCGTGTGATCGGGACGTCGGGCACCGGTGCCTCCACCGCGGCCGGCGGGCCCGCGGTGCTCGAGGATTGCGGCAGTTCCGGTTCCAACACGCCAATCGTCACGGGGGCGATGAAGCGATATCCGCGCCGGTGCGCCGTCTCGATGTAGTGCGGCTGGCGCGCGTCGTCGTCCAGCGCCTTCCGGATTTCCCCGATGCAGACCTTGAGCGCGGCGTCGCCGACGAAGACCTCGGCCCACAGCGCGTCGAAGAGTTCCTGCTTGGTGACGAGGTGACCCGCGTGCTCCGCGAGGTAGGCGAGTACATCGTAGGCCTTGGGGGCGAGCGGAATGACATGGTTGTCGCGTGTGAGCCGGCCGCTGGAGCGATCGAGCACGCACGAGCCGAAGATCAACGCGCGGCGATCGGACGCAGACAAAGTGGGTGTTGCCATCATTCCAAGAGGATGGACGCCTGCGTCGACGGTGTCCTTAGAGAACGGTAAAGGCGAAAGTAAGATCCCTTCGGCACGGTTGTGAGCGACTCATCAGTACGGTTTGGGCCGTATACCGTCGACCTCATCGGCCAACGGCTGTGGCGCGACGGCGAACGGCTGCACGTCGCCCCGAAGTCAATGGCCGTGCTGCTCCACCTGATCCGAGAGCGGCCGAGAGTCGTCTCCAAGGATGAGCTACTCGACGCGGTCTGGCCAGACACCGATGTCGGCGACGCCGTGCTCAAAGTGACCGTCCGCGACATCCGTCGGCTGCTGAGCGACGACGCCAGGCAACCGCGCTACGTTGAAACCGCTCACCGGCGGGGCTACCGCTTCGCGGCGCCCGTCGCGTATGTCTCGAGTACCGGCGTCGTCCACGACGAGTCGGCCGAGGCGGCCAACGGTGACGGCCGGTCCACAAGCCGAGGCCACCCTCTCGTCGGTCGCGCGACGCCCCTCGCCCGCATGGAGGATGCGCTCGAACAGGCGATGGCGGGCAACCGGCAGGTCCTGTTCGTCTCCGGCGAAGCAGGCATTGGCAAGACCAGCGTGGTCGACGCCTTCCTCTCGGGCCTGGAACGATCCGGGCGGGCGGCGGTCTCTCGCGGCCAGTGCGTGGAGCAGGCCACGGTCCCGGAACCCTACCTGGCCATCCTCGATGCCTTGAGCCGCCTGCTGAAGCACCGTCATCGCACCGAAATCGCGGCCGTCTTGAAGCGCTACGCGCCGACGTGGGTCGCACAGCTGCCGGGACTCGCCGCCGAGGCCGGCGAGGGCCTGGAGCAGGACACGCTCGGAGCGACGCCCGGACGCATGTTGCGGGAGATCGCGGAAGCGCTCGAGGACCTGACGCGCAATCTCGCGCTCGTACTCTTCGTCGACGACCTGCACTGGGCGGATGAAGCCACCCTCGACTTCGTCGGGTTGATGGCGCGACGGCCCGAGCCTGCGCGCTTCCTGCTGGTCGTCGCCTATCGGCCCTCGGACCTGATCCCGGGCTCGGCCGCGCTGAAAACGCTGCGAGAGCTTCTGTCGAAAGGCCTGGCCCGGGAGATTCCGCTCGACTTTCTCTCGGCCGACGACGTGGCCGCCTACGTGGACGGCCGCTTCGATCAGCACTCGTGGCCCGACGACTTCACGGCGTTCGTACGAGCGCGCACCGACGGCAACCCGCTCTTCGTCACCCATCTGCTCGATCATCTCGAAGCCCAAAGCGTCATCACGCGGCAGAACGGACATTGGACGCTCACCCGCCCGCTCGAGGAGGTGGCCGGCGTGGTGCCCGAGTCCCTCCGTCCGTTCATCGACGCCACCCTCGAACGGCTACCCGGTGATCAGCAGCGTGTGCTCGAAGCCGCCAGCGTGTGCGGATCGGATTTCGCGGCGGCGGCCGTCGCGGCGGCGCTGGAGGTCGACGGGGCGCGCGTCGAGGCCTGGCTGGACCGGCTGGCTGGTCACGGGCAGTTCATTCGCGCCGCCGGATCCGATCGCCTGCCCGATGGCACCTGGTCGCCACGCTACGCGTTCACGCACGCGCTGTTTCAAGAGGTCTTGTACGAGCGCGTGCCCGCGGTCGGGCGCATGCGCCTGCACGCGCGGATCGCCCGGCAGGGTGAAGTGGTGTACGGGCCCGCCGTCGATCGCATCGCCACCGAGCTCGCCCTTCATTTCGAGCGCGGCGCCGAGCCCCAGAAGGCGATCACCTACCTTCGCATCGCATCCAGCAACGCCGTCGGCCGATTCGCCAACCGTGAGGCGGCCCGCTGTCTCGCGCACGCCCTGTCTCTGACGTCCGAGCTCGACGAGCCGGATCGATGGCAGACGGCCCTGGTGTTGCTGGACGAACTGGGGCATGTGCGCCGGAGCATGGGCGACATGCCCGGCGCGAGCGAGGCGTTTCTGTCGGCGGCCGCCGCGGCCGATTCACATGATCGTCCCGGCCAGGGAGTCGGATCCTTGATCCTGGCGGCCAGCGCCCTCTCGTGGTTCGACCGCGCTGCCTGCCTGGCGGTGGCCGGTCGCGCCGAGGCGGAGGCCCAGCGGCTCGACGCCAGGCTCCAGCAGCACGCGCGCGGCTACGGCGCGTACTTTCGTCTTCTCTGGGATGACTGGCGCGCCGACGACGTGCGGGACTGCGAGATGCCCGTTTCGCCGGTGCCTGCCAACGAGTCGGAAGACGCATCCTGGTTCTGGCGAGA
>Ga0070675_100003797_pt1 | contig 11475 bp, 8 predicted proteins | sample KBSM43metaG_FD_65343 | JGI IMG/M metagenome (GOLD analysis project Ga0070675, IMG submission 65343) | Miscanthus rhizosphere microbial communities from Kellogg Biological Station, Michigan, USA - KBS M4-3 metaG | ecosystem: Host-associated > Plants > Roots > Rhizosphere > Soil ...
CGTGGCGGCCTTCGCCGACGTGTCGGCCGCCGCCTTCGACGCCGCGGTCGTGGTCGAGGCATTGCGGTGACGGCGGCGCGTCGACTTCTTCACCGCGTGCGCGGTGGTGTCGGTGGCGGGAGCAGCCATCTTCGACGACGCCGTCGGCACGGCGGACTTGCTCGTCGGCTTCTTGCTCGTGGTGCCCTGGGCACCGGCGACACCGGCAACGGCGAGCAGCGCGAGCGACGCGAGAATCGTGCGGGACTTCATGAGAGGTCTCTCCAGAGTGAAGTAGGTGGTCCGAGTGTGCGGGCCGGGCGTCGAACAGCATCCCCGGCCACGGTGTAAGCCTAGATGGGGCCACCTTAACACAGCATTACAGCGGATTCCGGACGTTCCATGCGATTGCTCGTGGCCGAGGACGACGCGCGGCTGGCCGACCTGCTCGACCGCAGCCTGCGCGAGCAGGGCTACGCCGTCGACGTGTGCGCCGACGGAGACCGCGCGTTGTATCTGGCCGCGGTGAACGAGTACGACGCGCTCGTGCTCGACGTCGGCCTGCCACGGTGCGACGGACTCGCGGTGAGCCGCGAGCTGCGCCGCCGCGGGAAACGCGTGCCGATCCTCATGCTCACGGCGCGCGACGGCGTCCCGGACCGGGTCGCCGGGCTCGACGCCGGCGCCGACGACTACCTCACCAAGCCTTTCGCGCTCGACGAGCTGTACGCGCGGCTGCGCGCACTGCTCCGGCGGCTTCCTGAAGTGCTGCCGTCGATGCTGAGCGTCGCCGACCTGACCGTCGACACGCGGCGGCGGACGGCCGCGCGCGCGGAGCGGGAGATCCGGCTGACGTCCAAGGAATACGCCATGCTCGAGTACCTCGCGCGCAACGCCGACCGCGTGGTGGGGCGCGCCGAGCTGTCCGAGCACGTGTGGGACGAGAATCACGATCCGATGTCGAACGCGATCGAGGTGTACGTGAACCGGTTGCGCCGGAAGGTCGACGCGCCGGGCGAAACGCCACTCATCCACACGCACCGCGGCGCGGGATACCGGCTGGGGCCCGACACGCTGGCGGGCCGATGATCCCGGCGCTGCCGATCCGCACGCGGCTCGCGCTGTGGTACGCCGCCGTGCTGGCGCTGTTCATGATCACCTTCGCGCTCGGCGGATTCGCGTTCGTGCAGCGCGGCGCCGTCTCCGCGCTCGACGAGACGCTCGCCGAAGCGTCCACCGCGGTGGCCGAAGCGATCGCGCTGCTCATCGCGCAGGGCCACGGCGTGGACGCGGCGGTGCCCGCGGTGCTCGATCAGGTCTACTTTCGCGATCTCACGATCGCGGTGCTCGACCGGCAGCGCGGCATGCTCGTCGGCGCGCCCTCGAGCGATTCGAGCGACGTCGCGCCGGCCGACAGCGGCACGCTCGCGCCCGTCGTGGACGTGCCCGTCGATTCGGTACACGTGAGCGACGACGCGCTGGCGCGCGCGCTCGCGCGGGCGGGCGCGCGGCGTGGCGCGTACGTGACGCTCGAGGGAGACCGAGGTCCCGTGCGGGTGTTCGCGCTTCCGCGCACGATCGGCGGACATGCACTGGTGATCGGCGCGGCGCACTCGCTGCGTGCGCAGCGTCGATTTCTGCGCAAGCTCGAGCTCGCGCTCGCGGCGGGAGTGCCCGTCCTGCTGCTGCTCGCCACGGCGGGCGGCTATCTCCTCGCGAGAAAGAGCCTTCAGCCCGTCGCGATCATGACGGAGCGCGCCGCGCGGATCGGTGCCGAGAATCTGCACGAACGGCTGCCCGTCGCGCGCCCCGTGGACGAGCTGGGCCGGCTCGCCGTCGTGCTCAACGAGCTGTTCGGCCGGATCGCGACGGCGTTCGAGCAGCAGAAGCAGTTGATCGCCGACGCGTCGCACGAGCTGCGCACTCCCGTGGCGATCCTGAGCAGCGAGGCCGAGCTCGCGCTCTCGCGCGATCGGAGCGTCGACGAGCTTCGCGCCGCGCTCACCGCGATCCGTGAGGAAGCGCTCCGGCTCCATCACGTGGTGGAGGATCTCTTCCTCCTCGCGCGCGCGAACGCCGGCGAGCGGCTGCTCACGATGGAGGAGCTCTACGTCGACGACCTCGCGGCGGAGTGCGTGCAGGCCGTGCAGGCGCTGGCGGCACGAAAGAACATCGCCCTCGACATGGCGGGGGAACGCGATCTCCCATGCCGCGGCGACTCCTCGCTCCTCCGGCGCCTTCTGCTCAACCTCCTCGACAACGCGATCAAGTACACGCCGGCAGGCGGTGAGGTGCGCGTGCGTACGGCGCGCGTGGCCGGGGGCTACACGGTGTCGGTGTCGGACACCGGCGCGGGGGTGCCGCCGGAGGCGCGAGACAGATTGTTCGATCGATTCTTTCGTGCGAGCCGGGCGCGCGGGTCGGGCGCGGACGCCCAGGGCGCGGGATTGGGCCTCGCCATCGCGCGGTGGATCGCCGAAGCCCATGCGGGACGGCTCGAGCTCGCGGCGACGGGGGAGGGAGGAAGCACGTTCGTGCTGACGCTGCCGAGCGGCGCGTAGCTGCGCGCCGCCCGGCTCACTCTCGCGTCGTCAGGGTCCCGTGTTCGGTTGCGGCAGTGACGGAGGCTCGGGCGCCGGCGTATCGGCCTTGCCGCTCGACAGCGAATCGCTGAGCATCATCAGGTCCTGCGGATCCGCGCGCGGAGCGCGGCGCACAACCGTAGGTGCAACGGCGGCTGGCCGTGTCGGAGGCCGCGTCGGAGCGCGCGAAACCGAATCGGTCGAGCGGGCGAGCGCCCGCGCGGCGGCTGCCTCGTTGTAGCGCCGCACCGAATCGCGCCGCGCCCGCGCACGCGCGGTGTCGATGACGATCCTCTGCGCCTCGCTTCCATCCACGACGGGCGCGGCGCTCGCCTCGGTGAGCGGGGCTGCACTCGCTCGCGTGGTCGGCGTCGTTCTCGCGCTGTCGGGCGCCGTCGCGCTCGCGCTGTCGATCGCGGCCACGGACGCGCTGTCGGCAGCCGCGGCGCCCACCCGTCCCGCGCTCGAGTCCGTGATCGGAGCAGGGGTCGCCGGCCTGGCCGCCTGGACGGGACGTCGCACGCGTGCCGCCGCACCGACGGTGTCCGCGCTGACGGGCTTGCGGCTCTCGATCATCACGGCGGTGCCCGCCGTGATCAGGATGGTGGCGGCGATTCCGCCGCGCACCGCCCATCGCTTCCACTTTACGGGCTCGCGCCGCGGCGATTGCAGCTTCTCGACGACCTTCATCACCGACCACGGCTCGGCAGGCAGATCGGGCTGTCCGGGCCGCTCGGACTTCCTGAGATGGTCGTTCCGCCGGAACACGAGCTCCGGGAACGGGGCGATCTCCGGCGGCATGAACGCCGGCGTCGCGAAGTTCCCCGTGTGGATCCGGATGTCGGAGTCCTCCATCTCCTCGAGCGCCGTGGCGCGAAGCCGCTCGAGCTCCTTCTCGCCCGCTTTCTTGATCTCCTCGCGCAGCGATTCGAGCTTCGCGCGATCCGCCGCCGCCGCGCGCTCGATCTCGGCGAGCCGCTCACCCAGCTCGCGCTCCATCGCGTTCCGCTTGTTCTGGAGCTCGGCCCGCTCGGCGGTGATGATGCGCTGCATCTCGGTGCGCTCCGCCTCGAGCAGTCGTCGCTCCGCGGCGAACTCGCGCTCGAGCTTCGACTTCTCCTGCGCGAACGCGGCGCGAAGCTCCTCGCCCTCCTGCGCCAGCTTCTGCCGCTCCTCCGCCACGAGCCGGTCCAGGTCGGCGCGCTCGGCGGCGAGCTTCTCGCGCTCCACGCGCTGCTCCTCGACCAGCTCGGCGCGGATGCGATCGCGCTCCGTCTCGCCTTCGGCGACGGGGTCCGCCATGCCGATGAGCGCGAGATACAGCGTCAGCTCGGCGTCGGTCGCCGGCTCCTTCAGCAGCCGCTCCGTCTCCTCGAACAGGCGGTCGGGAAGATCGGGACGCAGCTCGGCGACGCTCTTTCCTTCCGCTTCCTCGTACGAGATCCCACCGGTGAGCATGGCGACGGCCAGCCGCACGACGGTGACGACGTCCTCCGTCGTCGCGTCCGTCGTGCGCACGCGCTGGAGCGGTCCGGCACCGAAGCTGACGCGGACTCGATCGCTCGTCGGCTCGAGGAACAGCCTGTCGGGGGTGACGTGCCGGTGCACCACGTCCTGCTCGCGCGCCCACTGCAGCACGCCGTGCACCTCGCGCAGGATCGCCGCGATGCGCGTGTTCGTGAACGAATCGCCGCGCGCGAGGAGGTCGTCCACGCTCGGATCGTCGACGTACTCGCGAATGACCGCGAACGCGTCGGGGCCGAGCCAGCGCCCCTCGACGATCGACACGAGGCGGCGATGCCGGAGGCCGCTCAACAGCTTCGTGTCCGATGCGAGGTGGTCGAGCGCGTGCGACTCGTCGCCCTCCGGCGGATGGACGACCTCGACCAGGACCCGGTCCATGTCGTCGCGCCGCTTCCCCGTCGGCGTCTTGCGGGTCGCGATCAGGTATTGCGTGCGCGGCCGGCCGCCGAGCTCCCCGACGATGTCGAAGTCGCCGGTGAGGTTGCTCAGATCCGGTTCGCTGGTACGCGTCGAGTCAGACATGGCTGGCTCCAGAGCCGTCGAAAGGGGTGCCAGACCGAACTACATGCGCGAATGATGCCGTCGTGGTCGGAACCCCTATCGGCGACCTCGGCCGTGGACGAAGAGTCACGAAGTGCTACGCTGTACCCCGCATCTTCCGCCACGTTGCGAGGCACCGCTGCGCGGTCTCCAGCTCCGAAAAGCGGCTGCCTTCCTGCTCCATCAGGTAGAACTCGACGCCGCCGACGGACTCCACCGCGTCGAGGATCTGCTTCCACGGCGCCACGCCCTCGCCGAACAGGACGCGATAGCCCTTCTCCTGGGCCTCGGGCCCGGGCGCCCAGTCCTTCAGATGGACGCTTCTGATGCGTCCGGGATGGGCCTTGATCCACGCGATGGGATCGGCGCCCGCCTCGAGGCAGGTTCCGACGTCGAACTGGAGTACGAACTCCGGCGGCGTGTTCGCCGCGAGGATGTCCATGATGCGCTGGCCTCCGGCGAGCGGGAGCCACTCGATCTTGTGGTTGTGGAAACCGGCGAGCAGGCCGTGCGGCTTGAGCTGCTCCGACGCCGCCGCGAGCTGGCCGCTGACGCGGGTCCAATCCTCGACCGTGGTGGTGTTCGGTGGCGGCGACGCCATGATGATGTGGCGGGCGCCCAGCACCTGGTTGATCTCGATCGCCTTGGCCATCGTCTCGCCGCCCATGAGCGCGGACGACGGATTGTGGGTGGAATAGCAGCGCAATCCGAGGTCGTCGAGCTGCGTGCGGACTTCCTTGGAGAACGGGATGGTCCACCCGAGGTAGGGCGCGAAGAACTCGACGGCCTGGTAGCCCATCTTCGAGAGGGCGCTCAACGTCGCCGGAAGGTCGCGCACCATCTCGCGGCGCACCGAGTACATCTCGATGCCGATCGGATACGCCTTCGGTGCGCGCAGGAGCGCGCCGGTCGCTGCGGCCGCCTGAAGGGGCGCGCCGAGCACACCATTGGAAAGCGTGCCGGCGACGACGGCGACGGCGCTCGCGCCGGCGGCCGCGCAGAACGCGCGACGAGAGAGTGTGGACTCAGGATCCGGATTGGTCACGCGAAGGCTCGGAGAGGGGACGTGTGCGCGGCGACCCGACGATCCGCCCGCACGATGAATCTACGCGCGGACGGCCGTCTCGCATCGGCGCACTCACACGGCGCGCATCACATCGAGCTCCGCCCACGTCTTCGGGCCGACGATCCCGTCGGGCACGATGTTGCGCTGGCGCTGGAACGCGCGCACCGCCGCCTCGGTCTTCGGACCGAACACCGCCTGGCTGTCCGGCATTCCCAATCGCTGCTGCAGCTCGGTCACGAACTGCCCGGTGTCGCCGCGCCGGAGCGTCGGCCGCGAGCGTCCACCGGTCTCCGCGGCCGGGATCAGCACCGGGGGCGCGCCGCCGCCGAGGATCGTCGCGACGCGCTGCCGGAACTCGTCCATCGCGAAGTTCACGTCGCTCTTCCGGCCGCTCGGCAACGCATACTCGCGGTGCGCGCAGCACGAGGCGGCCGTGCGGCCCACCTCGCGCAGGATCGCCGCGACGCCTCGATGGTAGGCGTCGAGCTGCACCGCGGGCCACGGATCGTTCGCGCGGCCCGAGTTCTCCGCCTCGATGCCGATGAAGTTCGTGTTCCCCGTCGTGATGCCGTTCCACTCGCCGCGTCCGGCGTGGTTCGCGCGTCCCGAAGCGACGATGTAGTACGTGCCGTCGCGACCGAGCCCGAGCTGGCAGAGCGGACCGGGAAGGTCGGGTCGGCCCTTCAACAAGAGATCGAGCGTCGGCATGTTGCGCGACGCATCGGGGGTAGCGGTGTAGTGGCAGATCACGCCGAGGATTCGGCCGAGGCTGTCCTGTCCGCGCGTCTCCCAGCCGGGAACGAGCGAGACCTTGAGGCCGGCGCCGTGCAGCACGTCGGGCAGCCACATGAGGCGAGGACTCATGCTAGGCGACGCCTCCGCGCGCGGCAGGCAGCTCCTCGTCCTCGGTGAGCTTCGTCGCCGCATCGGCCTCGACGTCGCACGCATCCACCTCCGCGTCGGGATCGGGCGCGGGCTCGACGACCGCCTCGGCCGGGTGCGAGGGCCGAGGCTGCGCCGGCGGCGTCGCGACCAGCGCGCGATCGTTCGGCGTCTGCCGATCGCTCGACGTCTGGCGATCGTCCGACGATTCCTCTGGACTCTTCTCGTGCGGCTTCACGGTGGAGCGCACGACCATCACCTTGTTGAGCAGATCGAACCAGAAGGGCGCGCCGAGCATCGCGGCGAGCGCGGCGAGGAGCCAGCCGACGAGCGGCTCGAACACGTAGCCCCAGAGCCGCAGCTCGCGCACGGGGTGCACGGATCCCGATGCGTCGCGTACGAGTCGCGTGTCCCAGGGCGGCGTGAGCCGCACCTGGTCCCAGCCGATCGGCAGCCGGAGCGAGTCGAGCGCGGCGCGCGCACGCGTGTACTGTGCCTGGGAGGTCCCGCCGATGAACGACGAGTCGCGCGCCACCGACTCCGCATGGGCGACGAGCGTCGCCCGCTCGACGTCGTCGCGGAAGAGATGATGCGCGATCGCGATGATGTTCACGTTGAGCACGACCGCGATCGTGAGCCCGATGCCGAGCAGCAGCTTCTGCGTGGCTCGCTTGTAGGCGCCCGACACGCGGTCCATCGAGCTGTCGTACCATGCGGCGATGTTGGCGATCGCCTGTTCCATGTCGCCCTGCGCGGTGTCGATCGCACCGAGCAGGACGCGCTGCACGGCGCCGTTCTCGAGGTTGAGCACGTTCTCGCGCGCGAGCTGGAGCGAGAGCTGGGGGGCGGTGGGACCGTTCGCGGCGCCGTGCGTGCCCGTGCCGCGCGCGGCGATGTCCATCAGCGCGAGCGCGAAGTTCCTCGATGGGATGTACGACGGCAGATTGCCGCCACGCGAGAGCGCGGACAGCGGCTGCGTCGAGCTCCGTGGCTCGTAATCGGCCGCGTACAGCCCGTAGATGAGCGGATGCGTGTACACGCTCCGCGCGATGCCGACCGCGTGCCGGTCGTGCAGAAGCTCACGGATCCCGTGCTCGAGGAAGGCGGCACGCGTCTTCAGCCAGCTCTCGATCCCTTCGCGGATCGCCGAGCAGATCAGGCTGACGAGCAGGAAGATGAAGACGATCCCGATGGCGACTTCGAGAATCCTCGATCCGAACATGTAGAGTGCTCTCCGCGGTCGGCGATGCGCGCTACGGGCGCGTCTCGGGTTGCGCTGCGGGCTGGGCGGGCGGCACCGGCACCGGTGGCGCCGGCGTGTAGCGACGATCGAGGAAGTAGTCCGCCCACGAGAGGAAGTACTTCCAGTTCGGCGCATCGGTGTGTCCGCCGTCGTGCTGCCGCCAGGCGAGCTGGCCGTCCAGCAGGCCGGCGTTCACGGGAGGCATGCGCTCGTTCATGTAATCGTCGGACACGCCGAGCGTCTTCGCGCCGAGCAGCCGGAACGCCGGCTGTGCGGCGACGGTGGCCATGTAGCTGCCCTGCTGATCGAGCCACTTGGCGTCGCCCTTCTCGGGCACGCCGTAGCTGACGAAGGTGAGCCGCGGGGCGCACAGCGCGATGAGCTGGTGTGCATCCACCGGGATGTCGCCCGCGTTCTTCGAGCCGAACGTCGCCTCGGAAGCGCCGTACTTGAGGAAGTTGCCGGCCATCCAGTGATACTCGCCGGAGCCCGTGAGACTCTCGACCGCCTCGCCGAAGTTGCGGCGATGCAGCTTTGCGCCCCCCTCGCCCGACGAACCGATGAGCACCATGGCGAAGCGCGGATCGAACGCCATCGTGACGAGCGCCGCCTTGCCGTAGCGCGACACGCCCTCGATGCCGACGGCCTTCGCGTTCACGGCGTGATTCGTCTCGAGATAGTCGAGTGCGCGAGACGCGCCCCACGCCCACGCGCGCAGCGCACCCCAGTCGTCGGGCTTCCGCGGCTGGCCCTTGTTCGTCAACCCGATGATTCCCTTCGTCAGCCCCGCGCCGTTGTCGGCCTGCACGCTCGTGGGGTTGAGGAAGACGAATCCCCAACCGTCGGTGATGAGCTGCTCCGTTGCGGGCGCGTCGCTCCCCGGTGCCGGCGGCGGGGGCGTGAATCCCGGCCGCGTGCCGGCCGGCGGCGGCGGGAGCGGCTTGCCGAGCGCACCCGCCAGCGAGCCCGGACGGAACATGATCATCACCGGCGCCGGCCCCTTCGCGTCGGCGGGGAGCACGACGGTCAACGGGATGTCCACCGTGATCGACGGATACGCCGAGTTGTCGACGTGACCGGTGAGCTGCGTGCCGATCACGCGTCGCCGGCCGATCGTTCCCGTGTCGGTCCCCGTCACGCTCCACGTCACGCGAGGAACACTCTTCGGAACCCGTCCGATCACCTCCCGCTCGAACTCCTCCATGATCTCGGCGCGCCGCCGCGCCCAGAGACGCGGGCTCGTGACGCGCTGGCCGTTCTTCAGCGTGAGCAGCGGCGGGAGGGTCGGGAACGGGTTCGCTTTCGCCTCGTCGTAGTTCGCGTGATTGGGCGCCTGCTCGTTCCCGCTCGGCCCCGGACGCAATGCCGTGATGCCGAGCTGCTGCATCATCTGGCGATGGTCGTCCGCCGTCGTCCAGCTCTTCGTGTCGCTGGTCGGACTCGCGTCCGGTGCGTTCGACGCCGGCGTGGCGGGGGTGGTCTGCTGCGCGTGCAGCGGCGCCGCCAGCAGCACGGCGATGCCGAGCATGCCGAGCACCGAGCGACGCGAGCGCGAGCCGAGCGCTCCGCTGACGGGGAGCGAAGCGATGCGGTGTTCTCTCATTGATGAAATGCGGTTGGGGGCGCTCGACGACAATGCTCGTCGCTCGAGCCGCGCGCCGCAAGCGATGCGCGAAGCCGCAGCGCACCCATCAATTGCTCAGCGCGGCGCGCGTTGGTAGCTCACGAACGCGAGATACTGTCCGTCGGGCGACCACGGGTACGCGGCGAGGCTGGAGTCGCCTGCCAACAGCTTCGCCAGCTCTTCTATCCTGCCGTCGGCGAGCGACAGCAGCCGTAGTCGCGCATCGCGCAACGTAGCGCGGTTGGTGGTCGCGCCCTCGAACGAGAGGAACGCCACCGAGCGGCCGTCGGGCGAGAGGTAGGGATGCGTGTCGTCGAAGTCGTCGCGCGTGAGTCGTTCGGCCGCAGACCCATCGACGTTCAATCGCCAGAGCTGCCAGCGTCCCGAGCGATCGGAGCTGAAGTAGATGTAGCGGCCATCGGGGGAGAAGACGGGGTCCGCGTTCCGTCCCTGAACGGTGAGCTTCTTCGGCTCACGCGATCGAACGGGGACGAAGTAGATATGGTTGTCCTTGAGGCTCGCGAACACGAACGCGGATCCGTCGGGAGACCAGCGTGTCACGATGCCGAGCTCTGAATCCGCGTTGCCGGCGGCGAAGGCGGCGGAGGTCGCCTCGGTCCAGGTCAACAACAGCGACGCGCTCGCGCCGGCCGACCCCTGCTGCAGGCTCCAGCGCGGACCCGTCGCGGGAATCTCGCAGCGCGTGCAGCTGGAGATGCTGGAGCCGATCCGCTGCGCCCCGGCGGCACGTCCTCGGGAGGAAGGTTGCCCTGGCAGCTCCGCCTGCACTCGCATGAGCTGCTCCCACATGGAGCGGTAAAAGAGCGTGCGCGTGCTGTCCGGATACCACCACGCGCCGAGCACGGGCGCGGGATTCGTCTCCACCGAGGCGACACGCCGATCCCTGGACCGCAGACTGATCGTCTCGATCGTGCTGATCACGGCACCGGTCGCCGGCGCCGGGGCGAGTCGTTCGACGCGCACGTCCGAGAACGTCGCGGTCTCGATCCGCGTGCTGTCGTGCGCCGTCACGCCGAGCCCGACGTAGAACGTACCGGAGAGCGCGACCTTCGCCGCGCCACCCGACGGCTGCAGCGGCGCGTCACCCTCGGCGACGTACATCGACACGTAATCGCCGCGCTTCTCGATGCGGAGCCGCGTCGGCTCCGTGAGCGGAGACCGCGCGTCGGCCGCCGTCTGCACCTCGTGCGTCGGCGCGCCCGGCGCGTCGCGCCACTGCAGCGAGGTGAGGCCGCTCGCGTGGAGCGCCGCGTCGCCGTAGGCGGAGCTCGAATCGAGCGTCTGACGGACGATGAGACACGCCTTGCGGTGTGGTTGCGCCTCTCCGCTGTCGGGCTGACTGTCGGTGAAGCGAACCGACGCCTCGATGGCGACGTCGCCCGAAACCCTGAGCCACACGTACCTGAAGTGGTCGGAGGCTCCCCACATGTTCGCGCCACCGCCGGTGACCTCGTACGAGCGCGTGCGCGCGTCGTAGCGCGCGGCGCCCGGACCGAACGACGAGAGCCGGCCGACGTCGGTCGTTCCCTGAAAGATCCCGAGCGAGGGCGTCGCGGCGCGGCGCGCTCTCATTGGACGCGGCGCCGGGACGGACGGCTGAGTCGGCGAGGTCGACGGAGCGGGTCGCTGCGCGTCCGCGGCGCCGATCGCCGTGCAGAGGAGCAGCGCGGCGAGGGTGCCGAGCCGTGTGCTCGCCCTCGTGTCTGGGGAAAGGGGGCTCGACATCGCCGCGATCGGTGAGGGTGATGCGCCGCCCGTCGCCGGATCGGCTCGCCGGCGAATGTACGCATCCGGCGCGCCCCGCGCATGCGACGGCGCGACGGCGTTTCCCAATCGCGGGGAATCACGCATCTTTCGGTGGTCGCCACGCACTCCTCCGCCCTCGCGCCGCCCTTCGAATGGCCGTCACGCTCAAGACCGTGCCCCCCACCACGTTCGTCATGTCGTCGCACGAAGGCGTGACGATCCCCGAGATCTCCGCGGTCTCGCGCGGCGTGGTCGACGACATGATCTC
>Ga0070675_100003798_pt1 | contig 11473 bp, 11 predicted proteins | sample KBSM43metaG_FD_65343 | JGI IMG/M metagenome (GOLD analysis project Ga0070675, IMG submission 65343) | Miscanthus rhizosphere microbial communities from Kellogg Biological Station, Michigan, USA - KBS M4-3 metaG | ecosystem: Host-associated > Plants > Roots > Rhizosphere > Soil ...
CGTGGAAGCGGCCGTCCTGGAAGTGGTCCTCGACGCCGGCTCCACCGACCCACCCGATGGTCCCGTCGACCACGACGACCTTCCGGTGGTCGATGTGCGCGAGGTGGCCGACGTTCCAGCGCGAGGGGCCCCCGGCGGCGACCGGCTGCGTCGGCGCCCTCGGCTGTGTGGCGCGCACCACCCGTACCTCGATGCCTCCCCGAAGCAGGCGTTCGTAGAAGTCGCGGCTCGAGCCGTCGGGGTCGGAGCCCTTGCTGTCGACGACGAGCCGAACCTGCACGCTTTCGGCTGCCTTCGCGAGCAGTGCCTCGGCGAACGCCTCGCCGATCGCGCCCGGCCTGAACCCGAACTGGTTGATGTGAACGGACGATCGGGCCGAGGCGATGTCGTGGAGCATCGGCGGATAGAAGTTCCGCCCCTCCACGTGCACGTCGGCCGTCGTGGCGACGCTCTCGTCGAAGACGAGCTCGAGGTCCGAGCGGCGAACGACCGAGGCGCGGAGAAGCGTCTGTACGCGATCCGACAGCGCGTTGCTTGAAGGAGCCAGCATGCGGTTGAAGTATTCCTGTGGTGCTTCCTGCGATCGGCCGCCTACCGGGAGCGCTGAAAGGAGAGTTCGATGGCGATCAAGGGCTCGGACAGCCCACACACCCTCATCGGCCAGGGCACGATCTTCGACGGCATCGCCTACTGGGTCACGCTCGTCGGGGTCTACGTCATGGTCGGCGGGCTCATGTTCTACTCGGGCAAGGAGAAGCTTTTCGACGACGACGGAAACGCTCCGTCGTACATCAAGGATCAGTTCAAGGGGACCTTCCTCGACACGATCCCGGGCGCCGACGCTGCGTGGGTCATCCTCGGTCTCCTCGAGTTCGGCGTGTTCGTCCTTCTCGTCGCGAGCTTGATCCGGCTCGAATTCCTGCCGCACAAGGACAAGTCGATCCTGCAGGTCGGCCTCGCCACGGCGCTCTTGACCTTCGCCTTCCTCGCGTTCGGTCAGACGGCGACCAAGCAGTACGAGGGAACGGCCCAGCTGTACACGTACTTCGCTTCGACCGTGATCATCCTGATCCTCGTCAGCCTCATGCCGCCGAATCGGTCCGACCGCTGGCTCGGTGGGCGAGAGCAGCAGCAGCTGCGATCTGAGACGTAATCGGCACAAAGCCGTGAGTCGTGCGCGCGTACCGTCGCCCCGGTGCGCGCGCTCGACTTCCTCATGCCCGAGCGCTGTGCGATCTGCGACATTCCGGGAAGAGGCGCGCTCTGCGCGAGGTGCTCGGCGACGCTGACACGGCTCCGGCCGCCCGTGTGCGAGCGCTGCGGTTCACCCGGCCCCTGGCCCGTTCGGCGCTGCGGCGAGTGCGCTGGGAGAAGGCTCGCATTTGCGAGCGCGCGCTCGGCGATCGTGTACGACGCAAGCGCGCGGGCGCTCGTACGTGCCTGGAAGGAACGCGGCAGACGGCGGCTCGCGTGCGAGGCGGCCGCAATCGTGTACGAGGTCGTTCCGCTGATCTCGGCCGACGCGCTGGTGCCCGTCCCGGGTGACCCCCAGCGCGCGTGGGAGCGGGGCGACGTGCCGGCGCGGGCGCTCGCCGCCGAGCTGGCGTCGAGCTGGCGTCTCGGCTTGCTCGACGTCCTGGCGCGAACGCGCGCGCTCCCCCGGCAGCGTGGCCTCTCGCTCGACGACCGGCGGAGGAACGTACGCGGCAGCGTCGTCGCGCGCGGCGCGCTCCCAGCTGAGGTCTGCGTGGTCGACGACGTGTACACGTCGGGCGCCACGGTCGATGCCGCCGCCCGCGCCTGCAGGACCGCCGGTGCGCGTGTCGTCCGTGCGGTGACTTTCGCGCGAGCCGTTCGTTAGATTGAGACCGGACTCATTCGCCACGATTCCGAAAGGAGCTTCAGCCATGCAGCTCCAGCTCAAGGCTCAGCACGACAGCGTGCCCGATGCCGTTCAGGCCTATGCGGAGAAGCGGTTCGCGAAGCTGTCGCGGCGGCTGTACGAGGGAACGGCGGTCGAGGTGACGTTCTGGATGGAGCGCAACCCATCGATTCGCGACGACCACGTGGCCGAGGCAGTCGTCTTCACGAAGGGCCAGAACCTCGTCGCGCGCGAGTCGGCGACGACGTATGAGGCAGCAGTCGATCAGCTCGTCGACAAGCTCGAACGGCAGATCGAGAAATACCGCGACAAGCGTGTTCTCGAGAAGAGACGGGTCGCGCGGAAGCCCAAGGGCGAAGTCGCGGGCGAAGAGGCAGCCTGAGAGGCCTAGGAGGCCGGTCCCGCGGCCGGCTCGCCGAGGCGCTCGGCGATCGTCGCTCGGAGCGCGTCGGCGATCTCCGGGCAGTCCCGCTCGATGCGCCACAGGTCACGGTTGAGGACGCTGATCAGCGTCATGTCCGTCGTGGCGACGACCGAGGCCGTGCGCCTGCCGCCCGAGAGCACCGCGATCTCCCCGAACATGTCGCCGGACCCGAGGGAGCGAAGCACGACGTCGTCATGGACGACGTCGGCGGTCCCGCTCACGATCGCGAAGGCGCCGCGCCCGAAGTCGCCCTGGCGAACGAGGGTCGTCCCCGCATCCACCGTGAGCTCCGCACATGCCTCCGCGACGGTCGAGCGTTGGTCGAGCGTCAGTCCCGCGAACAGCGGGATCGTTTCGAGACGTGCCGCATCCACGCGCGCGACGCTAGTCGTCACGCGGTGGACAGATGGTGAACGAGCGGTAACGGTCCGGAACACCTCGAGGCGGGGTCGATCCGGGAGGCCAGCCGGTACCCTTGCCCCGTGTCCACGACCTCGTTCGGGAAGTTCGAAAAGGTTCTTCGCATGGGCGAGGGGCGCCGTCTCAAGCGCCTCGCCGAGCAGGCCGCGTACATCGGCACGCTCGAGCCCGACTTCGAGAAGCTGACCGACGACGAGCTTCGGGGGAAGACTGCCGAGTTCAAGCAGCGGGTCGAGAACGGCGAGTCGCTGGAGGACATCCTCTTCGAGGCGTACGCCGCAGTGCGCGAGGCGTTCAGGCGTACGATCGGCGTTCGGCTCTTCGACGTCCAGCTCATGGGCGGCATCGTCCTCCACGAGGGCGACATCGCCGAGATGAAGACGGGCGAGGGCAAGACCTTCGTCGCGGTGCAGCCGCTGTATCTCAACGGCCTCGCGGGTCGCGGCGTCCATCTCGTCACCGTCAACGACTACCTGGCGAAGCGCGACGCCGAGTGGACGAAGCCCGTCTACGAGAAGCTCGGGAGCTCGGTCGGCTTCATCCAGAACCTCATGCCGTTCACACAGCGGCGCGAGGCATATGCGTGCGACGTCACCTACGGGACGAACTCGGAGTTCGGCTTCGACTACCTGCGCGACAACATGGCGGTCTCGCTCGACAACGTCGTCCAGCGCAGCCATGCCTTTGCGATCGTTGACGAGGTCGACTCGATCCTCGTGGACGAGGCCCGGACGCCGCTCATCATCTCGGGGGAGCCGGAGACCGCAGCCTCGACCTACTACCAGTTCGCCCGCGTCGCGCGAGACCTCGAGGGTGCGCCCGCGACCCGCAAGGCAGGGAAGGGCCTCGACGAGACGGAGCTCTCCGGCGCGGACTACCTCTACGACGAGAAGTTCAAGACGGTGTCACCTGCGCAGTCGACCATCGAGAAGGTCGAGCGTGCCATCGGCATCGACAACCTCTACGACCCGCACAACGTCAGCCTCGTGAACCACCTCATGCAGGCGCTGAAGGCGGAGTCGCTCTACAAGCGCGACGTCGACTACGTCGTCCAGGAGGGCGAGGTCAAGATCGTCGACGAGTTCACCGGCCGCATCATGGAGGGGCGGCGCTGGAGCGAGGGCCTGCATCAGGCGATCGAGGCGAAGGAGGGGGTCTCGATCCGCGAGGAGAACGTCACGCTCGCGACGATCACGCTTCAGAACTACTTCCGCCTGTACGAGAAGCTCGCCGGCATGACGGGCACGGCGAAGACGGAGGAGAAGGAGTTCGTCGAGATCTACAACCTGCACGTGGTCGAGATCCCGACGAACCGTCCCGTCGCTCGCGCCGACGAGAACGACTTCATCTTCAAGACTCCCGAGGCGAAGTTCGCGGCCGTGCTCGACGACCTCGTCGAGCGCCACGAGAAGGGCCAGCCCGTCCTCGTCGGAACGATCGCCGTGGAGACCTCGGAGTACCTCTCGCAGCTCCTCCAGCGGCGCGGCATCCCACACAACGTGCTGAACGCGAAGGAGCACGAGCGCGAGGGTGAGATCATCAAGGACGCGGGCCAGCCGGGCGCGGTCACGATCGCGACGAACATGGCCGGCCGCGGCGTCGACATCAAGCTCGGCGATGGGGTGCTCGAGCTCGGCGGCCTGTACGTGCTCGGCACGGAGCGCCACGAGGCGCGCCGCATCGACAACCAGCTCCGAGGCCGCTCGGGCCGGCAGGGCGATCCCGGCGAGACGCGCTTCTACCTCTCGGGCCAGGACGACCTCGTCCGCCTGTTCGCCGGCGACCGGATCTACAACATCATGAACCGCTTCAAGATCCCGGACGACCAGCCCATGGAGGCGTCGATCCTCTCGAAGCAGATCGAGACCGCCCAGAAGAAGGTCGAGGAGCAGAACTTCGTCGCGCGCAAGAACGTCCTCAAGTACGACGACGTCATGAACACGCAGCGCATGGTCATCTACGAGCAGCGCCGACGCGTGCTCGAGGGGGAGGACCTGTCGGACGAGGTGCGCGAGTGGATCCGCGAGACCGTGGAGTCCGCGGTCACGCAGTCCACCGACGCGGAATTCGCCGAGGAGTGGGACCTCGACGGCCTCGTGACCGCGATGGAGTCGCTCTACGGCTCCGACATCACGGTCGAGGAGTTGCGCGAGGAGATCAACGTCACCGACCGCGAGTCTCTGGTCGAGGAGTTCGTCGAAGACGCGCTCGAGACGTACGACGAGCGCGAGCAGGCACTGGGTGCGGAGCTCGCCCGCGAGGTCGAGCGGTTCGTCATCCTCCAGACAGTCGACCAGCGCTGGCGCGAGCACCTGGAGGCGATGGACTACCTCCGCGAGGGTGTGCACCTGCGTGCGTTCGCGCAGAAGGACCCGCTCGTCGAGTACCGCGGCGAGGGGCACGCGATGTTCGAGGAGCTGGGGCAGGCGATCCGGTCGGAGGTCGTGTTCACGCTCTTCCACGTCACCGTCGAGGTCGAGCAGCCGGGACTGGAGCCGATGCAGACCCGGGAGAGCGCGCTCCAGTACGAGCACGAGACGTCAGCCGGTGCAGACGTGATCGCGGCCGCCGGTGGCGCCGCGACAGCGGTCGCCGCCGCGCCGTCCGGGAACGGCGGGTCCTTCGCGCAGGCGCCCGTCGTGAACGAGCACAAGGACATCGGCCGTAACGACCCCTGCTGGTGCGGCTCCGGCAAGAAGTACAAGCGCTGCCACGGCGCCTGAACCCGTCGTCGCGCTCGTCCGCGTCGCGGAGTCCGACGCAGGGCCCGGCTACGCTAGGGCCATGGCGGACGTAGACGGCAAGCCGCTCGACGAGCGACTGGAGGAGATCGGGGCTCAGCTCGCCTGGGTCCGTGATTACCTTTGACCCCGACCGCCTGACGGAGCGACGGAGCGAGCTCGAGGAGGAGATGGGGGTTCCCGGATTCTGGGACGACCAGTCGTCCGGCGCCCGGATCTCGACCGAGCACTCACGCCTCAGCCGCAAGCTCGAGCGCTACGAACGTCTCCAGGGCGAGTACGACGACGCCCGTGAACTGCACGAGCTCGGCGAAGACGAGTCCGAGATCGGAGCACTCGTGTCCTCACTCGAAGGCGAGCTCGGACGGCTCCAAGAGGATGCCTTGTTCGATGGGCAGTACGACGCCGGCGACGCGATCCTCGAGATCCATGCGGGAACCGGCGGGACGGACGCGCAGGACTGGGCCGAGATGGTGCTCCGGATGTATCTCCGCTGGGCGTCCGATCGCGGCTTCGACACCGAGGTGCTCGAGGCGAGTCCGGGCGAGGAAGCCGGCCTCAAGTCGACGACCGTGGCGGTCAAGGGGGAGAACGCCTACGGAACCCTGAAAGCCGAACGCGGTGTCCACCGGCTCGTGCGGCTGTCGCCGTTCGACTCCGCGCACCGCCGTCACACCGCGTTCGCCCAGGTCGTGGTCGCGCCGCTGCTGCCCGACGACGGGGAGATCGAGATCGACGAGTCCGACCTGCGCATCGACACGTACCGATCGAGCGGCGCGGGTGGGCAGCATGTGAACAAGACCGATTCGGCCGTGCGCATCACGCACCTTCCGACCGGCATCGTCGTCCAGTGCCAGAACGAGCGCTCGCAGACGTCGAACAAGGCGACGGCGATGCGAATTCTCCGCTCGCGGCTCGCGGAGCTCGAGGAGGAGAAGCGCGAGGCCGAGCTCGCCCGCGAGCGCGGCGCCGCGCAGGACATCGGCTTCGGGAGTCAAATCCGCTCGTACGTGCTCCACCCGTATCAGCTCGTCAAGGACCACCGAACCGACTATGAGGTGGGGAACACGCAGTCGGTCCTCGACGGCGGGCTCGACGGATTCGTGCACGCGTACCTGCTCGCGAAAGCCGCTGGACAGGTGGTCTAGGTGCAGGGAAAACGTCGGCTACACTGCAGCGTTCTCAAACGAGCCGGAGCGGCCCATCCGGGCTGCGTCAGCTGACGCCCGGTGTCGGATGACCATTCGCAGACGCACATGACGGCCCTCGCCGAACCGAACACCAACGTCGAGTTGCAGCCCGCGCCCGAAGGGCCGAGCGGCGCGGCGATGATCGTGTTCGAGGACGTCAGGAAGGTTTACGAGACGAACCGCGTCACCGCGCTCGACGGCGTGTCGTTCGTCATCGAGAAGGGCGAGTTCGTGTTCGTCGTCGGCGCCTCCGGGTCGGGCAAGTCGACCCTGGTCCGACTCCTTCTCAAAGAGGTCGAGCCGACCGCTGGCCGGATCATCGTCGGCGGCCGCGACCTCGGGCGATTGAAGCGCTCGAAAGTGCCGCTCCTTCGCCGCAACCTCGGCTGCGTGTTCCAGGATTTCAAGCTCCTCCCGAACCGCACGGCGGCCGAGAACATCGGCTATGCGCTGAGGGTGCAGGGCGAGTCGAACGCGCTGATCCGCAAGAAGGTGCCGGAGGTCATGGACCTCGTCGGCCTCGCACACAAGATGAGCTCGCGCCCCGAGGAGCTCTCGGGCGGCGAGCAGCAGCGCGTCTCGATCGCGCGGGCGATGGTGAACCACCCGCCGCTCCTCGTCTGCGACGAGCCGACCGGGAACCTCGACCCCGACACGTCGGTCGGGATCATGCAGCTCCTGTACCGGATCAGCCGCACCGGCACGACCATCCTCATGGTCACGCACGACCGCGAGATGGTGGACAAGATGCGTAAGCGCGTCATCGCGCTCGAGTCGGGCAAGCTCGTTCGTGACGAACGGCGCGGGGGGTATGCGGAGGAGTGACGAAGCTGCGCACCCTCTTTGCGGAGGCGCTCCGCTCGATCGGCGCGAACGTGTCGACGACGTTTGCGTCGGCGCTCTCCGTCCTCATCGGGATGTTCCTCATCGGCGTCTTCATCGGGCTCGGCACGTGGCTCGTCTCGTGGTCGGACGACAAGAAGCGCGAGCTCGCCGTCCACGTCTTCATCGCCGACGCTGCGACGACGAAGCAGGTCGACGCGCTCCGCGTCAAGCTCGAGTCCGACACGCGCGTGAAGCCGGGCGGCATCACGTTCTGCTCGAAGGAGTGCGCGCTCAGGATCATGCGCAAGCGCAATCCCGACCTGACCGCGAACCTCGCCTCGAATCCGCTGCCCGCGTCGTTCGACGTCGTGCCTGTCCGCGGTGAGGAGACGGAGGCGATCGCGCTCTCCGTCCAGAAGGCGAAGCTCCCCGCTGTCGACACCGTGCGCTACGGCAAGGAGGTGTCGCAGCGCATCCTCCAGATCGCGCGCGGAATCCAGGTGGTCTTCGGGATCATCGTGATCGTCCTCCTCGCCGCTTCGACGGTGCTGATCGCGAACACGATCCGCCTGTCGATCTTCGCGCGGCGCCGCGAGATCGAGGTGATGAAGCTCGTCGGCGCGTCGAACTGGTACGTCCGCGGGCCTTTCATGCTCGAGGGAGTCCTTACCGGGTTGGCCGGCTCGCTCGCCGCAGTGTTCCTGCTCTTCCTCGGTCGCGAGGTCGCGGTCCCGCAGATCCTCGGCCACATTCAGGATGATCCCGACGTGCGGGCGATGGCGTTCACATGGACGGCGACGATCCTCGTCGCCGGGGGTCTCGCCATCGGCGCACTGGGTTCGGGGTTGACGCTGCGCCGCTTCCTCAGGGTCTGATCCCAACATGAGGAGTCGTCGGCCTCCACGCGGCCGCCACAAGCGGCCGAGTCGCTCCGAGCGGGCACGCGCCCGGCCGGCTCACGCGGTCAAGTCGGCGGAGAAGCGCGTCACGATCTCGCTTCCGCAACGCTCGACGCCGCCCCTGCGCGTCGTCGCTCACCTCGGTCCGACGAACTCCGGGAAGACGCATGCAGCCCTGCAGGAACTGGCCGAGAAGCGTTCGGGCGTGTACGCCGGGCCGCTGCGGATGCTCGCGCAGGAGGCACACCGGCGGCTGGGCGAGTGGATCGGAGCCGAGCACGTCGGGCTCGTCACCGGCGAGGAGCGGATCAACGAGCACGCATCGGTGATCTGCTCGACGGTCGAGATGGCGCCGCAGCGGGGCGAGCTGCTCGTCCTCGACGAGGTGCAGTGGGCGGATGACACGGAGCGCGGCTCTGCGTGGACACGTCTGCTCCTCGCGGGCGAGTACCGCGAGATCCTCCTCCTCGGAGCGCTCGACGCGCTCCCGCTCGTCGATCGGGCGTTCCCTGGGCACGAGCTCAAGCTCTTCGAGCGCAAGCTTCCGCTCGAGTTCGTCGGTGAGCGCATGCTCCGATCGTTGACGACCGGCACGGTCGTCGTCGCCTTCAGCAGGCGTGCCGTGCTCGCGCTGGCGGGCGAGGTGAATCGCCTCCATCCCGGCCGCGTCGCCGTGCTCTACGGCGCGATGCCACTGTCCTCACGCCGCGAGGAGATCGACCGCTTCCTCGCCGGTTCGGCCGACGTCTGCGTCGCCACGGACGTTCTCGGGCACGGCGTGAACCTCCCCTGCGAGACGCTCCTGTTCGCCGAAACGACGAAGTTCGACGGCGAGGAGCGCCGCGACCTGCTGCCGTGGGAGCTTGCGCAGATCGCCGGCCGGGCCGGCCGCTTCGGTCTCGTGGAGCGTGGGCACGTGGGCGTGCTTGCGGGCCTCGGCTGGGGATCGGCGGATCCCGAGCTCGTCGAGGACGCGCTCGAACCGCACGTTCCGCTTCCCGGAGGCCATCTCGGCTACCGCGCGGTCGACGAGGCCCGCATCCGCCCGCAGCTCTCCGATCTCGGAGTGGAGGATCCCCTCGAGCTCGACGCCGCACTTGTTGCCTGGCACCGGGTCGCCCTCAGGGAATGGGCATACGAGAGCTGGCTCGCCGTGGAGTCCCTGGAGCCGCTTCGGCTCAGGCTCCAGGCGGTTCAGCGGCGGCTCGGTGATCGCGGACGGCGGTTGTCGCTGACGGACACCTGGAAGCTCGTCAGCGCGCCCGTCGACGAGGACAACCTCGAGTTGCTCGCGACGCTTGCGCTCGCCATCGCTGGCGATCGGATCGCGCGGCCACAGCTGAACTTCCTGCTCGACACCGCCCGGCTCCGCAACGCGCCGCTCGAGGACGCGGAGCAAGCGGGCCGCGAGGCGAGCATCCTGCGTTGGTTCGCGCTCCAGTACCCCGGCGTCGGGGGCGTGACCATCGAGCGAGCCTCTGCGCTCGAAGAGGCGGCCGCGCAGCGGGTCGTCGCGCGGCTCCGGGTCGAGGTGGCGTCGCCGACGATCGGTCGCTGCCGCTCGTGCGGCCGCTCGTGCGCTCCGTGGTTCCCGCTGTGCGACCGTTGCGCCGGCATCAAGGCGCGCGCGTGATATGAACTCGAACGTGACCGCCGCCGAGCTCCGCGCGATTCCGCTGTTCGAGGGTGCCAGCGACGCCACGCTGCAGCGTCTGGCGACCGGGTGCGGCGAGCTCGTCTCGAGCGCCGGCCAGATCATCGCGATGGAGGGAGATCGTGGATCGGGGATGTTCGTGATCCTCGAAGGCACGGCGAACGTCGAGTGGCGCGGCGGCACCGTCGACCTCCCGGCCGGAACCTTCTTCGGAGAGCTCACGCTCCTCGCACCGGGCGGCAGACGGAATGCTCGGGTCCGGGCGGCGACGGACATGCGCTCTCTCGCGATTCCGCGGGACGTCGCGCTCGAGGTGATCGAGTCGGAGCCGTCGGTCGCACTCGCGATGCTCCGCGAGGTCGCCCGCCGCTTCGCGTCCGCTCTTCCGGACGACGACTAGCCCGACGTCTCTGCGGACGGGTGCAGGAACGGCACGACGCCGTCCCATCCCGAGGCGAGCACGGAGACGACTGACACCGGCGTGAGGATGCGAGCCTCGCCGTTCGGTCTGGGCGCGCGATCGACGTAGCCCGCCGGCGTCCAGCGGAGAAGCCCTGCTCCCGCGACGACCCAGGATGCATCGCCCCGCCGGACGAACGCACCGTCGGGCAACGTCGCGTAGGGCGCCTCGTGCGTTCGCCGCGAGCGGTCCTGCAGCAGTCGCTCGCGGTCCAGCTGGAGGTCGATCGCGTCGGCGCCTCGCTGGCCAGGGTGAAGCGCGCGCCAGAGCTCACCGAACCGCACGTAGTCCTCGTGCCGGCAGAGCCCACAGGGGCGATGGCCCGCGGCAAATGCCGTCGCCTCGTCGAGGAAGAAGAGCGGCGTGAACTTTCCGGGCTGCAGCAGCGGGCCGCGCTGCCAGCCGCGGAACTCGAGGCGGCACGAGATCCAGCGCTTCACGCCGTAGCGGCGTCGGATGCGTCCGGCGTCGTCGTGCAGGCAGCCGCGGTTCCCGTAGACGAGGCCGCGCGCGGGGTGGGCGACGAGCTCACCCAGCGGCGTCACCCGGTTCTGGAGCGGCACCCCGGGACGGTATCCAGACCGGCTCCATACACTCGTCGGATGGCCGATCGAGATGGCACGAAGCTCATTGCGGAGAACCGCCGCGCGCGGCGCGACTACGAGCTGGTCGAGCGTGTCGAGGCCGGCATCGTGCTCACCGGCAGCGAGGTCAAGTCGGTGCGCGGCGGCCACGTCCAACTCGGGCAGGCGTACGCGGACATCCGCGAGGGCGAGGCATGGCTCGTCGGCGCCTCGATCTCGGAGTACGCCCAGGCCGGCGGCCACGGGCACCAGACCGACCGTGACCGCAAGCTCCTGCTCCACCGCGGCGAGATCGACTCGCTGTACGGGAAGGTACGCGAGAAGGGGCTGACGCTCGTCCCCACGCGCATGTACTTCAAGGACGGCCGCGTGAAGGTCGAGATCGCCCTCGCGC
>Ga0070675_100003801_pt1 | contig 11460 bp, 8 predicted proteins | sample KBSM43metaG_FD_65343 | JGI IMG/M metagenome (GOLD analysis project Ga0070675, IMG submission 65343) | Miscanthus rhizosphere microbial communities from Kellogg Biological Station, Michigan, USA - KBS M4-3 metaG | ecosystem: Host-associated > Plants > Roots > Rhizosphere > Soil ...
GCGCGGTCGATCAGCGACTGCGGGTGCTCGATGCGAACGCCGATCGAGAACGGCTTCGCCTCGAGGTGGACCCCTCGCGCTTGCAGCATCGCGAACGTGTCGCGTGCGCTGTGACCGGGTGCGACGACGACGTGCTCGGCCGCGATCTCCGCGCGCACGCGTTCGCCATCGCCTTGGCCCGCGCGCTCGACGACGACGCCGCGCACCGCGCCGTTCTCGATCGCGACATCGACGACGCGGGTCGCGAACCGGACCTCGCCGCCGAGGCGCTCGATCTCCGCGCGCATCCGCTCGACCACCGCGACGAGGCGGAAAGTGCCGATGTGCGGCTTGGCGACCCAGGCGATCTCTTCCGGCGCACCGGCACGCACGAGCTCTTCGATCACCTTGCGGGTCAGGTGGCGAGGGTCGCTGATCTGGCTCCAGAGCTTGCCGTCGGAGAACGTGCCGGCGCCGCCTTCGCCGAACTGCACGTTCGACTCCGGGTCGAGGACGCCGCGCCGCCACAGCCCCCAGGTGTCGCGGGTCCGTTCACGGACGGCGCGGCCGCGCTCGAGCACGATCGGGCGGAGGCCCATCTGCGCGAGGACGAGCGCGGCGAAGATGCCGCACGGCCCGAAGCCGACGACGATCGGCCGCGGCGCTGCGCTCGTCGCGAAGTCGGCGGGTGCGTGCGCGACGAAGCGATAGCGCATGTCGGGAGTCGCACGCACGTGCGGGTCGCCGCGGCGGCGCGCGAGCACCGCGTCCTCGTCGACGACGTCGCAATCGACCGTGTAGACGGCGACGATCTGCGCCTTGCGGCGTGCGTCGTGGCCGCGGCGAAAGACCGTGAATGCGCGCAGCGCCTCGTCGCCGATGCCGAGCCGCTCGACGATCGCGGCGCGCAGCTCGGCGTCGGCGTGCTCGAGCGGCAGGCGGAGTTCGGTGACACGCAGCACGCGTCGATTGTCGCGGCGGCGTGGCGACGCGCGCGCGTCAGTAGAACGCTTCGATCCGCGCCGCGCCGATCAGGGGCTCGAGCAGTTGCGCGAGCGGGCGCAGGGCCTCGTAGCGTGTCGCGACCTTGTGCGCGTAGGCGAAGAAGCGCGGCAGGTCGGCGCTGTACGCGGGCTTGCCGTCGCGGTGCTTCAAGCGCGAGAAGATGCCGAGCACCTTGAGGTGGCGCTGCAGGCCGATCCACTCGACGCTGCGCCAGAAGTCGCCGAAATCGCCCGGCACCGGAAGCGCGACTTTCCGCGCCGCTTCCCAGTAGCGGATCGCCCAGTCGAGCTCGTGCTCCTCGTCCCACGAGATGAACGCATCGCGCAGCAGCGAGGCGACGTCGTAGGCGATCGGACCGCAGACCGCATCCTGGAAGTCGAGGATCCCGGGGTTGGGGTCGGCGACCATGAGGTTTCTCGGCATCCAGTCGCGATGGACCGCGACCGCGGGCTGCGCGAGCGCGGCGGCGACCAGGGTGTCGGAGACCGCGCGCCAGATCGCGAGGTCGGCCTCGCTCCAGGTGGCGCCGCACTCGCGCGCGACGCACCACTCGGGGAAGAGCTCGAGCTCGCGGCGCAGCAGCGCGTCGTCGTACGGCGGCAGCGCGTTGCCCGGCACCTTTTGCTGCCAGACGACGAGCGCCGCGATCGCATCGCGCATCAGGCGGTCGGCGCGCGCGAGGTCGCCTCCGCTCTGCGCACGTTGCAGCGCCGCGAGGTAGAGCGCGTCGCCGAGGTCGTCGAGGAGAAGGAAGCCCTGCTCGACGTCGGCCTCGAGGACGCGCGGCGCGTGCAGGCCGGCGGCGGCGATCAGTGCGGCGACATGGACGAACGGGCGGACATCCTCGCGCGGCGGTGGCGCGTCCATGACGACGACACTGCCTCCGCCGGCGCGGTCGGCGCGGAAGTAGCGGCGAAAGCTCGCGTCGGCCGATGCCGGCCGGAGCGACAGCGCGACGACGGCATGGCGCGGCCCGACCGCGGCGAGCCAGGCAGCGAACGCGGCGGCGCGCGCCGGGTCGCTCCAGGCGATCGCGGCGGCGGACGAAGCAGAGGAGGTCAAGGGGCCAGGGCGCGAGGCACACACGGCGTCGCCGACGCCTCGTGGATAATCGATTCTACAAATCGGCGCCGCGCGGATCGTCCTTCGCGGCGCCGTTCACGTCGGCGCGCGCCGCTTGCGTGCGCCGACGCCGCGCACCCCGGGTCGCCCGGCGCGGGTGCGATTCGGGGTTCAGTGGACGAATGGGTCGAGCCGCACGACGACAACAGACACGCTCGATCCGTCGTCGACGGGCGCACGCCCCTGTCCGCTGGATCGCCGCACCGGTCGCGGCGTGCGCGTTCGCAGCAACGGCGCAACCCTCGACGCCGGCGGGCGCGGCGCCGGTGGCGTCGGCAGCCGCGAGTGCCGCTTCAGCGCCTGCTGGCGCTGCCTCGACGCCGCCGATCACGCTCAGGATGTCCGAGACGCTGCAGGCGCCGCCGCGCGGCGAGGCGGCGCGCCAGCTGCCGATCATCCTGCGCGCGCGCGAGGTGCGCGGCCGCCCGGACGTCGATGCGAGCGCCGAAGGCGACGTCGAGTTCCGGCGCGGCAACACCGTGCTGCGCGCCGACAAGCTGACCTACGAGGAAGCCGAGGACCTGGCGCGCGCGACCGGCCACGTCGTCATCGCGCGCGACGGCAACGTCTTCAGCGGCCCGGAGCTGCAGCTCAAGATCGAGCGCTTCGAGGGCTTCTTTCGCATGCCGACGTACCGCTTTGCGCGCACCGGCGCCGGCGGCAGCGCGAAGATGATCGAGTTCATCGACGAGCAGCGTGCGGTCGCCACCGACGCGAACTACTCGAGCTGCAGCGTCTACGACGACAGCGGCGAGCCGGTGTGGATCCTGAAGGCGCGCGAGCTGCGCATCGACCACGAGACCAACGAAGGCGTCGCCAAGGACGCCGTGCTGCGCTTCTACGGCGTTCCGATCCTGGCGTCGCCGACGCTCAGCTTCCCGCTCAGCGAGGAGCGCAAGTCGGGCTTCCTGCCGCCGAGCTTCAGCATCGACAGCAGCAGCGGCTTCCAGGCGGCGATCCCGTACTACTGGAACATCGCGCCGAACCGCGACGCCACCTTCACGGTGCAGGAAAGCCTGCGCCGCGGCCCTTCGCTCGACACCGAGTTCCGCTATCTCGAGCCTTCCTACTTCGGCGCCGTCGACTACAAGATCCTGCCGTACGACAAGGTCGCGGAGCGCACGCGCTATTCGCTGCGCGCCGACCACGAAGGCGCGCTGCCGTTGAACGCCTATGCGCAGCTGCGGGTGATGCGCGTCTCCGACGACGATTACTGGAAGGACTTCGCCGGCGAGATCAAGTCGCTGACGCCGCGCCTGCTGCAGACCGACCTGCTCGTGACGCGGCCGTTCGGCGACTGGTCGGCGTACGCACGCGCGCTGCGCTGGCAGGTGCTGCAGACCGACGACCCGACGACGCGGATCGACTCGCCGTACGAGCGCGTCCCGCAGGTCGGCGCGCGCTACGCAGCGCCGTGGCGCGGCGGCTTCGACGTCGCGCTCGAGACCGAGATCAACCGCTTCGCCAACCCCGACGACCGCTTCGTCGGTGACCGCCAGACGGGGGTGCGAACGCACGCCGTCGGCAGCATCGCGCGGCCGTTCGGCTCGCCGGGCTGGTCGGTCACGCCGAAGGTCTCGTTCAACGCCGCGACGTACTCGCTCGACCTGCCCCTCGCCGACGGCTCGCGCAGCGCCACGCGCGTCATCCCGACGCTCAGCCTCGACAGCGCGTGGACGCTCGAGCGCGACGCCCAGTTCTTCGATCGCGCCGTCCGGCAGACGCTCGAGCCGCGCCTGTTCTACGTCAACACCCCGTTTCACCGCCAGGACGACCTGCCGAACTTCGACTCGTCACCGAAGGATTTCAACTTCGATTCGATCTTCACCGAGAACGACTTCTCCGGCATCGACCGCGTCTCCGATTCGAACCAGCTGACCGCAGGGGTCGTCTCGCGCGTCCTCGATCCCGACACCGGAGTCGAAGCGCTGCGCGTCGGCATGGCCCAGCGCTACCGCTTTCGCGACCAGCAGCTCACGCCGGAGGGCGTTCCCCAGACCAAGCACTTCTCCGACTTTCTCGTCTTCGGCTCGACGAGCCTGGTGCCGCGCTGGGTCTTCGATGCCGCGGCGCAGTACAACCCCGACACGTCGCGCATCGAGCGCTCGCTGCTCGGCGCGCGCTATTCACCGGGCCCGTTTCGCACCGTCGGTGCGACCTACCGGCTGACGCGCGGGCTCACGGAGCAGCTCGCCCTCGGCTGGCAGTGGCCGGTCTACGGTCCGGCGCGCGGCGACGCGGGCGCCGGCGCATCGCGCAGCGGCTGCGGCGGCACGCTCTACAGCGTCGGCCATCTCAACTACAGCATGCACGACAGCCGTCTGACCGACGGCATCATCGGCTTCGAGTACGACGCCGGCTGCTGGATCGGGCGGATCGTCGTCGAGCGGCTGTCGACCGGGCGCAGCGAGCAGACGACGCGGCTTTTGGTGCAGCTGGAACTCGTCGGCCTGTCGAGGATCGGAACGAGTCCGCTGCGCGTCCTGAAGGACAATGTGCCCGGCTACCAGCTGCTGCGCGAGGAGCGCACCGCGGCCCCCCCGTACACCCCGTATGACTGATCTGCAGACTTTCCTCGGGCGCGCGCTCGTCGCGGCGGTCATCGCCGCCGTCGCGCTCCCCATCGCGGCGCAACGGGGCGACTACATCGTCGCGGTCGTCAACCAGGAGCTCGTCACGGCGAGCGAGGTGCAGCAGCGGCTCGCCCGCATCCGCGAAGAGGCGGCGCGCAATCGCACGCCATTGCCGCCAGCGCCGGCGTTGCGCAAGCAAGTGCTCGATGCGCTCGTCGACGAGCGCGTCCTCATCACCAACGCGCGCGAGAGCGGCGCGCGCGTCGACGAGCCCGAGCTCGACCGTGCCGTCGCCAACGTCGCGCAGCAGAACCAGATGACGATGGCGCAGCTGCGCGAACGGTTGAAACAGGAAGGCATCAGCTACGCCAAGTTTCGCGACAACATCCGCGACCAGATCCTGGTCGAGCGGGTGCGCGAGCGCGAGGTCGTGAGCCGGATCCGGATCACCGACGCCGAGATCGACGACCTGATCGAAAAGCGCCGCAAGGCGGCGGGCATCGCGAGCGAGATCAACGTCGCGCAGATCCTCGTGACCGTCCCCGAAGGCGCTGCCGACGCGGTCGTCGCCGAGCGGCGCGCGCGCGCCGAGGCGGCGTTGAAGCGGGTCCAGGGAGGCGACGACTTCGCCGTCGTGGCGCGCGACGTCTCGGAGGATGCCAACCGCGCGCAGGGCGGCGAGATCGGCCTGCGCCTGGCCGACCGGCTGCCCGACCTCTTCCTGCGCGCGGTCGAGCGACTGAAGCCCGGCGAGGTCGCTCCCGAGGTGCTGAAGAGCGGCGCCGGCTTTCACGTCGTCAAGCTCGTCGAGCGCAAGGAGTCGTCGAACTTCACGATCGACCAGTCGCGGGTGCGTCACATCCTCCTCCGGCCCTCGCCCGAGCTCACGCCCGAGGCGGCGGCGCGCCGGCTGCTCCAGTTCAAGCGCGACATCCAGGCCGGCGCGAAGACGTTCGAGCAACTCGCCCGCGACAACTCGGAAGACGGCAGCGCGGTGCAGGGCGGCGACCTCGGCTGGACATCGCCGGGATCGTTCGTTCCCGAGTTCGAGGAGGCGATCGCCAAGCTGCCGGTCGGCGGCCTCTCGGATCCGGTGACGACGCGCTTCGGCATCCATCTCGTGCAAGTCGTCGACCGCCGCAAGATCACGCTCGACAACCGGCAGCTGCGCGAGCAGGCGAGGAACATCCTGCGCGAGCAGAAGTTCGAGGAAGCGTTCGCCGAGTGGCTGCGCGACCTGCGCGGCCGCTCGTACATCGAGTACCGCGAGCCGCCGCAGTAGCGACGCCTGGCTGTGACGCACGCGAGGAAGCGCTTCGGCCAGCACTTCCTCGTCGAGCCGGCGGTCATCGAGCGGATCGTCCGCGAGATCGATCCGCGTCCGGGCGATGCGCTCGTCGAGATCGGCCCCGGGCGCGGTGCGCTCACGGCACCGCTCGTCGAGCGTGCCGGCGCGCTGACCGTCGTCGAGATCGATCGTGATCTCGCGGCGCGTCTGCGTCGCACGCCCCGGCTCGCCGTCGTCGAAGGCGACGTCCTCAGCGTCGACTTCACTGGATTGCCGGGCGCCGGACACGGCGCGAAGCTGCGAATCGTCGGCAACCTGCCCTACAACATCTCGACGCCGATCCTCTTTCATCTGCTCGAAGCCGCAGAGGTCGTGCGCGACCAGCACGTGATGCTGCAAAAGGAGGTCGTCGACCGCATCGCCGCGCGGCCGGCGAGCAAGGACTACGGCAGGCTCACGGTGATGATGCAGTGGCGCTACGAGATCGAGCCGCTGTTCGACGTCTCGCCCGCTGCCTTCGATCCGCCGCCGCGCGTCGACTCGACGGTGCTTCGCATGGCGCCGCGTGCCGCGCCTGCCGACATCGACCCATCATTGCTGCGCGAGCTCGTCACCGTCGCCTTCTCGCAGCGCCGCAAGCTCCTGCGCCACACGCTCGGCCGCTGGCTCGAAGCGCGCGGCGCTTCAGGCGACTTCGACGTTCAACGTCGCGCAGAAGAAGTCGCGGTCGACGAATACCTCGCCCTCGCCGCTTCGCTCGCCCAAAAAAAATCGACCCCGGAGGGGTCGACCCCTCCCTATCGGAGGGCGGGGTTGGGGAGGGAGCAAACCTGACGCGCGAAGCGCGCGGCGCAGCAAGGCGGCTCGCGGCGGCTATGCCGCCGTGAGCCACCTTGCTGTGTCAAAAGCGCTGCTCATCAACGGCATGTTCGCGCCGAAGCTGCTGTTCGCCGCCGTCTTGGCGGCCTTGACCGGCTTGTCGCTGCCGTTGACGCTTGTTCCAGGGGCCACTTCCGTCGCCCGCTCCCATGACCCGTTTTCTTGGGAGCGGGCTACTGAAAAGAATAGAAGCACCGGAATGGTACTTTTCGTTCGGCCCAGAAGTCGGCGGCGTCGCGGAAGACGTCGAGCAACTGCTCGCGCGCCTCGCGATCGAAGCGCGGGTTGTCCGGCAACTGCTCGAGCACGACAACGAAGCCCGGCTGCGGGCCGGCCTTGTGGACGAGGTCGGTCATGCAGTCGAACAGCGCATCGAGGTTCTTGCCGAAGTGCGCCGGGAACGTGAACGACTCGGCGATGCCGTCGAGCACGTCCTGTTTCGACTGCGCCGTCGTCAGGTTCGCGTACAGGAAGTGCTGCCCGGCGTGGCGCGCCGCATGCATCAGGTCGTCGACGCGGTAGGCGCGTATCGATTGGACGATGTTGGGACGGACTGTCTGCAAGAGCATGTCGCGTTCCTCCTGTTCAAGAAAAATGGCTGCTGCGCTCATGGCGTGATGCGGCGAAAACTCGCGTAGTGGTCGGCGGTGTAGTAGCACGCCAGGGGGGCCTGCGGCTCGGGTCCGCCACAGACGATGCGTCTCGCGCCGCGATCATTCGCGCCCGGCGTGGGCACGGTGTACTCGCGGTAGTAGCCGCGCCACTGTGGCGGAAGCAAGCGCTCGCGGTTGGCGAAGACGATGCCATCTTTCGGAAAGGCGAACGGACCACCTCGGTGGATCGAACGCTGGACGGCCTGCGCCTCGGCAGGAAGCGCGGCGACCGATACGGTGGGGAGCGAAGGCGCCTCCTCTCGCGCCTGAACCGCCCCGATCGACAGCAACCCTGCGACGCCGATGCCCGCTCCCAACCGGAGCATTGGCCGCCACGACTGCAGCCGACCCGACAAAACCACGGGAAATCCCTGAACGAACAATCGCGGGATGTTACCGAATCGGTGCGGAAACCTCAACCCTTTGCTACATATTTGGGCAATCTGAAGAGGATTTAAGTCAGCACATACTCTCAGTAATAGCAAGATAGATAGTTGCTTTTGACGACGCTGCCGTTCGTCAGCGCGCGGCGTTGGCGTCGGCAACCGCCAGGGCGGTCATGTTGATGACGCGGCGGACCGTCGCCGACGGGGTCAGGATGTGCACCGGCTCTGCCGCGCCGAGCAGGACGGGCCCGATCGCGATGCCGCCGCCTGCCGCCGTCTTGAGCAGGTTGTAGGCGATGTTGGCGGCATCGATGTTGGGCAGGACGAGCAGATTCGCCTCGCCGGTCAGCGGACTCGACGGCATCAGGTCGTGGCGGTACGCGCTGTCGAGCGCGGTGTCGCCGTGCATCTCGCCGTCGACCTCGAGCCAGGGCGCTCGCTCCTGGAGGAGCGCGAGCGTCTGCCGCATCTTGACCGCCGAGGGCTGGTTGCTCGACCCGTAGTTGCTGTGCGAGAGCAGCGCCGCCTTCGGCTTCAGGCCGAAGCGCAGCATCTCCTCGGCCGCCATGATCGTGATCTCGGCGAGCTGATCGGCGGTCGGGTCGTAGTTGACGTGGGTGTCGACGAGCATGACCTGTCGTCCGGGAAGCAGCAGCGCGTTCATGCACGCGTAGGTCTTCGCTCCGGGTCGAAGGCCGATCACCTGGTCGATGTAGTGCAGGTGCAGGCCGGTCGACCCCCAGGTGCCGCAGAGCATGCCGTCGACCTCCCCGGTCTTGAGCAGCATGGCGCCGATCAGCGTCAGCCGCCGCCGCATCTCGATCTTGGCGAGCTGCGCGGTCACGCCCTTTCTCGCGGTCAGCTGGTGGTAGGTCTGCCAGTAGCTGCGGTAGCGGTGGTCGTGCTCGGTGTTGACGAGGTCGTAGTCGCGACCGGCCTCGAGGCGAAGGCCGAACTTCGCGACGCGTTGGGCGATCACCTCGGGGCGGCCGATCAGCGTCGGCCGCGCGAGATGCTCGTCGACGACGACCTGCACCGCACGCAGGATCCGCTCTTCCTCGCCCTCGGCGTAGGCGATGCGCTTCTTCTGCGCCGTCTTCGCGAGGTTGAAGATCGGCCGCATCGCCGTGCCCGACGCGTAGACGAAGGTCTGCAACTTGGCGCGGTACGCCTCCATGTCGGCGATCGGCCGCGCGGCGACTCCCGACGCCTCGGCGGCGCGTGCGACCGCCGGCGCGATCCGCATCATCAGGCGCGGGTCGAACGGCTTCGGGATCAGGTACTCGGGTCCGAAGCTCAGCTTGGCGCCGGCGTACGCCGCCGTCACGACCTCGTTCTGCTCGGCCTGCGCCAGCTCGGCGATCGCGTGCACCGCGGCGATCTCCATCTCGATCGTGATCGTCGTCGCGCCGGAGTCGAGAGCGCCGCGGAAGATGTAGGGAAAGCAGAGGACGTTGTTGATCTGGTTCGGGTAGTCGGTGCGGCCGGTGGCGACGATTGCGTCGTCGCGGACCGCGTGGACCTCCTCGGGCAAGATCTCGGGAGTCGGATTCGCGAGCGCGAAGATGATCGGCTTGGCCGCCATCGAGCGCACCATGTCGGGTTTGAGCACGCCCGCCGCCGAGAGGCCGAGGAAGATGTCGGCGCCGGCGATCACCTCGGCGAGCGTGCGCTTGTCGGTCGGCTGCGCGTAGACGATCTTGTCGTCGTCCATCAGCTCGGTTCGGCCGCGCCAGACGACGCCGGCGAGGTCGGTGACCCAGATGTTCTCGCGCCGGATGCCGAGCTGCACGAGCAGGCCCAGGCAGGCGAGCGCGGCGGCGCCGGCACCCGAGGTGACGAGCTTGACGTCCTCGATCTTCTTGCCGCTCACCTTGAGCGCATTCAGCACGCCGGCGCCGACGACGATCGCGGTGCCGTGCTGGTCGTCGTGGAAGACCGGGATGCGCATTCGCGAGCGCAGCGCCCGCTCGACGTAGAAGCAGTCGGGCGCCTTGATGTCCTCCAAATTGATCCCGCCGAACGTCGGCTCGAGCGCGGCGATGAGGTCGATCAGCTTGTCGAGGTTCTTCTCGGCGACTTCGATGTCGAAGACGTCGATGCCGGCGAACTTCTTGAACAGCACGCCCTTGCCTTCCATCACCGGCTTGGCGGCGAGCGGGCCGATGTCGCCGAGTCCGAGCACCGCGGTGCCGTTGGTGATGACGGCGACGAGGTTGCCGCGCGACGTGAAGCGGAACGCGTTCGCCGGATCGGCGGCGATCTCCTCGCACGCCGCGGCGACGCCGGGCGAGTAGGCGAGCGCGAGGTCGTGCTGGTTGACGAGCTGCTTGGTCGCGGCGATCGCGACCTTGCCCGGCGTCGGGAACTCGTGATAGTCGAGCGCGGCACGGCGCAGCTCGGCGGACTTCGGCTCGGAGTTCGGCATGGTTCGCTCGATGGCTGTCGGCGCAGTGCAGTCTTCGGCGATCATTGCAGACTTGACGAACGCTGGCGAACCGGAGGTTCCCCGCGTTTCGCGGCGCCGCTGCGCGACGGGCGCGGATAATCTTCGCGACCATGGCCGACCTCGGCGAATTCGAGCTCATCGATCGCTTCTTCACGAGGCCGACGAGCCGCGCGACGCTCGGCGTCGGTGACGACTGCGCGCTGCTGCAGCCCGCCGCCGGCACGACCATCGCGGTCTCGACCGACATGCTCGTCGAGGGCCGTCACTTCCTCTCGACGGTCGCGCCCGAGCGCCTCGGCCACAAGGCGCTCGCCGTGAGTCTCAGCGACCTCGCAGCATGCGCCGCGCGGCCGCTCGCGTTCACCCTCGCACTGGCGCTGCCGCGCGCCGAGGAGGCGTTCCTCGCCGGCTTCGCGCGCGGCCTGCTCGCGCTCGCCGATCGCGAGGCGTGCGAGCTGGTCGGCGGCGACACGACGCGCGGCCCGCTCGCGGTCTGCATCACCGTCTTCGGCGAGCTGCCGATCGGCTCGGCGCTGCTGCGTTCGGGCGCGCGTCCGGGCGACGAGCTCTACGTCAGCGGAACGCTCGGCGACGCGCGCCTCGCGCTCGAGGCGTTTCGCGGCAACGTCTCGCTCGCCGAAGCGGCCTTTCGCCATGCCCGCCAGGCGATGGAGTTGCCGACGCCGCGCAACGCTCTCGGCATCCGGTTGCGTGGCATCGCGACGAGCGCGATCGACGTCTCCGACGGCTTCGTCGGCGACCTCGGCCACATCCTCAGTCGCTCCGGCGTCGGCGCAGTCGTCGACGTCGACGCGCTGCCGAAGAGCGCGGTGCTCGCTGCGCAGCCGCTCGCGCTGCAGCGGCAGTGCCTGCTCGCCGGCGGTGACGACTACGAGCTTGTCTTCACCGCGCTGCCGTCACGTCGCGACGCGGTCGCCGCCGCCGCCGCCGGCGCCGGCGTCGCGGTGACGCGCGTCGGTCGCATCGAGGCGGGCAGCGCACTGCGCCTCGTCGATCGCGACGGCGCCGCGGTCGAAAGCAGCTTCGCGTCGTTCGATCACTTCCGCAGCTGATCGCGACGATGGCCGAGCCCGCGCTGCACCGTCCGCTCGCCGGCGTCGGTCGA
>Ga0070675_100003803_pt1 | contig 11458 bp, 8 predicted proteins | sample KBSM43metaG_FD_65343 | JGI IMG/M metagenome (GOLD analysis project Ga0070675, IMG submission 65343) | Miscanthus rhizosphere microbial communities from Kellogg Biological Station, Michigan, USA - KBS M4-3 metaG | ecosystem: Host-associated > Plants > Roots > Rhizosphere > Soil ...
CCGGCCTCGGCGCCGGTGCGCTTGTCGTAAGCGCGCAGCATCGAGCCGCGGGCGCCGGACGGCGTGGGCCCGAAGCCGGGCTCGCCCGCGATCACCAGCGTTTTCGTGACGAGCGTGCCGATGGCGCCGTTGCGGCCCGTTCGCGGAATGTTCAGCCCCTTGAGCGCGGGATGGTTCTTCACGACTTCCGGCGTCTCGCCGTGCGGGACCTGCCAGACGAAGTCGCCGGTATCGAGGTTGATGGCGTTGATGCGGCCGTACGGCGGCTTGACGATCGGCAGCCCCTGGACGGCGATGCCGTTGATGTTGCCGCCCTGCGCGTTGGTCGTCGCGGAGCCCGAGCCGCCGGTGCGGCGCGCGCCGGTCAGCGCCGTGCCCTGGTGATAGCGCACGTCAGGCGCCGAACCCTCGGGGGGCGGCACCAGCCCGAGCTGCGCCACCTGGCTCTGCGAGTGCACGTAGAGGATGTGTGTCTCGGGATCGTAGGAGCCGCCGGGCCAGTTGGTCGCGGGGCCCTGTGTCGCCATGGCCAGCGTGGCAATGGGACCCTCGGCCTTGCTCACGACGGGCGGCGTGAAGATCGGGCCGATGCGGTACTTCTCGATCAGCTTCACGGCTTCGGCGCGCAACTCGGGAGTGAAGTCGATCAGATCGTCCACCGACAGCCCCTGCCGATCGTACGCCACGGGCTTGGTGGGAAAGGGTTGGGTGGCCGAATATTTCTCGCCGGGGACGTCGCCCTGCGGAACCGGTCGCTCCTCAATCGGCCAGATCGGCTGACCCGTCACGCGATCGAACACATAGAGGAACCCCTGCTTGCTCGGCTGCGCCACGGCTTTGATGGTGCGCCCGTTCACCACGATGTCCGCCAGGATCGGCGCGCACGGGATGTCCATGTCCCAGACGCCGTGGTGCACGAGCTGGAAGTGCCACTTGCGCGCGCCGGTTTTGAGATCGACGGCCACGAGGCTCTCGGCGAAGAGCGTGTTGCCGGGCCGCGCGCCGCCATAGTAGTCGTGCGTCGGCAGTTCCACGGGCAGGTAAGCCATGCCGAGCTCTTCGTCCACCGAGATCTGCGCCCACACGCCCGTGTTGCCGCTGTAGGCCCACGAATCGTTCTCCCACGTCTCGTTGCCGAACTCGCCGGCCTGTGGAATCGTGCGGAACGTCCACGCCAGCTTGCCGGTTCGCACGTCGTAGGCGCGCACCGCGCCGCGCACGTTGGCGCGGCTCCTCGGGTTGGCCCCGGTCTCGAAGGCGGCGCCGACGAGGACCAGATTGCCGCCAACGATCGGCGTCGCGTGCAGGCCCACCGGCGCGTTGACGAGATCGAGCTTCTGGTTGTCGAGGTTCTCCTTGAGATCGACGATGCCGCTGCGGCCGAAGCCCGCCACGGGATTGCCCGTCTTCGCGTCGAGCGCCACCAGCCGATAGCCGGGCGTGACGTAGAGGATGCGTTCCTCACGGCCGTCGGTCCAGTAGGCGAGCCCGCGGCCCGAGAGCTGTCGCGGCGCCGCCTGGCCGCGCGCGCCTTCGTTTTCGCCATGCACCCACAGCAGCTCGCCGGTGGCCGCGTCGAGCGCGATCACCGATTTCCGGGTGCCGGCCGTGGAGTAGAGCCGGCCGCCGACCATCAACGGCGTCGATTCGAGATTGAACTCCGGCCGCGGCCCGAGGTTGTCGGTCTTGAAGCGCCATTTCACCTCGAGCGAGCCGAAGTTGGCGCCCGTGATCTGATCGAGCGGCGCGTAGCGCGTGTGGCCGAGGTCGCCGCCGTACGTGGGCCATTCGCCCCGTGCGGCCCCCGACTGTCCTTGCACGCCGGGCGTCGTGCTCAGCGCAAGGGCGGCCGTCGAAGCCAGGATGAGGGTCGTCGTGCGCCGTGTCCGCGTCATGGCGGGCGTCCTTTCGCTGTCAAGGCCGTGACCTCGCGTCACGGTTTGTACATCCGGATGGCGATCGTCGTGAGCGCACCCGCCTGCCCGTCGAGCGCCGTAGGCCCGGCCGGGTAGCCGCCCACTTTCAACATGTGCGCGAGCACATCGGCGTTCTGGGCGCGCGACAACGAGCCTGGCTTGTCGGCGGGCATCGAGGATCGGATGCGCTCGAACAACGACTCGAGTGTCTCGCCTTCCCAGTTGGCGTAGAACGCGCTGCCGGTGAGGGCCGGCGCGCTCTCGACGCCCCCGAGCCCGTCGCCGTGACACCGCGCGCACCGCTCGGCGTACAGCGTCGCGCCTCGCGTGGCCTGCTCCTCGCTGTAGACGCCGTCCCAGACGGTGCGCGCCGTCTGGGCCGCCGTGGCCGTGGCCAGCGCGCCACAGGCGGTGATTCCCGTACACCAAACGAAGGTCAGTAGATGTCGGCGCATGGGGACTCCGCGCGGCCGATTCTAGTCCAGGGCTGGTAGGGCTGGTAGGGCGGGTTCTCGCGTAGGATCGCCCCCGGTAGCAATGCCTGCGTCGACGTTCATCAAGAACAACGCCGTGCTGCTCGTCGGCCTCACGCTGCCGGTGGTGCTGATGCTGGGGTTTTTCGCCGCCGCCAGCCTGCCGGAGTCGGCCTCGGATCCGCCCAAGTACGATCTGGTGTTCGCGGTTCAGGACTACCAGGCGGCGTCGAGCGTCCCCGTGAGCGTGCGCCTGGTCGTGAAGGACGGCGTGCTAAAGGCGCAGTATACGAAGCTGCCCGCCGCGCAGGGCTACGCCAACCCCGGGTGGCGGAAGCTCTACGTCTACGAATCCGCGTCCAGAACCGTGCGGCAGCTCGAGTTCGGCTTCCCGGCGGGCATGGAGGCGATCGAGGGGACGCGCGAGGACACCGTGGCGGCCACCGCCAATCTGCAGCTCGACACGCGGCTCCAGTCGCCCGACGGCTACGAGCTGTCGTACGGCGACGGCAGCCGCGGTGGACTGCTCGGCGAGATTTTCTTCAGCCCGCGGTCATCGAGCGAGCCGCGGCTGCGCAAGGGCGCTGCCAGCGTGCCACTCGGCACCCGCGCGCAGTCGCCGTTTGCGTACGGCTCGGCCGAGTTCGTCGGCTGGGTGATCGGCACACGCTGATGTCGGCGACGCGGCACGACGCGCTGGTCGAGGTCGTGGACCTGATCCGGCGCCATGGCCTGACGGTCGACGAGGTCGCGTCGGCCCTCGAGGGCCGTCCGGACTTCAAGGCCGAGAAGTCCGTCGGGATGGTGTCGCGCCTGCTCGCCTATCTCGGCGGCATCTTCCTGTTTGTCGGCCTGGCGGTATTCGTCGGCATGCGCTGGGACGAGCTCGGCCCGGCGGGCCGGGTGCTGCTGACGCTGGGCCCCGGCTTCTGCCTCTTTGTGTTCGCGCTCGTGTGCACCACCGACGCGCGGTTCGAGCGCGCGGCCACGCCGCTCTTTCTCGTGGCGGCGGTGGTGCAGCCGACCGGGATACTGGTGGCGCTGCAGGAGTACGGACGCGGCGGCGACCCCGCACATGCCGCGCTGTTCATGAGCCTGGTCATGCTGGTGCAGCAGGGGTGCGCGTTCTGGGCCCGCCGCCGTACGGTGCTCGCGTTCACCACCATCGTCTTCGGCGCCGGTTTCGTCTTCGTCGCGCTGGACCTGCTCGCCGCCAACCGCAATCTGATCGGCGTCACGATGGGCATCTCGCTCCTCTGCGTGGGCTGGAGCCTGTCGCAGTCCGTGCACCGGCCGCTGGCCGGGCTGGTGTACTTCACCGGGGCGTCCATCCTGCTGTCGGCAGCCTATGACTGGATGCGGCGCGGGCCGATCGAAGTGGCGTTCGTCGGCCTGGCCTGCGGCGTGGTCGTGGTGGCGACGGTCGCCCGCAGCCGGAGCCTGCTGGTGGTGGGCACGGTCGCCCTCATCGGCTACATCGGCGACTTCATTTATCGGCATTTCGCCGAGAACCTGGGCGCTCCCCTGGTGCTGATGGCCATCGGGCTGGTGTTCATCGCCGCCGGCGCGGCCGCGGTGCGGATCAACACGCAGTACATCGCGGAGAAGCCCGCGCGGAGCGCGGGCAATTGAACACAGTCGGTCCGCGGAGCGGACCGACCGGCCAGTGCTGTCTTGGCGGCTCGCAAGCGAGCCGTCCCGGCGATGCGGAACCTGCCCAAACAGGTTCAAGGATCGGAGGCGCCGCGTCGCCAGCCTTGATAAGATGAGGGGCCGCTCTAACGGAGGTTCCAGTCCTGTCTACCGCTCCAGATACTTCGCTCACCGCCGATCTGCGCTCCACCGATCTCGAACGGCTGGAAGACGTCGGCTTCATGACGTGCATGACCCTGGTGCTGCTCGGCAACTACGCGCAGACCGGACACTTCGGCGGGCCGCTCGCCTACACGCCGTACAACGTGGCGACGCACCTGGCGGGGCCGGAGCGGGGCGGGCTGCGGTTCGACTACCGGCGGCCGAAGCATCCCTACAGCGACAAGTTCATGCTGGCCGGCGGCCACTGCATTCCGACCTGTTACGCGCTGTGGATGATCATGGGGCAGGCGCTGGAGCGGAAGTTCACGCTCACGGGCGACCGGCGCTACTACGCCGACCCCGAGGCGGCGATTCTGCCGATCGACGCGCTCGGCTTCCGCCGCGGCGCCGGTGCGCTGAAGACGCTGCTGCAGGATCAGGGGCTCGCCGACCATCCGCTGTTCGCGCAGGCGCGCCATCGCGGCATCAAGGCGCTCGCCGGCCACGCGGAGAGCGTCGACGTCACCAACGACGTCAACGGCGGCCCGTCGGGCGTCGGGATCGCCACGGCGGCGGGGAAGGCGGCGTTCTGGGACGTCGTCGGCGCCGACATCGCGGCGCCGAAGGTCATCGCCTTCGAAGGCGAGTTCGCCATGACCGAGGGCCATGCCCAGGAACTGAAGACGCAGGCGCTGGCGCTCAAGGTGGGGAAGCGCCTGCGCGTCATGATCTCAGACAACAACGCCGGCATCGACGACTCGCTCATCGGCGGCGTCATCGATCCCAAGTACTCGGGCTACGACCTCGTCGAGCAGTGGACCTCGTACGGCTGGAACGTATACCGCCTGGCCAACGGCAACGACTACCCGCAGGTGCTGGCGGCGCTGGAGGCGCTCGAGCATTCGGATCCGCTGGACCGCCGCCCGATCGCGCTCATCGGCAAGACGGTGAAGGGCTACTGGCCCGCGGCCACCGGCGGCAAGATCCCGGGCGGCGGCGATCAGGTGGTGGGCTACGCCAGCCATCCCTACGCGATGAAGATGAACTCGGAGTACTTCATCGCGCTGGCGGCGACGTTCGAGCAGCGCTACGGCGTGCAGTTCCAGGGCATCCGCGACGGCGGGGTGAAGGATCCGCGCGAGCGGCTCGTCCAGTTCAAGACCAACATCGACATCGCGATGTCCGTGCTCGATCGCGACGGTCTCGGCGACTGGCTGGCCGACCGGCTGGTGTCGATCGGCAGCCAGCTCACCGACGAACCGAAGGTGCGCGTGGAGGTCGATCGCGATCCGTTCCAGGACGATCGCCTCCGGGTGGCGAACCTGCCGCTCGAGCCGCAGAAGGTCAAGGTGGTCAACCGCGCGTCGGGGGCGACGAAGGACGTGGGCATCACGCTCTTCCGCAAGGCCGGGGAGGTGGCGGGCACGCGGCGCGGCATCTCCGAGATCGTCAAGTGGGTGAACTGCGTCACCGACAACCGATTCCTCACCATCGCGGCGGATCTCTCCGAGTCGATCAACTTGGAACACGGCAGCCTGTGGGGTCACTACGACCCCGAGACCAATCCGATCGGCACGCGCGTCAAGGCCGCGATCCAGGAAGCGGGGAACGTCTCCACGGCGATTGGTCTGGTGAGCCAGAGCGCCTCGGTCGACCCCACCAAGTTCGCCGGCGTGTGGGCCATCAGCGGCACCTACGGCGCGTTCACGCCGCTGATGTACACCCCGGCGCGCGTCTGGAGCCAGCAGAATCAGGACAGCAGGTTCCGCATGGGCGTGCTGCACATCCTGGTCGGCCATTCGGGCCCGGAAACGGCGGCCGACGGGCGCACGCATTTCGGCATCTTCGCGCCGCAGGTCTGGAAGCTGTTCCCGCGGGGCCAGACGATTCATCTGAGTTTCTGGGACTACAACGACGTGGCGCCGGCCTATTTCGCCGCGGCTGAAATCGCGGCGCGCGAGCAGAAGGTGGGCGTCATCACGCTCGAAGTGGCTCGGCCCGACTTTCCGGTGGCCGACCGCAGCACGTTCGCCGACAGCGACATTCGTGCCGCCGCCAAGGGCTTCTACCTGATTCGCGACTTCACCCCTGGAAAACCGCGGCACGGCTACGTGATCACCCAGGGGTCGAGCTCCACGGTGAACCTGGTGAGCATCCTGCCGAAGCTCGAAGCCGCCGGCATGAACGTGCGCATCATCGCCGCGATCAGCGAGGAACTGTTCGACCGTCAGCCCGAGGCCTACCGCCACGCGGTGCTGCCGCCCGAGGCGCGCTACGATCTCATGGTAGTGTCCACGGGCACGCGCCGCGTGTGGCCGCTCCACGACGTCGGCCCGCTCACCGACGAGTACTCGATGACGTCGGACTGGGACCATCAGTGGCTCACCGGCGGCCTCGAGCCGGACGTGATCGCGGAGGCGCATCTCGACGCCGCGTCGATCGAGGCCGGCATCACCCGCTTCGCGCGCGAGCGCGACAGCCGTATGGGACGACAGCGCGATCTACTGGGGAAACTGGCCTGACGACACGTTCCGCCTGCGCCGCGTGCACCAATGCGCTGGAGCGCGCAGTCCGGTCGGACCGCGCGCGTCGAGGCGGAAACGGAGATCGCGCGGCGCGCCGATTGATGTCGGCGGATCGGCCGACTTCCTCGCCGAAGCCGTGGAAAACGGCTTCAGGCAAAGGATCGAAGCTGGTCGCCTTCTTGCAGCCCAGCAGTCCCCACACGGACATGTGATGCGTGCTCTGCGGATCGCGGCGCTGCTGATTCTGACGGCTGGTCTGGCCCTGGCGGGCTGCGGCGGCGGCGGTACGCCAACCAGCCCGACGCCGACCGCTGCGCCGGCGCTTCCGACCATCAGCAACGGCCGGGTGGCCATCATCTCGATCGACGGCCTGCGCCCCGACGCGATTCAGCAGACGGGCGCGCCCAACATCCTGGCGCTCGCCGCGCGTGGCGCCTTCACCTGGCGGGCGCAGACGATCTACCCGTCCAACACGCTGCCGTCTCACATTTCGATGCTGACCGGGTACGCGCCCCAGGAACATGGCGTCATTTGGGACGACTATGCGCCGGCCCGCGGCCAGATCCTGGTGCCCACGATCTTCGCCATGGCCCGGAACAAGGGTCTGCGCACGGGCATGGTGGTGGGGAAGGAGAAGTTCGCGCACTTCCGCGACACGGGTGCCTGCGACACCTGGATTCTCGCGGCGCCAGGCGACGACGACGTGGCCACGCGCGTGGCGGGCGCCATCGCCGCGCGCCCGGACCTGCTGTTCGTCCACTTGCCCGAGGTCGACCTGGTCGGCCATGCCTCGAAGTGGATGTCGGCAGCGTATCTGGCCGCGGTGCTGCACGCCGATGGTGCCGTCGGCCGCATCGTCGCCGCGCTGCCCCCCGACACCACGATCATCGTCACCGCCGATCACGGCGGCCGGCCCGAGGGGCACGGCAGCGACAACCCGCAGGACACGACCATTCCCTGGGTGATTGCCGGGCCATCGACGCAGCGCGGCCGGCAGCTCGCGACGGGCGTGAGCACCATGGACACGGCCGCGACCGCCGCGTTCGTCCTGGGCGTCTCGCTGCAGCCCGACTCGCAGGGCGCACCGATCTACGAAGCGTTCGTCACGCGGTAGGGCGGCCTCCAGACGGCCCCTCTCGAGGGGGCCGGCTCAAGCCGGCCCCCACGTACTTATGCTCTGAAGCTGGGGCGGCCGGCGCCGCGCACCGCGGCATCGGGCTTGCCCGCGTTCGGCGCCTGCACCGGCGCGCGCGGCGGCTCGGGATTGGGCCCCGACTGCGCGCGGGTATTCGCCCTCCACAGCGCCACGCCGACAATCACGCTCACCAGCGCGACGAAGGCGGGGAAGAACTCGAAGAGCAGCATCGATCGATCTTAGCAGGCGGCTGCTAGAGTACAAGCGATGGAAGTGCGCACCTTTTCGAACCTGCGGCGCCCCGGCGTCGGGCTGCCGCCCCGGCGGGAGTCGTCGCGTCCGCTGCTGCCCCAGCACGCGCGGCACTGTCCCGTGCTCGAGGCCGGCAGCACGCTCGGCTTCATGGTCTATCCGCCGCTCGAGCCCAAGGAGTCCGTATACGTCGAGCACGAGGGCGACGGGCGCTACCGCTTCGTGTACTACCTGAAGACGGAGGGCGGCCGGCCGACGCCGATCTTCCAGGTGACGATGAGCCTGTCGGTGGGCGGCGTGGGGATGATGAAGGAGGAGGTGGCTTTCGTCGGCGCGCCGATGCTGTCCCGCGAAGCGGCCCTGGCGGTCATGCGGGCCTTCCTCGTGCCCGAAGACATGGGGACGCCGGCGGGCGCGGTGGCGCTGCGCGCCGCCACCAACTTCCAGACTCCGACGGGGTGGGACACGGTCTACACCTCCATCCTCAACATGATCGAGCGGCCGCTGGCGCCGATGCTCGCGGTGCGGATCGAGACCGACTGGTATGCCCACGAGACCGAGTTCCGCTATGTGCTGCAGGCAGGGGAGGGGATGACGCTGGAGCACAGCCTGCCGATCGGCCAGGTGTTCTTCGTGCCCCGGGAGCCGGTCACGCTGCGGGCGTGCACGGCCGCCGAGCTCGAGACGATCGAAGCGTCGCGGCAGGAGTTCCACCAGCAGAAGGGCGCTGTGACGCAGCAGACCCCGTACGGGCTGTCGTACAGCCCGCACTACCTCAGACAAAGCCGGGCCCAGAAAGACTCCGGCTCGGATGGAGGCAGGTAGGAAGGTAGGGCCGCGCTTCGCGCGGTAGGGCGGGTGAGGCGGGTAGGGAAAACGAAAGGGCGGCCTTGCGGCCGCCCTCTGGTCAGCCGGGTCTGAAGACCCGGCCCTACGTACGATCGCGTTCCGTCTACAGATCCAGACGCCCGGTGCTGGCGCCGAACTTCTCGACCTCGACGCCGGCGATGTGGCCGAGGGCGAGGAGCAAGTTTGCTGTCGGCTCTTCCTTGGCCACGATGTGCCGGTTGCCCTTGAGACGGCCGTGGGCACCGCCCACGAGCAGCGTCGGGGGATTGCTGCGGTCGTGGAGGTTCCCGTTGCTCATGCCGCTGCCCCAGTAGAAGAGCGAGTGGTCGAGCAGGTTGCCGTCGCCGTCCTTGGTGTTCCGAGCCTTCTCCAGGAACTCGGCGAACTTGACCATCTGGTAGGTGCCGATCTTCGCGTACTTCGCGAGCTTCTCGGCGTCGTTGCCGTGGTGCGAGATGCTGTGATGCGTCTCGGGCACACCGATGTGCGCGTAGCTGCGATCGGTCGGCTCGTGGCCGATCATGAACGTGAACACGCGGCTGATGTCGCCCTGCAGCGCCAGGTGCATCAGGTCGTAGGTCACGCTCATGTGGTCGTCGAAGGCCTCCGGCAGCCCGATCGGCGACTCGGGGTTGCCGGTGATGGTGCCGAGCCTGGTTTCCATGCGATCGAGCTGCCCCTCGACCTGGCGGATGTTGCTCAGGTACTCGTCGAGGATCGCCTTGTCCGGCCCCCCGAGCGAGCTGCGCAGCTTCGACGTCTCGGCCTTCATCGAGTCGAGCAGGCTCTGTTTTTCGTTCAGCCGCGCCTTGCGGAACTGCGGCGATCCGCTCTCCCCGAACATCCGTTCGAAGGTCACGCGCGGGTTGATGGACACCGGCAGCGGCCGCGTGTCCTCCCGCCAGGCGAGCGTCTCGAACATGGTGCACGGGAATCCGTCGCAGGCCCCGGCCGCGGTCCCCATGTCCTCGGTGCCGACCTCGATCGACCGCATCGGCGCATCGCCGGCGACCTTGTCGGCGATGTACTGGTCGAGCGTCTTCTTCGACCGGAGCTGGTTGAACGCGTCACCGGTGCTCTCGCGCGAGACGTCGGGACCGACCCCGTTGAGGAACGCCGAGCTGGCCCCAACGTGGACCGACTCTCCCCAGGGCGCTTTCAGCTTGCTGATGGTCACGAGCTGATCGCGGAAGGCCTCGACCGGCTGCATCACCGGCCTGAACTCGAAGTTCGCGCCGTCCTGTGTCGGGTGCCAGGTGTCGGGATATACACCGCACGGCATGTAGATCACGCCGAAGCGGAACGGCGCGGCGGCCGCCGTCTGCGACTGCGCCGTGAGGGCCGGCACCATCGCGTCGAGGAACGGGAGGGCAACGGCGGCACCGAACGTGCCCTGGAGGAACGTGCGGCGCGACAAGTGCTTCTTCGTGATGATCATGGCTGCTCCACGGACGCGGTTGCGGTGGCTCGAGCGACGGTGGTCGAGGTCGGGGCCGATTCCAGCTTGGTGCGCATCTGGAAAGGTGCGCTGTCGATGATCCCTTGAACGAGCGAGGCCAGTCGGTAGTTGTTGACGGCCGCCTTGCTGACGATGGCGCGGACGACGGGCATGTCCTGCGGCTCGACGCCGCGCCCGAGGGCGTAGGTCAAGAGCCGCTCGGTAAGCACGGTGGCGAAGGCATCGGGCCGCGCGAGGATGGCGTTCCGCAAGGCCACTGGGCCGTCCACCTTGGTGCCGTCGGCCAGGATGCCGCCGGTGTCGATCGCGGCTCCGTTGTCACCCTTGGTGCGCCACTGTCCCACCGAGTTGAAGTTCTCGAGCGCAAACCCGGGCGGGTCGATCACCCGATGGCAGCCGGCGCAGACGACCGGCGTGCGATGCCGTTCGAGCTGCTCGCGAACCGTCTTCGGCGCGTTCTCCTTGTTGCTCTCTTCCAGCGTCGGCACGTTCGGCAGCGGCGGGGGCGGCGGCGTGTTCAGGAACGTCGAGAGCACGTACTTGCCGCGATAGACGGGCGAGGTGCGCGTGGCCACCGACGTCAGCGACAGGACGCTGCCGTGCCCGAGCAGGCCGAACCGGTTCGGATCGGTGAGCTTCACCTGGCGGAAGCGGGTGCCGTAGACGCCGCGGATGCCGTAGTGACGGGCCAGCCGTTCGTCCACGAACGTGTAGTCGGCGCTCAAGAGCTCCATCGCGCTCCGGTTCTCACGCAGGATGTGCGAGAAGAGCAGCTCGGTTTCCTTGCGGAAGGCGTCGCGAATGTTGTCGTCGAAGTCCGGGAACATCAAGATGTCGGGCTGGACCTTCGATTCGAGGTTCCGCAGCTGCAGCCACTGGCCGGTGAAATTGCTCACCAGCGCGTCGGCCCGCGGGTCGGCGAGCATCCGCTTGACCTGGGCCGCCAGCACACCGGGCGCCCGGAGACCGCCGGCCGCGGCCAGGTCCAGGAGCGCTTGATCGGGGATGCTGCTCCAGAGGAAGAAGGACAGCCGCGACGCCAGCTCGACGTCGCT
>Ga0070675_100003805_pt1 | contig 11456 bp, 12 predicted proteins | sample KBSM43metaG_FD_65343 | JGI IMG/M metagenome (GOLD analysis project Ga0070675, IMG submission 65343) | Miscanthus rhizosphere microbial communities from Kellogg Biological Station, Michigan, USA - KBS M4-3 metaG | ecosystem: Host-associated > Plants > Roots > Rhizosphere > Soil ...
GAAGGCGCGTACGGTGATTACGTGCTGGTCGTGGCTCGACTCGAGCCGCTCAAGCGCATCGACCTCGTGATCCGGGCAATGGCGCAAGTCTCGTCTCCGGTTCGCCTTGTCATCGTCGGCGATGGATCGCAGCGGATGGAGCTTGAACACGAGGCGGCGACACTCGACCTTGGCCACTGCGTCACATTTACCGGCTCGTTATGGGGCGAATCCGTGGCAGATTTATACGCTGGCGCACTCGGCGTGGTCTACGCGCCATTCGACGAAGATTACGGATACGTGACGCTTGAATCATTTCTCGCGGGCAAACCAGTGATCACCACGACCGATGCCGGCGGTCCTCTGGAGTTCGTACGGGATGGCATCAACGGGTTCGTCTGCGAGCCAGCGTCCGCGTCGCTCGCCGCGGCGATAGACAGGCTCGGTGCCGACCGCGCGCTCGCCGAGCGGCTGGGCGGCGCCGGCCGCGAGCTCGCGCAGACGATCACGTGGGACGGCGTGATCGAGCAGCTGCTTGGCTGATCCTTCCAGCGTGTCGATCGTCATTCCCGCGATGAACGAAGCGGACGCGATTGGAACGGTCGTCTCGTCCATCCGTTCAACCGCACCATGGCGCGAGGTCCTTGTCGTCGACGACGGCTCGACGGATGAGACGTCGGCGAAAGCGCGTGCCGCCGGGGCGTGCGTTGTCCGACACCCGTACAACAAGGGAAACGGCGCGGCGGTGAAAACCGGAATCCGCCGCGCGAACGGCGATTTTGTGCTCATCATCGATGCGGACGGCCAACATCCGCCCGAGGATGCGCGACGGATCGCCGCCAGACTCGGCGAATTTGACCTAGTGATTGGCGCGCGTTCCGGATCGACGCAGGCGACGACGGCGCGCCGCCTCGGCAACACACTGCTGAACAGCCTGGCAAGTTATCTAACCAGCCGCCCGATCGACGATTTGACCTCCGGTTTCCGCGGCGCCCGTACCGAGTACCTCCGCGAGTTTCTCCATCTTCTTCCGAACGGCTTCTCGACGCCGACGACGACCACGCTGGCATTCATCAAGGCCGGTTACAACGTGGCGTTCGAACCCATTGACGCAAGGCAGCGCAGTGGCAGCTCGAAAATCCGCTTCGCCAGAGACGGCACGCGTTTTCTGCTGATACTGCTGAAGATCGTCACGCTCTTCAGTCCACTGCGCATCTTCCTACCGATCAGCATTGTGTCGATCGCCACGGGAACGATCTACGGCATCTGGAACATGATCGCGACGGGCAAGATCCCGAATGGCGCTGTCATCCTTATCCTGTTTGCGGTCATCGTGTTTCTCGTTGGTTTGATCTCGGAACAGATCGCCTCGCTGCGATTCGAGGGCCCGAGAACATAGACGGCATGCGACCGCTGGTCATCGTTCCGACCTACAACGAACGCGCGAATCTGCCTGCTCTCGTCGAGCGGTTGCTGACGATTCCCGATCTCCGAGTTCTGATTGTCGACGATGGATCGCCCGATGGAACGGGACAGCTCGCCGACGAGTACGCCGCCGCGAATCGCGCGCGCGTGCAGGTGCTGCACCGTACAGGGCGGCGCGGTCTCGGCCTTTCCTACATCGATGGGATGTATGTCGCGCTGCGGACCGACTCGACCCACATCCTCCAGATGGATGCAGACCTCTCGCACAATCCCGCGGACGTTCCTCGGCTGCTTGAGGCCGCAGACCGCGCCGATTTCGTGATTGGCTCGCGCTACGTTCCAGGCGGCAAGATCGAGAACTGGCCAATCCGTCGCCGCATGCTCAGCGCATTCGCGAACCGCTATATTCGCGCCATCACTCGGATGACCATTCGCGATTGCACCAGTGGCTTCCGATGCTGGCGCCGGGAGGCACTCGAACGGCTGCCACTCGCGTCGATCCGCTCCGACGGCTACGCGTTTGTCGTGGAGCTCAGCTGGGAAGCCTCGCGCGCCGGGTTTCGGTGCGCGGAAGTTCCCATCACCTTCGTCGAGCGCCGCGAAGGCGCGTCGAAGCTGTCGTGGCCGGTGATCATGGAATCGGCGATGATGCCGTGGCGCCTCGCCGGACGGCCGCGCTGATACGCGTTGCAGGGCCCCATTGTCCGCTAAGGTGTTACCGTGGTACGGTTTGTCGTCCCCAATGGCAGATTCGCGCTCGCCGCGCCCACCGGGGCTCAGCATCTTTTTCCCTGCGTACAACGACGGGGGAACGATTGCGAGTTTGGTCATCCTGGCCGTACAGGTCGCCGGACGTCTGACATCCGACTTCGAGGTGATCGTCGTCAACGACGGCAGTCAGGACGCCACCAAGGACATTCTCGATGATCTCGCGCGGACCTACCCCAGCGTCCGCGCAATACATCATCAGCAGAACCGCGGGTATGGCGCCGCCCTCCGGACCGGCTTCGGCGCCGCGACCAAGGATCTCATCGCCTATACCGACGGCGACGCGCAGTACGATCCGGCGGAGCTCCCGATCCTCTGGAATCGCCTGTCACCCGACGCCGATATGGTCACCGGGTTCAAGATCAGCCGCTCCGATCCGTGGCATCGCGTCGTCATCGGACGCGTCTACCACCATACGGTCAAGTTCCTGTTCCGGCTTCGCGTGCGCGACGTTGACTGCGATTTCCGGTTGATGCGCCGTGAGATCTTCGATCGGGTGAAACTGGAAAAAGATACGGGCGTCATCTGCCTGGAGATGATGCGCAAGATTCAGGATGCAGGCTTTCGCGTCGTCGAAGTTCCCGTGCACCATTACCACCGGCTCCACGGCCGTTCGCAGTTCTTCAACTTCAAGCGCGTGTTCTGGACTGGCATCGACGTCATGCGGCTCTGGGTGAAGCTCGTCGTGCTCGGCCGAGGACGCACGAATCCGCCCGTCCTGTTCCGCAATCCGACCATCAGCGCGGTCGTCCCGCCCGAATCCACAAAACCGTGACGACGTATCGCGAGTTCTATCGCGATCGTCCGGTGATGATCACGGGTGGCCTCGGCTTCATCGGAAGCAACCTGGCGCACCAGCTCGTATCGCTCGGCGCTCGCGTGCTCATCGTCGACTCACTGATTCCCGCGTACGGCGGGAACTTGTTCAATATTCACGGTATCGAGGACTGCATTCGCGTGAACATCGCCGACATCCGCCAGCAGTCGACGATGAACTATCTGGTGCGCGGCCACGACGTGATCTTCAATCTCGCCGGACAGGTCAGTCACATCGACAGCATGGAGGAGCCGTACACGGACCTCGAGATCAACTGCCGCAGCCAGTTGACGCTGCTCGAGGCGTGCCGTCACAACAATCCGGCCGTGAAGGTCGTCTTCGCCGGAACGCGTCAGATTTACGGTCGCCCTGAAAGTCTTCCGGTCACCGAGTCACACCTCGTTCGTCCGACCGATATCAACGGCATCAACAAGGCGGCCGGCGAGTACTACCATCTTGTCTACAACAACGTCTTTGGCGTGCGCGCCACGTCGCTGCGGCTCACCAACGTGTACGGTCCGCGACAACTGATCAAACATAGTCGCCAAGGCTTTATCGCGTGGTTCATCCGGCTGGTGCTCGAGAACAAAGAGATTCAGATTTACGGCGACGGGACACAGCTTCGCGATTTTGTCTACGTCGACGATGCGGTGGATGCATTTCTGCGCGCCGGCGCACATGATGCCGCCAACGGCGAAGTGTTCAACGTGGGCGGCCTCGAACCAATCCAGCACCGCGATCTTGCCGAGATGATGATCCGCATCGCGGGGAGCGGACGATTCCGCTGCACGCCGTGGCCACCCGACAAGCAGGCGATCGACATCGGCGACTTCTACTCCGATTCGTCCAAGATCGCCGCTGGACTTGGATGGCGGGCAACGACGACGCTTACCGACGGTTTGAAGCAGACGTTCGACTACTATCGTGCGCACTTCGATCAGTACGTTCCTGCGAGCGGAGAACAGGTCGCGAGCGTGTGACCGCGGAGTCAGTCCCATTCATCGACCTACGGCCGGGTGAGGATGACGCGGCGGTGCGCGCCGCGATCGATCGCGTCGTCACCAGCGGATGGTTCGTCCTCGGACCTGAAGTCGAGGCGTTCGAAGCCGAGTTCGCCGCCGCATCAGGAGCCGCCCATGCGGTCGGTGTGGGCAATGGCACCGACGCGATCGCACTGCTGTTGCGCGCGGTTGGCATCACGCGCGGCGACGAAGTGATCGTGCCCGCCCTCACGGCAGGATACACGGCATTGGCGGTATTGCTCGCTGGCGCAACGCCGGTGTTCGCGGATGTCGATGCCGATACACTCACGCTCAACCCCGCTTCATGTGAGGCGGCGATCACGCCGCGGACGGTTGCGATTGTTCCCGTGCATCTGTACGGACAGCCGGCCGACATGTCCGCGTTGACGGCGATTGCGGCGCGCCGCTCGCTCGCGATCGTCGAAGACTGCTGCCAGGCGCACCTCGCAACATACGCAGGCACTCCTGTCGGAACACTCGGCGCAGGCGGGGCCTTCAGTTTTTATCCGACGAAGAACCTCGGCGCGCTGGGCGACGGTGGCGCCGTTGTCAGCAACGACAGTTCGATTGCCGCCCGCGTTCGTCGGTTACGCAACGGCGGACAGATCAATCGGTACGTTCACGAGGACGCCGGAGTGAACAGCCGGCTCGACGAGCTGCAGGCCGCGGTCCTGCGGACTCGGCTCCCGATGCTGCCGCGCTGGACGGCCCGGCGGCGAGCACTGGCCGCCACCTACAGGCGCCTGCTCACCGGCTTGGTACGCCCGCTGCCGTGCCACGACGACGGTCACGTGTACCATCTGTTCGTGGTCCGGTCGAATGAGCGGGATGTACTGCAGGAGCATCTGTCCGCATCGCGCATTGAAACATTGATTCATTACCCGATTCCGATGACGCATCAACCGGCGTTCGAACACTGGAAACGCAACGAGTGCCCGCTCGCGGCGCGTGCCGCGCGCGAGATTCTGTCACTGCCGCTCCATCAACGTTTGACCGATAAAGATGTCGATCGCGTTTGTTTGGGTATCGACGCATTTCAGAAGGGACACACTCTCGCGTGAAGGCGTTCATCACCGGTGGCGCTGGTTTCATCGGCTCGCATCTGGCCGAACGGCTTCTCGACGACGGCCACGACGTCAGCGTTCTCGATAACCTTTCGACCGGATCCATCGACAACATCGCGCATCTCAAAGGGCGGAGCGGTTTCTCGTACACCATCGACTCGGTGACCAACGAGCCGCTTCTGGCCGAACTGATCGACAGCTGCGATGTCGTGTTCCATCTCGCCGCGGCTGTCGGCGTGAAGCTGATTGTCGAGCAGCCGGTTCATACGATTGAAACCAACGTGCACGGCACGGAGGTCGTCCTCAAGCACGCCAACAAGAAGAAGAAGCTGGTGTTCATCGCCTCCACGTCGGAGGTGTACGGCAAAAGTGCGGACATTCCGTTCCGCGAAGCCGCCGACCTCGTGCTCGGGCCGTCGGTGAAGCATCGCTGGGCCTATGCGTGCAGCAAACTGATCGACGAGTTTCTCGCGCTCGCGTACTGGAAAGAGAAGAAGCTGCCGGTCATCATCGTGCGGTTGTTCAACACGGTGGGTCCGAGGCAGACGGGCCAGTACGGCATGGTGCTGCCGACGTTCGTCCGGCAGGCGCTCGCGGGTCATCCGATTACGGTCTTCGGCGATGGGACGCAGTCGCGAAGCTTCACCTATGTCGGCGATGTCGTCGATGCGCTCGTTCGGCTCGCGGCCAATCCACGCGCCGTCGGCGAGGTCTTCAACATCGGAAATATGGGCGAGGTGGCCATCGGCGAGCTGGCGGTGCGGGTCAGGGAAATGGCAGGCAGTTGCTCACCGATTCACTACATCCCGTACGACCAGGCCTATGAGGCGGGGTTCGAGGACATGCCGCGCCGGGTGCCGGACATCTCGAAAATCCGTGAATTTGCCGGCTATGAGCCGAAAATGCAGCTTGATGCCATCATCCGGAGCGTGATCGAGCATATGCGCGGCAATTAGGTCCCGAGGCATACAATAGGAACCTCCATGTCGTTCCGCATTCTTGTGCTTACCGGCGCGCTCGTCGGCGTTGCCGCAGTCGCAACCGCACAGGTGCTGCCGCTCCAGCTGCATATCAGCAACGGACGCGTGACGCTGCACGCGCAGAACGTGCCGGTGCGGACGATCCTCGCGGAATGGTCAAAGGTTGGAGGTGCCAAGATCATCAACGGCGAGGCTGTAGCGGGTGCTCCGCTCACGTTGGATCTGGAAGGCGTGCCGGAACGCCAGGCACTCGACATCGTTCTGCGCGGCGTCAGCGGTTATGTGCTCGCGGCACGTCAACCCGGCATTGCGGGCGTGTCGATGTACGACCGCATCATGATTCTTCCGACGAGCGTCGCGCCCCGCAATCCGCCTCCCGCAGTCGCGGGGACGGCTCCAGGCATCATCAGGCCCGTCGCACCGCGTCAGGGCGACGCTCAGAACGCCGATGATGCCGACGCGGCGCAAGGGAACGACGGCGTTCCGCTCGGACGACCCGTACCCATTCCGCGGCCCGTTGTCGGCGGGCCCGTGGCTATGCCGGGCGGTGTTCCCGTCGCGCCGCCTGTCGCCATCGTGCCGGACGGCGAGCCACAGCCGCAATCGCCACTCGTCGTCACCCCTGCCAATCCGTTTGGCCTCCCTGCAGGATCGTCGACGCGACCGGGCGTGATCGCGCCGCCACCGCAGCAGTCTCAGCCGCCGCGCCCCCCCGATCAGGACTGATCGCGTGTCGGAAATTGATCGCTTCAAGCCGGACGATCGTCGCGGCGTAGATACTCTTTACCGGCGAACGCACGGAGCCGATGCGGCCAACGCGCTGCGTCTGCGATGGGACTGGCAGCACCGCCGCAATCCGTATAACCAGAGCGGGCAGCCGGAAATCTGGGTCGCGCGCGAGGGCCCGACAGTCGTCGGGCACTACACGACGCTTCCGGTTCGCGTCTCCATCAAGGGCATTGAAGTCGAAGGCGCCTGGGGAAGCGACGCCATGGTCGCCCCTGAGCGGCGCCGTCAGGGAATCGGCGAAGCGCTGGTACGGACCTGGGATCGTCACAGCGGCGCCGTGCTGTCGCTGGGCGCCACGGCAGAAGGCCGCAAACTGCTCGACCGTCTGCACTGGCCCGACGCGCACATGGTTCCGTGTCTCGTGAAACCGCTGACGCGGCGCGCCGTCCGCCTCCCGCAGTGGCCGCTTCCGCTCAATCGGCTTGTCTCCGCGGTCGCGTGGCCGATCGTCCATGTGATTTCGCGGTCGCGTCCGCTGCGCGCCGAATGTGAGCCGATCCGCCGATTTGATTCGTCATTCACGGCGTTGTGGGAGCGGCTCGCGCCCAAGTTCGACCTTTCGGTGCGTCGCGACGCGCCATACCTGAACTGGCGTTATATCGAGCCGCCTCACGTGCGGTATTCGGTCGTGGCGTTGAAGCGGCAGGGCGAGCTGCATGGCTACGCGGTCTATCGCCATCTGCATGAGCCACTGGGCCGCGTGACACTGCTCGTCGACTTCCTTGCGGATCCGGACGACGTCGCCGGTATGAAGACGCTGCTGCGGTGGGTCGATCGCGCGGCGCGTGCAGAAGATGCAGACAAGGTTCGCGCCTACGCGATGAACGGTGCATTCCGCCGCGCGCTGCGCCGCAACGGCTACTTCGCCGTGAAGTCCACGCTCGAAGTGAACGTCAAGGTGAACGCCGTGCAGGTACCAAAGGGGTTTTACGACGAGACGAACAAGTGGCACGTCACGTACGGTGATTCTGATCAGGACCATTAGTGATTTGTGATTTGTGATTTATGTTGCTGCGCGAAAAAGTTAACGGTGATATCGCGGCCGCAATGAAGAGCAAGGAGACAACGCGCCTCTCCGCGTTGCGGATGCTCAAAGCCGCCATCATGAATAAAGGCGTCGAGAAAGCTCACGATCTCGACGACGCCGAAGTGCTGCAGGTCGTCTCAACGCTGGTCAAACAGCGTCGCGATTCCATTGAGCAGTTCGCGAAGGCCGGGCGTACTGATCTGGTCGACAAGGAAACGGCCGAAATCGCAGTCCTCGAGCAGTACCTCCCGCCCGCGGCTTCCGCAGCGGACATCGAGGCCGCCATCGTCGAAGCCATCGCCGAGACCGGCGCGACCTCTGTCAAAGACATGGGCAAGGTCATGAAGGCCGTGATGCCGCGTCTGGCCGGCAAGAATGCGGACGGCCGCGCGATCAACGAAGCGGTCCGCCGCAAGCTTGGAGCCTAGCTCTCCCTCCCAACAGAGCCGACTCGCGCGCTCGGCCGCGTCCGCGGGGGCCGCGACGATGACGAGCCGCATTCTGGGCCTCGTGCGCGATCAGGTGCTCGCGTCGATGTTCGGCGCTGGCAACGCCATGGATGCCTTCAACGTCGCCTTCCGTATTCCAAACGTCGTTCGCGATCTGTTTGCGGAGGGGGCGATGACCGCCGCGTTCGTGCCGGTCTTCATGCAGCAACTGGCGTCCGGCGAACGGACTGCTGCCTGGCGGCTCGGTAACAACGCGATCAACGCGCTGCTCGTCGTCACCGGCATTCTGGTCGTGGGCGGGATCGCCTTCGCGCGGCCGCTGGTGGCGGCGTTCGCCGCGGACTACGCCGCGGTTCCAGGCAAGCTCGAACTCACGGTCCTGCTGACGCGCATCATGCTGCCGTTCCTGACGCTGGTGGCGATCGCCGCGGTCTTCATGGGGATGCTGAATTCGCTGCATCGCTTTTTCGTCCCCGCGCTGGCGCCCGCGATGTTCAACGTCGCGACGATCGTCTGCGCGCTGCTCGTTGTACCGCTGATGCCGCGACTTGGCGTGCCGCCCATCACGGCGATCGCGATTGGGGCGCTCGTCGGCGGTTTCGGACAGCTCCTCATCCAATGGCCGCTGCTGCGTCGGGAAGGATTCGCGTATCGTCCGTTTCTGGATTGGAAGCAGGATGCGTTACAGCGTGTGCTGCTGCTCATGGGACCGGGGACCATCGGGCTGGCCGCCACGCAGATCAATGTGTTCGTCAACACTGTGCTTGCCACGCATGAGGGAACGGGGGCGGTGTCGTGGCTGAATTACGCGTTCCGTCTGATGTACTTACCGACTGGCTTGTTCGGCGTATCGATTGCCACCGCCACTGTTCCCGCCGTGTCGCGTCAGGCGGCGCAACACAACGAAGTGGCCGTGCGTTCCACGCTTGCCGATGGTCTCTCCCTGATGCTCGTGCTGAACGTCCCGGCGACGGTGGGGCTCATCGCATTGTCGCATCCGATCGTTCGTGTTATTTTCGAGCGGCGCGCCTTTTTGCCGTCAGATACGTTGGCGACGGCCGCCGCACTGCAGTACTACGCCGTGGGTCTGCTCGGCTATTCGATCGTGAGAATCGCGGCACCCACGTTTTACGCACTCGGCGACAGCCGAACGCCTGTGCAAATCAGCGTGATCGCCGTCCTCGTCAATGCGGTGCTGAATGTCGCGCTCGCCGAGCTGTTTGGGTATCGCGGCCTTGCGCTCGGAACGTCGATCGCAGCCTTGTTCAACGCCGCCGGCTTGCTGTGGCTGCTGCGCCGCAGACTCGATGGGCTGGATGACCGACGACTTTTGAGCTCATTCTCGAGGATTGCGATGGCTTCCGTCGTCATGGGAGCCGCGGCACTCCTCATTGAACGACTGCTCTCTCAATGGATTGCCGGTGACGCATTCCTCAGTCAGGCGCTCCGCCTGACGCTGACGATCGGATTTGCCCTGGTTGTCCTTGCCACGGCCGCCCATGTGCTCCGGATTCGGGAGTTTCGCGAGGCGATCGCACTCGTCCTGAAGCGCAGCGGTTCCGGGGCATAGAAGTTGCTGTTGATGAGCGCAGCGTAGTTGGAACACACTGAAAGAAATGCGGTCCCGGTATCCATCGTCTTCCACACTCGCCTATTCCTTCGGCCCAGGGCCGTGGACGCCGGCGATCAAGGCGATCATCATCGCGAATATCGTAGTGTTCGTCGCGACGTCGCTGATTCGCACCCTGGAAGTTCCGCTCTGGCTGAACCCGCAGGACGTACTCCATGGACAGGTGTGGCGTCTCGTCACGTACATGTTTGTCCATGCCGGCGTGTTTCACATCCTCTTCAACATGCTGTCGCTGTGGATGTTCGGCGTCGAGCTCGAGCGGATGTGGGGGACGCGCTTCTTTCTCAAGTTCTACTTCATCACAGGCATCGCGGCGGCGCTGACAACGATTCTGGTCTCGCTGATACCGGTGCCGATGTTCGAGCAGTTGTACTACTCGCGAACGGTCGGTGCATCGGGCGCGGTTGTCGCCGTGCTTCTCGCTTACGCGATGTATTTTCCGAATCGGCCGATTCTGTTGTATTTCATCTTTCCGATTCCGGCGAAATACTTCGTCGCAATCATGGGCGCCATCTCGCTGATGTCCGGCGGAAACGTGGCGCATTCGACGCACATCGGCGGAGCAGTGGCCGGGTACTTCTACCTGAAGGGCGGCCGCATTCATCTCCTGTCGGAGTTCAAGTACCGCTATCTCAAGTGGCGGATTAATCGGATGCGACGGAAGTTCGACGTCTATTCAGGTGGCCGCGCGGACGACGTCAATCGACGCGTCCATTAATGAAAGGTCCGGCTCAAGCCGGACCCCACTGAAATCAACTACCGGGAAACGCTGAACGGCAGTCGCGATCCGGCGATCGCGAGCGCCAGCAGGCCGCCGAGCAGCGGGAACCCCTGGGCGTCGCGGAAATAATCCACGGACCAGAATGCGCTCGTCGCGAAATGAAAGTTCAGCACCATCAGAAACGCCACGATGGCGGCCATCCGTGTCCAGAAGCCGAAGATGAGCGCGAGCCCTGCGGCGAGTTCGCCAAGCGGCACGAGCCGCGCGAAGAGCGGCGCCCCTGGGATACACACCGTCTCGAGATACCACCGCACAATCGGCGGCGCCTTCGGCAAAAAGATCATCTGGAACTTCTGCAACAGGATGTCGCTGTTGGTGAACCAGGCGACTTTCGACGAGCACATGCCGAGGAAAAAGATCCCGATCCCGACGGCGAGTAGTCGAAGACCGAGTCCGGCGGTCGGCGCCGCTGCCGGCACACCACGCGCGCGCGCCTGGACCGTCGCCATCAGAAATTCCCTTCGTCCGCCGCGTCGACCCACTCGGCGCGCACTGGACTGAATACGTCGAGTTCGAGCGTGTCCTCGAGTGCTTCGGCCTGGTGTGGCAGCCCCGACGGAATGTGCAGCACTTCGCCTTCGCGCACGATGACTTCCTCGCCGTCGACGAGAAAGCGCAACGCGCCCTGAAGGATGTACGTCATCTGCTCGCTCTCGTGCGTGTGGATCGGAACGAGCGCACCGCGCTTCAAGTAGATCTGCGCCAGCATCTCGCGTTCGCCGGAG
>Ga0070675_100003806_pt1 | contig 11455 bp, 9 predicted proteins | sample KBSM43metaG_FD_65343 | JGI IMG/M metagenome (GOLD analysis project Ga0070675, IMG submission 65343) | Miscanthus rhizosphere microbial communities from Kellogg Biological Station, Michigan, USA - KBS M4-3 metaG | ecosystem: Host-associated > Plants > Roots > Rhizosphere > Soil ...
ATTCGGGGTTGCCCTTCCGCCGTTTTGCCTCTTCTCGAGGCGGCGGGGCGAGAACCAAGAAGAGGCTGAGCATGGAGTGGCCTCTCCCGTACCGCTTCCGGACGCGGGTTCAACTCCCGCCGCCTCCACCAATTCATTCCCACCTTCCGAGCGTTCCGATCCGGATCGGGCGCACGCCTTGACCCTCCCCCGGAACCGGTGATCTGATCGCCCGCAAGCCCCCTCACGCCCCAGAAGGAGGACTCCATGCGCCCGAGACCGTTCGGCTCTTCCGGAGTTTTTCTCTTCACCGCGATGGGAGTTCTGGTGACGCCCTGGGGAGCTCGCCGTTGAGGCGCCGGCTTTGAAGACGGTCCTCAGGCTCGCCGTGGCGCTCGAGGTCGGCTCCGGGCTGATCCTGATCGCCGCGCCGTCGACGTTCGCGCGCCTGATATTCGGCTCCGAGCTGCCGAGCCCGGGCCCGGGCGTCGGCCGACTGGCCGGGTTCGCTCTGCTCGCGCTGTGCGCGGCGTGCTGGCCGGCTCGAGAGTCCTCGTCGCTCGACTCCGCCGCGCGAGGCATGCTGCTGTTCAACGTTCTCGCCGTGGTCTACCTGGTTTACCGCGGCATCCGCGGAGGGGCGACGGGCCCGCTCCTCTGGCCCGCCGCCGTTCTCCACGCCGCCTTCACGCTGGCGATCGCCCGCGCGTGGCGCCGAGAGCGTCGACCCCTCCGTTCGGTTCCCGCCGTCCCACCGGCCGCCACCTCGTGAAGCGCTGGCGGAAGGAGCCGCTCGTCCATTTCCTGCTCCTCGGCGCGGCGCTCTTCGCGATCTCCCGCGCCGTCAAGCCCTCGTCGCCCAGGACGTGAGCGCTGGCTATCTCAAGTAGACGCTGAAAACCAGCCCGAAGCCGTTGACGTCGCCGCTCGAGCCCTTGTTGAAGTCGCGCTGGAAATACAGCTCGGGTACGAATCGATCCCACACGTGGACCTCGACTCCTCCGGTCGCTCGGGTCCTGAACAGGCTCCCCTGGTCGAAGTCGTAGAAGAGCTCCCCATACACATAGGCGACCAGCGTCGTCTTCCCGACGTCGACGCTTCGCTCGAGCCGGAGACGGTTGCGATAGCGCGGATCGAAATCGCCGCCGACGAAGTTCAGGTCGAAGCGATTCCGGTCGCTCAGGAGGAGCTCCCAGGGCAGGTGCATGCGCCCGGTCGCCTCGGCCGTCAGCGTATTGGTCGCCGGCTGACCGTCATCCCCGGCGGTGTAGCCGTAGCCGACTCGAAGCAGGAGCCGTCGCGACCGAGGCGCGGACGCCGGGCCGGTGAGGCCCAGGTTGGCGATCGGCAACGCGTAGTAGTCGAAATACATCCCGACGGTCCCGTCCTGGCCCGAGTTCTCCGTTCCCACCCGCGTCTTGCTGGCGGGCACGTAGAGCCGCATGTCGTCGTTCAGGCGGACGAACGTGTCGATCTCGGGCCAGAATTGCGTGCTGACGTCCTGCGCTCCCGCGGCGCCGGCGAGGGCAAGGAGGACGGCCACCGCGCAGGCCGCGGGCAGCCTCCGCCGTCCGGCCGCAGACCACGGCCGACGCGAGGCCGATCGGGCCGGGTTCGGCGCGCTCACGGTGAATTGGCGGAAGCCTAACAGACGCTTCGTGACGAGCCGGCCCAAAGGGGTGCTCTTCGTTTGCGCCCTCTCCGTCGCGAGTGCCGTGTTCCGGATCATCGAGTTGGATAAACCCTTCACGGCTTAACCCGGGTCTCGGCCCGATCCGTTGCGGCACGCGCTCGCCCACCGCATCCAGTAAGCGCCGCCGGCGCGCACTGGATCGCTCCGGGATCACATCGAACGGCGTTGGGCAGCTCAGCAGTTCCACGGCCGCCAACGGTGGATCGGCTCTCTCCCGCCCTCGTTTGCGAACCGCTTCCGCCAATTTTTTCGGGGCGGCTGGTTTGCTAAGGTCCTCGCCATGTCCGAGCGATCCACGGAGCAGATACGCGAATTGCTCGACTCCCTCTATCGCTCGGATTCGGGACGAATCCTGGCCACGCTGATCCGCCTGCTCGGGGACTTCGATCTTGCCGAGGAGGCGATGCACGAGGCCTTTGCGGCCGCCCTGGGCCAGTGGCCGAGCCGTGGAGTCCCCGGCAACCCGCGGCCGTGGTTGATTTCGACGGCCCGGTTCAAGGCCATCGATGGCCTTCGCCGAGGGGCGAGATTCGATGCGTCTCAAGACGAGCTCGTGCGACATCTCGAAGCGCGCTCGAGCTCGACGGAGAGCCCCGATGAAGACGAGGGCCTCGAGGATGATCGGCTGCGCCTGATCTTCACGTGCTGTCATCCCTCTCTCGCGCCGGAAGCGCGCGTCGCGCTCACCTTGCGTGAGGTGTGCGGGCTGACGACCGAGGAGATCGCGAAGGCCTTCCTCACCACTCCGCCCACGCTGGCGCAGCGCATCGTGCGCGCCAAGGCGAAGATTCGAGAGACACCGATTCCGTACGAGGTGCCGACGCCCGAGGAATTGCCGGAGCGACTGGGCGCGGTGCTTCAGGTCATCTACCTGGTCTTCAACGAGGGCTACTCGGCCGCGGCGGGAGCGGAGATCACGCGGGCCGAGCTCACCGGCGAGGCGATTCGACTGGGCCGGTTGCTCGCCGAGCTCCAGGCAGAGCCGGAAGTCATCGGGCTGCTGTCGCTGATGCTGCTCCACGAATCCCGTCGCGCCGCGAGAACCTCGCCGGCCGGAGAGCTGATCCTGCTGGAGAACCAGGATCGCTCGCTCTGGAACCGGGCGCAGATTGCGGAGGGAGTGGCATTGCTGGAGAAAGCCCTGAAGTCCTCCCGCTTCGGCTCCTACACCTTGCAGGCTGCGATTGCGGCCGTCCATGCGGAGGCGGAATCGGTCACGGTGACCGACTGGCGGCAGATCGTGGCGCTCTACGACCGCTTGCTACGGCTCCAGCCTTCGCCGGTCGTTCAGCTGAATCGTGCCGTGGCCATTGCCATGTGCGATGGTCCGGAGGCCGGCCTGACGCAGATCGATGCCGTGCTGGGACAGGGCGAACTGGCAGGGTATTACCTGGCGCACTCAGCCCGTGCAGACATGTGCCGCAGGCTCGGCAGGACGGCGGAGGCCCGGTCCTCGTATGAGAAGGCTCTGGCACTGACCCAACAGGAGCCGGAACGGCATTTTCTGCAGGAGCGGATTCGGCAGCTGAAATAAAAATCGAGATCGCTGTCGATTTTCCGTCTCTCCAACGACAAGAAGACGAGAGAACGATGAGCGACGGCTCCTGAATGAACGAAAACCATAGAAAACAAGGAGAAACAGCCATGCCGCAGTATCTGGTTGCCAACTACCTCCCCGACGACTTCGACCCGTCCTCCGTCACCGAAGCGATGATCGAAGAGATCCACGCGCTCAACCGCGAAATGATTGCTTCCGGCGCGAGGAAGTTCGCCTGCGGCATTTCGGCGGCCGCCAGCGCCAAGACGGTGCGGAAGCAGTCCGACGGCACGGTGCGCGTCACCGACGGGCCCTACATGGAGACCAAGGAGCACATGGGCGGTTTTTGGATCCTGGAAGCCGCCAACATGGACGAGGCACTCGCGTGGGCGCGCAAGGGCGCCATCACCTGCGATGCGGTGGGCGAAGTGCGCGAGCTTCTCTTCTTCCCGGACCCCAAGGGACAGTGACGGCCCCCGCGACAGACGGGCCGGGGTCGGGCTGCCGCGTGGAAACGTGGAGGACTGGATGAGATACATCTGCTTGGGCTACATCGAGCCCGGCAAGTTCGAAAACATGCCGGAGAACGAGCGCAACACCGTGCTGGACGCGTGCTTTGGCTACAGCGACGAACTGCGGAAGAACGGACACCTGGTCGCCGAGGAACCTCTTCAGCCCGCCAGCACGGCGGTGACCCTGTCCTGGACGGACGGAAAGGTCGCAGTGACCGACGGCCCGTACGCGGAAACGAAGGAGCATCTGGGTGGAATTCAGGTGCTGGAAGCGCGGGATCTGAATCACGCGATTCAGCTCGTTTCCCAATCTCCAGGACTGAAATTGAACTGCGGGACAATCGAGATCCGTCCGGCGGCGGATTTGGACGAGATGATGAGGGAGAGCGAGCGGCGACGGCGAGAGAACACGTCGCGGTGAGCGCGGCAGACTGACTCCGGAGAGCAAGATCATGTCATTCCTCAACGATCTGAGAGTTGCATTCCGCTCGCTGACTCGAACCAAAGGGCTTGCGCTCACCGTGGTGCTGACGCTGGCGCTCGGCATCGGCGCCAACGCGGCGATCTTCACGCTGGTGCGCGGCGTTCTGCTCAAACCTCTCGTCAATCGCGACGAGGACCGGCTGATCTACATCCGCCAGAGCGCCCCCGGCCTCGGCGACGACAACGCTGCGTTCTCCGTGCCCGAAATCCAGGATTTGCGCTCCAGCGTCAGGACCCTGAGCGCGTTCGGCGATTTCTCGACCGTCGGGTTCACCATGATCGGCCTGGGTCAGCCTCGCGAAGTTCAAGCCGGCGTCGTCGGCGGCACCTACTTCGACGTCATGGGCCTGCACCCCGTCCTCGGCCGTCTCATCGGACCCCGAGACGACGGCCCCAACGCTGCCGGCGTCGTCGTTCTCACGTACCGCTTCTGGGCGACCACTCTCAACAAGGACCCTTCCCTCATCGGCAAGGCGGTTCGCCTGGATAGCGGGATCCTGGGCAATCGGTCTGCCACCATCATCGGCGTCCTCGAACCCTCCGTCCCATATCCCCAGGACACCGAAATCGTCGCCAACGTCGTCACGAGCCCGCACCACCTCTCCGCCACGATGGTCACCGGCCGTGTCCATCGCATGACCGAGCTCTTTGGCCGTCTCGCTCCCGGCGTCACCCTCGATCAGGCTCGCGCCGAGTTGCGCTCCGTCTACGGGGCCATGATCAAGGAACATCCCGAGGCGTATTCGCCCAACGCGCACTTCCAGATCGGGGCGAAGCGATTTCGGGAGCAGATCACCTCGGACGCCCGGACCGTGTTGCTGGTGCTGCTCGCCGCCTCCGCTCTGGTCTTCGTCATCGCGTGCGCCAACGTCGCCAACCTGATTCTCACCCGGACGGTCCGCCGCGAGGGCGAGCTCACGATCCGTGCGGCACTCGGGGCCGGCACGGGCGCGCTCCGCCGGATGCTGCTGGCCGAGAGCCTCCTGCTTTGCAGCGCCGGCGCCGCTCTCGGCGTCATCAGCGCGAAGCCGATGGTCGCGATCCTGGCCCGCTACGCCTCGCGCTTTTCGGTCCGCGCGCTCGACCTGACGGTCGATTCCAGCCTGCTCTGGGTGGGAGCCGCCCTGACCGTCGTCGCGGCGGTGATTCTGGCGTTCGCCCCGCGCCTGCCGTCGGCCGATACGTCCCGTGGCCTCATCCTCTCGAGCGGCAGCGCACGGCTGACCGGCAGCACGAGCCGCCGTCAGCGGATCTTCGCGGTGACGCAGATCGCGGCATCCTTCGTGCTGCTGGCCGGTGCCAGCATGTTGATCACCACGCTGATCGCGCTGCAAGCGACGCAGACCGGCGCCGACACCCGCCGCGTCCTCGCCATCAACGTCCCCGTCATGTCCTACGGAAAGACACCCCAGCAGGTGCTCGATTTCTACAAGGAATCGATTCGCCGCGTGGATGCGTTACCGGGGGTGACGAGGACCGCGTTCGGCCTGAACGTTCCCTGGCGCGATGCCAACGCCCGCGTCGGCCTGCAATTCTCCGCCGACGGTCATGCTCGAGCCGGGGGCGAAGACGATCCTCGCGCGCAGTGGCGTGTCATCTCTCCCGGATTCTTTGCCGCGCTCGGCATTCCCATCCTCACCGGCCGTGATTTCAACGACCTCGACGCCCAGGGTAAGGACAAGGATCCCGTCGTCATCGTCAGCAGGACTCTCGCGCAGCGCATGTTCCCGAATCAGGATGCCATCAATCGGCACGTCTATTGGACGGATCCCGTGCTGCAATTCATCCCGGGGATCAACGCCACACCGCACCGCATCATCGGCGTCACGGCCGATTTCGACGACGGACACGTCGTTCCCGAGCCCACCGTCACCATTTACAGCTCCGTGGAAGAAGGGCCGCTGTTCGGCGGCCGCCTTTTCATCCGTACCGATACGGATCCTTATTCGCTCGTCACGCCGGTCACGCGGGTCATTCGCGACATGTCCGCCGACCAACCCATCGAGCACGCCGCCAGTCTCGAAGACGTCCGCGCGGAAGTGCTCACGCCGGATCGTTTGAACTCGCTCGTGTTCGGCGTGTTCGCGGCCGTCGCGTTGTCGATTGCGCTGGTCGGCGTCGCAGGCGTGCTGGCGTTCTCGGTCAGTTCGCGGACGCGCGAATTCGGTATCCGCCTGGCGCTGGGGTCGAAACCCGGGGATCTCCTGCGCGGCGTCATCGCCGAAGGCGTCGTGATCGCTGCGGCCGGCGTCCTCGCCGGCGCGGCGTTCGGGTTCGTCATGGCGCGATTGGCGCGCAGTTATTTCCTCGACATGAAGATGCCGGGCGCCGTGCCCGTGGTGGTTTCGGCGTTCGTGCTGCTGACGGCGGCGGTGGTCGCGTCCTCGGTGCCGGCCGCGCGCGCGGCGCGCATCGACGTGATGAAGGCTCTTCGCGCCGAGTGAACGGTCTTTCTGCTCCCGCCGGCTGGAACGCGCTGAATCGCTACTGCCACTGTCACCCTTCCGAGAATCCCGTACTCGCGGGGAGACACAACGCCACGACGTGACCACCATGACGCACGAAACCCGTTCCGCGGCCTTGCAACGCTATAGACTCCGCGCGTTCTTCCGACGGAGGTGCGACGTGATTCGTCGTGCGACGCCTCGAATTTTCCGCCGCGTTCGGAGTCTCGCGTTCGAGTGCGTCGTCGTGCTCGTCAGCTCTCTTCTCGCCGGAGGTGAGAGCGTGTTGCTGGCGGCGCAGACCGCGCAGCAGCCTCCGCCCGCGCAGACGGCGTCAACGGCGACGCCGGCCACGCTCTCCGGCGACCAGCTCGAATCTCTCGTCGCGCCGATTGCGCTGTATCCCGACGCGCTCCTCGCGCAGTGTCTCGTCGCCTCGACGTATCCCATCGAGGTCATCCAGGCGCAGCAGTGGGTCGCGAAGAACGCCAACCTGAAGGGAGACGCCCTCAGCCAGGCCGCGATGAAGCAGAACTGGGACCCGAGCATCCAGGCGCTGACCGGAATCCCCGACGCCCTCAAGGCGATGTCCCAGGACATCACGTGGACCGTCGACCTCGGAAACGCGTTCCTCGCGCAGCAGTCGGACGTGATGGAAGCGGTGCAGCGGCTGCGCGGCAAGGCGAAGGATGCCGGGAAGCTCGAGTCGACCGAGCAGCAGAAAGTCGAGACGAAGGTCGTCGAGTCGAAGACCGTCGTCGTGATCGAGCAGGCCAGTCCCGACGTCGTCTACGTGCCGAGCTACAGCCCGACCGTGATCTGGGGCGCGCCGCTCTACTATCCATATCCGCCGCTGTACTACCCGCCGTACTACGGAGGCGCCTGGCTCGGCTTCGGCGTCGGCATGGCGATCGGCATCGGCATCGCCGGCGGCTGGGGCTGCGGCTGGGGCGGCAACGACATCACGATCAACAACAACAACAACTTCAACCGGAACGAGATCAACCACAACCGCGGCGAAGGGAATCGAGGCCAGGGCGATCGGGGCCAGGGCAATCGCGGACAGGGAAACCGCGGCCAGGGCGACCGGGGCCAGGGCGGCCGCGCCCAGGCGAAGGGCGGAGGATCGAGCTGGCAGCACAACCCGTCGCACCGCGGCGGCGCGCCGTACGGCGACAAGGGCACCGCGAGCAAGTTCGGCGGCCAGACGCGCGGCGAGGCGAGCCAGGCACGGCAGTCCCGCTCGGCGGGCGCCAGCGACTCGTTGCGAGCCAGCAGCAGCCGCGCCGGCGCAGGGAGCGCGTCCTCGCGGACGGGAGGCACGCGTTCGGGCTCGTCGAACATCGGCGGCGGAGGCCGTTCGGGATCGTCCGGCTTCGGCGGCGGCGGCGGCGACCGCGTCGGCGACCGCAGCGTCTCGCGCCCGGGGAACTCGGGGACTGCGTTCTCGGGCAGCGGTGGAGGCCGGAGCGGCGCGAGCGCGAGCCGTTCCCGTGGCTCGTCGAGCTTCAGCGGCGGCGGCGGACGCGGTGGTGGCGGACGCGGCGGCGGCGGGCGGCGGTAGGTCAAAGGAGGACGCGCGACCATGATCACGATTGCAGCAGTCCTGCTCTCCACGCTTCTGGCGGCGCGGGCGACGCCGTCCGCGCCCGGGCCGGCGAGTTACGACAGTCCGAAGGCCGCCGCCGACGCGCTCGTCCAGGCGGTCGCCGCCAACGACGTTCCCGCTCTGCTCGCGATCTTCGGTCCCTCGGGGGAGAAGATCGTCACCTCGGCCGACAAGGTCAAGGACGAGAACGACCGTGAGAAATTCACGGCGCTCGCGCGAGAGAAGACGAACGTCGAGGTCGACGCGAAGAACCCCCATCGCGCGATCCTCACGATCGGCGCCGAGGACTGGCCGTTCCCCGTTGCGATCGTCGAGACGAACAAGAAGTGGCAGTTCGCGACGAAGGAGGGCCTGCGCGAGGTCCTGTACCGCCGGATCGGCCAGGACGAGATCGACGCGATGGAGGTGTGCCGGGGATACGTCGAGGCGCAGGTGGAGTACGCCACCGAGGTGCATGACGGCTCGGGCCTTCGTCAGTACGCTCGCCGGATCCTGAGCACGCCGGGCACGAAGGACGGGCTCGCGTGGTACGACGCCGACGGCAAGACGGCCGGCCCGATCGGCGAAGAGGTCGCGAAAGCGATCGAAGAGGGTTACTCGGACAGGACGCATCCGTATCACGGCTACTTCTTCAAGATCCTCATGGCCCAGGGGCCGGCGGCGCCGCACGGGGAGCTCGACTACGTCATCCAGGGAAAGATGATCGGCGGATTCGCTCTCGTGGCGTGGCCCGCCGAGCACCGCGTGTCCGGCGTGAAGACGTTCATCATCAACCACGACGGCGTCCTGTACGAGAAGGACCTCGGGCCGGACACCGCGAAGATCGCCGGCGAGATGACGGCCTACAACCCCGACAAGACCTGGAAGAGAGTCCCCGACACCGACGACTAGCGCCGGGACGCGTCTCGTCCGTTCAGGGGTACGGGTACCCCTTCGCCAGCGCCTGCGCGAGGTCGGCGTCGTGACCGTAGATGTCGTCGTAGAAGTGCACCTCGCCGTTCTCGTAGGCGAGCGCCGTCGCGTAGACGATGAAGACCGGCACGGGGCGGGCGAGCTTCACGGTCACGTCGTTCGGTCCCGACTGCATCGCCTCCCGGACGCGCTCGAGCGTCCAGTCGGGGTTGTTGCGCAGCGCCCATGCGGCGAGCTCGGCCGGCTTCTCGACACGGATGCAGCCGTGGCTGAAGTCTCTGCGGCTCCTCGCGAACAGCGACTGCGACGGCGTGCTGTGCAGGTACACGTTGAACTCGTTCGGAAAGATCAGCTTGACGAGACCGAGGGCGTTGTTCGGACCGGGCTTCTGCCGCACGGCGAGCTGGCCGGCCTTCAGCTTCGCGAGGACGTCGTCGGAGATCGCGCCGTCGGTGACCACCTTCCCGTCGTTGGTGGTGACCTCGTAGTTCTTGCTGGCGACGTAGTTGCGGTTGCGCTGAATCGCCGGCACGATCTCGCCGCGGCGAATGCTCGGCGGGACGTTCCAGTAGGGTCGGAACACCACGTAGGTCATGTCCCGTGAGAAGACCGGCGTCTGGGTGGGCGCGGCCTTGCCGACGACGACGCGCATTTCCATGGCGACGTTGCCCTTCGCGTCGGGGACGCGCAGCCGGAAATCGGGGATGTTCACGACGATCGGCGGCGACGGGAACTCCGACGGGAGCCAGCGCCAGCGCTCGAGCGCGAGCTGCAGCTGCCGGACGCGATCCGCGAGCGGGACGTTGATCTCCTGGACGGTGCCCGCTCCGAGCCGCCCGTCGGCGTCGAGGCCGTGGCGGCCCTGAAAGCGCTTGACCGCCTCGGAGAGGGCGGCGTCGTAGACGGCGGGATCGGCGGGCGCTGGCGCGTCGGGCGGGAGGTCGCCGACGAGCGCGAGCCGCCGGCGAAGCGGCGCCGCGCCGGCGTATTTCTCACCCGGGCGGATGGACCTGGCGGGCGCGGGAAGCGTTTCGATCGCGGCGCCGCGCGCGAGCTCCGCGTAGCGGGCCAGCGCCGCCCGCGACCGCCGGTATCCGCCGAACGGCGGCTCGACGCCGTCCAGCACCGCGGAGACGTCCGCGGCCGGGATCAACTGCTCGCGCAGGAAACGCGGCAGGTCGTACTTCTTGCCCTCGACGCTCAGCCCGAAGTGGAAATGCTCCGGGTTGATCCGACCGATGTGGAGATCGGACACGAGACGCATCGCGCAGACCGTGAGCGCGACGTCGAAGCGCGTGGGATCGGCGTTGGGTTGCTTCAGCGCCTGCAGGCGGGCGTCCCATCGGGGGGCGTCGTAGTCTTCCGGCTCCAGCCCTCTCTTCGAGACGTCCCGGAAGACCTGGATCAGCGCGAGTGCCTGCGGCGACGGCTGGCCTCCCTGGATCCAGGCCGGCGTGTAACCGGGAGCGTAGAAGCCATCCACGAGGGCTCGGTAGTCGGAAAAGTCCGGCCAGCGCAGGTCCGCGAGCCGGCCGCTCGCGACGATGTCCCGCAGGGCGGAAGCGCCTGGCCGCGGCGCGCCCGCCGGCTCCTGCGGGAAAGCTCTCACACCCGGGGCCAGGCTGACGTACGCGCAAGCCAGCATCGTGAGCAGCAACACCCGGGGTTTTCGAGAGGACAACGAGGAGACTCTATGGCGACGACGTGGCTCACGCACGGATTCGAGACCGAAACTCGAAGAAATTCGCCTCGGCCGGGGCTCTCGCTCGCTCCGCTCCGGGTTTGACCGGAGCGAGACGTCCGGCGCGTCCCCTCCGCAGGGTCAGAGCCGGCCGAGTGCCTTCCGGGCGAGCTCCGTGGCGCGACGCTGCTTCACGGCCTCGTCCGCGGCGCCGCCGACGCTGATCCGGAGGTACGCGTCTCCTTTCAGCACGTAGAGCGCGCCGCTCGCGGGGTTGGAGAGCCAGAACGCTTCGTCTCCGACACCTTCGACGGGCCGGGGCGGCACTTCCTTCTCCTTCGCACTCGCATCTTCCGCCTCTCCTCGCCGCCCATCGTCCTCGTCGCCCTGGTCCGCATGAAACATCGCCGTCCAGTGCTCGCGGACGCTGTGGGACGAGCTCGACGAGCTTGTCGCTCGGCGCGTGACCTCCACGCTAACGGAGTCCTGAAAGGCCTCGGCGCGGTAGAAGCAGTCGGAGATCACGAAGTCTCCCGCGATACGGCTCGTCGCCTTCGTGGCGGCGATGCGGCCGCCGGAGATCTCGCCGACCTCGCGCCGGGTGA
>Ga0070675_100003808_pt1 | contig 11452 bp, 11 predicted proteins | sample KBSM43metaG_FD_65343 | JGI IMG/M metagenome (GOLD analysis project Ga0070675, IMG submission 65343) | Miscanthus rhizosphere microbial communities from Kellogg Biological Station, Michigan, USA - KBS M4-3 metaG | ecosystem: Host-associated > Plants > Roots > Rhizosphere > Soil ...
CAGCCTTCGTCGACGCCATCCGCTCACGGCTCTTGTGGTGGTTCTCGCGAAACCCCTCGAGCATCTCGGTGTCGGTCTGGAGCGCGATCGGCATCGAGAATGCGATCGGCTTTGCGTAGATCGACGAATCCACCATCGTGACCTGCACGTCCATGCGTCCGACGTCGCGCCTGGTGTAACGCTCGGTGACCCGGAGAGCCTCGCTATGCGGGTGGCCGCCGAAGTCGAGCCACGAGCGGTCGGTGAATCCATTGCTCTCGACGATCAGGGCATCGCCTTCCCAGTGCCCCACCGAGTATCCCATCCACGTTGGATTGGGATCCGGCTCCAGCGATCGCCCGTCCATGAAGATCGAGCGATGCATGCCGTCGTCGAACGCCATCAGGATCAACATGGGGGTTTGAACGATCCGGAACTCGCGAAAGCGCGTGGTCAGGTACGCGGGACCGAGCGGCAGGCACAGCGTCTCCATGCTGTCCTTGCCGAACTCGAGCTGCCGCTTCATGAAGATCTCGTGCGCCCAGGGCGCGACGTCGCTCACCTGCAGGTCCGCGGTGATGTTGTTGTAGTAGCGATCGCCGCCGTCGTTGCTCCAGAGCCCGGAGAGATCGGGCTTCCCGCCGGACGTCTGCGGCGCCGGAGCGCTGAGGTTCGGCTTGCCGTCAGGAAGTCGAGGAAGGCCCCAGAACGATCGCAAAGCAGACCGATAGCGACGCACGCTGTCCGGAGAGGCGCGTTTTCGGACGCGCCTTTTCCATATTGTTCACCGTGCGCCCATTATAGGCGGGTGAATGCGCAGACCCGCTTCAGGGACCGCTCTGCGGTCGCTTGCCGGCGGCCCGGCGCAGCCTTTCCCAGAACGATCCGCGACCGTCGGGAAAATCGACGCGCACTTCGATCTCGTCCGGCGTCCCGGTGAACGTCGCGATCTCCACTTGCAAGCCTTCGATCGTCCAGGTCGCTTTCGAATCGTCGGGGTATCGCCGCTCGGCGTGCTTCACCGTCGTCGCCTGATCGGATCGGACGTCGTTACTGCTCTTCACGTCTCCGAGTAAGAGGCTCGCATGCTCGATTGACGTCGATGCAGGAACGGTTCGCCCGCGTGCATCGAGGACCTTGCGAGTAATGGTCAGTGTGGCGTCGCCGGTGGGCTGGATTGACATCTGCACGGTCCTGACGGCTTTCGCGTTCTTGCCCCAAACGGACTCGTCGAACGCAGTGCCCAGGGGCATTTCATCTGGTGCCGAGATCCACGTACCCGTCAAGGCGGACGTACTGGCGCCCGACAGGCTCGGGATCAGCAGCACCGTCAAGGCGAAGTAGATCGCTCGCATGCTTACCTCCCTACGAGACCAGGCCGGCGGCGATGCCGGCCCATCGGCTCGATGCTGGTTTATACAGTTGTGAGTGCCGCCGCGTTTCCCTGGCGATACATCTCATGAAACAATGCGGCGAACCTCGGACAGGTGAAAGGGGACTATGCGTCTGTCGTTTTTCGCGGCGCTCGGTGCGATCTCCGTCTTACTCGTTCCGTCCGGCCTGGCGCAGGTCAAGCCGGGTGGACACGATTTCGCCGGGGCGAAGCTGACGGCGCACCCCACCACGAGCTGGCCGACCAACGGCGGCAACCTCTACAACCAGCGCTATTCGCCGCTCAAGGCCATCGACCGCACCAACGTCGCGCAGCTCAAAGGGGTGTGGCGGACGCGCCTGCGTGGATCGGGCACCCCGCCGCAGTACTCGGGATTCGCGGCGCCCCTCGTCTATGACGACGTGGCCTACGTGAGCACCGGTGCCAACGACGTCTTCGCGCTGTCAATCGATAGCGGCGAGATCCTCTGGCAGTACGAAGCCAAGCTCGATCCGAATATCACTTCGGTCTGCTGTGGTTGGAACAACAAGGGGGTCGCTCTCAGCGAGGACAGGGTGTTCATCGGACACCTCGACGGCCGGCTAACGGCACTCGATCGAGCGACTGGGAAGGTCGCGTGGTCGATCCAGGCGGAGCGCTGGCAGGAAAATTTCTCGATTACGGCTGCGCCGCTCTACGTCCCCTCGCCGTCGCTCGGGACGGGCGGGATGGTCATCATCGGCTTCGCCGGTGGCGATCGCGGCACACGCAGTCGCGTCAAGGCGTACGATGCGAAAGACGGCCGCCTGATCTGGACCTTCTACACGATTCCCGGTCCGGGCGAGCCTGGCCACGACACCTGGCCAAAGGACAACGACTCGTGGAAGTACGGCGGCGCTGCGATCTGGCAGACGCCGGCGGTCGATCTCGATCTCGGTCTCGTCTATTTCTCCACCGGCAACGCGGCGCCTGATTACAACGGCGCCTTCCGCGCCGGCGACAACCTCTACGCGGCGTCGATGCTGGCGATCGAGCTCGCCACCGGAAAATATCGCTGGCACTTCCAGCAGGTACATCACGACATTTGGGACTACGACGCCGTTAATCCCGTCATCCTCATGGACGTCAATGTCAGCGGGCGCACGCGCAAGGCGATCGCTGAAGTGGGGAAGACCGGCTGGGCGTACATCCTCGATCGCGAGACGGGCAAGCCGCTGATCGGCATCGACGAGAAGCCGGTGCCACAAGAGCCGCGTCAGAAGACCGCTGCGACGCAGCCCTTTCCGCGCGGCGAGGCCATCGTTCCGCAACTGATCGAGATCGCGCCGGAAGGACATGCGCTCGTCAACGACGGCCGCATCTTCACGCCGTTCGTCGGCAAGGATCCGACGATCGTCGCGCCCGGCATCTGGGGCGGCGCCAGCTGGCCTCCCAGCTCGTACGATCCCGTGCAACAGCGCATGTTCGTGTGTGCCTCGTCGGTGATCAACGGCTACACCGGCGGCGGTGATTCGAAGTTCGTGACGCCGACCGACGGTGTCGCCTTCCTCGGTGGAGCGACGACGTTCACGCGCGTCCCGCGGGCAGGCATCATCGCGGCTCTCGATGTGACGACGAACACGCTGGCGTGGCGATATCAGTGGCCGGAGCAGTGCTACAGCGGCACGCTGGCGACTGCAGGCGGGCTGCTTTTCGTCGGTCGCAACGACGGCCGGCTCACGGCGCTCGACTCGGCGAGCGGCACACAGCTCTGGGAGTTCCAGACCGGCGCCGGCATGCACGCGCCCGTCAGTACGTTCGAGCGCAACGGCAAGCAATACCTGCTCGCGTTTTCCGCCGGCAGCGCGTTGATCGGATCTGCACGCGGCGACAGTGTGTGGCTGTTCGCACTCGACGGAACACTTGGTCCTGCTCAGGCCGGCACGCCCGTGTCGCGCAACGCCGCAACGCCGGCAGCGGCACCGGCAGTCGCCGCCGCAACGCCTCGCCTCGCTGACGCGAATCTCGTCGAGGGAAAACGGATCTTCACGACGAACTGCGCGGTGTGCCACGGCGACGATGGGAAGGGCGGGCACACGGGCGGAGCGCCGCTGGATAAAGTCGCGGATTTCAACGCGGCGATTCAGACCGTCACTGCGGGACGGAACAACATGCCGTCGTTCCGCAGCGCATTCACGCCGGAGCAGGTCCGCGACGTGAGCGCGTACGTCGTGCAGACACTCGCCGCCGGGTCCGCACGGTGACGCAACTCAGTCGGAGTGCTGCGGAGAAGGCGCGGCTCGCAGTCGCGTTGGGTGCATTCATCTGTCTCGCTGGCTGTCAGGCCCCTGCGTCGAACGTCCAGCAGGACGAAAGCGCTGTCCGGCAGGTATTCGAGAACTACCTCAAGTCAGTGAATGCTGCTGATCTGGCGCTCGGATCGGAGATCTGGATGCAGAGCCCTGACGCGGTGGCCGTGACCCCGTTCGGGCGTTTTCAAGGTTGGGATCAAATCCGCGATGAGGTCTACGTCAAGTTTCTGCAGCAGTCGCTGACCGAGCGCGACTTGCAACCAAGTAACGTGTCGATACACACGATGGGTGACTCGGCGTGGCTGGCGTTCGACTGGGCATTCAAGGGAAAGATGGCGACCGGTCAGCCAATCGAGTCGAAGGGCTGGGAGAGCCATGTGTATCAACGGACCGACCGAGGCTGGAAGATCGTGCACTTGCACTATTCGGTTCCGCCGCCCCCGCCGCCCGTGTCACCAGGACCATAGCGAACTTCGTTGATGAGTGAGAGGCGAAGATGAGGCACGCGATTTCGGGTGCGGCAATTCTCTTGTTGGTTGGCTCGGTGTCGCTCTCTGCCCAGTGGGGCAAGTTTCAGGATCCGAGCGTTCCGCGTGACGCGAAGGGCCAGGTTCGGATGGACGCGCCCGCGCCACGAACGGCGGACGGTAAGCCCGACCTCTCGGGCAATTGGTTGAGAGCCGACCAGGAGCCGCTTCCCTCTGAGCTCGCGGGACTGTTCAAGCAGCAAGGCCGCGCGAACTCCGGAGGCGATGTCGTCGGCGAACCGCAGGTGCCGACGTTTCCTCCCGATCCGAAGTCGCCTCCGCTGGGAGCATTCTGGGACATCGCCACGAACATTCCCGGTGGTCTGCCTCTGACGCCGTGGGCCGCCGGTGTCAAGAAGGAGCGGATGTCGACGGACATGAAAGACAACCCCGACGCGAACTGCATGCCGATGGGAATCACGCAGTTCCACATGCAGCCGCAGCCGCGGAAGATCATCCAGACGCCGAAGCTGATCACGATCCTCTACGAGTCCAACTACGGCCTGCGCTACATCTACATGGACGGACGGCAGCTTCCGAAACAAGGCGAGCCGCAGCCGTGGTGGTACGGCTATTCAGTTGGGCGCTGGGAGGGCGACACGCTGGTGGTCGAGACGAACAATCTTCGCGGGGCAGAAGAGAGCCCGGTTGACGGATGGCTCGATGTGCGCGGCACGCCGTACAGCGGTCAGGCCACGTTCACCGAGCGCTTCCGGCGTCCGATCTACGGCAAGCTCGAGATTGACGTGACTGTCGAGGATCCGAAGGCACTCACCAAGCCATTTACGGTGCGCATCAACCAGCGCGTGATGGCGGACGAGGAACCGATCGAGTTCGTCTGCAACGAGAACCAGCAGTTCCGCCGGAAGATCAAGGTGGACTGACCGTGTACCGAAGACTGTGGACCGAGGATCACCGGATGACATATCTTGTTTGCCGCAATATTAGAGGAGGAGTCACTGTGGTGAAGAAACTGGCTTTCGTCGCAATCTGTTTCGCGTATCTCGGTGGGACCGCGATGGCGCAGGACGCAAAAACCGTCATCGCCAGCGCGAAAAAGGCATTGGGCGATCCCACATCCATTACGTATTCAGGGTCGGCCAAGGATGTGGCGTTCCAGCAATGCGGAGCCAATGCTACCCAGATGAACTGCCAGGGGACGCACGATCCGATGCGGCCGATCACCAACTACGTCCGTGTGATCGATCTCAACGCGTCTGCCACGCGCCAGGGCGGTGCCACGAACAACATCGGGCCCGGTGGATCGACGACAACCGCGCCGGGAACGTTCTTCGCGCAGGTCACGGCGCAGCAGGCGAATGTCGCGCAGCCATGGGGCAACTCCGTTGATTTTTACCTCACGCCATGGGGCTTCCTGAAAGGCGCAGAAGCGAACAATGCCACCGCGAAGAAGGACGGTAAGTACACCGTTCTGAGCTGGAGTCCCACGGTGAAGGCGCCGTCCGGCAAGAGCTACGTGATCAACGGCTACGTCAACGATCGGAATCAGATCGAACGCGTCGAAACCTGGCTCAACGAAAACATCATGGGCGACATGCACATCGTCGCCACCTACTCGGGCTGGAAGGATTTCGGCGGCGCGATGGCGCCCGCGAAGGTCGTCCAGACGCGCGGCGGCTGGCCGTTCTTCGAAGCGGACGTGACGAGCGCGAAGCTGAATCCGTCCGACGTGGCCACACTCGTTCCCGCGCCTGCACCGCCAGCTGGCGGCGGTCCTCCTCCGGGAGGCGCCCCGGGAGGCCCGCCGCCGATGACCGTGACACAGGAGAAACTTGGTGACGGCCTCATTCGACTCACGACCGGCAACGGCAGCTACGACTCGATCCTCGTGGAGTTCAAGGACTACGTGATGATGCTCGAGGCAGGTCAGCCCGAGGCGCGCGGCGTGGCGTACATCGCCGAGGCGAAGAAGATTTTCCCCAACAAGCCTCTGCGCTACGTGTGGAACTCGCACCCGCATTCGGACCATACCGGCGGACTGCCGGCACTCGTCGCCGAGAACGTGACGATCATCACCCAGCAGAACAACAAGGCGTTCTTCGAGAAGTCGCTCAACACGCCGAGAACGCTGCTGAACGACACGCTGGCGAAGAGCCCGAAGAAGGTGAAGATCGAAACAATTGGCGAGAAGAAGGTCTACTCGGACGGTTCGCGAACCGTGGAGTTCTATCACGTGTATCCGACGCCGCACTCGAACGGCCTGACGATCGCGTTCATTCCGAAGGAGAAGATCCTGTTCCAGGCCGACTACACGCTGCCGGCCGCAGGACAGCAGGCCAACGATCACGTCAAGGCGCTGCAGCCGGTCGTCGAGAAACTGAATCTCGACTTCGTTCAGTACATCCCGGTGCACAGAGGGAACGTGCCGCAGACCAAGGCCGATCTCTGGAGGGCCGTCGGTAAGTAACGATCCTGTCGAGACCACGGCGATCACGGAGCACACGAAGGTCCTTTCGGATATCGTGAGCTTCGCGATCGTCGTGGTCGCCATCTTCGATTGCCATCCACGCAAGACCCCCCGCGTTACCCCGCCCCACACGTCCCAGGAGAAGTCATCGTGCCCACTGCCAACGTCGACGGATTGAAGATTCACTACCTCACCGCTGGTGGCGGGCCTGCCATCCTTCTACTCCACGGATACGCGGAGACGTCCTCGATGTGGCGACCGTTGATGCCGCGTCTCGAAGGACAGTTCACGGTGATCGCTCCGGACCTGCCGGGCATCGGGGATTCGGATGTTCCGACGGACGGCCTCGACCTGACGAGCGCGGCGAGACGAATCCACGGCCTGATGGCCGGACTCCATATACGAAAGTCGATTGTCGTGGGACATGACATCGGATTGATGGTGGCCTACGCGTATGCAGCGCTCTTTCCGGCGGAGACGCAGAAGCTCGTGCTCATGGATGCCTTCATTCCTGGCGTCGATGGATGGGAGGCGATCCACAATCATCCGGGGCTCTGGCATTTTCGATTTCACGGTTCGACGCCAGAGGCGCTCGTCAGCGGGCGCGAGCGCCTCTACTTCGATTACTACTGGAACGAATTTGCGGCCGATCGCACGCGATCGATTCCCGAGGCCGATCGCCAGGCCTACACCGCCGCGTACGCTCGCCCGGGTCGCATGCGCGCCGCGTGGTCCTATTTCGACTCGTTTTCGCGCGCGGCGATCGAGTTCGCGCAACTTGCCAGGACCGGGCTGGCCATGCCCGTGCTCACGATCGGCGGGGACAGGGCCAATGGCCATGCCCTCGGCGAGCAGGGAAAGCTGGTGGCAGTGAATGCGAGCGTAGTGGTCCTGGCGAATACCGGCCACTGGCTGATGGAAGAGAACACCAAAGAAACCATCGACGCACTCCTGGGCTTCTTCTGAAAGCTGCGCAATCACTCGCCCTGCCGTAGCGACCGCATATCTGCAAGTCGCCAACGGCTGACTTGACATATTCCGTTATGGGAATATATAAATAGTCATGCCCCGGGCGTCCACGGTCTCAGACGCGTTCAATGCCATCGCCGAGCCTCGTCGCCGGCAGATCCTGGAATTCATCGCAGCAGACGAGCGCTCAGTTGGCGAGATCGCCGACGAGCTCGAGCTCGGGCAGCCGTCGGTATCCAAGCACCTGCAGGTGCTCCTGAACGTCGATCTCGTGACGATGAGGCGCGACGGCCGCCGCACGTTGTATCGAACCAACTCAGAGACGCTTAAGACGATTCACGACTGGAGCGGGATGTTTGCCCAGCACTGGCGTGGGCAGCTCCGGCGCATCAAGGCACACGCGGAGGAAAAGCAATGAGCACCACAGCATCTGCCCTGGAAGTTCAGACCTTCACCATCACGGAAGACATCGACGTGCGCGCGTCCATCGAGCAGACGTTCAAGTCGCTCATCGCGCAGATCGGACGGCTCAACGAGACGGGCGACGGCACCCCGTTGCCGATGGTCATCGAGACACACCCTGGTGGCCGCTGGTATCGCGACCTCGGTGGCGACGACGGACATCTCTGGGGTTTCGTGCAGAGCATCAAGCGCCCGACGCTGCTCGAGATCTGGGGACCGCTGTTCATGTCCACAGGTGCGACCTCGAACATGATGTATCGCCTCAGTGAGACGCCAGAGGGCACGCTGATCAAGTTCAGGCATACCGTGGTGGGGCCGTTCCCCGACGAGAATCGCCCTCTTATGGCGTCAGGATGGAGCGCGATGCACGCGCGCGTTCGCAAGGCTGCCGAAGCCGAAGCACATTAGGAGGATCGACATGAAGATCATCGATGGTCTGCTCGCGGAGCTCGAACAGGAAGCGACAACGACACGGCGTGTGCTCGAGCGCATCCCGCAGGAGCATCTGTCGTGGCGACCGCATCCGAAGTCGATGTCGCTCGGCCAGCTCGCATTGCACGTCGCCACGGTGCCCGGGATGGTTGCCGAGATCGCCGCGATCGATACCGTGACGGCGCCGAACTCATTCATCCAGCCAGAGCCTGCGACCGCCGCTGAACTCGTGCCGGCGCTTGCCGAGAGTGTCGCGAAGGCGAAGCGCGCGCTCGGCACATACGACGATGCAAAGATGGCTGCCACATGGCGGCTGCAGAACGGGGTTGGCGGGCGAGAGATGTTGGCGATGCCGCGCGTGGCGTTCGTCCGCACCGTGATGCTGAATCACTGGTATCACCACCGCGGCCAGCTGCTCGTCTATCTGCGGCTGCTCGATCTGCCGGTGCCGTCGGTCTACGGTCCGACCGCCGACGAGAATCCGTTCGCGGCATGATCTGAACCACGAAGAACACGAAGATCGCGAAGCACAAGAACCCCAAAAGCCTTCGTGACCTTCGTGGCCTTCGTGGTTCCTACTTGCAAACGAAGTTCTTGGCTTCGTCGGTGCTCCCGGTTCCTCGGTACGTCGCGACTTGCGGATAGGGGCACAGCGGCCGCGTGCGCACGACCTTGCCGTGCTCGACGCGCGAGGCGGGCACGTCGTTCGGTGCCTCGCCGTTCTCGACCCAACGCCGCATCACGCTGAGCATGTCGAAGGTGTCGGTTCCGGGTCCACCGTTGCACTCGATCATGCCCGGCACCATGTAGAGTCGCACGCCTGCTCGCGTGTCCGTGATGCCGATCTGTGCCTCGACGCTCTTGTAGTAGTCGAGCACCGCGCCGGCCGGCACGAGCGCGTTGTTCCACCCACCCGAGAGAATGAGCTTTCCGCCCCGCCGCAGGTAGCCGGAGATGTCGGGGTTCGAGGCGCTGACACGCGCGATGTCGGACCGATCGGCCGCGGCGACGTCACGATCGAAATCGACGGCGCGATAGTCCCAGGTTGGATCGTTGAGAATCATGCGCATCGCGCTCGTCGCGATGCCGATCGGCGCCGCTGACTCGGTGAAGAAGCTCCAGTCGAGCTCGCTGCCGCGAAAGAGCGGTGACCAGACCTTCTCGTTCGTGCGCGGATTGGTTGGCCCTGCGTAGATCTTCTGCACCGCTTCGACCTGCGCTGCCGTCAGGCAGTTCGCCTCGTCGCCGGCCTTGCACGCGATCTCCTTCGGATCGAACGTGCACTTCATCGGATCCTCGAGCAGCCCGTCCTTCACACCGTCGAGCATGTCGCACTTGTCGAGCACGGCGTCGTGAACGACGGTCAGCTTCGACGCTGGAAGGACGGCGGCGCCGTTTGGATGTGCCGCCATCCACAGCCAGAGCTGCCCGAAGATCTGTCGAGTGAGATGCGCAGCGTGGCCGCCAACGACGACGCCGTTGTAGTCGGCCGGATACTTCTGCACCTCGTGTAACGCCGCGGCGGAGCCGCCGCCGCATTCGAGCATGTACGAGTACTTCGGTGCCGTGCCGTAATACATCGTCGCGAGCGCTTTGCCGACGACCGTTGTCTCGTGCATGGCACGGCCTGCGAAGTCGGTCAGCTTTTCGGGATCGCGCATCCATGCGGTGTCGCCGCCTTGATGCCCGGTGTCGGTACTGGCGATCGCGAAGCCGTCAGTCACGCCGACTCCCATTGCGTTGTAGTTGAGCACTCCGCCAAGGCCGTTGGGACTGGTGCCGCGGAAGCTACCGTTCCACCCCGCGATCGGCAGCCACATCTCCATGCGGATGTCCGAAGAGGCGGATGGTTCGAGCGTCGCTGCGACACGGCAAAACGCGGGGAGTGTGCTGAATGGCGGGATGCCTTTGCCACCGTTGTACCCGAGTCCCAGACCGGCCGTGTTGGCCGTGACTCTCCCGGGCACGTCAGGTACGGGGCCGATCGTGCCGGCCAGTGCCGACGATCCGCCTCCCTCCCGCGGTGCGCTGCCAGGCACGACGAATGCGCCCGCGTTCACCACCTGCGCGGCTGTGATCGTCGTGTTCGGCAGCGACAGCGAAGCCAGCCGCTCGCACGGAGCGGCAGCTTGCGACGTTCCCTGTGCGACTGCAGCTCCCGGCGTGAGGACGATCGTCAGTACCACGAGCCAACGCATGGCACTCCTTTACTCGCCTGAAACGTACGACACTCCGAGGCAGTGAGGCACTGAGAATATCAGGCTCAGCGACGCATCCGGCGAATCAGCAGGACCGTCTGGTCGTCGAGCTGAGCGCCGTAAGCGCGCGCGTCTGTGAGCAACCGGTTGGCGATGGCCGACAGCGGCTGACCATCGCTCGATCGCAGCACGCCCTTCGCCCAGTCGAAGCCGAGCTCGTCCCGGTCGCGATTGAACACTTCGATCAGCCCGTCCGTCAGCAGCGCGAACAGATCACCGGGCAGGCACTCGGCCGGCGAGGAGCCGAAGGTCGTGCCGTCGAACATGCCGACGGCGATCTGCGGCGACGAGACTTCCTCAACATCGCCGTTGCGGACGCGCAGAATCGGAAGATGGCATCCGAAGCAACTCGGGGAGCAAGCTTAGGCGCCTGCGGCCGAATGACGGTCGCTGCGAGGTCACGCTCGTATCGTATGCGTCACCAGTCGGCCTGCCAAATCAGGCAAGCTGATTTCTTGACACGATGCGTACCCGGTGCCGTAGGATGCGGCCATGAAACGGTTGCTGCCTCTGGCTGGCTGGATTCTGTCCCTCGGCTCCATGTCGATTCTGCTCATGAGCGCGCGATGGAAGCTGACCTTTGACCCTTGGTACGTGAAGGAGTGGGGAAGAATCGGATGGGACCCGATGATGTTGCCGCGCATCGCGGTCGTTCAGTTGACGTGCGTGGCCCTGTACCTGACTCCTCCGACGGCGATGCTGGGCGTGGTGCTACTGACCGGCTATCTCGGTGG
>Ga0070675_100003814_pt1 | contig 11442 bp, 10 predicted proteins | sample KBSM43metaG_FD_65343 | JGI IMG/M metagenome (GOLD analysis project Ga0070675, IMG submission 65343) | Miscanthus rhizosphere microbial communities from Kellogg Biological Station, Michigan, USA - KBS M4-3 metaG | ecosystem: Host-associated > Plants > Roots > Rhizosphere > Soil ...
TGTGGCCGAACTCCCAGCGTGGCGTACATGTCGTTCGACGGCCACGCCATCGGGATGCGCTCGACGCGTTCAGCCGCACGGAACGTGGATGTGCCAGCGCCGAAGGTGAACAAGCCGTCGATGAGTTTCGAGTTCTCTTTATAATGTTGATAGAACTCATTTCCGAGGTCGTAACGCTCCGGCAGATCGGAGCCAGGCGACGTGCCCTGGAGGAACACGAGCCGGTCCGATCTCGGAAATGGGAGCGGCTCGAGCATGACGGTGTTCACGACGTTGAACATTCCGGCGACGGCGCCGATCGCGAGAGAAAGCGTGCCGACGGCCGCGACGAGGAAGCCTGGCGTTCGAAGGAGCGAGCGCCACGCCAAACGCAAATCGCGTCCGGCGTCTTGCATCCAAGCGAGGCGTTGGCCGTCATAGAATCGGTCTTCCGCGACACCGACGTTGCCGAAGCTGCGGCGCGCGAGACGCTGGGCATCAGCGGGCGACATGCCCTGCGCCTTGAGACGTTCCACTTCCATTTGGAGGTGCGAGCGGATTTCGTCCTCGAAGTCGTGTTGCGAACGGCGGCCGAACATCAGGCGTTCTCCGGCGTGGGGCCCGGGTCCATGACGCGGGCGATTGATTCGACCAGTCGATTCCAGCGACTTGTCTCGAGGGTGAGATGCTTGCGACCGAGGGCGGTCAGCGAGTAAAAGCGTGCGCGCCGATTGTTGTCAGAAGTTCCCCACGCGCCCGTGATCCAGCTGCGCTGCTCCAGTCGCTGGAGCGCCGGGTAGAGCGATCCGTGATCGATGAGGAGCGTGTGCCCGGATCGCGCCTGGATCGCGAGCGCGATGCCGTGGCCATGATGCGATCCAAGTGCGAGCACACGGAGGACGAGGAGATCCAGCGTTCCCTGGAGGAGCGAATCTCGCGACGAGTCGTTTCTAGTGGACATTCTACCGGAGTATTGCGGCCGTCTAGTAGGATGTCAACTAGAAGAAACTATCATCGGTGCCAGACGGCCCACGGCGGTGGTGACCCGCCTGTACTGGCGACGGAGTGTGCGAAGCGTTAGTCAAATGGTCGTCGCTCTCGACTCGTGCGCAGGATCGAATGACCGACTACGACCGGACGGACATCCCCGCCGCCTACGATCGCGCGCGCGACCATGGTCCCGAGATGCTCGACCTCTGGATGAACGCGATCGCCGTTCAGCTCGCGGATCGATCGATCACGCAGATACTCGACCTCGGTTGTGGAACCGGGCGATTCTCCGAAGCGTTGGCCGTGCGATTCAACGCCGAAGTGACAGGCCTCGATCCGTCGGTGAAGATGCTGCAGCTCGCCCGCGCAAAGCGGATAGACGAACGCGTTCACTATCAACGTGGCCGAGCCGAAGCAATCCCTTTATCGTCGGAGTCGGTCGACGTCGTCTTCATGTCGATGAGCCTTCACCATTTCACCGACCCGATCGTCGCCGCGCGAGAGTGTCGTCGCGTGCTTCGGAACACCGGGAGCGTCTTCATCCGGACGGGAACTCGCGAACGGATCGCATCCTACCCGTACGTTCCGTTCTTTCAGTCGAGCATACCGTTGCTCGAGGAAACGCTCCCGGCGAGCGCGGACGTGTGCGAGAATTTCGTGGCTGCAGGTTTCGATCTGGTCGCCTCGCAGATGATCACGCAGACTATCGCCTCGAACTGGACGGTCTACTCGGAGAAACTCGCGGCAGGAGGGGATTCGGTCCTCGCGCGATTGAGTCGCGAGGACTTCGACGCCGGGCTTGCGTCGGTGAGACGCTACGCCGCGACAGTCGACGGTCGCCGACCCGTTGTAGAGCCGATCGACTTGCTTGTTTTTCGATCATCGTAGTGCAAGCCGTCGAATGAGTCATCTCAAAAGGAGCCCAATGCGCCCACGTCATCTCTACCTCATCCTGTGCGTCCTTGGCGCAGCACTCCCGAATGCGGCCTTCTGGCCATGGCTCACGACACACGGCATCGCGCCGCGCCGGTTTCTCGACGACCTGTTCGCGAACGGCGTGAGCGCGTTCTTCGGCCTCGATGTACTGCTGTCGGCGCTCGTTGTGACTGCGTTCGTGGTGTTCGAGGGACGTCGTCTTCCGTTGCGCCATCGCTGGCTGCCGATCGCCGCAACGTGTGTCGTTGGCGTTTCCCTCGGGCTGCCGCTTTTCCTCTACCAGCGGCAAGCTCACCTCGATCGCGCGCCTGGCTAGAAGCGTGTCGAACTGGCCAGTTTCACCCTCGCGCGCCTCGGTCCGGAAAACCCCGGCCTGCCAACGGAACATTCCTGACAGCGGGGCGCCGTCGTTGACATAGGCTTGAGCCATGTCCACCCACGCCCTCCCATGTTTCGACGTCATCGACCGCGTCGAATCCCTCGCGCCGCTCGTTGGCAACACGCCACTCGCGGCGATCGACTTCACCTTTCGCGGAAGGGAGCGCACGCTCTACGCGAAGCTCGAGTCGATGAATCTCACGGGAAGCGTCAAAGATCGAATGGCGCTCCACGTCCTTCGCCGAGCCTATGAGGGTGATCTGCTGGCGCCCGGCGGCCGCATCATCGAAGCGACGAGCGGCAACACCGGTATCTCGTTCGCTGCGCTCGGCAGAGCGCTGGGGCATCCAGTCACGATCTTCATGCCCGATTGGATGTCGAGCGAGCGAATCAACTTGATCCGATCACTCGGTGCCGACATCGAGCTCGTCTCGAAGGAGGATGGCGGATTCCTCGGCTCCATCGAACGAGCCGAGGCACTCGGACGTGAGACGCCGGGCTCGTTTCTTCCGCGACAGTTCAGCAACGCGTTCAACGCGGAGGCACACGAGCTAACAACCGGGCCGGAGATCGCGGCGCAGCTCCGATCGGTTACGCCGCGCGGCCCCGACGCGTTCGTTGCCGGGGTGGGCACGGGTGGCACGGTGATGGGCGTTGGGCGATTTCTTCGTGGCTGTAGAGGCGACGTACGCGTGCATCCGCTCGAGCCGTCGAACTCGCCGACGCTGTCGACCGGATACAAGGTCGGCCGCCACCGCATTCAAGGGATCTCCGATGAATTCGTGCCCGCGATCGTCGATCTCGAGTATCTCGATGGTGTGATAGCTGTAGACGACGGCGACGCCATTCTCATGGCGCAGGCGCTCGCGTCGTCGATCGGCCTTGCCGTCGGGACCTCGTCGGGCGCGAATTTTCTCGGCGCACTCCTCGCGCAGGAGGCGTTGGGGCCGGATGCCGTTGTTGCGACGGTGTTCGCGGACTCGAACAAGAAGTACTTGAGCACGGATCTCATGCGAGACGAACCGGTGCGGCCGGGCTTCTTGTCGCGGGATGTGCGGCTCCGGCGCTACCGTATCCTGCCGCGGCGTTGCGAGTTCTGTCCGCCTGGCATTACATCCCAGGTGTAGAGCGCAAGGTCGGAAGCGCTGATTCGTCGTGTGCGGTGCACTGTGCGATTTGACGTCGTCGCTCCTTGGATGTAGGAAGGGAGTGTGTGCATTCGATCCACTCGACAGAACACCTGAGCAGGAGGATCTGTGAATCGATACGTCAATCGAGTCCTCATGGTGGTTGGAGTTGTCGCCGCGTCAGCGCCGGTGCTCCAGGCGCAAGCCGGCAAGTCGAGTATCCGCGCCTGCTCGCTGCTGACAAAGGAGGAAGTCAAGCGATACTTGCCGTGGTTACCGGTGCTCGACCAGTTCCCAGTCGAAGAAGAACCTGTCGGCAACGGCGGATCGTCATGCAACTACCCATCGGCAACGATCCAGGTGTTGCCTTTCTCGCAATCGACGATCGATGCGGCGCGCAAGCACGGCGGACTGGAAACTCTCAAAGGCATTGGCGACGAGGCGTACTACCACAACAACCCGAACGGATACGCCGAGGTCTACGCAAAAACCGGCAAGTATCTCGTGACGGTGCAAGCGAATGCGAGGGGTAAAGTGGAGGCGATGAAGCCCGGCGCGATGGATCTGGCGAAGGCGCTTGTCGCCAAGCTGCGTTGACGTCTCGTCGCGCCTTGCACATATGATTTTCAAGAGTTGTCAACTCGCCGCGATGGCGGTGGCTGCCGCCGCCTCGCTGGCATCCGCGCAACGCGAGACGCAAATCGAGCGCGACTCCGTGCGCAGAGCGGTCCAGGCTTTCTACAACTGGTATACTCCGCGCGCCGCCAAGCCGCGCGGAGTCGACATGGTCATGCGTGCCGCAACGCATGGCCCGCTCTCATTCGATCCCGAGCTCGTGAAGTGGCTCCGGATCGATTCCACCGCGCGGGCACGAAGCAAAGACGATGTCAACGGACTGGATGGCGATCCGTATTTAAACGCTCAAGACCCGTGTGAGCGATACACAGTCCAGTCGGTGCGGCCGGATGGTTCGCGTTTTCTCGTGGACGTTGTCGGTCGGGGCGGCTGCGCGGATCACAAGAACCCGGACGTCATCGTTGTGGTCAGTCGTGCGGAAGCGCGGTGGATCGTGCGAGAGTTCCTCGATCCCAACCGCCACAACGAAGGACTGCTGCCACTCTTGCGTCGGCTGCATCCGAAAGCCGGCTGAACGACGAAGGGAGTGTGGGTTCTGGCGCGGTCCCGGCGTCTCATCTTCTATTGATGCGTGAATGACTCGCCGTTATTTCTGCGCGAAGTTGTCCTTCGCCGCGACAAGGTTCCGGACTTCAGTCGGTATCCGTTCAACCTTCCGGCGATTGTCGGCTTCGAGCGTCTAACGTTCGAGCGTCCCGTCACCTACCTCGTCGGTGAAAACGGCTCGGGCAAATCCACACTCATCGAGGCGATCGCGGTTGCTCTCCGCTTCAACGCGGAAGGCGGCTCGCGAAACTTTCGCTTCGACACTCGGCCATCGCATTCGGATCTGTCACAGTACTTGCGACTCGTGCGAGGCGTCAGCCGACCGCGCGACGGCTATTTCCTGCGTGCGGAGAGTTACTTCAATGTCGCGACGGAGATCGAGCACCTCGATGCCGTGCCCGGCCCGGCACCGCCGATCGCGCCGTCATACGGGGCGCGCGCGCTTCACGAACAGTCGCACGGCGAATCCTTTCTCGCGCTCGTTCAAAATCGTTTTCACGGGCACGGCCTGTATTTGCTCGACGAACCGGAAGCTGCGCTCTCGCCGATGCGTCAAATGGCGCTCCTCTCACGGCTCCACGCGCTCGTGCGCGATCAATCGCAATTCATCATCGCCACGCATTCGCCGATTCTGCTCGCCTATCCGGGTGCGACCATTCTCGAGTGTCATCCAACTGGGCTGCGATCGATGACCTACGAAGAAACTGAGCACTATCGCATCACTCGAGATTTTCTCAATCGCTATCCCGCAATGCTCAAGACTCTGCTCGGAGACGAATGAGCCCAGGCCCCACTGTCCGCTCGAGCGTTCGCTCGCTCGTTCGAGCGCCCGCGTTTGCCGTGACCGCGATTCTGACGCTCGCATTGGGAATCGGTCTCTCCACGGCCGTGTTCACTGTTGCCGACGCACTTCTCTTGCGGAAACTGCCTGTGCTCGCACAGGACAGACTCGTCACGCTTTGGGGCGCGAAACGAGACGGCAGCATCGACAACTGGCCGTTGAATCTGTCGCAGGCTCGCGAGTACGCTGCGCAATCGCGCACGCTCGAAGCCGTCGCCTTGGTCGACTATTACGGTGCCTTACCCGTGCCGATTCGGGACGGGGATCGCGAGAGTCGCCTCCGTGGAGCCCTCGTCTCAGGCAACTACTTCGACGTCCTCGGAACTCGGCCCACGATCGGTCGCGCTCTGGGCCCATCAGACGACGTCGTCGGTGCGGCGCCGGTCATCGTCCTCAGTCACGCGACTTGGCAGAGACAGTTCGGCGGCGATCCACGTGTCATCGGCAAGCAGATTACCATGCAGTCCGACGGTGGCGCGTATACCATCGTCGGTGTCATGCCGCGCGGACTCGAATATCCGAGCGGCGTGGATTTCTGGGGACCCTACACTCCAACGCGGTTGCGCACCGCGAAGGATTCCGGTCTCGCCGCGCTCGATCTCGTCGGGCGCCTCGCCCCAGGAACCACCCAGGCGAACGCCGAGGCCGAGCTCACGGCGTATTTCGGCCGTCCGGACGCGTCGCCGTGGTCGCGCGCTTTGCGCGCCGTCGCACATTCGTTCCCGCGAACGATTCTCGGCAACGTGCGGCCCGCCACACTGATCGTTGGCGCCGCGGCGGCAGTGCTGCTTCTCATTAGCTGTATCAACGTGGCCAATCTTCTTCTGGTCCGAGGACTAGCGCGTCGACGGGAAATCGCGGTTCGCACGGCGCTCGGCGCCGCGCGATCGCAAGTCGCGATGCAGCTCTTCATCGAGAATGCGCTTCTCGCGATCGCCGGCGGCGCACTCGGCGTGATGTTCGCGGCGGGCGCCGTCAAAGGTTTCGTCGCGTTCGCGCCTGCTGGACTTCCGCTCATCGAGAGAGTGGAGCTCAACTTCGCGGCGCTCACAGGCGCGATCGGCATCACTGCGCTCGCCATGTTGATCTTTGGACTGGCGCCGGCGCTCCTCAGCGCACACGCAGACGTTCAGATCGAGCTCAGGTCTGGTCCAGGCCAGAGTGCGAGTCGCGGCTCGCGACTGGTGCGCGAAGGCTTGGTCGCCACGCAAGCCGCGCTCGCGATTCTCGTCCTCTCGGCGGCGGCGCTGATCGGCCGCAGCTATCTGAGACTTCAAAATGCAGATCTTGCATTCGAGTCGTCACACCTTCTCGTCGCTGAGCTCGGATTGCGGTATGACCAGTACGACGGTTTGAGCAAGCAACTGACGATGCTTCGAGGGTTGCTTACTGCGCTTCGTGCCACTCCCGGCATTCGCAACGTGTCCCCGGTCGTCGCCGTCCCCTTTTCGGGCACGAGCGGCTGGACCGGGCGCGCCGCCGTGGACGGGCAATCGCCGGAAGATGCGGCGAAGAATCCGACGTTCAACATGGAGTTGGTGACGCCGGACTATTTCGACACGTTCGGCCTGTCTGTCGTGCGCGGCCGCCGCCTCACCGACGCCGATCGCCAAGGCGCCGAGCCGGTGGTCGTGATCAGTGAGGCCGTCGCGCGGCGGTACTGGCCAAGCCAGAATTCGATCGGGAAGAGGCTGAGCATGGACGGCAACACGCTCACGGTGGTCGGGATCGTGCCCGACACGCGATACCGCGATCTGCGCGAGGCGAGCGGGAGCGTCTACTTCCCGCTCGCACAATCCTTCTTCCCGTTCGCGCCGACCACGCTCGCCATTCGAACCGCCGGCCCACCGACGGAGATGGTTCAAGCAATCCGTCAGGTAATACGACAAACGACATCGGGCGTGTCGCTCGCCAACGCCGCGGCGTTCGACACGCATATGCGAGGACCGCTCGCACAGCCAAGGCTCAATGCGTTCGTACTGACGGTCTTTGCTATCGCCGCAACGATGCTCGCCGCGATTGGACTGTTCGGCGCGATGTCGACCTTGGTTCGGCAACGCACGCGCGAGCTCGGCATCCGACTCGCACTTGGGGCGGCGCCCAGTGACGTGCGATCAATCGTCGTGGGCCGTGGTCTGGCCATCGCAGCCATCGGTGTGAGCACTGGACTCGCGGGAGCACTGTTGCTCAACGGATTCCTCTCGTCGCTGCTTTACGAGATACGTCCGACCGACTGGCTCACGCTCGGCGGCGTCGGCGTGCTGCTGATGACGATCGCTCTGGTGGCGACCTCGATCCCGGCGCGGGCGAGTGCTCGCATAGATCCTGTGATCGCGCTGCGATCGGAAGGCTGACGAAGAGCGAAGCGGGCACGCGTGCGGCAGCGTCAATCCGTAAGGAATTCGTGAAATAGCTGCGCGCTTGGTTGACCACGCGACCCATAACATAGAATGTCTATGTCATGGCAACGCACGAACCGATTCCACAGGGAACGCTCGACCTCCTCGTGCTGCAGACGTTGCGGCAACAGCCAGGGCTGCACGGGTTCGAAATCGCCCAGGCGATCGCCCGTCGCTCGGGTGATGTCTTGCGCGTCGAGGAAGGCTCTCTCTACCCGTCGCTCCAGCGCATGATGGTGCAGGGTTGGATCCGTGGAAAATGGGGAAGAACCACCGAGAATCGGCGCGCGCGCTACTACACGCTCACGGCCGACGGTGAGCGACAGTTCGCTCGCGAGCTCGACAGCTATCGCCGTGTAACGACGGCAATCGCCGGTATTCTCAAACCCGCGTGACATCATGAGTCTCAGCACGTGGTGGCGTCGCCTCTGGCTGTTCATCCATCGTGATCGCGCGCGCCGTGAGCTCGAGGACGAGATGCAGCTGCATCGCGACCTCCGTGCGCGCGAGCTCGAGCGGGCAAGTGTTCCCTCCGCCGACGCCGCCGTGATCGCAAAACGACGGTTCGGTCACGAACCCACGCACGTCGCGGAAAGTCAGTCGAGTTGGGGCTTTCACCACAGTGATGAAGTCACGGCGGACGTTCGATACGCGATTCGACGCATGCGCACGCGACCGTGGTACGCCGCGGCTGTCATGCTCATGATGGGACTCGGCATTGGCGCGACGACGGCAATGTTCAGCGCGATCGACTCGGTGATGCTTCGCGCCTTGCCGCTCGGTGAACCAAATCGCCTTGTGATGCTGCCGAGCGTCGAAGTGCCGTTTGCGTCCGGGCCGGGGCAGCCCGTCGACCAAAAGCCGACGCTCGAGCTTCCGGCCATCCAGGGGATGCCGGAGTTGTTCTCATCTGCCGCCTCCTTCGCCGCCGGACGTCTCAACCTCAGCGACGTCCAGCGTCCTCTGCGCATCCGGGTCGGCGTCGTGACCGACGGGTTCTTTCATACGCTCGGCGTCAGCGCTGCGGTGGGTCGGACGTTCGTTCACGATGACGGCATTCCTGGTGCTCCGCCGGTCGTCATTCTGTCCGACGCGTTTTGGCGGCGGCAATATGGCGCGAAGGACATTCTGGGTCAGAGAATACTTATCGACGATCGGTCGCACCAAGTTATCGGCATCATGAACCCCGGCTTTTCCTTTCCGGAAGAGAGCGACCTCTGGATTCCGATGTCGACGCCGAACACGCCGGTGACGTTCGCCGCCTTCGGCGGATACGTACCATCGCGCACCGTGGCGCGTCTTGCTCCGAACGTCGACCTCGAGTCGGCGAACCGCAGGCTGCTCGACCGATGGCAGCAGGCGCTATCGTCCGCCGAGATCCCGGCGATCATGCGCGAAGGCATGAATCGGCTGTTGATGCAACTCAAGAGTCGTGGCGCGGTTCGTCCGCTCCAGGCATCCCTCGCCGGAACACAGCCGCGCGCTCTGCTTGCGCTATCGGGCGCGGCCGCGCTGCTGCTGGTCATCGCCTTCGCGAACGCTGCGATTCTCCTCGTTTCCGAGGCGCTCACGCGCACGCGCGAGGCGGCCATGCGTGTCGCGCTCGGGGCGTCTCGCGGAAGAATTCTTCGGCAGATGTTGACCGAGAGCATGGTCCTCTCAGTCGGTGGCGCTGCAATTGGCATTGTGATGACGCCGCTGCTGCTCGGCGCGTTGCGTCCGATGTTGCCGTCCGATCTTGCAGGCATTGCCGATCCACGCCTCGATTGGCGCGTGCTGTCGTTTGCATCCGCGCTCGGCCTTGCGATGGGCATCGTGATTGGACTCTGGCCAGCACACTCCGCGACACGCACCGATCCCGCCGATGTGCTCAAGAGTGGCGCCGTTTCGAGTGGTCGTCGTGGCAGCGCGCGAGGACGTCGAGCTCTCATCACCGTCGAACTAGCGTTGACGCTCGTGCTGTTGATTGGATCGGGACTGATGTTTAGAACGCTCGCGAGTCTGCTAAACGTCGAACCCGGCATCCAGACAGCGAATACTGCGATGCTCGAGATTCCATTCACGAGCACGACGCCGCGCGCCGCACGAATCGCCCGCATTGGCGCCATCCTCGATCGTCTCCGCCATTCTGCGGGAATTCTAAGCGCCGCGGCGACGAGCGACTTCCCGCTGGGCGGCGGCGGCACCGCGCTGCTTCTCGGTCCAACGCCGGGTGGGGATGCACCGCCACCGCCGATGCGCGGTGCGCGCTACACGCGCGTGTCGCCGGGATATTTCGAGACGCTCGGCATCCGCCTCCGCGGTGAAGATTTTACCATCAGTGACGACTCGATCGCACCACCTCGCGTGATCATCAGCGAAGCGCTCGCGCGCCGGTGGTTTCCCGGCGTCGACCCAATCGGTCGACAATTGATGTCGGCCGGAGGAAAGACGCCCTTCACCGTGATCGGTGTTGCCGCCGACGTCCACACTGACGGTCTGGATGCCGAGATCGAGCCACAGATCTATCAATCCGCGTTTCGTGCTGCGCCGCGATCGTTCGCACTCATTGCGCGCGGCAATGTCCACCCAGGGGCGCTTCTGAATGCACTTCGCGATGCCGTGCACGCCGTGGACTCCACCCAAGCAGTCGATCGCGCTCGTATGATGGGTCGCGTGGTGCACGATTCGATCGCGTCGCGCCGCGCGAATGCGTTGCTCATCACGGCATTTGCCATCGTCGCGGTGATACTCGCCGCGCTCGGCGTGTATGCCGTGGTCGCGCACAGTGTGATGCAGCGACGCAAGGAGCTCGGAATTCGCGTGGCGCTCGGCGCAACGAATGGCAACCTGCTGATGATGACGTCGCGGGAAATCGTGACCGTCGTGATGACCGCTGTGTCGCTCGGACTGTTCGCAGCGTGGTTCGCCGGAAGTCTCTTGAAGAGCCTTGTGTATGGCGTGTCTGTTCACGATCCAGCGACATTCATCATTGGTCCAGCGGCATTGGCGCTTGTCGCGATGACGGCGGCGTTCGTGCCGCTGCTCCGTGCGCTCCGAGTCAATCTGCGCGAGGTAATTCAGAGTCAGTAGCGCCGCGTAGCATGACGCAGGCGCCCGAGCTGTGAATCGGTGACGTTATACAGCCGGTAGCGGCGAGTCGCTCGCGATATCCGCGAAGAACTGCTTCACGTCGAGTTCGAAGGCCACCGTCAATCCCGACGGTTGCCAGACAATCCGATCGTCGACGAGCGCGGCGCGTTCGTCATTTGGATGCCAGATCTCGAATGCCTCGGCATCGCCGTCGATGATCCAGTATTCGGGAATCGCGTTTCGCTGGAACGCGCGCCGCTTCGTGATGCGGTCGTGGCGTGATGATCTGGGCGACAGGACCTCACACACGAGCAGCGAGTGAAGATCGGGCCGGAGTCGACCGTCCACTGCGGGGACGACGTGCAGGTCAGGCTCGAATCGCTCACCCGACGTGAGCGGGAGGAGGGAAGGGCCGAGTCGGATCTCGCCGATGCCCTCGCGCGAAACGAATCGCTGAATCAGGAGAGCGAGCCTGAGAACAATGCGCTGATGCCGCTCGCTCGGCGCCGGCGTCACGAGTAGCTCGCCGTCGACGAGC
>Ga0070675_100003815_pt1 | contig 11442 bp, 7 predicted proteins | sample KBSM43metaG_FD_65343 | JGI IMG/M metagenome (GOLD analysis project Ga0070675, IMG submission 65343) | Miscanthus rhizosphere microbial communities from Kellogg Biological Station, Michigan, USA - KBS M4-3 metaG | ecosystem: Host-associated > Plants > Roots > Rhizosphere > Soil ...
TGGACGCTGCCGGCAAGGACAGCGCGATCGAGCATGTCTTCTTCGGCCTGAACCCCCAGAGCTGCGAGGTGCACGCCTTCAAGATTCCGTCGGACGAGGAGCTCGATCACGACTTCCTCTGGCGCACCACGCTGCGACTGCCACGGCGCGGCCACATCGGCATCTTCAACCGCTCTTACTACGAAGAGGTCCTCGTCGTCCGCGTGCATCCCGACCTGCTCGATCGGCAGCGGCTCCCGAAGGACATTTCGACGAACAAGTCGATCTGGGCTCAGCGCTACGAGGACATCGCGACCCACGAGCGCCATCTGTCGCGCAACGGCACCATCGTCCGCAAGATCTTCCTGAACGTGTCCCGCGAGGAACAGCGCCAGCGGCTCCTGAAACGGCTGGAGGACCCGGAGAAACTGTGGAAGTTCTCGGCCGGCGACATCGAGGAGCGGCTGCTCTGGAATCGCTACCAGGAAGCGTACGAGCATGCGATCCGGGCGACGAGCACCGACGATGCGCCGTGGTACGTCGTGCCGGCCGACAGGAAGTGGTGGGCGCGGACCGTGATCGCGGCGATCATCTGCGACGCGCTGCGCTCGGTCGATCTCCGCTTTCCCACTGTCGGCAACCGCAACAAGGCGGAGCTCGAGAAGATCAGGAAGCGGCTAGCGCGCGGCGAGATCTAGTTCCCGCGTGGGGTCCGCCATCAGGCGGACCGCGCGTACGTAGTGTCCGGCTTTAGCCGGACCGAACGACACGGCCCTCCGTTGCGCACTACAGCGTGACTTCGTCGACATAGCACCAGCCCCACGTCTCACCCGGCTCCATCGACCGCACGATGGGATGGCCGGTGGCGTGATGATGGGCGGTGGCATGGCGATGCGGCGACGAGTCGCAGCATCCGACGTGACCGCACGACAGGCAGATCCGCAGATGCACCCAGCGGCTGCCGATGCGCAGGCAATCCTCGCAGCCGGCCGCGCTCGGACGGACCGGCCTGATCGCATCGAGATGCCCGCACCCGCTGCCGGCGCGCGGGGTGAAGGCGATCTCTCCAGCGGAGACGGAGGGTCGATCCTCACCGTGCGGCGAGACGCTGGCCGTCGGCGCGCGAAAAAGCGGCGCCACGTCGGCAAAGGCCTTCGACGAACCGGAGAACGTCATGATGTCTCCGGACTGCAGCACCGCATCGGTCGCATCCACGGCCGCACCGGCGCGTTCGATGTGTCGCAGCGTGAGTCCCGCCAGCGCGCCCGTTTGCAGCGTCCCCGCAGACGCTCCTTCAATCGCAGCACCCTGGCGAACGTGCACACGACGGGTCTGCAGGCAGTCGGTGTCGACCTCACACTCGAACGCGGCCGGAGCGGGCGACTCCTGCAAGGCCGCATATCCGCGCCCGCGGATGATCCGTTCGTACGATTCGATCTGGTCGCCCGGAATGTCGTAGTTGCGCAGCACTTCGCCGAACAGCTGTACGACGCTTTCGAGCTCGTCGGCAATCACGAGGTCGGCGCCTTCGGCCATGAGCGGATCCGCATCCGCCCGGTAGCGCGTCCGCACGAGAATGCGCGCCGTCGGCGCGAGTGCGCGTGCGGTCGCCGCCACGCGGGTCGCCACCGGCGGATCGTCATCGGCAATCACCACCATCTTCGCCCGCTCGACCCCGGCGCGTATCAGGGTGTGCTGCCGGGTGGCGTCGCCACGCAGCACCGGTAGCCCTGCCTTTTCGGCCTCGTTCGCGCCGCCCGGACTCAGCGTCGTGACGAGAAACGGCACGCGCGAGCCCTGCAGCACGCGCACGAGTTGTCGCGCCGCCTCGCCGTAACCGGCGACGATCACGTGGTGCTCCAGATGGGCGTACTCGTCGACGGCGGCCGCGCCTTCCGGGCTTGCCGGTACCGCCCGGTTGCCGCGGCGACGTTCGACCTGCTCCGCCAGCCGCGCACCACTCGCCGCCAGGCGTGGCGTCGCCACCATCAGCAGCACCGTCACCGCGATGAGCGACTGTGATCCCGATGCTCCGAGCCCCGCCGGACTCAGACCGACCGCGGCACCGGCACGGTCGAGGACGAACGAGAATTCGCCCACCTGCGCCAGCGTAAGGCCAGTACCAATCGCCACCGGCAGCGGATACCGCAGCGCCAGCACGCTCCCGGCCGTCGTCACCGCCTTGACGACGAGTACGAGCGCAACGGCGGCGAGCACGAGCAGCGGGTGATGGACGAGAAAGGCGCCATCCAGCAGCATGCCGACGGAGACGAAGAAGGTCGCACTGAAGAGGATCTGCAACGGCATGATCTCGCCGAGCGCGTGATGGCTGAAGCGGCTCTCGCTCACCAGCAGACCCGCGAGAAATGCGCCGAGCGACACGCTGACGCCCGCCATGCTCGTCAGCCACGCGGTGCCGAAGCAGATGGCGACCACCGACAGCAGGAACAGTTCGGGCGAACAGGTCAGGGCGACGCGCTCGAGCAGCGGCGGCATCAGCCGTCTGGCGAACAGCAACACCACGAGAACGATGCCGATCGCCTTCGCGATCGCCAGCACGACGCCGACGGCCGAGGGCGCACCGCCACCGAGCATCGGGACGAGCAGGACCATCATGATGATCGCCAGGTCCTGAAAGATCAGGAGGCCGATGCTGGCCTGGCCATAGTCGGTCGTGGTCTCGCCGCGATCGCCGATGACCTTGAGCACGATCGCCGTGGACGACAACGACACGAGGAAGCCGGTGAAAAGCCCAGTGCGCCAGTCGACCCCGGCCAGCGCGAGCACGGCCATCGTGACGAGGCAGGAAAAAAGGACCTGGAGCCCGCCGCCAACGAAGATCAGCCGCTTGATGCGCGACAGCCGCTCGAGACTGAACTCGATGCCGATGGTGAACATCAGCAGGATGACGCCGGCTTCGGCGGCGGCATTCACCAGCGCGGGATCGTGGACCAGGCCCAGCGCATGCGGGCCGATCGCCACGCCAGCAAGCAGAAACCCGACGATCGGCAGCAGGCCCGCGCGAAAGCTGACGTACGCGATGACGGCGGCCGCCGCGATGATCGCCGCGACTTCAAAGAGAAACTCCGGCGCTGCACTCGCAGCGATCACCACGGCCGCATCCTGAGGTCGATCATAAGCGCGCGCTGCGCGAGTCCGCCTGAAGGCGGGCGCTACGTACCGTCAGTCGGTCGAGGTCGCGGATTGGTATCGCATCCCGCCGAACGCGAGTATCATGGTGTCTTCTCCACCAGCCCCGACGACGACGCCTTTGATGCTTTCAGGTTTGTGCGCCCCTCGCGCGTTTCTTGCCGGCCTGTGCCTGATCTGCCTGCTCGCGCCGGCGTCCGGTTATGGGCAGACGACCGCCCCTGCGCCAGCGGCGACAGTCGACAGCACGCAGGCCACTCACCCGCCGGCACCGCTCTCGTCGCCGTCGCCTCCTGATCTCCGTGCACGCACGCATGATTTCGAGCCCACACGCTTCAACCTGTCGCCGCGCGGCGGCCTGGGTCTGATCTCGGCTGTGTCGCCGTATACGCTGGCACGGTGGGAGATCGCTACGGGCGCCTCGGTCATGAACTTCGACCGCAATCCCGGCGACATCGACTTCTTCGAATACGGGTTGCAGGTCGCCGTCGGACTGCCCGGCCGCGTCGAAGCCTTCTTCCGTGGATCGCCGGTGTTGCGCACCAACAGCGTCAACCAGGATCCGGTCGGGTATCCCGTGCCGCCGCTCGATCTGTTCGTGGATACGTACCCGACAGCGGCGCTCCGGGAGCAGCCGTACTTCCTGTTTGCGCAGGAGGTTCCGTACAAGAGCTACTACCTGAGTGGCGTTCACATTCAGCCGCCCGGCCACGGCGCCTTTGGCAGTTCGTCCGGTGGATTCTCGTTCGGCGGCAAGGTCACGGTGCTCTCGGAGGACGGCGGTCATCCCTTCGGCCTCGGGGTGCGCGGCTACATGGAGATTCCGTCCGAACATCCGAGTTACAACACGACCGACTGGCGCAACGTCGCGGGCGTGTCCGGCCGGCCCGACATCGGCGTCGACCTGCTCTTCGCGAAGGCGGTACGGCGGACGCAGATCCTCGCCAACGTCGGCTACGAGCACGTGGGTGATCCGGAGCGAGGCTTGCGCGTCCAGTACGTCGACTCGTCCCGGTGGGACGCGATCGATCCGCAGACCGGCGGTCCGGCAAGCATTCTCGTCGGCGCTCCGGTGGAGTCGAAGCTGGATCTCCGCGATCAGGTCTCGTCGGTCGTCGGGACGGCCATGCCGGCGTTCAACATCCACGGCATGCAGTTCTGGCTGCTCAGCGAACTGAGCTACACGCGATACATCGGCGGCGCGACCCGCGTCGAGCGCCTGGTGCACCCGCTTGAAATGAAGCTGGGCATCCAGGCGAACGTGCCGAAGTTCCCCTCGCTCTCGCTCGGCGCGGCCTGGCAGCTGCTGTTCAACGATGCCGGCAATGGCACGACGCGCCGGTCGACGTTCGTGTCACCGGATGGCCGCGGCGACATCAATTTCAGCGACAACGTCGACGCGGCGCTCGCCGCCACCTACACGCAGGCGCTGGCGCAGCGCGGCGCCGTGTTCACCGACAAGAGCAGCCGGATGTTCTCAACCGACAACGCCCGATTCGATGGATCGCGGAACGTCCCGGTCGGTAACACGCCGGTGGTCGCCATGGGCGGCGGCAACATTCTCGGCTTCGTCACCTGGCGCATCCACTAGTTAAATGGGGTCGGGAGTCATTTTTCGAGGACACTCCCGACCAGGTTGGTGCTTGAATCGGAGTGTCCTCGAAAAATGACTCCCGACCCCATTTCCACATTCTCCTGGAACAGCGGCGAGAGCTCCGGCAGCCGTACGGTGAACGTGGCCCCCTCCCCTTTGCCCACGCTGGTGACGCCGATCTCGCCGCCATGCTGCTCGACCAGCGTGCGCGCGACGTAGAGCCCGACGCCAAGGCCAGGCACGTCGCGTGAGGCTCTGACGAACGGCTCGAACACTTTCGGCAGATCCTGTTCGGCGATACCGCTGCCGTTGTCGCGCACCGATACGCAGAAATCCGACGCGTCGCGATACGTCACGAGCTCAATCGTCCCGCCTTCCGGCGTGTACTTCGAGGCGTTGAGCAGCAGGTTCGAGAAGACCTGCTGCAGCCGCACCCGATCGCCACTCACCTGCATCGTCTGCGCGGCAGGGGTCCAGGTGAAGCGCTGCTGCCGATGCGCCACGGACGGCTGCGCCATGTCCACGGCGGTGTGGAGCACCTCGCGAAGATCGAGCGGCTCGAGCTGCAGCGAGAGCGTACCCCGTTCGATGCGCGCCGAGTCGACGAGATCGTCGACGAGCCTGGCGATGTGCGCCACCTGTCGCTCGATGACCGTGCGTGCCTGCTGCCCGGCATCGATGTTCGGGCGCGCGCGCATGACGGCGAGCGCCACCTGAATCGCCGACAGCGGATTGCGCAGCTCGTGCGAGAGCAGACCGAGAAAGTCCTGCTTGCGCCGACTGAGGATTTCCACGCGCTCGCGTGCGGCGTGATCGCGATTGCGCGCCGGATCCTGTCGACCCTGCCTGCGCTCGTCACGCTTCGCCATCGTGATCCCACCCGCGCGCGACGAGGCGTCTTCGAGTCGCGTCACCGCGGCCAGGCGACGCGCACGCCTGCCGCCGGCGACGATCGCACCGAGGGCGGCACTGGCTCCGCATGCGAGGAGGACTGTTCTTGTGGTGAACCGAGGCATCGCGAGATGCGATCAACAGGCCGGTGATTCCGGGGACGAGATCGACCTGGCGATGGTAACACCGCACCGAGGCACGCGCCACGTCATCAACACAGGATCGCACGGTGTGACATCAACCTCATCGGACCATTGCACTCAGCCGTGACACATTTCCCGATCGAAAAGATGCTTCCGCCGTTCCCTCGCCGTTTGAACGGCCTTACACTGCGACAACCCTCCCATCGCGGTAGTCGTATGACCAATTCGATCCTCGCCTCCATCGGTCGCTTCTGGCTCGAAATCAACGCTCACGCCTGGCGCTACTGCCCCGAGACCGTACAGCATCGTCTGAACAGCGCGTACGCGGTCCTCAGCAAGGAGCTGCGTGAATCAATCCGTCAGCAGAGTGATGCCGACTTCGGCCGCGGATGGCGTGAGGGCCACGACGTGGGCCGCGCGATCGGCTGGGCGCAGTGTGACGCCGAGGCGCAGCGCGAGCTCGCCCGCAAGAACGATCAGATACAGGCGCTGATGGCGTTGGTGGAAAGCTATCGCGTGCGTGGGGCCGACGGCTACCTCACCGAGCCGCTCGACGACATCGACGGGCAGGCTCTCGACACCATCGGCGTGAGTCATCCACGACCGCCGGTGCACTGACACGCGGGCGCTGCGCGCGAGCCGCCGCTAGCGCGACGCTCTGACCGCGAGGTATTACTCCGCATGGGAAATAGACCGGGCCTCGCGCAGCAGGCCCGCAGAGTGCTGCATCGGACTCGGCCGTTGGCGTCGCGCAACATGGCATTTCACTTGCTCAATAGGGATGCAGCTGCGCTCGATCGCCACTCTGGACGGTCGACAGACACCCCACCTTCTCGAACGGGAGGCGCACGATGCCTCCCGGCTCGCCATTCTCAGACCAACGCGCAAAGAAATCGTCTAACCGACTGTGTGACGCTCGTGATGCCATGTGAATACCGCGACGACATCAGCGGGTGGGTGACGCGTGACACGGTGGGCACGTGGCTACCCAGTGCTTCACCCGGTGGCGGCCGCTGACACACCGGCGCACGCACCTGCGTTCGCCGTCCGGTCGAGCAAAGAGTTGGCAATGGAGCGCCGATAACAGTGACTGTCATGAGTACCAAACCGCAGCGTCCACTCCAGGATGACTCTGACGAACCGGACGCACACGACAAGACGATCATCCGTGTGAAGCGCGGGGCCCTTCGCCGCTTCGATCAGCTCACACGCAAGAGCGCGAATCTGCCCGTCGAGGTCAAGTGGGATCGCCGGACGACCGAGCGGCGCGACGCCTCGAGCCCGCAAGGCACCAACCGGCGACGCCGCGAGCGACGGCAGGACCCGCCCTTCACGTGGGACGCCGCCGACTTCGTTGTGGAAGGCGATCGCTCAGCGCAGAGCCCGACGACGACGGCCGGCGACGGGCGCCGCAACGGCACGCCAGAGGACGATTCCAACTAGGAAGAGCAGGGTTCAGACCGAGACGTTCGCCGGCGCCGGCGGCAAAGTGACCGTGAACACGGCCCCGCCATTCGGCCGGTTCGCCGCTTCGATGCGCCCGCCGTGCGCCTCGACGAGATGGCGCGCAATCGCCAGACCCAATCCAAGGCCACCGTGCTCTCGAGTGGCGGAGGAATCCGCCTGGCGGAATCGCTCGAAGAGGTGCGGCAGGAATTCCGGATCGATTCCGTGCCCTTCATCCTCGACCTTCAGCGAGACGCAGTCGTCATGGGCGGAGAGATGCACCATCACTGTTCCGCCGTCGGCACTGAACTTGGTCGAGTTGGACAGCAGATTCCACACGACCTGCTGAAGCCGGCCGTCGTCACCGAGCACGTATATCGCCTCGCTCGGCAGCTTCGCGTTGATGGTGATGCCACGGTCACCCGCCGTCCGGCGCAGACTGTCGACCGCGCCCTCCACCACGCCGATCATATTGACCGGCGCCTGTTCGAGTCGAAGCGTTCGCAGCGTGATGTGCGACAGATCCATCATGTCGGAGACCAGTCGCGCCTGCGCGTGGAGGTTGCGCAGAATCGCCGCGACCGCACGCTGTCGCGCCTCGGGTGTGTCGAGCACGCCGCGCAGCATGTGGGCCCACCCGAGCGCCGCATTCAACGGCGTGCGCAGCTCGTGTGAGAGCGTCGCCAGGAATTCGTCCTTCGCCCGGTTCGCGTCCTCGGCTTCGACACGCGCCGCCTGTTCCCGGATCCGCTCGAGCCGCTCGTGTTCGGCAAGCCGCAGGTCCGTGATGTCGCGCGCGGTACCTACCATTCGCGCCGGCACACCGTGCGCGTCGGCGATCACGTGGCCATCCGACTGAATCGTCCGCACCGTTCCATCGGGCCACAGCAGCCGGTGCTCGAGGGAGAACGGCCGGTGGTCGGAGAGCGCTTTGCCGACGGTGCTCTCGACGAGCGTGCGATCATCCGGATGCAGCAGCTCGAGATAGCTCTCGTACGTCCGAGTGGCAGCCGGGACGCGGAACATGCGGTGCAGCTCGTCCGACCACCAGATCGTGTTCACCCGGATGTCCCACTCCCAGCTGCCGACGTGCGCGACCCGCTGTGCTTCCGCGAGCCGATCGTGCAGGCGGCTGAGTTCTTCCGTCCGCAGGAGCACGCGTTCTTCCAGTCCTGCGTTCAGCGTGCGCACGGCCGCTTCGACGCCTTCGCGGACCTCGACTTCCACCGAGACAGCGAGCATGGCCACGGCCCCGACGCCGACGAACGCCTGGAGGAAAATCAGCGACTCATTGGGAGACCCGCTGACGAACGGGCCGAATCCCCTGAGCGTGCCGGCAATCGCGATTCCGCACATCACGATGGTCGCCACGATCGTTTCGCGGGCACCGAGCCGGAATGCCGGCCAGAGCAGAATGGGGACAGCGAGGAAGGGAATCGGATAGCGCCGGGAGCCGAGACTCGAATCGCCGAACACGATCCACGAGACGAGCGCCACGGTCGCCAGCACGGCGGCCATCTCCGCGATGCGGCGGCCGGACCACCTGTGGCGCGGCGGCCGCGCATACATCACTACCAGCGGCGTGATGAGGACGATCCCGACGGCGTCGCCAAGCCACCAGGTGATCCAGACCGGACCGCTGGTCCCGGCCGGCGGAGTCAGCGCCATCGTGCCGATCGTCGCCGCGAGGACGGCTGCCACCCCGGCGACCACCGCAAACCGGAACACGGTGTTGGCCCGCTCGAATACCGCAATCCCACTGGCGACTTTCGTCACCAGCCACCACGCCGCCAAGGCCTCGAGCGTATTGCCGCCGGCGATGATCGCAGACGACATCACCGAGTACGACGTGGTCAGGTTGACGAGAAAGGCACCGATGGCAATGGCCGGCCAGATCCGGTATCCCAGGACGAGCATCGCCCCGAGCGCGAGCCCCGCCGGCGGCCAGACCGCGCTCGCACTGGCGTTGACGAACGCCAGCCGCAGACCCAGTTTGCCGAGCGCAAAGTAGGCGGTCGTCAGCAGCGCCAATCCAAACAGTCTTCGAGTCATCCGGTGCTCTAAACCCATCGGTTGGTGACGAATTGTACGGGAATGATTTACAAAATTAACATCTCTCTCGATTTTTGTCGGAACCATTCCTGGCGGGCATCACCGCCGGAAGGCGACTGCAGGAAACCGTTCGCGGGTTACAGGACAACTCGTTGACTGGCTGGATGTTGCCGGTGGCCTTCCGCATCCGTGGCCGCGGCGTCCGCCTCGTGATCGGCCGCTGACAGCACCACGATGGGGAACGAGAGGCGGACCGTCGCTCCTGCCCCTGGAGAGTTATTGAAGGCGACCACCGTCCCGCCGTGCAGCTCGGTCAGCTGCCGGACGATGGCGAGCCCGAGACCCACGCCGCGGTTCACGCGCACACGGCCTCCGCTGGCCTGCCGAAACGGGTCGAAGGCGAACGGCAGGAACTCGGCGTCGATGCCGGGACCGCTATCCGTGACGGTGAGATCGACGACGACGCCGCGCCTGACCATCGCCAGCGACACGGTGCCGCCCGACGGCGTGAATTTCACGGCGTTCGCCAGCACATTCCAGATCACCTGTTGCAGCCGGTCCGGATCGCCCAGCACGTCGCAGTGGTCGTGGACGTCAACGGTCAGCAGGAGCGCCTTGGCCACTGCGGCTGGCCGGATCGTGTCCAGTGCCGCGTGCGCCACCTCGTCGAGCGCAATGCGCCGCAGATCGAGCCGCAGCTTCCCTGCTTCGCCCTGGGACACGTCCAGCAGGTCGTCGACGAGTTGCGCCAGCAGATGGGCATTGCGCTCGATCGTTTCCACCGCTCGCGCGCGCTGCCCGTCGGCAATCTCACCGGTATGAAGCATGCGCGCCCATCCGCGAATCGCAGTGAGCGGCGTACGCAGTTCGTGCGACACCGCCATCAGGAATTCGTCCTTGAGCCGGTTCGCCTCCTCGGCCTCGCGACGTGCGGTCTGTTCGGACTGGAGCGCCGCATCACGTTCCGCCCGGCGGGCGCGTAGCGTCACCTCCGCACCACGCAGTCCTTCGAACAGCTGTGCGACTTCGGCGATGCGCGATCGAAGCGGCGGCAGCGGCTCACCGCGTGCGAGCAGTGCAGCGGCGCCGCTCGCACGGTGCAGCGGCGGGACGACACCTCTGGCCAACAGCAGAACCGACCAGGCCCCGACCGCCAGCAGACAGAGGCCGACGATGATCAGGACGTTGATATTGTGCCGCCGCGGTCCCTTGATCACCTCGAACGGCAGTCCGAAACCAACCGTCCAGCCGGTAGTCGACGACGTCTTCAGCGCGGCGTAGGCCCCCTCGCCATCGAGAAACCTGGAGTTCCAGAATCCGTCGGTGGTGCGTCGTGACTCGTTCACGAAATCGGGCGCCGGAAGCGTGCCGATCAGCCGGTCTTCGTCGAGCGTCCGCGCCATCACACGCCGATTGCGATCGATCAGCGTCAGTACGGCTCCGTCTGGCACCGACTGGCGCTGGAGGACATCGCTGAGTCGTTGCGTGGAAATCATGGCGCCGAGTGCGAAGTCCGCCGTGCCGTCGCGGATGACCGGAATCGCCACGAGGTAGAAGAAGCGGCCCGGTTCACCCTCATGAATGAGGTCCGAGATGTACGGCTGCCTGGTGGCGAGCACGGTCCGCGCCCAGTCCGTCACCTGGCCGCTCGCTGCGCTTGCGCGTGCGCCGGAGACGTTGAGGATTTCACGGCCATGCCCGTCGGCGAGCAGCACCGCGTGCCAATGCTCCTGCGTGCGAGCGAGGCGGAGCGCCACGTCGCCGAACTGCTCGAGCGTGGTCAGGACGGTGAGGGCGTTGAGACTGCTCTGCACCTCGCCATCCACCGCGCTCGACACGGCGCGGGCCAGAACGACGTTCTGCTGATTAAGAACCTCCTCCTGCTCCCCCTGAGACCGGTAGATGAGCCACCCGGCAAACAAGCCGAACGAGACGGTCGTCGTGAGGACGACGAGCGCAAGGAGCGTGCGGAGCTGAACGCGACGAGGGAGGATCACGCGTGCTCTCGAGTGTTGACTGGCACAGCCAAATCATAGCCCTCGCGTACGTAGCGTCCGCCTTCAGGCGACCCGGCGTACGTAGCGTCCGCCTTCAGGCGACCCGGCGTACGTAGTGTCCGCCTTCAGGCGGACCCGGCGTACGTAGTGTCCGCCTTCAGGCGGACCAGGCGTACGTAGTGTCCGCCTT
>Ga0070675_100003817_pt1 | contig 11438 bp, 12 predicted proteins | sample KBSM43metaG_FD_65343 | JGI IMG/M metagenome (GOLD analysis project Ga0070675, IMG submission 65343) | Miscanthus rhizosphere microbial communities from Kellogg Biological Station, Michigan, USA - KBS M4-3 metaG | ecosystem: Host-associated > Plants > Roots > Rhizosphere > Soil ...
ATCGTGGACATGCCGCCGGGCACCGGCGACGTGGCGCTCAGCCTGAGCCAGACCGTGCCCGTCGTTGGCTCGATCGTGGTGACCACGCCGCAGCAGGTGTCGCTCTCCGACAGCCGCCGCGCCATCCGCATGTACCAGAAGCTCGCGATCCCGACCATCGGCATCGTCGAGAACATGAGCTATTACGCGTGCTCGAACTGCCACCACGAAGCGGACATCTTCGGACACGGCGGCGGAGAAGCGCTGGCCAGGGACATGAACGTGCCGTTCCTCGGCCGGCTGCCCATTTATCAGCCCATCCGCGAGGGCAGCGACCGCGGCGTGCCGCTGGTCGAGAGCGAGCCGGCGTCGCCGGCGGCGCGCGCCTTCCTCACGGTGGCCGAGCGCACCGCGGCGCAGGTGTCGATATCGGCGCACCAGGCCGCCGAAGCCAACCGCGGCAAGATCCCACTGATTCCCGTTCGATGACCCGGCACGCCGCGCCGGTCATCGACCTGCCCTACACGAAACGTACGCTCGCCAACGGGCTCGACGTCGTCGTGCACGAGGACCACCACGTGCCGATCGTCGCCGTCAATCTCTGGTACCACGTCGGGTCGAAGAACGAGCGGCCGGGGCGCACCGGGTTCGCGCACCTCTTCGAGCACCTGATGTTCGAGGGCTCGGCCCATCACGATTCCGGCTACTTCGCGCCGCTCCAGGCCGCCGGCGGCCAGTTGAACGGCTCGACGAACGCCGATCGCACCAACTACTGGGAAGTGGTCCCGACCAACGCCGTCGATCTCGCGCTCTGGATGGAATCCGATCGTATGGCGTACCTGTTGCCGGCGCTGACCCGCGAGCGCTTCGAAACGCAGCGGGACGTGGTGCTGAACGAGCGCCGGCAGAACTACGAGAACCGACCGTACGGCCTGGCGATGATGGCCGTGGTGGCGGCGCTCTTTCCGCCCGACCACCCGTACCACTGGATGACGATCGGGTCGGCCGACGACATCCGGGCGATGGAGTTCGAGGACGTCCGGGAGTTCTTCCGCACCTACTACCACCCGGCCAACGCCTCGCTCGTCCTGGCCGGCGATATTGCGACCGGCCTCGGCTTCGAGCTCGCCGAGCGCTACTTCGGCGACATCCCGGCCGGTGTCCGGCCGGCGCCGGTCCGCGCGGCCGCGGCGCTCGCGGAAGAGCGCCGGCTGGTGCTCGAGGACCGGGTCGAACTGCCGCGGCTCTATTTCGGCTGGCTGACGGCGGCGATGTTCGAGCCTGGCGACGCCGAGCTCGATCTCGCCGCCGATCTGCTCGCGAACGGCAAGACCGCCCGGCTGTATCAGACGCTCGTGTACGAGCGCCGCGTCGCCCTCGACGTCTCGGCCGCGCAGCAGTCGCGCGAGATGGCGGGTTTCTTCGTGCTGGCCGTCACCGCGGCGCCGGGTGCGTCGCTCACCGAATTGGCCGCCGCTGTGGACGAGGAGATCCGCCGGCTCGAAGCCGACGGCCCGACGACCGCGGAAATGGAGCGCGCCGAGGCGCAGGCCGAGGCCCAGTTCGTCTACCACCTCCAGACCGTCGGCGGGTTCGGCGGCAAGTCCGATCAGCTCAACGCCTACAACGTGCTGCGGGGCGATCCGGGCTACTTCTCCCGCGATCTCGATCGCTACCGGCTGGCGACGCGGGAGAGCGTGCGTGATGCCGCGCGCCGGTATCTGTCCCTGGACCGTCGCGTGGTGCTGAGCGCCGTGCCGCGCGGGCGCGCGAGCGACGCGTTGCCCGGCTCGGTGCCCGTGGCGGTGTCGTGATGGCCCGTGAGCCGGTCGATCGATCGGGCCTGCCCGCGCTCGGTCCGCCGCCGGCCTTCACGTTTCCCGGCATCCAGCGCCACGTGCTGCCCAACGGGCTCCAGGTGCGGACGGTGGAGCACACCAGCGTGCCGGTGGTTACCTTCGTGCTCCTGGTCGAGGGCGGCTCCGGTGCCGACCCGGCGACACAGGAGGGGCTGGCCTCGCTCGTGGCGGACATGGTGGACGAGGGCACCGGGAACCTCACCGCCATCGAGGTGTCGGACGCCCTGGCGCGGATCGGCGGCGACTACGACGTCGACACGGGATCCGACGCCTTCAGCTTCGCGCTCACCACCCTGGTGCGCTTCGCCGATCGAGGCGCGGGCCTGCTGGCCGGCCTGCTGACGCGCCCGAGCCTGCGCGAATCGGACTTCACGCGCGTTCGCCAGCTGCGGCTGGATCGGCTGCGGCAGATGAAGGACGTGGCCCCCGCACTCGCCGAGCGCGCCTTCCTGCGCCTGCTGTACGGCCGCCATCCCTACGGCCACACGGCGCTTGGCAGCGAAGAGGGCCTGCGCGCAATCTCGCTCGACGACGTGGCCGCCTTCCATGCCGTGTTGTTCCGCCCGGCGCGATCGGTGCTCATGGCCGTCGGCGGCTTGCGGCACGAGGAATTGCTGGAGGTGGCGAGTCGCGCGTTCGGCGGCTGGACCGAAGCGGCCGGCGCCGCCGCGCCACCCGAGCCGGCGTCGGCGCTGAAAGCGGAACTGACCGAGCGGCGCATCGCGCTGGTGCACCGGGAGGCGGCCGCCCAGTCGGAGCTGCGCATCGGCCACCTCGCCACCTGGCGCCGTACGCCCGACTACCCGTCGCTGCTGGTGATGAACGCCGTGCTCGGCGGCCAGTTCACGAGCCGGCTGAACCTGAAGCTGCGCGAGGAGAAGGCCTACACCTACGGCGCGCGCAGCGGCTTCGATTGGAAGCGCGGGCTGTCGCCGTTTGCGCTGGCCACGAGCGTGCACACGGCGTCGACCGCGGCCGCCGTCGCCGACGCGGCCGCCGAAATCGAGGCCATTCGCGGCAGCCGCCCGGTGACCGGCAGCGAGCTGGCGCATGCCAAGGCCGCGTTGACGCGCGGCTATCCCAGCGGCTTCGAGACCGCGGCGCATGTGGCGCGAGCCGTGTCGCAGCTGGCGCTCTACGATCTTCCGGACACCTACTTTTCGAATTTCGTCCCCACCGTCAATGGGGTGACGTCCGAGGACGTCACCCGGGTGGCCGCGCAATACCTCGATCCCGGCCGGCTGACGGCCCTGGTCGTCGGTGACGCGTCGGTGGTCGCCGAGTCGTTACACGCGCTCAGCTTCGGCGAGCCGCTGCAGCTCCCCGTCCAGATGTAAGCTTGGCACTGGGCTGCCCAGTGCCTTCTGCAGACACGCGCGCAGTGACCCGCGACGGCATGGACCGTGTGGTCGGGATCGGTGTCGTCGTTGGCGCCCTTGCCGCGACCGTCGCCGGCGCGGCGATCTGGCTCCTGTTAACAGATCCGGTCACTGTTGCGACTTCTCTCGAGACGGGCGACGTGTCGCCGCTGGTCCGCCAGTTGGCCGACGTCATCTACAACGCGATCTCTGGGCTGCTGTCGTACTTGTAGGGCCGCCTTCAGGCGGCCCAGGGCCGGCTAAAGCCGGCTCCTACGACGCGGGAGGCTTCCATGCGCCGCTTCTTTCTCGTGGCCGTCGCGCTGATCGCCGCATCGAGCGCGATCGAGGCCAAGGGTCCGACGGTCAAGCTCACGCTGAGCGGTCCCGGACTCGCGCGCACGGTCGAGATCACGGCCCCGGGGCTCCTCCAAGGCTCGAACGTCTGGATGGGCAGCTTCCTCGGCGAGACCGCGGCGGCCGCGCCGGTGGTGACGTCCCCGATATACACGGTCGCGTTCGACGTGCAGCTGCCCGAGTGGCAGCACGCCGGAGTGAAGACGATGTATACGGTGTCGGTCACGCGCGACGCGCGCACCGGCGGACTGTGGCTGTATCTGCCCGGCCGCGGCGAGCCCGGTTACGCGCTGAACGTGCGGACGATCCTGCGCGACACCCAGGACGGCCGCTGGCACCGCCCCTCGCCCGCCTGGGCATCTGCGCTTGCGAAATACCTGCCCTGAATCCGACGTCGGGGCCGGCTTCCGCCGCCCCGGGCCGCCTGGAGGCGGCCCCTACATCAGTTTTCCGTCGGCCGCGAGGCGCCGTCTATCACCAGCACGTCCACCGGCGCGCGCGTCGATTCGAGCTTCAGGCCGAGCTGTTCCTGCAGCGCCGTGAAGATCGACGGCGCGTCCCCGGCGGGCGGTGGCTGAGGCACTGGCGGGCCATTTGCCGTGCGGGCGTCGCTGTCGGGCGCAAACTCCAGGGTGATGTTGAAGTAGTCGGTGATGCCAGTGCGGTCCACGACCGGTCGGCCGACCTGCCGCGACAGCACGCTCGCAACCATCGCGAGCGAGACGGTGTTTCCCAGCAGCCGCCCGGGCCCGCCGCCAAAGGAGCATGGCGGAGCGCCCGGCGGCCGCGCCGCGCCCGGGGTCGGCGCCGCCAGCTCGCGCATCGCGGCGGCGCAGTCCGTATCCACCTTCGTCAAACCGCTGCCGAGCCGCTTGTCGGACCGCGCTACTCTCAGCGCGTACACCGGCCGCTCGCGGACCTCGTTGTGAGTCCGCACCGCGAATCGGTCGGCGAGCATGGCGCGGATCATCGCGAAGAGGGGCCCGGGGAACCCGTCGCGATCGTTGAGCGCCGCTGCGTCTTCGGCCCTGACCTGCACGTCGAACCGCTCAGTGTCGACCCATGACGGGCCGCCGGCGATCTCCCGGTTGTCGAACGCATAGCGCTGATGGGACACGGCGATCAGCGACTTGAGCGTGAACGCCGTCCAGGTGTAGCGGCCGCCGGGCGCGGCCTGAAACCGCTGCCGCGCGTCGGCCGACCTGTTCGGCTTGATCGAGACCACCTCGAATTTCGGACCTGAAGTCTCCGATTGCTGCGCCGCCAGCGGCGCCGCGCCGAGCGCGGCGGCCACGAGGGCTCGAGCCGCCCGTCTCACTTGCTTCCTCCGTCGCCGCCCGCCAGCCGCGACTGCTGCAGCGCGGCCGCTCCGAGCATGCCGCCCATGCCCATCGACTCCACCGCCGAGCTCGGCACGAGCATCAAAGCGCCCTTTTCCTTGAGCCCCTCGTAGAGCATGTTCATGGCCCGCAGGTGGAGCGCGGTCGGATTGTTGATGTAGACCCGCGACGCGATCTCGAACGAGCGCGCGATCTCCATTTCCGCCTCGCCGAGAATGATGCGTGCGGCCTTTTCGCGCGTCGCCTGGGCCTCGCGCGACATCGCTTCCTGGAGCTGGCTCGGAATGACGATGTCGCGCATCTCGACCGATTGCACGGTGACGCCCCAGGGCGTGGAGCGCTCGTCGATCAGCTTCTGCAACTGCTCCTCAATCTTGTCCCGTCCGCGGAGCAGATCGGCCAATGAGGTGCGGCCGATGATGTCACGCAACGCCGTCTGCGCCGCCAGGCTCACCGTGGACGGGTAGTCCTGCACCTCGAGCGCCGCTTTTTCCGCGTCGTACACCATCCAGAACAGCACCGCGTCCACGTTGACCGGCACGGTGTCGGAGGTCAACGTCTGCTCGGCGGCAAAGCTCGTGGTGATCACCCGCTGGTCGATGACGCGGCCGACCGCGTCGATGAACGGCACGATCCAGAACAGGCCGGGTCCCTGCAAGCCGATGAACCGCCCCAGCCGCAGCACGACGGCCCGTTCCCACTGCTGCGCCACGCGCGGCGACTGGGCGATGAAGATCCCCAACAGCACTCCGCCGACGACCCAGTACGGGTTGTTCGTCTGCAACGTCCCAACGAGCCCCGCTCCCGCCACCACGACAAAAATCGCGACGGCCACGACGTTGAGCTGCGTGGGGGGTTGCGACGGCTGGCTGTCGAACAGGGTGCGGCTCTTTGAGGTCATCACGATGTTTCTCCTTTTGCGATCGAGAGGAGTGCTTTTCGGAGGTCGGCGACCGAGAAGCCGCGGGCCGAGGCGTCGGCAATCGCGCGGGTGGCGACGGCCAGGAGCTCGGCGTCGCGGGCTTCCTGATGATCGGGCGCGAGCTGCGGCGCGTCGAGGACGAACGTGCCGACGCCGCGCCGGGTGCCGAGCGCGCCCTCGCGCTCGAGATGGGTGTAGACCTTGGCCACGGTGTTGGCGTTGATGCGGAGGGCCACCGCGAGCTGCCGCACCGTCGGCAGCTGATCCCCCGGGCGCAGGCGGCGAGAGGCAATGGCGGCCCGGATGGTGCGCTCCAGCTGCGCGTGGAGCGGCGTAGGGTCGCGCGGATTCACGCTGGCGGTCCAGTCGAGGCCCGGCATAGAGCTATTGTACTACTTCAATAGTACAAATGCAATCGCACCCGCCCACTGTCGCAGACACTGGGCCGAAAACGGGCGGAGACGGCGTGGAACGCCGGCTACAGGTGCCGCCGGAGGAAGCGGATCAGGACGTAGGCGTCCACGAACTTGAAGGGGGCCATTCCGGTGCTGTAGTGGCCGCAGGGCAGCGCGAAGGTCTCGTGCGGCAGCCCGTGGGCGGCAAAGCGCGAGAGCAGGTGGCGCGACAGGTCCACGGGGAACGTGAGGTCGTAGCGCGCGTACACCAGGAGGCTTCGGGCGTGGTGCATCGCCTCGAGGTACGCCATCGGGCTGATCGGCATCCAGATCCGCCGCAGCCGATCGAGATCGACGTGCCCGTCGAGGCTCGCGCGGACGTGTCGCGTGGACAGGCCGCGCCACACCACGTCGGCGAACCAGGGGGAGACGTGATTGAGCGCAGCGGCGCGGATGCGCGGCTCGTGCGCCGTCGTCAGCAGCGACAGGCACGACCCGAGGCTGGTGCCGAGAATCCCGATGCGCTCGAAGCCCTGCGCCGACAGCCAGTCCACGGCGCGCCGCGCATCGAGCACCGCCTGCCGGCACGATTGCAGCGTGCGGACGACGTTGGCGCTGACGATGTAATCGGCGCGCTCCAACTCCGGCGGCATGCGCACGTCGTGATAGGGGAGGCTGAGACGCAGCGCGGATATTCCGAAGCGCGCGAGCAGGCGCGCCAGGCCGATGTGGCCGCCGGCATCGGCGTTCCACTGCGGCAGCACGAGCACCGCGGGACCCGGGTCGCCGGCGTGGCCGTTGCCCATGCGCTGCCGGGCCGCCGGGCTCGGAAACCATCGCGCCGCAACCACGTCGTTCTCGGCGTGTGGCGTCGACAGCGCGCTCGGGAAGCGCAACATTCCCTCGCCGTCGACGCCCGAGGCGGTGAACTCGTAGGCGGTCGTCGGCGGCGGGGTGAAAAACGCATGCGTGTCGCGCATGATCGCTTCGACCCAGCGCTCCACGCGCGCTCCATCGTCCACGTGCCCTGAGCCGTTCGGACTTTCACCTGCCCATCCATCCACCTGCCCACCGGCTTCCGTGGGCAGCCACTCCAGCCCCCACTCGAACGGGCGGATCACCCGGTTCTTGGTGGCCGACGCGAGACGATGTTCCCAGCGGTGGAAGAATGGCGCGATCACGTCAGGCGAGGGGAAGTGACGGCCTGGCCGCGGATCCAGGGCTCGAGGGTGGCCGCCACGGCCAACAGCCCCGCCGTGGACGGCGCTGCCAGTTGCGCGCCGATCGGCAGGCCGCCGCCGGTCGTGCCGCAGGGCACGGTGATGGCCGCATGGCCGGTGAGGTTGAACAACTGCGTGAGCCGCAGCGTGACGTTCCGCACCGGTTCGTCCACGCCCGAGACGCGCATCGTCGCCGCGCCGAGCGGCGTGGCCGGCACCGCGAGGGCGGGTAGCAGCAGGGCGTCGTGCCCCTCGAGCGCCGCCATCACGTCGCGGCGCAGCACGTCGCGGCCGCGCAGCGCGCGGATGTAGTCTTCGGCCAGGACGTAGCGGCCGGCTTCGAGCCGGGCGCGCACCGTCGGCGTGTAGTCGTCCGGCTGTGTCTCGAGCGTGCGCGAATGGAACGCCGCCGCCTCGGTGAGGGCCACGTGCAGGTAGACCGCGCCGATCTCCGCCGCGTGGGGAATCGTGACGTCGTCGAGCCTGACGCCGGCCGCTGCCAGCCGCGCGCACGTCTCGTCGAACGCGCGGGCGACGTCGTCGTCGAGCAGGTCGAGGAAGTAGCGCCGCGGCACACCCAGCCGCAGCTCACGCGGGTCTCCGGGCTGCGGCGAGGCGGCGAATCCCGGCGCGTCGGCAATCACCCGATAGATCGCGGCCGCGTCGGCGACGGTGGCGCAGAGCGGGCCGACGTGGTCGAGCGACGTGCTCAGGGGAACGACGCCCTGCGTCGGCACGTCGCGAAACACCGGCTTGAGGCCGACGAGCCCGCACGCCGCCGCCGGGATGCGAACCGAACCGCCCGTGTCGGTGCCCATCGACGCGAAGGCCATGCCGGCCAGGATCGAGGCGGCCGATCCACCCGAAGAGCCGCCCGGCGATCGCGTGGGGTCGAGGGGGTGATGCACCGGCCCGTACGCCGACTCCTCGTTGGTGGTGCCGAGCGCGAACTCGTGGAGGTTGGTCTTGCCGACGAACACCGCGCCGGCGTCACGCAGCCGCGCGACCACGATGGCGTCGCGCGCGGCCACGTGGTTGCGGCGCACGCGCGAGGCGGCGGTGGTGGGCAGCCCGGCGATGTCGAGGATGTCTTTGATCGACATCGGGACGCCATGCAGCGGGCCGCGATCGCGCCCCGACGCCAGTTCGCGGTCGGCGGTGCGCGCCGCGTCGCGCGCCGCATCGGCCGTCACGGTGATGAACGCGTTGATCGATCCGTCGCGCTCGCCGATGGCGGCCAGACAACGCTCCGTGGCCGCCTCGGCCGTGGTGTCGCCGGCCCGAATGCTGCGCGCGAGATCCAGGAGCGCGGGCGGGGACTCGAGTGCCCTCATCGCGCCGGGGCGGGCGCCCCCGCGTCCAGGCCCGAGCCACCGGACGCGTCGCCGTTCCAGTCTGCCGCGCGCAACAGGCGGGCCGCCCGGGCCAGCCCTTCGAGCGACGCCTGCAGATCCGGCAGTCCGCGCCGGGCGGCGTCGGTCCTGGCGCTCTCGAGCCAGTGGTCTGGAGTCATCGGGACCTTCAATCATGCCATACAGCCCTCGGCCGATAATCAGGGTATGCACCTCCAGCCGCTGGCGTACCTGGATTCGGATTTCGTCGAAAGCGAGGACGGACGCCCGCTCCGGATCCTGGCCGAGTACCTCGAGCCCCTGCGCCGGTTCAAGGCACAGAACATCCACGACACGGTGGTGCTGTTCGGATCCGCGCGCATCCACAGCCGCGAGCGGGCCGAGCTCGAGCTGTCGGAACTGGTCAACGGGCTCGGTGTGGACGAGGAAGTGCTGCGGCGCAAGCGCAAGGCGCTGGAATGGTCCCGCTATTACGAGGACGCGCGCGCGCTCGCCAGGCTGCTCACCACCTGGTCAATGACGCTCGACTCGCCGATGCACCGCTTCGTCGTGACGTCGGGCGGCGGGCCGGGCATCATGGAGGCCGCCAATCGCGGCGCCCACGAGGCCGGAGGCAAGACGATCGGGCTCAACATCCGCCTGCCGTTCGAGCAGGGGGCCAACCCCTACATCACCGAGGGCCTGCAGTTCGAGTTCCACTACTTCTTCATGCGCAAGTTCTGGTTTGCGTATCTGGCGAAGGCGCTGGTGGTGTTCCCGGGCGGGTTCGGCACGCTGGACGAGATGTTCGAGATCCTCACGCTGATGCAGACCGAGAAGCTCGGCAACCAGATCCAGATCATCCTCTACGGCTCCGAGTACTGGGATCCGATCATGAACCTCGAGCCGATGGCCGACTGGGGCGCGATCAACCCGGGCGACTGCGGCCTGATCGAGCGTGCCGACACGCCCGAACGCGCGTTCGAGCTCCTCAAGGCCCATCTCACCGAGCACCACCTCACGGCGCCCAAGACCAAGGCCCCCGAGATCGCCAAGACCCGCTGAGCGCCGGCGGCGCCGGAACGCGCGACGTACGCGGGGCGTCTGAAGACCCGCGGCCACGGTGACCTTTCCTTGAGCCCTGAGCCCTGAGCCTTACGCCGACGCCTACGGCTTCAGAAACTCGTCGACGATCTTCACGAATTCGTCCGGCCGTTCGTCGCTCGGGTAGTGCCCGAGGCCCGGCATGGTAACGATGCGCACCTGCGGCAGCGCCTTCTGGAGCTCCTCCTGCGTCGCCGGCGGCACGATCGCGCTGCGGCCGCCGAGCACGTAGAGGGTGGGGGCCTTGATCTGGCGGACGTAACGCCACAACTCGGTCTCGACGAATCCCTTCACCAGATTCGGATCGCGCTTCCATACGAGCCGGCCGTCCTCCCGCCGCTTCGTGCCGTAGCGCACGTAGGGCTCGAGCACCGCCTCGGGCAGCGGCTGCGCGCTGGCGCGCATCGCCGCGAGCAGTTCGTCGGGGCCGGCCCACCCGTTCTCTTCCTGCTTCACCCGCCGCGCGTAGGCGTCGGCGATCGACCGCGGCCGTTCGGGCCCGACGTCCTCGGCAATCACGGCGGCGACGAGCTCCGGATGCAGCCCCGCGAACACCTGCGCCACGCGGCCGCCGGTGGAGTTGCCCCACAGCGTCACGTTGCGCAGGCCGAGCGCCCGCACCAGTCCCTCCAGGTCGCCCACGTGATCCTCGACCAGATAGCGCCCTTCGGGATCCCAGCCCGAATCGCCGTGGCCCCGCAGATCCATCGCGATCACGTGGTAGCGGCCGCCGAAATGCGGCGCGACACGATCGAAGGTCCTCGCGACCCGATCGATGCCGTGCAGCATGACGAACGGCGGGGCCGACTGGTTGCCCCAGTCCACGTAGTGCAGCCGCAGCCCGCCGACCGACACGAAGTGGTCCTCGGGTGCCGCCGGAGGAGACGCACCGTCCCGCTGGGCTGCGAGGCCTGCAACCGTCAGGAGGAGCAACCCCATCGCGCCGGCGGTCGACGTCATCTGCGGGAGTCTACGCGGTTTTCGCCGCGCATGAGGGTCCCATGCGGATGCCGACCTCCTGCGGGCACGCATCGGGGGGCTCGCGCGTCTTGATCTCACGGTGGCGGGCCTCTAGGATCGCCACCGTGCACACCTCACTCCCGCTCCGTGCCTTCGTCTTCGGGACCATCCTGCTCGCCGCGGCCGCGAGCGCGCAACAGCCGCGCCCGGCGGCGCCGGTCACGCCGCTCACCGCGCTGGACTACATCGAGATCCAGCAGCTGCTGCACCGCTATGCGTTCGCGCTCGACACCTGCTCGAACAACGGCTACGACTACGCGGATCTCTTCACGCCGGACGGCGTCTTCTACTGGGGCGTCGGAGGGCGGAAGTCGGTAGGCCGCGAGCAGCTGGCCGAAGCGGCCGGCGGCGGCAAGGGGGGCTGCAAGAAGCTGCAGGCCGCCAGCCGGGAGAACCCGATCCAGACGCACGTCACCCTCAACCCGGTGATCGAGGCGTCGCCCGAGGGCGCGATCGGCAAGAGCTACCTGGTCTACCCGGGCGTGCAGGGCATCACCGGCGACGGCACGCACAACGGCCACGTGGGCGGCTATCAGGACGTCTACGTGAAGAC
>Ga0070675_100003818_pt1 | contig 11435 bp, 10 predicted proteins | sample KBSM43metaG_FD_65343 | JGI IMG/M metagenome (GOLD analysis project Ga0070675, IMG submission 65343) | Miscanthus rhizosphere microbial communities from Kellogg Biological Station, Michigan, USA - KBS M4-3 metaG | ecosystem: Host-associated > Plants > Roots > Rhizosphere > Soil ...
GGATTGACTCGCGACGGATCTCCAACGGCGGGGGCCTGTTGTTCGACCACGTGACGTACTGGCGCAACCGGGATGAATTCGTGCGGCTCCTCGTCGCCGAGCTGGGCTGGCCGCCGACGCCGTCGACGCGGGGAGAGGATTCCTCGCCGGTAGTCCGGCGCCGATGGAGGCTGGAGTGGCTGTTCGCCTTCCAAATAATCGGCGTCCTGTCCGTGCTCGTTCTCATCGCGGGGCTATGGCCCCGGCTGGACCCGATTGGCCTCGCCATCGTGTCCGCGATTCGAACGCTCGCGCCTGGCCTCGCGCCGCCAGCCTCCCAGGGGCTGGCGCGCGCGCTGGGCGGGGCAGCGCTCGCCGGCGTCGCCTGGCTGTGGTTTCAAGTGGCGGCTGCGGCACACCGCCGTTGGGAGCGGCGCGACTTCAAGCGCACCGCCGCACGCAAACCGTTTGATGAAGGAGGGCTGCCGTTCCTGACGTTCGTGGCCGTCGCGACGGTGCTTCCCGTGCTGGCGATCGTCATGGCCCTGCTCGACTTCAACCTCGATCGCGCGGCCGCGTGGTGGCGTCCGGTGTGGGAGGCGCGCGAGGCCATCGGATTCGGATCCGTGATATCGCCAGTGCTCTCGGCCATGGTCGCGCTGCTGCCATGGTTCCTCGTCGTGCGCGCCGACCACACCCGGAAGTCCACTTTGCACGGAGAGGCGTTCGTGCAATCGTGGCTCGCGGTGATGCTCGTGAGCTTCATGATCACGGTACCACTAGGTATCGCCTTTCCCGGGATCATGCGACCGCTGCCGGCGGGAGGCAGTCTGCTGCAGCAACTGGCACAGTCGCTGGCGGTGTTCGGACCGTATGTCGTGGCCGGGGCGCTCGTCGCGCTGACGGCGACCACCCTCGGTCCCGCCATGTCGAAGGCGCTGACCCGACGGAGTGAGCGCGAGCCGTCCGTCGAGGCGCGGTTACAGCCGAAGCCGTGGTCGATCCACTCCATCGCATGGATTTCCGTGGGTTGCGCCGGCGGATCGCTGCTGCTGCGTTGGCTGGTCGAGTACTTCCATCTCGGTGCGTGGGGCGTGGTGGCGCTCACGCCGTTATGGTTCGTTGCGGCACTGGCGGCGGCAAATGCGTTCGGTCGCGAGGTGAACAGAGACCAGTCAGAGGCGGCCAGTAACTTCGGGTCCTCCCTCGGCAGTGTCGCACTGCTGGCGGTGTTCTACGCGATCGTCTGGCCCGTATGGGTGCGGTGACGCAGGCGCCAGCGTCGGACGGCGGGTCGCTACGTGCACCCCTCGTTGAGGACGCGGAACGAGAGCACCGAGATGGAGCGCGACGGCGCGGACGGATGCGCGTCCGCTGGCGCCTCGGGCGGCGCTGTCACGGCGCGGCGTGCAGCGGCGGCACCCGCGTCGGTGACGCCCGCCGTGCCGGGATTGGCCGACAAACGCTCGTCGATCGTGCCGGCCACCTCCACGCGCTTGCCGACGAAGCGCGTCAATTCCGCGGACTTCGCGCCCACGAGCCAGAAGGATTGTTCGACCGGTAGCGGCGGTCGGGCGGCCGCCGCATCCGCCGTGCCTGAACCGGCTCCAGCCGGCACCGATCCGGGCACCGCCGATCGCGGCTGAGCGCCCACGGCACGTCCGTCGCTGGACTTGATCGTCGCCCGCGCCAAGGTCAGCCCCTTCGCCGCGCCCTGTTCGTGCCCCGTCGGCGGAGCGGCTGCCGTGTCGGGCGACTGGGTGATGCACCCAACGGCGGTGACGTCCGGCGCCACCGTTGGCGCACGCTGCGCCTCGAGCACACGCGCCGCGGTGATGGCGATGAGGAACGCGCTCACGATCCCGAAGAGCCGGCGAGTCGATGCGGCTGGCATGGACAATCCCTCCGGAAGAGAGACTCTGCAAGGAGCCGACCACCTTTTCTTATCCCATCAGTCGTTGACCTGGGCGCCCGCCATGGCTAGAGTCGCTTCTGGTGCCGAACTGCCTCAACTGCGGCGCGCCGATGCGCGCAAGCGATGGCGGGATCCTCGTCTGCGGCCACTGTGGTTCCGTGGATGAGCGCGAGGCGGTCCCCTACGAGCTGGAAACGATGGGCGCGAGCTCGACGGCGTGCCCGCAGTGCGCCACCATGCTGGCCGACGCACGCATCGAGGGCTGCCCGGTGCGGTACTGCTCGTCGTGCCAGGGTGCCCTGGTCGAGATGAAGCACTTCGTGACCTTGAGCGACGCCGTCCGAGCCCGCGAGCCCCGTACCGGCGTCGCACTTCCGCGACGGCAACAACCCGGTGACCGCATCCTGCCCTGCCCGATCTGCGGGCAGTCGATGCTGAGTCACTTTTATGGCGGTCCCGGCAATCTGGTGCTCGACACGTGTGAGCGCTGCCAGGTGAATTGGCTCGATCCGGGGGAATTGCGGCGCATCGCGCGGGCGCCATAAGGTCGTCTACTGGAAGTCGAGAACGGGGAGACCGCTGGGCACCTCACGGGGAATCAGCCTGCGCAGATGCTCCGGTCTCGACCGGTGATCCAGCAGGCCATGACGAACGAAGTCCACCAAGTCTCTGAACTCCGCCGTCGTCAGGTCAATCGGCGTCGCCATGACCGGGTCGATGCGCGCCAGCACGGGCTCGATCGGACCCGCTGGTCCCCGCAGATCCGCCGCGAGTCCGGCGGCGACCGGATCGTAGTTGCGGGCCGAGGCAAACACGTCGAGGTGATGCCTGACAGCGTCCTCCAGGGTGGTGAAGGCGCCATTATGAAAGAAGGCCGGTTGCAGCGCCACGTTGCGAATCGGCGAAGTCCTGAACTTGTAGCGGTCGTCCGCGTTCCCGGTGACCTGCTCCAACCCGAAGTCTTCATTCTGTGCGGGTCCGTCGAACGTCACATTGCCAAGCAGCGGAGCGATCTGCGGCACTCCGATGACATGCGCGCTGAAATCACTGAACATCTCGTTGGACGCGCCGGAGACCGCGTGGCATTGCACACACTTCGCGGCGCCGAAGAACAGCAGGGCGCCGTTCTTCTGCTCGTCCGTCAACGCATTCTTCATCCCCCGCGCAAACCGATCGATCGGCGCCGTGGCGAACACCAGCGTGAACTCGAACTCCGCAATCGCCCGACCGAACATGTCGAACGTAATTGGCGCGCCTTTCCGGACCGGCGGGAAGCTCCTGGCAAATCTCGCGCGGTACTCCGGTACGTCGTTGATGCGCCTCAGCACTTCGTCCCGGATATCGAAATTGTCCCCAGGAAAGTCGAACCCCGCGACCTCCACCCGTTCCGTCGGCGGGATGAACGCTTGAGCGGCAAGCAGGTGCGGCTGATAGGAGAGCGTGAGCCCTTCCGGCGCGGGAAAGCTGAACCCGGCGCTATTGTCGAATGGATCGTGCGAGAGAGCCGCAAAGCGAGAGTTCCACATCAGATTGGGGAAGAACGCGCTGTTGGCGAGGGTCGGTGTGCGACGCTGATTGCGGGGGCCCGTGCGGCCTGGCCCGACGATGCCGTTGTTCTCGACGCCGATGGCAATGGATTGAGTGTCGCCAAAGCCGTGCGTCGGAGAATGGCAGCCGGAACAGTTGTTGTCGTTGTTCAGGCCTCCGACGGTGTCGAAAAAGAGCAGCCGGCCGGTGTCCGCGAGCTGACGGTCGATGGGGCGCCCGAGCCGCGTTGGCAGCGTCGATTCGATCGCCCCGGTGAAGCCGTGTTCTGCCAGCACCGCTTCGAGTTGCTGATCCAGCCACCAGTCATCAGGCCCGGCGTGCAGAGTAGTCGCAAGCAGCCCCGCAACGCCGGCCAGCACCATGGCCATCACGAGAGATGGCGTTCGAGTGCGCATGGTCATCCTCGAGCGGTCCCGGAATCGATCACGGCACGCGGGGGTTCAGGTAAGTGAACACGCCCTTGGGATTGTGTTCCCAAATCCAGACGGTGAGCTCCCAGAGGCCGAACTCCTCCACATCCTGACGCCACGTGTCGGCCGAGCCTGCGAAGCCGGCGGGCAGCGGCTCGCTGAGCGGCACGACGTACTCGACGGCCACCAGTTGCAGGCGCGACTCCCCTGGAACCGGAGCGTAGAGCAGGATCTCCGGGTGCGCGGGATCGAAGACTCCGTCAATCAGCGAGAGATTCACCCAGTGAAATCCCTCACCCGACTCGTAGAGGTCGATGTTGACGTATCCGTCAGCCTCGGCCTGCGCGAGATCGTGGTATTTGGCCGTCGCGCCGCGGGCCGCTGCCAACTCCTGCTGCGTGATTGCGTTCAGACCGCTCTTCTCCTGAGCAGACGCCCGTGCGCCCCACCAGGGGAGCACGACCAGCGAAGCCAGGATCCAGCACGGCATCTTGCCGATTCTCACCATCATGGTTCTCTCCTCGTCCGCCGAACCTATACATGAGGTGACGTTCGATCGGCGTCGCCGATGACGTCCTCAACTTGTATTGCGGAAACCTCAGCGGAAAAGGGGCATCCCCATTGCGTAGAATCCGCGCATGGCGAGTCCGTCGGCCAGCCCAACCGATCTATTGCTCGCGTGGGGGCGCGGCGACCACGATGCCTGCGATCGGCTGATGCCGCTCGTCTACGACGAACTGCGCCGTCTCGCGGCTCAGTACATGCGGAGCGAGCCAGTGGGTCACACCCTCCAGGCCACCGCGCTCGTCAACGAGGTGTACCTGCGGCTGGTCGACGTGAAGCGGATTCAGTTGGAAGGCCGCGCTCACTTTTTCGCGCTCGCCGCGCGGATGATGCGGCGTCTCCTGGTAGACGCGGCTCGCGCCCGCGGGAATGACAAGCGGGGCGGACGCCTGCGCCGAGTCCCGCTTGATGAGGCGTCTGGCGTTTTCGCCAAGTCCCGGTTGGACTTCGAGGCGCTCGACGACGCCCTGCAGAAGCTGGAATCGATTCACCCGCGCAAAGTCCAGGTCGTGGAGCTGCGATTCTTTGGCGGGTTCAGCGTCGAGCAGGCGGCTGACACGTTGCGGGTGTCGACCGATACCGTCAAACGTGACTGGCGCTTCGCCAAGCTGTGGCTGCTGCGCGAGCTCAGCGGCGCGAGCGAGCGATGACGCCCGATCGCGAAGAGCAGATCGAGCGTCTGTGTCACGAGGCCCTGGTGCTCGACGAGGCTGAGCGCGCCGCCTTTTTGGCACGCGCGTGTGGCGGCGATGAGGCGCTGCTCCGGGAGGTCTCCTCACTACTGCCGCATGACGAGGCGGCCGAACGGTTTCTGGACGTGCCGGCTCTGAGCCTCATCGCGCAGAGGGTCACCGGCCAGGAAGGCGCGTCGGCGCCGCGGAACGGCTCGTCAGCTGCCGATACGCTCGCGCCGGGCGCCCGGTTCGGACTCTACGAAGTCCTGTCTGTCATCGGCATTGGCGGCATGGGCGAAGTCTACCGGGCGCGAGACACCAGACTGCATCGCGACGTCGCGCTGAAAGTGCTGCCCGATCGATTCTCACGGAACATGGAGCGCCTCGCTCGATTCGAGCGGGAGGCGCACGTCCTCGCGTCGCTGAGCCATCCAAACATCGCAACCATTCACGGCATCGAGCACGTCGATGGCATTTCGGCCCTGGTATTGGAGGTGGTCGAGGGCCAGACGCTCGCGGAGCGGCTCCGTCGCGGCCCGCTTCCGATAGACGAGTCGCTCGAGATCGCGCACCAGATCGCCGAAGCGCTGGAAGCCGCGCACGAACGGGGCATCGTTCATCGCGACCTCAAGCCCGCGAACGTCATGGTCACGCTCGAGAATCGAGTCAAGCTGCTGGACTTTGGTGTGGCGAAAGTCTTCGACGACGCCACCGCGGCAACTGCGTCGACCTCGATCTCGAATGATGCGACTGGGGATACGCAGCCCGGACTCGTGCCAGGGACAGCTGCTTACATGTCGCCTGAACAGGCCCGCGGCGAGGTGATCGATCGACGCAGCGACATCTGGGCGTTCGGATGCGTGCTGTTCGAGATGCTGACCGGCCGCTTGCCGTTTCAAGGCCGGTCCGTCGCCGAGTCGCTGGCGAACCTGCTCGACGGACACGCAGAATTCGAGGCGTTGCCGAAAGCGACGCCGGTCGCCACCCGGCGGCTGCTCCGGCTGTGCCTCGAGCGGTCTCCGAGACAACGGTTACAGCACATCGGCGACGCTCGCATCGACATCGCCGACACCCGCTCGCACCGCGGCGACGAGTCCTCGAGTGCACGAGGTTCAGCGGCGTCCTCGTCGCGGCGGGCCGTTCAGTTCGCCGCGGTTGCTGGTGTGCTCGCTGTCGCGGTCGTGTCGGGATGGTTTGTCGGGTCGCGTTCGAATGCAAAGACTGCCGCTCCGATCGTGCGTTTCAGCGTGATACCGACCGGTGCGCCATTGCCAGCGGCCGGCAGAACTGTCGCGATTTCGCCCGACGGTTCCCGTCTCGCATACGTCGCAGGGGGATGGCTATGGCTTCGTGAGTTGGCGGCTGCGGAAGGCGTACGAGTGCCGGGGACGGACGGCAGTGGTGGTGAGCCGTTCTTTTCTCCCGACGGCGAGTGGGTGGGGTTTTTCGACGTGAATACCGGACTGCGGAAGCTGCGCGTGCGGGGCGGGACTCCGCTCACCATCGTCGTGAACGCCGGCCGGCAGCTCGGTGGCAGTTGGGGCACTGACGGAACCATCGTCTTCGCCGATGGTGTCGGACTGTTCACGATCGACGCCGATGGTGGTTCCGCACGACTGCTCGCTCGCCCGGCAGCCGAGCGCGGCGAGGTGCGATATGCGTGGCCGCACATTCTCCCCGGCCGGCGAGTCGCGCTGTTCACCATTCTGCGCGACACCATCGCCAATGCCGAGATCGCGCTGATCGACCTGGACACGAAGCAGCAGAAAGTGCTGTTGCGCGGCGGCCACGCCGCGCGTTACGTGGCCACCGGACATGTTATCTACGCTGCCGGAGGCCGACTTTACGGAGTGTCGCTGGACCTGGGGTCGCTGGCCGTTGGCGGTCAGTCGTTCGCGCTGGGGTCGCTCCAAGTGGCCGAGACCTTCGGATCGGCCACGGCCAACTTCGACGTGTCGCAAACCGGTACGTTGGTGTATGTCGCCCCGACCCGGCAGCGCCTGCGCACCATAGTCTGGGTCGATCGCATGGGACGCGAGCAGGCGGTGAGTGCGGCCGCCGGCTACTACTTCTATCCGCGGATTTCGCCCGACGGCACGCGGGTGGCGCTCGACGTCGGGGGCGCGAATCGCGACATCTGGGTCTGGAACCTCAAACGCGAGGTCATGACCCGGATCACCGACGGTCCGACCGAGGACATGATGCCGGCATGGAGCGTTGACGGGAAACGCATCCTCTTTGCGTCCGACCCCGAGGGTGTGTTCAACGTTTTCGCCCGTTCCGCCGACGGCTCGGGGCCATCGACGCGAGTGTATCGAGGTCCCGACAACTACATGCCGTTCTTCTCACCGGATGCCGGTCGCTTGCTGATCTTTGTTCAGGGCCCGACAGCCCGATCAGGTGATGTGGCAGTCCTCACGCTTCAGGAGCCGGTGGGGATCGAGCCGCTGATTCGCACACAGCATCGGGAAGGTAACGCGCATGTCTCGCCCGATGGCCGCTGGGTGGTGTACCAGTCGGACGAATCAGGTCGCCCGGAGGTCTACGTCCGATCGTTTCCGATCGTCGACCAGCGGAAAGAAATCGTCTCGCGAGAAGGCGGGACGCAGCCGCTCTGGGGACCTGCGGGAAGCAGCGAGCTCTTCTATCGCACGCTCGACGGGACGATGAGGGTTGTCTCTGTCCGGCTGACGCCTGAGCTGATTGTGGGCGCGACGACCGATCTCTTCTCGAATCCAAGCTACGCCGATACCACCGTCGGCTCATGGATGTACGCCGTGTCGCCCAGGGACCGCCGCTTCCTGATGCTGAAGGAACAGGCGCCGAGCGACGCGAGTCCTATCAACGTCGTCGTCAACTGGTTCGACGAACTGACGCGCCTGGTGCCGACTCCATAGGATGAGCTCGCCGCGCGCCTATCGGCGCGTCAGCAGGTCGAAGGCCTCCTGCGGGTTGTCGGTGGCGATGACGAGCCGGTTGCCCGTGGCCAGATAGCTGTATTTGATGTTGATGTGGGCCGTCGCGAGGCGCTGGAAGACACCAGCCGCCGCGCCCGGCTCATCGGCCACGGAGACCAGCAGCACCTGCTGCTCCTGGACGATGCGGAAGCCCCGGTTCTGCAGGCATTCGTGCGCCGCCTGAAGGTCCGGCGACAGCACGTGCACCACGCCGCCGATTTCAGCATAGCCGTCGAGGTTGATGCCCGCGTCGCCGACGCATCGAAGCGCCGCGGCGAGCGTTCCCGGGCGGTCCTCAACGAGCGTGACGGCGAGGTCTGCGTCGAGATGGACCATGCGGCATCTCCTGCGGCTGGGGCGAGTGGACGAAGCGCGACGGCCGCGGATCCTAGCACGGACGGGTTGACCCCACTCGGTGGGGCGGTATACAAAGCCCGCGATGACCTTTGTCGCCCACCATGCCAACCAGCCACGGGAGAGGTGCACATGAGAGTGCTTGCCGCTGTCTTCGTCTTTTTCGCCATTACGGCTGCGGCCCAGGCTGCCGAGCCCGTCGTCGCCCTGTCGCCGGAAGCCCAGAAAGCCTTGCTGGCGAGCAAGGACCCGCAGCTCGCGGCCAACAAGAAGCTGGTATGGGACATGTGGCGCACGTTTCTTCAGGGCGGCGATATCGACGCCGCCGACAAGTTCCTGGCGCCCGAGTACCACCAGCACAACCCGAACGCGGAGACGGGACTGGCGGGGGTGAAAGCCTATTTCCGCGCGGCGGGCCGCAAGGCGACGCCCCCGAAGGATTCCATTGACGGCCTGGTCTCGATGGTGGCCGAGCGCGATCTCGTGACGCTCGCGCTCGTCCGCGAATACAAGGACAAGGAAGGCAAGCCGTACACGACCACGTGGTTCGACATGTTCCGCATTGCCAACGGGAAGATCGTCGAGCACTGGGACACGGCTACCAAGCCCTGACGCCGGGGGAACTGATGCGTATGAGGGCCCTTCATCTTCAGCTGTTGGCCGTTGCCGCGGCGGTGGCGACGGCTCTGGCACCGCTCTCCGCCGGCGCCCAGGCGACGCCGCAGGCGTCGCGGCCGATGAAAATCGGATTCATCGGATCCGGCAACATCGGCGGCGCCATCGGCGAGCTGCTCGCAAAAGCCGGCCACGAAGTGCTGTTCTCATCGCGCAACCCGGACAGCCTGAAGCCGCTCGTGGCCCGCGTTGGACCGCGGGCGCGAGCCGGCACGCCAAAGGAAGCGATCGCCTTCGGCGATGTGGTCTTCCTTGGTGTGCCCTATTCCTCGATGCCGCAGATCGGCCAGGATTATGCCGGCGCATTGAAAGGGAAGATCGTTCTCGATGCTGGCAACCCGAACGTCCGCCGCGACGGACCCATGGCCGAAGCGGCGGTGGCCAAGGGTGCTGGGGTCGCGACGGCCGAGCACCTGCCGGGCGCGCGGATCGTCCGCGCGTTCAATCAACTGAACTTCAAGGTGTTCCTGAGCGAGGCCCATCGCGCCGGCGACCGTATCGCGGTTCCGCTCGCGAGCGATGATCCGCAGGCGCTGGCCGTGGTGTCGCGTCTCGTGACGGATGCCGGATTCGAACCGGTCGTCGTGGGGCCGCTGGCTGCCGGCAAGTCGTTCGATTCGAGCCAGCCGATCTTTCTGAAAGCGATGACGGCCCGCGAGCTGCGGACAGCTTTGAAGCTTCCCTGAGGTTGAGCCGGATGACGAAGGCAGGCCTGTTCATCCTGGTGCTGCTGCTCGTGGCGCGAGGCTACTGTCTCGACGTCGCCGGCTGGTCGCAGACCGGCGCGCGCGGGCCAGGCAGCGCAGACACGGTGCGGAGCACCATGCCGGCCGACGTGGCGAAGCAACTCGCGGCGTTCGGTACCGAGTTCGACGGCGAGATTGCCGCCCAGACGGCGAAGATCTACGCGTCGCAGCCGCGTGTCTACCAACCGGCGGAGATCAAGGTCACGAAGAACCTCGCCTACGGCCCGCACGAGCGACAGCAGGTGGACATACACGTGGCAACGGTGCGCCGGTCCGAACGTCCCATGCCGGTGGTCGTGGTGTTCCATGGCGGCGGGCTGGTCGGCGGCAGCCGGGCGGCCACGGCCAACGTCGCGGACTACTTCGCGAGCCTGGGCTACGTCGGCGTCAACGGCGGGTATCGTCTCGCGCCCGACGCGAAGTGGCCCGAGGGCGCGCGCGACGTGGGCGCCGCCGTGACCTGGCTGAAGAGCCACGCCGCCGAGTACGGCGGCGATCCGGAGCAGATCTTCGTGATGGGCCTCTCGACCGGCGCCTACCATGCGGCCACATACGTGTTCATGCCGCAGGTGCTACTGCCCGGTACGGCGCGTCCCGCGGGAGCGATTCTGCTGTCCGGCCCCTACTCCTTCGATTTCAAGTCACCCTCGAAGGGTGAGCTGGCATACTTCGGAGAGGATTCCAAGCGCTGGCCAGACATGGTGATTCCCGGCCACATCACGCGCGGCGATATTCCGGTGCTCTTCACGACCGCGGAGTGGGACAACGCCCGATACTTGTGGCCGCAGGCCGCTGTATACAAAGAGCTGATCGACAAGCACGGAGCGCGCCCGCGCTATCGACAGAGTCTTGGACACAACCATTCGTCGCAGCTGCTCTCGGTCGGCACGCCTGATACGAGCGTGTCCCGTGAGCTGGTCGACTTCATCGAACGCACCGTGAAGCATTGACGTGGGGGCCGGCTTTAGCCGGCCCTGGGCCGCCTGAAGGCGGCCCCCGCATCTCAGGGAGGAACGTTATGAAGCAGTGGCTTGCCGCCGGTCTCGTCGGGACCGCGATCTTTTTCGTCGCCGCGACGACGCCGGACGCTCAGCAGGCGGCGAAATCAGCCGCCGCGCCGGCGTCACCCGCCCGTTCGTATGTTCCGCCGAAGACGCCATGGGGCGACCCCGACATCCAAGGCGGCTGGACGAACGTGAACGAGAACGGGATTCCGCTGCAGCGGCCGGACGCGCTCACCGGAAAGTCCGTGGACGAGGTGGACGACTCCGAGCTGGCCGAGCTCGTGAAGGCGCGCAACGAGGCGGCCAGTGCGGGTGCTGCCGCCATCGGCGGCCGTGAGACCGGCGCCGGCCCGACGCACTGGTACGAGCACTACGGTGCGAAGAACAGCCGCGCCTGGATGCTGACCGATCCACCGGACGGTCGCATTCCGCCGCTGACGGCGCAGGCGCAGCAGCGCTTGGGCCGGGCGGGTGGCCGCGGCCGCGGCTTCGGCGACGGCCGCGCCGACTCGTGGCTGGATCGGAGCTTCTACGACCGCTGCATCACGCGCAGCTTTCCCGGCTCGATGATGCCGGCCATCTACGGCAACGCCTACGACATCACCCAGG
>Ga0070675_100003821_pt1 | contig 11432 bp, 7 predicted proteins | sample KBSM43metaG_FD_65343 | JGI IMG/M metagenome (GOLD analysis project Ga0070675, IMG submission 65343) | Miscanthus rhizosphere microbial communities from Kellogg Biological Station, Michigan, USA - KBS M4-3 metaG | ecosystem: Host-associated > Plants > Roots > Rhizosphere > Soil ...
TGGCCGTACATCTGCTTCATCTTCGGCCAGTCGGTGCCGTGCAGGTTCTTCACGTAGAGATTGTTGCGCTCGTTGCGCCACCCCTCGTTGAAGATCTGCTGGAACTCGGCCTTCGGGTCCACGTACGCGCGCAGCTGCGTGTTGAGGCGACCCTGACCCGCCGTCGGCGGCTGCTTGTCGGCGTCGACGAGGAACAGCGCGCCACCGGCACCGCCGCCCTGTCCACCACCGCCGCCCTGTCCGCCGCCGCCACCGGCCGTGCGATAGAGCAGCTTGTGTCCGTCGGCGCTCACGACGTACTGCGCGACGCCCTGCGCGAACGGCGTGGCGCGTCTGGTGTTGAGCTGATAGCGGTGGAGCGTGCCGACAGGGACACCACCCTGACCTCCGCCGGGACGGTCGTTGGTACCGGTGGCCGGAATCGCCTCGAGGAAGAACACCGTGCCGGGCGGGCCGGCGCGGAGCTGCGAGTAGTCGCGAAGCGCTAGGTCCGGAACCGCGATGAGGCGTTGCTGGATGCCGTCGAAGTCGATGCGCACCGGACGTCCGGCCGCGGCCCGCTGAACGTTAGGCATCGAGTCCGGCGACTCGGCGTTCTGGGCGGCGGCGCGCGCCGGGGGAGCCGCACCACTACGTGGCGGCGCGGCGCTGTCGGGGCGGTTCGGAACCTCGCGGCCCGGCTCGCGCGGCGGTCGGCCCGCCCGCGCGGCTTCCTCGTCGCTCTCCGGCAGCAGCGGCGACGAATCCGCCTTCGACAATACCGTCAGGTACAGACCGCGCGTGGTCGAACGCTCGTACGCCGACATGTCGAGCACGGACGAGTTCAGTCCGTAGTTCGTGGAGCCGAAGAACCAGAGGTACTTGCCGCTGGCGTCCCACGTCGGCGACGTCGCGTCGGCGAGACCGTCGGTGATCTGCTTCTTCTCGCCCGTCTGCGCATCGTAGAGGAAGATCGCGCGGAACAGCGACGGCAGGTGTTTCGGATACGCGATGTACCGCGAGTCGGGACTCCACACGGGAATGATCGACCGATCGCCGTTGTACACGAGATCCCCGTCGGCGATGTCGGCCTTGCCGCTCGCGACGTCCACGAGCCAAACCCGGAAGTGCGTGTCCTGGAACGTGATCTTCTGCCCGTTCGGCGACCACGAGGGCACGAAGAAGTGACTCGGCTCCGGGATCGTGATCTCGCGTGGCGGCGTCAGGCCGTCCTGCGACGCGATGTACAGCTTGTACTCGCCGGACTTGTCGCTGAAGTACGAGACGAACCGGCCGTCCGGCGACCACGCCGGCGCGATCTCGGCCGACGCGCTCGAGTTCGTGAGGTTGCGGATGTCGCCCTTCTCGGCGGGAATCGTGAAGATCTCGCCGCGCGCTTCCACCGCGGCCCGTTTGCCCGTGGCCGAGAGCGCGAGGTTCGTCATGCGGTTCGAGACGTCCTTCCACTGCGCCATCATCCACGGGAAGTCGCCGACCGCCGTGATGTTCACGACGCGGTCGCGCTCCGAGCCGGGATCGATCTCGTGGATGTAGCCCGCCTGCTCGAACACGAGCACGCCCGCGCCGGCATCGAGCGTCTTCACGTCGAAGTCGTTGTAGTTCGTGATCTGCCCGAGCTTCTTCGTGCGCGAGTCGTACCCCCAGACGTTGGAGACGCCGTCGCGGTCGGAGAGGAAGTACACGACGTCGCCTAACCAGACCGGATCCATGTCCTTCGAATCCGTCCACGGCGGCGACTCGAGCTCGAACGTTTTGAGGTCGACGATCCAGATGGGGCGGTTCTGACCGCCGCGGTAGTTACGGCGCTCCTCGTCCCACGAGTTGTTCATGCGGTAGGCGATGCGCTTGCCGTCGGGCGAGATCTTGCCCTGATACGCTCGCGGCAGCGGCATGGCTTCTTCCACGCCACCTTCGGCCGCTACCGTGAAGAAGCGCGGCGCGCCGTTAGGCGCGTTGGCCGCACGTCCGGACGAGAACATGATCCGCTTGCCGTCGGGTGTCCATCCCTGCACGACGTCAGCGCCCGGATGCCACGTCAGGCGCTTCGGCTGGCCGCCCGTCTGCGCGGCGGTCGTCGGGTCGGTGGCGACGACGTAGACGTCGGTGTTGCCACCGTACTCGGCGCTGAACGCGAGCCACTTGCCGTCGGGTGAGAGCTTCGGGTTCGTCGTTTCGCCCTGGAAGCTCGTTAGGCGACGGGCGGCGCCGCCGGCGCGATCGACGAGCCAGACGTTGTTCGCGTACGCGAACGCGATGTTCTTCTCGCTGACGGTGGGACTGCGCAGCATCCGTGTCTGCGCGCCGGCGGGCACGGCGGCCGCGAGCAGAGATGCGACGAGTGCTGCGCCGCGGGTGATGTGATGAGTACGAGGCATAGGCGGGGCGGGGCGCGAGGGAGGGTGCGCAGGGTGACGACGCTATTCTGGCTGAAAAGCGATCCGCTATAGCATCGCGCCGTGAGACGCGATGTGCCAGACCATGCGCTCTCGCACTCGCCCGCGGCGTGTCCGCCCTCTAGACTTGGGGTTGGACACTCATCGACACTCAGCGGGGCAGTTTGCTGTGGTAGTACAGTCAACGCGAGCCGCGTACGTCGCGGTGCCGCGTCCGCGCACCGACCTCGAGACCGAGTCGTGGCGGCTCCTGCGCGAGGAATGGTCCGCCGATGCGTCGGCGCGAGCGGAGTACGAGGCCTGGGAGCGGGGTCGAGCACAGGTGCGGCCACAGATGCTCGCCTGGCTCAGGCGCTTTCTCGCGGGCGACGTCGGGCTCGAGCAGTTCCGCTCGACGTTCGACCGGCGTACCCGCACCGATTGGGACGCGTTCGCGCTCAAGGGAGCATCCGGCGCGATGTACCTGAACGCGCTCGTCAAGCACACTGAGCATCCGGTGAAGCTTGCGCGGCGTCTGCGCGCGGCGTTCCGCGCTCCCGACGGGATCGAGGCGGCGGCGGCCCAGCTCGCCGAGTTTGTCGCGTACGTGGCGCCGCCGTCGCTCGCGCTCGAAGACGGCGTGAAAGCGCAGGCCGGCCGGACGCCAGTCGAGCCGACCATCGAGCCGACCGTCGCGCAGCCCACGCACGCGGTCTTCCTCGCCACGATGTGCTGGCATCTGCAGGAACCGGATCAGTGGCCGGGATTCCAGCCGTCCGCGCGCGTGGTGCTGCACGAGGAAGAGGAGCTGTTCACGGCGAGCGGCGACCCGATGCGCGACTACTTCCTCTTCCGCGAGTCATTCCTGTCGCTCGCCGCGGCGCTCTCGCTCACGGTCTGGCAGTTGGAGCACCTTTGCTGGTGGCATGCCCAGCGGCTGCCAACCTTGGGCGACGAGCCGCTCCCGTACGACGAGAGCGTGTCGCCCCGACCGCGACGTCGAGCCCGCCAGCCGGTCCGCGAAACGCCGAGCCTAACGCTGGTCGACCGGCAGGCGCGCCCCGCGCGCACGGGAGTGCATTCGGGGGTACGCTCGGCGGTGCGCGAGACGCCGCCGCCGTACGTCCCCTTCACCGAACCGCCGCTCGACCATACGCACGTCCAGTGGCTGCTCGCGAAGGTCGGCCAGCACCTCGGCTGCCGCGTCTGGATCGCCGCGAACGACCGACGACGCGAGTGGGGAGGCGAGCCGCTCGGTGCGCTCAGCGTGCCGCGCCTGCCGCCGCTCGGGATGTCGCCCGATTCGCAGCGGCTCGTCTCGCTGATCGACGTCGTGTGGCTGAGCGGCTCGAACCAGGTGGCGGCGGCGTTCGAGGTAGAGCACACGACGTCGGTGTACTCGGGACTCCTGCGGATGGCTGATCTCGCGGCGCTCTCGCCGAACCTCAACTTCCCGCTCTACATCGTCGCGCCCGCGGCGCGACTGGCGAAGGTCGGACGCGAGCTCGCGCGACCGACATTTCGTGCACTCGGGCTCGAGAAGCGGTGCCGGTTCTTCTCCAGCGAAGCGCTGCTGCGCGCGTTGCCGAGTCTGGCGCGATGGGCGACGGGGCCGGACGCGATCGAGAAGCTGGCAGAGCGGGCGAGTGATTAGTGGACTGGCGCGTCAGATGGGTCTGGAACCTGCTTCGGCTAGGGCGTCCAGCCCGGCGGCAGGCCGTCCACGAGGAGCATCTTCGACGTTGCCGTCGCGTGACGAAGCTTCTTCGCTTCGGCGTACTCCGGCGACGCCCACCACGCGCGCGCCTGGTCGGCATTCTCGAACTCGAGGATCACGAAGCGCGGCGGATTCCAGTCGCCTTCCAGCGCCTCGCAGGTGCCACCGCGGGCGATGTAGCGCCCGCCGTACTGATAGATGGAAGGGGGCGCGAGCTGCTTGTACCGGTCGTAACGCTCGCGGTCGTGCACATCCACCTCGACGACGACGTAAGCAGGCATAAGAAGGCGTGGCTGGTTCAGGGTGCGAAATCAGGAAATGGGAGCGTTGCCTAACAAGCGGAGGAACGCCTCGAGCAAGAGAACGACTGGCGGCGTGATGGCGAGCCCGCCGGTAACAACGCGAGCCAGTCGGACCCACCGCGCGCGCGACGGGTTGTCACGTGCGGACTCGGCCAGCCAGTGGTCGGCGAGTCCCCACGCCCCGAACGACGCGATAGCTAGTGACCAGCCCGCACCGCGCCACCAGCCGCGCATCGCCAGATCGATCGCGACCGGCAGCGCGAGGTGGAAGACCTGGTAGAGACGGCGCGGCAGCACCGTCGTGCGGACGAGGCGCGTCGCGAGCGCTGCGAGTGTGGGCTCGGGAGCGTGCTCGTCATAGTGCGTGGACACAATAGCCATGGATCCCTCGCGGCGTTGCCTATCGCTACACTACGAAGCAACACGAGTCTCGTCCAGCACGAGGGGCTGCACGCTGGGGACATCTGCCGACGGCTGCATGCTGCGGCCGCACGCTGCCCGCTGCTGCCAATACCGCCCCGTACACCACGCGCTGCCCGCTGCCCGCAATGGCAATCAGCCACCAACTCGAGCTCGGCGGTCTAACTACGAACGGCGAACCCGAGGGCTTGGCTCAACGGACCGCGTCGCGCGACCGACACATCGTCGAGCGCGAGCCAACGAGCCATCGTCCGCAGCTCGTTGGCCAGCGGGCCGGCCACATCGTCCGCGTCCGCGTGCGCCTCGACGTAGGCACCCAGAACGCGCAGACATCCCTCTGCCCGATCCGCCTTGAGATCCACACGAGCCACGATACGGTCGCCCAGAAGAAAGGGCAGCACATAGTAGCCGTATTTCCGTTTCTCGCGCGGGACATACATCTCGATGCGGTAGTCGAACTCGAACAGCCGCTCCGCGCGCGGACGGTACCAGATCACCGGGTCGAACGGGGACAGCAGCGCGGCGGCGGCAATCGCGCGAGGAATCCGCGCGTCCGGATGCAGGTACGCCGGCTCGCGCCAGCCATCCACGCGCGCCTCGCGTAACTCGCCGGCCGACGCCAGCTCTGCCGCGCGCCGCCGCGCTTCACGCGGCGCCATACGATAGTAGTCGGCGAGATCACTCGCGGTCGCGATGCCGGTCGCTCGGCTGGCGAGGCGGATCAGCTCGCGCTGGGCGTCCTCACGCGACATCACGCGCGTGTGATGCTCGTTAGGCACGACGCGCTCGGCCAGATCGTACGCACGCGCGAACCCCGCCGTCCTCCGCTCGGCGATCGCGACGGCCCCGCGAGCGAAGTGACCTTCGAGGGTCGTCTTGGCCGTGGTCCATCCCCACCAGCCACTGCCGCGGCCGCGCGTCCCATCCGGCTCATCGATGTCGCCGGCGACCACTGGTCCACGCGTGCGCACCTCCTCGAGCACGCGCGCGGCGTAGCTGGCGTTCGCTTCCATGAACTTCGCCAGCGCGCCCCACCGTCGTTCGTGCGGCCCGAGATGATGGCGGATCAGCGGCCAGTGCTCGACTGGAAGGATGCACGCCTCGTGCGCCCACTGCTCCGTGAACTCGCGCTCCTTGTACACGAGCGCATCCAGTCGCGCGCGGTCGTACGGCCCCAGTCGCGAGAAAGGGACCTGATAATGCGCCGGCAGCAGTATGCTCACGGAATCGATCTGCAGCAGCCCGATCTGCCGGAGCAGGCGACGCAGATGTCCCGCGTTCACCACACCGGTCGGCCGAGGGCGGTCGAAGCCCTGCGCGGCGAGCGCGATACGCCGTGCTTCGCCGAGCGAGAGCGAGTCCCGGCGCGTCACAGGGGACGTGTCACGCGCGAAGCATCACGCGCTGGTCAACGATGCCGAAAGCGCCACGCACGAGCGCGAGCAGGTAGCTCATGTGTGCAACGAGAGGTGCGGGGCCCGGAGCAACGACGAGACCGGCTGTCGGTGTCGATCCACCCACCAGCCGAACACGGGGATGAGCCAGCCGCCTAACGCCGCCCAGCCGATCGCGTTCGCGCTCGTTGGCGGAGGACTGTAGATGCTTCCCAAGGTCAGGACGACGAGAACGATGACGAACGCCCACAACGCCCACCTTCCCGTCCGGTCCACCGGGCGGGTGAAGCGCCAATAGAGAGCGAGACCGAGCAGGAACACGAGCGCCTCGACGACCATGGTGGCCGAGGGGTACCGCCAGAGCCCGAGCCCGACGCGAGGGCCGCCCGGATACAGCGGCAGGTCCGGCACGTGCGTGATCCAGTCGAGCACCCAGTGGCTCACGACCACGAGACCGACGACCACGCCGTCGGTGCGCCGTCCCCGGAGCGCCGCGTAGCCGAGGCCGGCGAGCGCGCCCCAGACGATGGCGGCCAGAAGGCTGTGCGTCCACGGATACGACTCGAACGTGATGCCCAGAAACGGATTGTCGCTCGGTGTGATGCGGATGCGCTCGACCCCGAGGATGAGCAGGATGGGCCAGACGAGGTCCGCGAGCTGCGCGGCTCCGACAAGCACCCCGAGCGACACACGCGGCGCCACGCGCTTGGCGGCGAGGGCGACGCCATAGTGGCCGATGAACATGTGGAAGAATGTACAGCCGACGAGATCACGCCCGCATTACGTGACCACGTGCCGCACACGCCTCGCGGAAGTACATAAGGGCATCGACGGATCAAAGGGTTGTACGTCGGGTAGGACCCGCGCTCCGCCGCACACTGCGTCCATCGCATGCACCGATTTCAGGTCGCGCTCGCCATAGCCGTTGTTACCGCTTCGGGCGCGGCTGCACAGCAGCCCGCGGCCGCGCGGCAGGCGGCCGCGCCCACCGGAGCGCTCATGGGCTCGATCACGGACGTCGCGACCGGCGTTCCGATTCGCGCCACTGTCAGGATCGATCGCCCGCGCCGCGCCGTGCGCGCTGACTCCGCGGGCCACTTCGTGTTTCCCGATCTGCCGGCGGGGCGCGTCCAGTTGCACGCCACCTTCCTGGGCTACGAGTCGATCGACACGGCCGTCGTCGTTCGCTCGAACGACACGGTGACCGTCACGCTCCGCGTCCGCATGCTGCCCCAGTCGCTCGCGCCCGTGCGCACGGTGGCGAAATCGCCGGAGCGGGTGCGGTTCGAGGAGGAGGCGACGCCGAGTGTCGTGAGCATCTCCGGGGCGGAGGTGCGTCGTGTTCCGGCGATCGGCGAGGCCGATGTCCTCCGTTCCGTCGCGCTCCTGCCAGGCATCGTCGCGCGCAACGATTTCTCGGCCGGGTTCAACGTGCGCGGCGGCGAGGCGGATCAGAACCTCGTGTTGCTCGACGGTATCCCCATCTACAACCCGTTCCATCTGGGCGGTCTGTTCGGGACGTTCATCGACAAGGCCGTGAGCGGTGTGGACGTGCTCACCGGCGCGTTCCCGTCGCGTTATGGCGGCCGACTCTCGAGCGTGCTCGACGTGAAGAGCCTCGAGGAGACGCGGAACGGCGCGCACGGCACCGCGGAGGTCTCGCTCCTGTCGTCCTCGTTGTTCATGGGCGGTGCGACGGGCGAGGGCAAGCTGTCGTGGAACGCCGCCGTGCGGCGCACGTACGCCGACCGGGTGATCGAGTGGATTCGTGGGAACAACGACTTCCCGTATCACTTCCAGGACGCGCAGCTCCGCGCGCGGCTCCGGCTCCCCGCTGGTGGCGCGCTCGGCCTGACGGCATACACGGGGAAGGATCTGCTCTATCACATCGATGAGTCGACGCCCAGGGTCACGATTCCCGGCGGGCAATTCGACCCAGTGGACGACGATGACGAGACGATCACGTTCGACTGGGGCAATCGCGTCGTCGGCCTAACGTGGGATCAGCCCCTCGGCGCGCGTACGACGATGTCGCAGCGGCTCGCCTTCACGCGCTTCGCCACGCATTTCGACTTGCCGGGCGAGACGATCTACCTCGCGCAGAGCGTGAGCGAGGTGCAGCTCGCGGGCTCATTCACCCACGCGCGCGGTCACCAGATGATGAGCGCTGGGTACGAGGCGTCCGCGTACCGCACGTCGTATCGCGAGCAGCTGACCGTGACGAGCGATAACAATGACGACATCGGGTTCCCCGACCCGCTCGCCACCGATGGCGACACGACGATGCGGCAGCGTCCGGTGATGGGTGCGCTGTTCGCGGAAGACGTGTGGAAGCCGAACGACCGCTGGCTCCTGCGCGGCGGATTGCGCGGTGAATACGTGGGCGGCGCCAACTGGTTCGGCGTCTCGCCACGTGTGTCGGTGAAGTACTTCGTGACACCGCAGCTGGCGATCACGGCGGCCGGCGGCCGCTACACGCAGTGGATGCGCGCCATGCGCAACGAGGATCTGCCGCTCCGTGTGTTCGATCTCTGGTTAGGCAGCGACAAGACAATTCCGGTATCGACGTCGGACCAGGTGGTACTCGGAGCGGAGCGGTGGCTGTCGGGCTCGCGCTTCTTTCGTGTCGAGGCGTACGGCAAGACGTACGACAACCTCTCGGAGCCGGCGAGCACCGTCGACCCGCGCATCCGCCCGTCGCTGCTCAGGTACTACGATGGCCGGTCGTACGGCGTGGACGTCTACCTCCGGCAGCTCGAGCGCAACGGCTTCAGCGGCTGGATCGCGTACAGCTACGGCGTGACGACGCGCGAGCGGGACGATGTGGCGTACTGGCCGGCACACGACCGGCGGCATAACGCGAACGTCGTCGCCGCCTGGGCGCGGCCGCAGAGCCGATGGGCGTTAGGCACCCACCTCGGCGTCGCCACCGGGACGCCGTACACGGGTTGGGCCGGCGTGATGAACCGGTACCGCTACGATCCCGTCCGCAATACGTGGGGCGGACCGCGCAGCGACGGCGAGGAAGTGGTGCGCAGCGGACGAAACACGGAACGATTTCCATTCTACTGGCGCCTCGACCTGAGCGCCGAGCGGCGGTTCGACGTCGGAGGCGCGACGCTGAGACCGTACATCAACGTCGTGAACGTCTTCAACCGAAAGAACGTGTTCCTGTACACGCTCGGGACAAATGTCGACCCACCGGTCGTAAAGGGTGCGTCGCAGTTCCCGTTTCTGCCGTCGTTCGGCATGCGGGTGGAGTGGTGACGATGCGCCGGAACGTGACCACCGTGGGTGGCGCCGCGCTCGTCATCGCGTTCGCGACCGGCTGCGAGCTGGCGGACACCACGGCGCCGGACGTCGAGGCGCGCGCGGTCGTGCACGCGGTGCTCAACGCGACGGCCACGCAGCAGACCGTCATCGTCGAGCGCACGCTGCGCTCGGCCGTGACGGCGGCCGGCACACCGACGGGGCGGGAACCGATCACGAACGCGCGCGTGGTCATCTACGGGCCGCGGCAGGACTCGGTCATCGCGGTGCCGAGCGTGGCGAACGACGGCGTGTACAGCGTCACGAGCGTCACCATCACCAACGGCTCGCCCGGGACGGCGCCGCCTAACGTACTCCGGGTGCGACCCGGCGAACGCTACACGTTGCGGATCGAGACGTCGCTCGGCGTCGTGCTCGGTGAGACGACGGTGCCGGTGGGAGGAGCGGTCGACGCGGCGCGGCGCACGTTCAACGTGGACCGTGATACGCTGCGCATCAATCTCGCCGGGGTCCGCAACGCGGCTGGCTACGTGCTTCGGCACGAGGGAAGCGGGACCGGGCGCCAGCAGTTCACGGTGTCACTCGACCGGGAGCTCATCCTCCCCCTCGCGCGCGTCGCCGGAAACCCCGACGACGCGGAGTGGGCATTCTCGTTCGCGCGTCGGTACATGTTCCCCGGAGTGCCGCAGAGCTTTGCCGTCATCGCGGTGGACTCGAACTACTTCCACTACTACGTCGCCGGCTTCGATCCGTTCGGCGATGACACGCGCGGCAACACACTCACGGGCGGTGTCGGCCTGTTCGGCGCGGTCGCGACGATCATGTCCAAGACACTCGACCTCACGGCGAACGTGGACACCCCCATCGAAGGCTCCTGGACCGGCGACAGGAATTCGTCGACGCTCCCGCTTACGATGACGCTCTACTCGTCTCCGTTCTTCCCCGGGCCGACGTTCGCCGGTGACGTCCCCGTATCGGGATCCGGGCGCTCATCGACTGGGCGGAACATGCAGGCGTTCGGCTCGATCAACGGGAACGCTGTTGGGCTCGACTTCCTCGACACCAGCGGATCGGGCCAATCGACGACTACGAATGCACGCGGATCGTTGAGCGCGGATGCGCTCGTCCTGACCGACAGTCGAACCGGGGACCGCGTGACGTACCGCAAACGGTAGCCGGCTGTAGATTGCCGGTGCCCGGGCCTCTGGCCCGCCTCATGCGCGCCTGGGTAACTCCGACCGAGCGTCGATGAGACTACAGCCGCTGCACCCGCGCATCTGCCAGCTCTGCCGTGTGCCGCGCGTTATGATCGCCGTGGTCGTGTCCGCCACGGCGCTCGCGTGTGCGTCTGCCGCGCGGCCAACGCCAGCTCCTTCGGCGGACACCCGGGCGATGCCCCAGGGCGCACGTCCCATTCCGTACCCGGTGTTCGAGACGGCCGCGTTCCGGCGCGCGGTCGAGCGCGGTACGCGGACGCGGACGGGAGCGCCGGGGCCGAAGTACTGGACGCAGTACGCGCGTTATGCACTGCGGGCCGAGCTCGACCCGGCGACGAAGCGCCTAACGGGGGAGGGGCGCATCCACTATCAGAATCGATCGCCCGACACGCTCCGACTCATTGCCGTTCACCTGTACCAGAACCTGTTCGCGCCGGGCGCGGCGCGGAACGTCGAGGTGCCGCCGACGGATGGCATGGAGCTCTCGCGCGTGGTCGCGCAGGGGCGCCCGCTGCCGCAGCTCCGCGACGTCGACGCCAGCGTGCAGGCGGGTTTCCAGATCGAGGGCACGATCGCGTGGATCAAGCTGCCCACTGCGCTCGCCCCGGGTGGCACGGCGGAGTTCCAGTTCTCGTGGAAGTTCACCATCCCGCCAGACGGCGCACCACGCTCCGGCACCGACGGTGAAGTATTCATGATCTCGTACTGGTATCCGCAGATCGCCGTGTACGACGACGTCG
>Ga0070675_100003825_pt1 | contig 11423 bp, 10 predicted proteins | sample KBSM43metaG_FD_65343 | JGI IMG/M metagenome (GOLD analysis project Ga0070675, IMG submission 65343) | Miscanthus rhizosphere microbial communities from Kellogg Biological Station, Michigan, USA - KBS M4-3 metaG | ecosystem: Host-associated > Plants > Roots > Rhizosphere > Soil ...
GTCGTTGAACGCGAACACGGTCGCGAAGTGGCGCAGGCACACCACCACGGCGATGTCCGCGTCCTTGAGCTGATAGCCCCTGGCGTTGCCGACGTAGAGATTGTTGGCGAAGAGGATGCCCGCGCCGGCCGCGCCCACCGGTGCGCAATCGATAAACGAGCGGTGCTTGCCCGGCACCGCGTCGAGCCACTCGTCTTGTGTATGCCGGGCCGGCTGAAAACCGCTGGCGCTCGTCTGAGCTGCGACTCGCGCCGGTGTCAGCGAGACGGCGGCCGCGGCGGCGGCGCCCGTGAGAACGGCGCGGCGGGTGGTCGAGTTGGGCATGCCGGAAATCCTGCCACAGATTCAGCGCTTTCGCCCGCTCGCGGCGGAGCATCGCTGGTGTAGGCTCCCGGCGTGAAGATTCTGACCACCCACGTCGGCAGCCTGCCGGGGCCTCCCGGCTTCGATCCTGTTTCGCCCGACGATGCGGCGTTGCGCGCGGCGGTCGAGTGGGTGGTGGCCGAACAGCGCGCCGCGGGGCTCGACATCATCAACGAAGGCGAGCTCACCAAGCAGGGCGACTGGCTCGCCTTCATGGACCACCGGCTGGGCGGCTTCGAAGATCGTCCGGCGCCCCAGGGCGGCTCGGTCGTGGCGCAGGGGCAGGACCGCGAGGCGTTCGCCGACTTCTACGCGCATGCGGCCGCGCGGCAGACGCTCTTCTTCGTCGCCGACAATCGCATGAAGCTGGTACGGCGCTACACCGCGGCCACCGGTCCAATCACCTACAGCGGCGCCGCGGCGCTCGCGCGCGAGATCGGCACGCTGAAAGCCGCCGCCGGCGACCCGTCCCAGTGCTTCCTCACCAGCACCGCACCTTCGAGCCTCGAGCCGTATCGCGGGAACGAGTACTACAAGACGTCCGAGGAGTTCGTGTGGGCGCTGGCCGAGGCGCTGCGCGAGGAGTATGAAGCGATCGTCAACGCCGGCTTCCTGCTGCAGGTGGATGATGCGTGGACGCCCGCGTTGTGGGATCGCATCGGCGCGCAGATGGGGCTGCCGGCGTTCAAGCAGCGCTGCTTCATCCGCGTGGAGGCGCTCAACCACGCGCTCCGCAATGTCCCCGAGGAGCGCATCCGCTATCACTTCTGCTGGGGCAGCTGGCACGGGCCGCACGCCTACGATCTGCCGATGGCGGACCTGGTGGACGTGATGCTGGCGGTGAAGGCGAAGTTCTACTCGTTCGAAGCCGCCAACGTCCGTCACGAGCACGAGTACCACGTGTGGGAGCGCGTCACGCTCCCGCCGGGCAAGGTCATCCTGCCGGGCGTGGTGACGCACTCGACCGATCTCATCGAGCATCCGCAACTCGTCTCCGAGCGGATCCAGCGCTTCGCGCGTCTCGTGGGTCCGGACCGCGTGATCGGCAGCACGGATTGCGGGTTTGGCGGCCGCACGCATCCGCAGATTGCCTGGGCGAAGCTGCGGGCGCTCTGCGACGGAGCGGCGCTCGCCAGCGCCGCGCTGTCCTGAATTGGCGAACCGGCATGAAGCCGGTTTGCCAGCTCACTGCCGAGCTAGGGCGGCTCGGGGGAAGGCTTCTTGCACGTACTGGGCGTATGCGCGCTCAGCTTCGCGTGGTGACGGTCATCTTCACCGTTTTCTGCGTGTCGTGCGTGTCGCTTCCCGCGCGGCGGCAGTCCCCATCGGTAAGAAAGGGTCACCGCGAGGAACCGCGTACTGCCGTGCTGGCCCGCGCCCAGGTTTGGCGTTCCGTGGACGTCCGATCGGCCAACCTCATGGCGGGACCCGGGGGCGCCGGCAGCTTTCCGCTGTTCTCGACGGTAACGTGCGACTACTTCGACAAGAAGCTCTCGGGCCTCTCGCCCAAGTTCCCATGCCGGCTACCCGACGGCAACGAGTTGAAGGTCAAGTACGGCGGCGACAACGGCGAGGTGTACGGCGAACTGCTGGCCACGCGGCTGCTGTGGGCGCTGGGGTTCGGCGCCGACACGATGTATCCCGTCAACGTGATCTGTCACGGGTGTCCGCAGGCACTCGGTGGCATCGAGCGGCCGGGCGGCGAGTATCGCTTCGATCCCGCCGTCGTCGAGCGCAAGATGGCCGGCGCGGAGTGGCCACTCAAGGACGACAGCGGCTGGTCGTGGCGCGAGCTTGCCGAGGTGACGCCGGCGCGCGGTGGCGCTCCCAGGGCGCACCGCGACGCGCTCACGCTGCTGGCGGTGTTCCTGCAGCACACCGACACCAAGCCGCAGCAGCAGCGGATCCTCTGCCTTGGCGGCATCGAGGACGATGTTTGCAGCCGCCCGTTCCTGATGATCAACGACGTCGGTCTGACATTCGGCATCGCGAGCCGGGCCAACTCGAATGCAGCGTCGGGGGCCAACCTGGAGAAATGGCGGAGCACGCCGGTGTGGCGCGACGAGCCGGGGTGCGTCGGCAACATCGACAAGTCGTTCAGCGGCACGCTGGACAAGCCGGTGATTGGCGAGGCCGGCCGCCGCTTCCTGGCGGTACTGCTGCAGCAGCTCTCCGACGCGCAGCTTCACGACCTCTTCGAAGTCGCGCGGGTCAATCTGAGAGTGCGCGAGCCGGGTCACGCGCTGTCCGGGTTCCCCTCGCTCGACGAGTGGGTGAGCGCCTTCAAGCAGAAGCGGGACGAGATCGCCTCGAAGCGCTGCGCCTAGAAAGGCGGTATACCATTCGTCGGGAATGGTACGGACTACCTACGGCCTTCTGATCGTCAGCCTGCTCCTGTTCGTGTTCGGCATCTGGTTCGTCCTGGCCGGTGCCCGCACCGCCAGCGGCCCACCCGCCGCACCCCCCGTGGCCACCGTGCTGGAATTGATGGACGGCATCGTCTCGCCGGCCTCGAGCGTCGTGTACGCGGCGGTGGCGACCACCGTCACCCGAGAGGGCGTGCAGGAGACGCGACCGAAGGACGACCGCGAGTGGCGGCGCGTGGCGGGCAATGCCGCGTCGCTCATCGAGGCGTCGGAGCTCCTGAAAGTCGAGGGGCGCGCGAAGGAGTCGGAGGACTGGGCGACGATCGCCAAAGCGATGGGCGATGCCGCCGCGGAAGTGCGCGCCGCCGCTCAGAAGCAGGACGCCGAGGGCATCCTGGCCGCCGGCGAGCGGTTGAACAACTCGTGCGACAACTGTCACCGCAAGTTCCAGGTCGCGGTTGAATAGCCGACAAGGCGTCCCAGGAAAGGATCCCATGCCCGCCTCCCGCCGCCGCCAGCTGCTGTTGGGTGGTCTCGTGCTCGTCGCGCTTGCGCTGCTCGACGGCGTTGCCGAGGCGCACGGCGTGTCGCGGCGCGACGCCTCGTTCGTCGAGAGCATTCGCGGCGCCGCCATCGGCCCGTTCCTCTATCTGGGCGCCAAGCACATGGTGACCGGCTACGACCACCTGCTCTTCCTGATCGGCGTCATCTTTTTCCTCTACCGCCTGAAGGACGTGCTGCTCTACGTCAGCCTGTTCACCGTCGGCCACAGCCTGACGCTGCTCGGCGGCGTGCTCGGGGGCATCCACGCCAACGCCTACCTCATCGACGCGATCATCGGCTTGTCGGTGGTCTACAAGGGCTTCGAGAACATCAACGGCTTTCAGTCGTTCTTCGGCTGGCAGCCGAACACGCGCCTGGCCGTGCTCGTCTTCGGCCTGTTCCACGGGTTCGGCCTGGCCACCAAGCTGCAGGAGCTGGCGCTCACCCAGGACGGGCTCGTCACCAACATCGTCAGCTTCAACGTCGGCGTCGAGATGGGGCAGATGCTGGCGCTCACCTTCGTGCTGATCGGCCTGACCTGGTGGCGCACGCGTCCCGGCTTCCTGCGCCACGCGTTCATGACCAACACGCTGCTGATGACCGGCGGCTTTCTCCTGGTCGGATATCAACTCTCCGGCTACATGCTGAGCGTGCAATGACCGACGAGACGACCGGACGACTCGCGCTGGCCGAGCAGCGCGCGCGCATCGCGCTGGCGGCCGCGGGCGCGATGCTCGTGGCGGGCGTGCTGCTGATGGCGGCCGTCCTGCCGGCCGAGTACGGCGTGGATCCGCTGGGCACGGGCAAGCTGCTCGGGCTCACCAGCCTGGCGCAGGCCAACGCGCCCACCGGAGGTGGCGGCACCGCCGCGGAGGGGCCACCGCCCGAGTCGCTCGAGCCCGTGCGGCCGGGCGCGAACACGGCGCAGACAATTCCGCTCAAGCAGGACAGCGTGACGTTCAAGCTCGGACCGTTCGAGGGGATCGAATACAAGTACCGGATGGAGAAGGGCGCCAGCATGGTGTACAGCTGGACGTCCACCGGCAAGGTGCGCTTCGATTTCCACGGCGAGCCGCAGGGCGCTCCGAAAGGCTACGCCGAGAGCTACGAGATGTCCGAAGGGCAGAAGGCATCGGGCTCGTTCTTCGCGCCCACGTCGGGTATTCACGGCTGGTTCTGGGAGAACCTGTCCACCGACGACATCACCGTCACGCTGACCAGCACCGGCTTCTACGCCTCGGGCATCGAGTTCAGCGCCGACGGGCAGAAGCCGCACGAACTGCCCAACAGGTAGAGGCGAACCTTCAGGTTCGCCTGCGTCGCACGCGCTTTACGCAGGTCCTGCTCCACTGTCATATCGCCTGGCTACGCTCGGGCGGAGTACGGCACCGGCGCCTACGACCAGCCGTACAACACCACCACGAGCTTCGTGTGGTCGCTGCCGTTTGGGCGCGGCAAACGATGGGGAAGCAGCGCCGGACCGGCGATGGAGGCGCTGATCGGCGGCTGGCAGCTGTCGGGCATCAACAGCGTCACCCCGGCGAGCCGGTCACGTTCACCTACGCGCCGGCGCCAGCTTTGCAGGTGTCGGGCATTGCGCAGGACTTCCGCGGCGCCAACAACTACCGGCCGAACGTGACGTGCGACCCCTACGCGCCGAAGGGCGAGCAGACGATCAACAACTGGTTCAACAAGGCCTGCGTGGTCGTCCCCACGGACCCGAGCCAGCCGTTCGGCAACGCGGGGCGCAACACGGTGCGCGGGCCCAACTTCTGGACCTTCGACCTGGCGGCATCGAAGCGCGTGGCGATCGCCGGCAGCTCCGCGCTCGAGCTGCGCCTCGAGGCCTTCAATCTGTTCAACCGCACGAATTTCGCGCCGCCAAACGGCACGCGCACGGCGGGCGGCTTCGGCCCCATCACCGCGGCGTATGATCCGCGGCAGGTGCAGCTGGGGGTCAAGCTGTTGTGGTGAGGAGTGCGCTGTGGTGAAACACGCTATTCTGGCCGGCGTGCTGCTTGCTTCGGCTCTCGTCGCCGCCGCAGGGCCCGACATCATCATCATCGGACACCGTGGCGCGAGCGGGCACCGGCCCGAGCACACGCTCGAGTCCTACTCGCTGGCCATCGCCATGGGGGCGGACTTCATCGAGCCGGATCTCGTGTCCACCAAGGACGGCGTGCTGATCGCGCGGCACGAGAACGAGATCGGCGGCACCACCGACGTCGGCGAGAAGTTCCCCGGCCGCAAGACCACCAAGACGATCGACGGCCAGCCGGTCACCGGATGGTTCACCGAGGACTTCACGCTCGCTGAAATCAAGACGCTGCGCGCAAAGGAGCGCCTGCCGTTCCGCTCGCACGAGCGCGACGGCATGTACCCGGTTCCGACCTTCGAGGAGGTGATCGCGCTGGCCGATGCCAAGTCGCGCGAGGTCGGCCGCACGATCGGCGTGTATCCCGAGACCAAGCACCCCACCTACTTCCGGTCGATCGGCCTGCCGATCGAGCCGCCGATGCTCGAAACGCTGGCCAGGCACGGCAAGAGCGACCGGACGGCCGCGGTGTTCATCCAGTCGTTCGAGCCCGCGAACCTGAAGCTGCTCCGCCCGCAGACCACGCTGCGGCTGATCCTGCTCCTCGAGGCGACCGCCGACGTGTCGCCGGCGCGGCTCGCGGAGATCCGGACGTTCGCCGACGGCATCGGTCCGAACACGCGGCTGATCGTGCCGGCCAACGCCGACGGGAGTCTGAAAGAGCCGACCACGCTGGTGGCCGACGCGCACACGGCGGGGCTGCTCGTGCACGTGTGGACGCTGCGCAGCGAGCCCGCCTTCCTGTCGCCCAGCTACGGCGGTGATCCCATCGAGGAATACCGCCAGTTTGCCTCGCTCGGGGTGGACGGCATCTTCGGCGACTTCCCCGACGTCGCCTTTGCTGCGCTCCGGAAATAGGGCCGGCTTCGGTGAGCGGACGTCTGCTCAGACGCCTTGCCGGCACGATTTCAACGTCGGGGAACCGGTGGTGGACCTGGAGCAGGCGCGGGCTCTCCTCGCGCTGGCCTGCGAGGCACTGGCCGCGTCGTCGTGGTGGCGAGTGCGTTGAGTGTCCGTTAGTCGCGCGAGAGCCGTGCGGTCACGAGCCAGCACGCGATGGCCCACGCGGATCCGAGGCACCACCCGGCGAGCACATCTGTCGGCCAATGCAGGCCCAGGTAGACGCGGCTCAGGCCGACGAGCAGCGTCAAGAGGACGGCCACCGACAGTAGGTAGGTCTTGAACACGCGCCGGGTCTGCACACTGGCGAGAAGAGCGCCCAGGGTGAGATACGTGACCGCCGACATCGTGGCGTGTCCGCTGGGGAAACTGCGGGTCAGCTCATACACCGAGTGCGGCACCAAGTCGGGCCGTGTTCGTCCGAAGGCCTGTTTCAGCACCTGAATCAGGATGGCTCCGCCTCCAACTGACGCGAACAGGAGGAGGGCGGACCCGCGGGCTCCCGAGAAGGCGAGGAAGCCGACCGCGAACAGCGTGACCATGGTCAGGACCGTGTTGCTTCCGAGGCTGGTGATGTCTCGGACAGCCTGCTCGAACCACCTCGGCCCAACCGGATCGGCGTGATTACCCGGAGCGCGCATGGCAAGGATGACGGCATTGTCGAAGGCATGTGTCTCCCCCTCGGTCATCTCACTCGCCACGATGCCGAAAATCAGGATCAGACCCGCGCAGAGCAGAAGCGCCGCCAGCGTCCCAAGTTCCTGCTTGCCAGCGCGAACAATCGCCTGCCACCCCACGAGAGCGCGACCCTTGACGGCCGCGTGAAGTCCCTTGCGTCGTATCACGTCTCCACCGGGCGCTGGCGCCGCTTGATGACGCTGTAGAGGCCGGGGATCACCAGGAGCGTCACCGGCGTCGACAGCGCGAGACCGCCGATCACCGCGAGCGCCAGCGGCCGCTGCAGTTCGGCGCCCGCCCCGAGGCCGAGCGCCAGCGGCAACAACCCAAACAGCGTGCAGAAGGTGGTCATCAGAATCGGCCGCAGGCGGATGCGGCCGGCGTGGGCGACGGCCGTGTCGAACGGCTCGCCCTCGGCGTGCAGCCGTTCGGAGAAGTCGAGCAGCATGATGCCGTTCTTCACCACCAGGCCGATCAGGAGGATCAGCCCCATGGCTGACGACACGTTGAGGTCGGTGCCGGTGGCCCAGAGCAGCAGCAGCGCGCCGCCGAGCGACAGTGGCGCGGCCAGCAGGATCAGCAGGGCCGGAACCCAGGCCCGGAACTGGATCACGAGGATGGTGAAGACCAGCATCAGGGCGATGCCGAACACCATCAACAGCTCGCGGAACGACTGCTGTTGTGATTCGTACTGGCCGCCGATTTCATAGCTGTAGCCGACCGGCAGTTTCAGCTTCTGCAGTTCCGTGCGGATCTCGCCGATGGCGCTGCCGAGATCGCGTCCTTCGAGCCGGCCGCTCACCAGCGCCATGCTGCGGAGGTTCTCGCGGAGCAGCTCGGACTGACCGTTCGAGCGCTGCAGGTGTCCCACCGAGGCCAGCGGGATCAACGCGCCCGAGCCGCTGCGCAGCAGCGTCCGCGGCATCAGCAGCGGATCGAAGCGCGTGGCATCCGGCAGGCGCACGCGGATGGGGACGCGACGATCGAGGAGGCGCAGATCGGTGGCTACGGTACCGAGCCAGGCCGCGGCCAGCTGCGCGCTGACGTCCTCGGCGGTGAGCCCGAAGCGCGCAGCCGCCTGGGCGTCGATCGCCCACGTCATTTCCGGATTGCCGCGCTGCATGCCGACGACGTCCACGACGCCGTCGACCTTGCCCAGCATCTCTTCGACCGGCTCGGCAAGCATCTCGAGCGTGTCGGTGTCGTCGCCGAAGATCTTGACCTCGATCGGCGTCGGCGCGCCTTCGAGGTCGCCGAGCATGTCCTGCAGCAGCTGCACGAACTCGATCTCGGCGAGCGGCGCTGCCTGCTGCAGCTTCGGCCGCATGTCGGCAATGATGTCTTCGGAAGTGCGGTCGCGCTCGCCGCGCGGTTTGAGCCGGACGAGAATGTCGCCGCTGTTCTGTGCGGTCGCGAAGAGGCCGAGCTCGGAGCCGGTGCGCCGCGAGTACGACGCGACGTCGGGCGTGCCGGCGATCACCGCTTCCATCGCCCGCACCTGCCGGTCGGTCTCGGTCAGCGCACTGCCGGCCGGGGTCAGGTAGTCCACGACGAAGCCACCCTCGTCGGCCGGAGGCAGGAACCCGCGGCCGACCGAGTAGAAGAGGCCGACCGTCGCGGCCGCCAGCAGCACCGCCGCCCCGACCGCCGCAACGTGATGGCGAAGGGTTGCGTCCAACCATCCGCGGTAGGTGCGATCGAGCCGGCCCTCGCGTTCCTCGGGCATGCGGCTGTGGCGGAAGGCCCATCGCGCCAGCAGCGGCACGACCGTGACCGAGAGGAACAGCGAGAGAATGACCGCCACCGCCAGGCTGATCGACAGCGCACGAAAGAACTGGCCTGGCACGCCGGACAGCAGGCTGAGCGGCGCGAACACCACCACCGTGGTCAAGGTCGAACTGACCAGCGGCGCCATCAGCTCCGACACGGCGCGCTCCGCCGCCTCCGGACCCTCGTGCGCGCGACGATGGATGTTTTCCACCACCACGACCGCGTCGTCGATGACCAGGCCGATCGCCACCGCCAGGCCGCCCATCGACATCTGATTGATCGTGCCACCGAAGATCCGCATGAAGACGAAGGTGGGAATCACCGCCAGCGGCAGCGTCAGTGCGGCAATCGCGGTCAGGCGAACGTTGCGCAGGAAGACGATGAGGACGACGATGGCGAGAAACCCGCCGATCAGGATCGCGTCGCGCACGCTGGCGATGGCGTCGCTGACGAACTCGGCGAGGTCGTAGACCTTGGTGATGGTGATGCCGGCGGGGAGGGTCTGTTTGAGATCGGCAAGCGCCGCGTCCACGCCCTGCTTCACCGCCAGGATGTTGGCGCCAATCTGCTGCGAGATGCTGATCGAAATGGCGTCACGGCCGTTGCCGGTGACCAGGAGAGTCCGGTCCGGGGAGCCCGGCACGACGGTGCCGAGGTCGCCAACGCGAATGGTGGCGCCGCCTTTGACCTGCACCGGCGCGGCGGCGATCTCGTCGGCCGCCGCCCAGAGGCCGGACGCCAGCACGAGATGCTGCTGGCCCGCCTGTGCGAACCGGCCGACCGGCTCCAGCTGATTCTGGGCCTTGAGCGCGTTGGCCACGTCCTGCACCGTCAACACGGCGCCGGTGAGCTTCACCGGATCGAGCACCACCTCGATCTCGCGCGTGTCGCTCGACAGCACCTCGATCTTGCCCGCACCTGGCACGCGCGCCAGTTCAGGGCGCACCACGTAGTTGGCGTAGTCGCTCAGCTCGGGGGTTGCGAGCTTCCCGGTCATGCTGAGGATGAAGACGGGGAACACCTCAGGGGTCAGCCGTTCGACCGTCAGCTCGACATCGGCGGGCAGTTCGCCGCGGATCTCGGCAACGCGGTTCTGCACCTGCTGCAGCGCCACCACCATGTCGGTCGAGGGGTCGAACTGCCCCGAGATCTCGGCGGCACCGCGGATGCTGCGTGATCGCACGCGGCGGATGCCGGGCACTTCCATCACCGCCTGCTCGATCGGCCGGGTCACCGTGAGCATCATCGACTGCGATGGGAGCGTGCCGCTCTTGACGATGGTGACGATGCGGGGGAACTGGAGCGGCGGATAGATGCTGCTCGGAAGGGAGAACGCGGAGATCGCCCCGGCGACGACCAGGGCGATCGTCACCAGCATGGCCGCCCGCGAATGGCGGATGGCCAGCGCCGCGAAGCTCACTGCGCGGGCTCCGGCTTGGCCAGGGTGATTGCGGCGCCGTCGGGCAGGCCGGCCTGGCCGGTCACGATCACCGCTTCGCCCGCCTTGATCCCGGAACGAATCTCGGCGTGCTCTTCGTTCGTGATTCCGAGCATGACGACGCGGCGCTCGGCCTTCTCGCCGTTGACCACGAAGACGGCCGCCTCCTCGCCCTCGTGGGTGACGGCCGCGGCTGGCACGAGGACCACGTCGCGATGTTCCTCCGCGTCGATGGTCAGCTGCACCGGCGCACCGATCGGGATCGGCGTGGGGACGGTGAACGCCAGCCGGATCGGCGCGGTGGCCGTGTTGGCGTCGACGGCAGCCGGGCGCGAGACGACTTTCAGGGTGGCGGCCGCACCGCCGCTGGGGCTGGCGAGCTGCGCGGCGGCGCCGGTTGCGATCCGCTGCACGTCCGCCACGGGAATCGACGCCGTGACCTCGAGGCGCTTCGGATCCACGACCCGGAGCACCGGGTCGCCGGCGGCTGCTTCCACCGAGTCGCCGGGATTGTGCGTACGCTTCGCAACCACTCCATCGAAGGTCGCGCGGACCGTGGCCCGGGCGGCCGACGTCTGGGCCGCGGCCAGCGTGGCTTCCGACTCGGCGACCCCGGCCTGCGCGTCGGCCAGCTCGCGGTCGGCGTCCTCGACTTCCTTGCGTGCCGCGATGCCGCGATCGAACAGATCGTGGGCCCGTGTCTGCGCCGCTCGCGCGTTCTGCAGACGAGCCTCGGCGCGCGTGACTTCGCCACGCTTGGTGGCGACGTCGGCCGCGTAGGACGGAATTTCGAACCGGACGAGGACGTCACCGCGGCGCACCCGATCGCCTTCCGCGTGCGCGATCTCGGCGATGCGTGCCGGCTCCGGCGCGATGACCAGCAGGTCGGCGCCAGGCGCCGCCGTCACGGTGCCGGTCACCGTCAGCGTGGCGCGGATGGTGCCGACGGCGGCCGCCTCCGCGGTGACGGGCACGACGGTCTCGCTCGTCACCTCTTCGGTGGCTTCACGGCTGCAGCCGGCGATCGAGACGAGCACGAGGAGGGCAGCGAGTGAGCGGCTGATCATGGCAGCAGGGGGGCGCCGATCGCGCGTTCGAGGTCGGTGAGGGCGGTTTGCAGATCCGCCTGCGCCTGGAGCGAGCGGAGCCGGGCGTCGCGGGTCGCTTGTAGCGCCTGAAGGTAGGCCGCGATCCCGGTCCGTCCGAGCCGGTAGGCGTCCTGGGCCAGGTTCTCGACCTCGATCGCCTGGGGAATGATCTCGTCGCGATA
>Ga0070675_100003827_pt1 | contig 11422 bp, 9 predicted proteins | sample KBSM43metaG_FD_65343 | JGI IMG/M metagenome (GOLD analysis project Ga0070675, IMG submission 65343) | Miscanthus rhizosphere microbial communities from Kellogg Biological Station, Michigan, USA - KBS M4-3 metaG | ecosystem: Host-associated > Plants > Roots > Rhizosphere > Soil ...
CACCGATCCGGATGTTCTCGCCTAACTTCCGTGTTAGGACCAGCATCGTGAAGCAACCCTCCGGTTGCAGAACGGGGTCTCTCTGCACCCCCGAACATCAAGCGTATCGGCAGGATACGCGAAGGACTTGAGGGCGAGAATAGACACATTCGCGCGGCGCGTCCAAGGGGCGAGTGCGGTTGACACCGGACGGAGCCCTGCTAGGCTCCCGCCCGTTGCCCAGGGAGGGAGCACGCCCGCATGGACCGCGGAGCCCCCGCCGAACCGCTTTCCTGGTTGATTCTGCCGGCCGCTGCCATGCTGCTGGCCTCGGCGCTGAGCTTGCCTTCTCAGCCCTATACCGGGTTGACGCTGCGCGGCGACGAGGTCATGGCGGTGGTGCCCGACAGTCCCGGAGACCATGCCGGAATCCGGTCCGGGGACCGGCTCCATATCCCCGACCAACCCCCCGACGAGCTTCAGGGACCACTCGCGGGCGCCAGGCCCGGCGAGCCGATCGATCTCGTGCGCCGCCGTGGAGATCGCACCGACCGTGTCGACCTCCAGCCGATCCGTCCGCCGTCCGGTGAGCGAAGGATGCTCGCCGCGTTGTTCGCCGTCGCTTCGGGATTCGTGCTGCTCGGCGGTCTGGTGTGGAGCGAGCGCCGCGATCGGCTGACGCGCCCCTTCTATCTCCTGTGCATGGCCTTCGCGGTGCTGCTGGCGCCGCCTCCGATGCTGCGCTCCGCGGCGTGGAGCGTGCTGCACGAGCTGGTCTACACCGCCGCCACGCTGGGGCTGCCCGCCCTCTGCATCCATTTCTTCGCGCTCTTTCCCGAGCCGCGCGCACCGCGCGGCCGACTCGCCGCGTTTGCCAAGGCCGCGTACGGGATCGCCGCCTTGCTCACGCTCGGCTGGGTGGTGGCGCTGATCGTGCGCGCCGCCGGACGGAATCCCGGAGGTCCCTGGCTCGCGCTGCTGCAGGCCGCGGCCGCGGTGTGGTTCGCCTCCGGCCTCTTGCTGGCCGTGGCCTTGTTCGCGCGCTCGTATCGGCGCGCGGGCACCGAAGACGCCCGCCGCCGGCTGCGGGTGGCGCTGCTCGGCACCGCGCTGGGACTGGGCCCGCTGGCGGCGCTCACGGTGTGGCGCAATCTGGCGCCCGACGTCGCGGTGCCGGGCGAGCGGCTGGCGGTGGTGCTCACGCTGCTGGTGCCGCTCTCCTTCACCTGGGCCACGGTGATCCATCGCGTGTTCGATTTCCGCGTCGCGGTGCGTGCCGCGGTCGCGGCGGGTCTGCTCGCGCTCACCGGCGGCGCGGTCTACGTCGCCGGCGAGCTCGCCACCGCGCTCAATCCGGACGGAGTCGACTACGGAGGGATCTCGCTGGCGCTGGTCGGGTTCGGCGCGGCGCTGGCCGGTCCGGCGCGGCCGCTCGGTCGCGCACTCGGACGCGTCGTGCTGCCGTGGAGCGAATCACGGCCCCTCTCCGAGACGTTGACGCTCGATGCGCTCCGCGGCGAGACCCGCGGCGAAGTGCTCGAGCACGCCACCGCGGCGATGACGTCGGAGCTGCGCCTCCACCTCTGCGTCGCGCTCGAGCGCGGCGCCGACGGCGCGTGGCAGGGCTTCGGCCCGCTCGGCCCGCTCCAGGATCCACCGCTCCTTCAGCCGAGCCTGTTCCTCAGGCTGGCCGGCCGCGAGGGCATCGCCACGGTCGACGATCTGTGGCTCAGCCCGATGGATCGGCAGACGCTGCGCGGGATGGGCGTGCACTGGCTGTTGGCGGTGGGGGAGCCTAGCCACCCCGTGGCGCTGCTCCTCGGGCGAAGGCTCGCGGGCCCATGGCTCGATCGTCGCGAAGTGGAGACGCTCTCGCGCTTCGCACGGCTGCTCTCGCTGGCGCTCGAGAACTTCACGCTGCGCCATGCCGCGCGCACGCACGGCGCGATCGATCGTGAGCTGGCGCTGGCCGGCGCCATCCAGACCCATCTGCTTCCCCGTCGCGCGCCGGTCTATCCCACGCTCGACTGCGCCGCGGCCACGCTCTCCTGCGAGCCGGTGGGCGGGGACTACTACGACTTCGTCGAGAGGAGCTCGCGCGAGCTCACGCTCGTGGTGGGCGACGCGGCGGGCAAGGGCGTCCCCGCCGCGCTACGGCTCGCCGGCGTACAGGCGCGCTTCAAGTCGGAGGTCATGCGCGGCCAGGATCCCGGATCGCTGCTGCAGTCGTTCAACCTCGAGCTCGCCCGGCACCAGCATCCCGAGAACTTCGTGGGTCTGGTGTGCGCGCGCATCGACGTCCGTGCGGGCCAGGTGCTGCTGGCCAACGCCGGCCTCGAGCCGCCTCTGCTGCGCCGCAGCAACGGAGAATGGGAATCGATGGCGGTGGGCGGCGTGCTGCTGGGCGTGGACCCCGAGGCGGACTATCCCGAGGCCAGAGCCGATCTCGGCGCCGGCGACATGGTCCTCATCTATACCGACGGGCTGACCGAGGCCCGGCGCCAGGACGAGCTGTTCGGCACCGATCGCGTCCGGGAGGTCGTGGACGGCAACGCCCACCGCCGAGCCGTGGACGTGGTCCAGGCCCTGATCCAGGCCGCCCGCTGCTTCGCCGACCACCCGCTCGACGACCTCACGGTGGTGGTCCTCAAGCAGCTCGCCGCCCCGCCCTCGGCCCCCATCCGCCCCCTGCGGCTGCGAACCGCCTCAAGTCCGGCGGCGTGGAGCCCGATACCGATCGGTGAGGCGACAGGAGCCGCCTCCCCCGCTCGCGCAGCCAACCCACGAGCGGCCGATCCGATAGGTTGACCACGCGCTCAGGCGCGCGACCTTGGAATCGGGGTGGACCATGGACGAGTTCGTCGAGCTGTTGCTCCTCGACCTTCTATGGTGGATCCGCAGGTGATCCGAAGCTCGAGCCGTTAGCTCAGGGCCTCGATCAACTCGCGGGACAGCGCAAGGACGCGATGTGCGGCGCCTTCCGGCGCGCCGGCGGCCGCGGCACGCATGAACGCCGCGCCCACCACCACCGCGTCGGCGATGCCCGCGAGCGCGCGCGCGTCCTCGGCGCTCGAGATTCCGAAGCCGACGGCGACCGGCAATCCGCAGCGCTGACGCACGGCCGCGATCCGTTCCTGGATCGAGCCGCGGAAGCCTCCTCCCTGCCCGGTGACGCCGGTGCGGGACAGGCAGTAGACGAATCCGCGCGCGCGATCGAGGAGCAGCGCGAGGCGATGTTCCTCCGTGGTCGGCGCCACCAGCACCACCGTGTCGAGACCGGCGCGATCGAGTGCGCGCCACACCTCGGGCGCTTCGTCCGGAGGCAGGTCGGAGATCAGCACGCCATCGAGTCCCGCCTCGCCGGCGCGCGCGCCGAAGGCTTCGAGCCCGCTCCTCAGGATGGGATTGGCGTAGCTCATCATCACCACCGGAAGCTCCGACTCGCGCCGTAACGTGCGCACGAGATCGAGCGCCGTGCCCACGCCGACGCCGCGCTCGAGCGCCTTCTCCGACGCACGCTGAATGTCCGGGCCGTCGGCGATCGGATCCGAGAAGGGAACCCCGATCTCCACCGCCAGCGCACCTTGGCGCGCGAAGCCGCGCAGCATCTCGAGCGACGACTCGGGCGTCGGATAGCCGGCGACGAGGTAGGGAATCAGACCGGTGCGTCCGCCAGCCGCCGCGAATGCGGAGGCGATACGGCTCATTCGTGAGAGGGAGGGCCTAACGCCAGACGGAGGAGAAGTCGCCGTAGCCGGGGCGCGAATACTGGAGCGGCGACCGGATGTCCTGGTAGTGCACCTGGATCAGCATCGACTTGAACGGCTGGTACGCGAGATCGAGCCCTTCGAGGAAGGGCGAGCTCGCACCTTTCATCCCGCTTCCCGGCATGCCGAACGTATTGCCGATGCTGACGCGCAACGCGAGCGGATCACCGATCCGGTACTGAAGGCGCGTGACCTGGAGGCCCTGAGCCGGACCGCCGCCGAAGGTGGTTCCGAACGAGAACTCGCTGGAGACGGAGAGCCGGCCGAGCGCGCTCACCGGAACGCGAGGCGACGCCGCGGTCGAGGGGTCGCTGAGCTGCGCGCTCGCGGAGGACGCCCAAGTCGCGAGCGCCAGGACCAAACCTGCACGAAGTGCGTTTGGCATCGGAGCGAAGGCTAAGGGTAGACGAGGGGTGTCGTCAACGGGCTGGACGAACTCTTGACGGAGAGTCGTTACTCCGCCGGCTTCAAGACGATGCGAATCACGATCTCACCGGTCTGACCGGCGGGCGGGAAGGTGATCGGCACCACCACCGTCGACGACTGCGCGGCCGGAGCGGACGCGGTCATGACCGGCGCCGCGGCGGGCTCGCGCCGCACCGGCTCGAGCGGCCCGGGACGGGCCTCTTCGCGAGCCGGGGCCGGACGGGCCGGGGGAATCTGGTCGGGAAGATCGAGCTGGCGGCCGTACTCGAGCACCGCGGAATCCGCGCGCGACGGCGCCGTCTGCTGCGCCTCGCGCTCGATGGCTCTGCCCGGAGGCGTCGTGGGCGGCGCGGGGGCGGTGGCGCGCGGCGCCGGAGCGGGAGGCGCCGGAGCGGCGGCCGCTGCGGCCGACTCGGCGGCCCTGGCGCCGACCGTTGCCGGACCGCGGCGCAGATCCTTGGTCACCTTCTCCATCAGCAGATGGGAGATGCCACGGAAGGTCTCGAACACACCCTTGCCCTGCAGCGCGACGGCTTCGAAGAACGGCACCTTGGCGCCGGGATTCAGCTCCTGGTTCAGCTCGTCGAGCGTGTAGACGTTCGGGAGATCGCGCTTGTTGTACTGGATGACCCAGGGGATCTCGTCGAGGCTCAGCTTGTACTCGGCGAGGTTGGCGCGCAGGTTCGCGAGACTGTCCTTGTTCTCTTCCATCTTGCCGACTTCGCTGTCGGCCACGAACACGATCGCGTCAGCGCCCTTCAGCACCAGCTTGCGGGTCGCGTTGTAGAAGACCTGGCCGGGCACCGTGTAGAGCAGGAATCGGGTGCGGAAGCCCATGATCTCGCCGAGATCGAGCGGGAGCAGATCGAAGAAGAGCGTCCGGTCGGACTGCGTCTTCATGCTGACCATCTTCCCGCGGCTCGAATCGGGCACGGCCTCGTAGATGGCCTCGAGATTGGTGGTCTTTCCGCTCAGGCCGGCGCCGTAGTACACCAGCTTCGCGTTGATCTCCTTGCCCGAATAGCTGACGACGACCACGTTGTCCTCCTTGAGCGACCCCACCCTGTCACGGGGCGTGAACCCATGGAGCCCCTTGCCGCCCTTTCTCCACAGGAACCCCGAAGGCGAGCCGGAACCCTTCGGTCCGGAACGCCGGATGGGGCCGCAACACTCTTGGCAGGGCCCGATGCGGGCGGAGCTCCCTTCCGTGGTCCCTGCGCTTCGCGAGAGTTGTCGGCGGCTTCCCGGAAGACCTTGAACGGCTTTTTGCCCCTTGCGCGCGCTGGCCCCGCGCCGGGTGCGGCGACCTAGACCGTGATCTCGCGGTGGATCCAGATGCCGGCGCGCTCGCGCACGTGGGGCTGGATCCGGGCGGCTTCCTGAGGATAGTGGGCGAGGAAGATCCGCTTGAGCGCGCCGCATTCCCCGCTGGGGAAATAGCGGCACACCCGGGTGAACATGTCGTCGCGTCCCGAATAGAGGAACACCGAGATCTCGGTGACGCGATCGAACTGGTGCTCGTCGTACGCGGACTCGGGAGCTTCCTCGGCGTCCAGCCAGAGCGACGCCCGGGCGTCACGGATCTCGAAGCCGTGACGCTGAACCATCAGGAACTCCCACAACCCAAAGATCTCGAGCGGAACGAAGCGCGTGGAGTGACTTCCGGACTCACCGGGGTGATGGATCTCGCACCGCACCAGCTTCTGGCTGGCCATCGTGGACCTCCATCGAGGAGAGGCGTTGGAGCGCTCGAAGGATGCCGATGTCAGGATGGGATTCCGTTCGCGCGGGCATGCTAGCCTCGGCTCCCGACGGGGTCAACGACCGGGACTCCGAACCCCCTGCCGGGGTGGAATTTGGCTCCAGGCTCGGCTTGACAGCATTTCGAGCCAGGTCTTAGCTTGCTTGGTCACTCGCCCGCCCGGCGCACGACGGAGGAGTTGAGACCCAAGGAAAGGCATGTCCCGACTACTCTACGGCTGGTTGACCAGCCTCACCGCGACGCTTCCTTTATGGCTTGGTTACGCCCTGGCGGACCTGGGCGCCGAGATTCATTTCCGGCTCTTCCCCTCCCGCCGGCACGCCGCCCTGGCCAATCTGGCCGTGATGCTTCCGCGCTCTTCCCGCCGCGACCGCCTGCGGATCGTCCGGCGCATGATGCGCAGCTACAACCGCATGCTGTTCGAGTTCTTCCGCCTCCCTCACATGGACCGCGGCGAGCTGCTGTCGCGGGTCGAGGTGCGGGGACGCAAGCACCTCGAAGCCGCGGTCGAGCGCGGCCGCGGCGTGGTCATCTGCTGTACCCATCTGGGCAACTGGGAGCTGGCGGCGGTGGTCCTCGCCTATTGGGGCTACACGCTGCACGCGGTGGCCGGGGTCCAGCTCAATCGCTGGCTGACCGGCGCGGTGCGCGAGACCAAGAGCGAGCTGGCGATCCACACGGTGTCGCCGGAAGACGGCTTCCGCAAGCTGTTGCGCGCGCTCGAGCGCAACGAGCTGATCGCGCTCATGGTCGACGGAGACATCTACCGCCACGGCACGCCGGTCGAGTGGTTCGGCCGTGAGACGCGCTTCCCCTCCGGCCCGGGCGTGCTCGCTCAGCGCACCGGCGCGCTGGTGATCTGCGGCTACTGCGAGCGCGTGTCGCCGGGGCGCTTCCGCATCGTGATCGAGCCGGCCATCGATCCCGCCGCTTATCCGGACACCGCCGCGCTGCACAACGCGGTGGCGGCGATGGCCGAGCGCCACATCCGCGATCACCTCGATCAGTGGTGCATCTTCCGGCCGCTCTGGGAAGGAACGCCGGGGGAAGATCCCGCGACGGCCATCGACGGCCAGCGCGCACCCGCGTGAAGATCGGGATCGTCAGCCAGTCGTACTACCCGCGCTACGGCGGCGTCACCGAGCACGTGCACCACACCGCGCTCGAGCTGCGCAAGCGCGGGCATGAAGTGGTGATCATCACCAGCCACTTCCGCCGTGGCGAGGCCAACCACGCCGACGGCGTGGTCCGGATCGGCCACAACCTCCTGATCCCGTTCAACGGCGCGTTCGTCGATCTCGCGGTCGGCCTGCGGCTCGGCCATCAGCTGCGCGAGCTGATCTCGGACCGCGGCTTCGACGTGCTGCACACCCACGCGCCGCTCGTGCCCACGCTTCCATTGATGGCGATTCGCGCCGCGACGTGCCCGCAGGTCGGCACCTTCCACACCACGGCCGGCCGCAGCCGCATGCTGGAATGGGCGCGCTCCTATCTGGCCCCCACGGTGGAGAAGCTGGACGCGCGTATCGCGGTCTCGACCACCGCGCGCGACTTCGCCGCTCATTACTTCCCGGGCGAATACGAGATCATCCCCAATGGCGTCGACGTGGAGCGCTTCCGCCCCGACGTGGCTCCGTTCCCGGAGTTCCGCAAGGAAGGTGTGGTCAATCTGCTTTTCGTCGGACGGCTCGACCCGCGCAAGGGCGCGGATCGCCTGATCGCGGCGATGCCGCAGATCCTCGAGCGCACGAAGGGCCGGGTGCAGCTGCTGATCGTCGGCGATTCGTACCTGCGTCCGAAGCTCGAAGGGTCAGTCGCCGCGTCGGCGCGGGACCACGTGCGCTTCCTCGGCCACGTGCCGAGCGGCGACCTGCCGCGCTGGTACGCCACCGGAGACATCTTCGTCTCTCCCGCCTCGGGCAATGAGAGCTTCGGCATCGTGCTGATCGAGGCGATGGCGAGCGGCCGCGCCGTCGTGGCCTCCGACATTCCCGGCTACCGCTCGGTGATCACGCCGGGCGAGAACGCGGTGGCGGTGCCGCCGGGCGACGTGCCCGCCCTGGCCGAAGCGATCGCCGGTCTCGTGCTGGACTCCGATCGCCGCCGGCGCCTGGGCTGCAAGGGCCACGAGCGCGCGCAGGAGTTCTCGTGGCCGCGCGTGACGGACCGCATCGAGAGTGTCTACCGCCAGGTGGTCGAGCGCCGCCGCAGCGCCGCGTCCGCGGCCTGATTCCGGAGGCCTGATGAAGGCCACGGACGGCGACCCCACGGCCGGCGACCCGGCGAGCGCCGCGCCGCCTTCGCTCTTCCGCCAGCGCAACTTCGCCGCGCTCTGGTGGGGACAGCTGATCTCTCTGCTCGGCGAGCGGCTCACCTATCTCGCGCTGGTCGGCCTGCTGGCCCAACACACGAATCACTTCGCCGATCCCAAGTCGTCGCAGCTCCTCAGCCTCCTCGCCATCGTGATGCTGGCGCCGGTGCTGATGTTCGCGCCGTTCACCGGCGCGTGGGTGGATCGCTGGAACCTGCGTCACGTGCTCATCTGGTCCGACGCGCTCCGCGCCGGCATGGTGGCGCTGATTCCGCTCTCGTACGCGATGAGCCATCACACGCTGCCGGTGTTCGCGCTCGTGTTCGGGCTGTTCAGTTGCAACGTCTTCTTCCTTCCCGCCAAGAGCGCGATCACGCCCGAGATCGTTCCCACCCCGCAGCTGCTCGGCGCCAACGCGCTGCTCGCGGCGGCGGGGATCGCGGCCACCGCGGTGGGCGCGCTCGGCGGCGGATGGATCGTGGATCACTGGGGATGGCCGCGCGCGCTGTGGATCAACGGCGTGACGTACCTGGTGTCGGTGGTCGCGCTGGCGATCATTCTCTACCGGCCGCACCACCCGCAGGGTCCGCCGGCCAGGATCTCGCTGCGCTCCTACCTCGACGAGGTGCTGGCGGGATGGAAGGTGGTGCGATCGAACCGTGCCGTGGGTCTCGCGCTGATCGCGCTCGGCGCGGTCTGGGTGTCGGGCGGCTTTCTCCACGTGGCCGGCAACCAGCACATCCAGCGGCACGCGCTCCAGCCCGGCATGGAACGGGTGGGCGTGCTGCTCGCCGTGCTCGGCGCCGGCGCGGGACTCGGAACCTGGTGGGTCAATCGCCATCATCACCGCATCTCGGCGGGCGCCCTGCTCGGATGGGGCTTGATCCTCGCCGGCGGAAGCCTCGTGGCCTTCGCGATGTCGAACCACTTCGCGGTCTATGCCGGCGCCGCGTTCGTCACCGGCATCGGGGCCGCGCCGGCCTTCACGCTTTCGGAGACGCTGCTGCAGCAGAGCACGGAGACCCGGCAGCGCGGCCGCGTGTTCAGCGCGCGGGACTTCCTCATGCGGCTCGTGTTCCTGATCGGGGTCAGTGCCGCCGGCGCCGTGACCCGCGGTTTCGGAACTCAGGCGGCGCTGCTGGTGGCGGCGGGAGTGATCGCGGTCGCGGGATCGATCGCGGTGATCTGGGGGCGCTCGATCGAGCGCTAGTCGCGCGCCAGACCAGTGCCGAGATCCACGTCCCAGCGGGCGCGCAGCACGGCGCGGAACGAGCCCGCGTCGGCACGCGGTCCGAGCGCCTCGCGGTACTCGTCCCACGCGCGCATCAGGTCGCGTCCCAGCTCGGACCACACGCGTCCGGCGTCGCGCGCGCGCTCGAGGCGATCTCCGAGCTGATCGGCCAGCGCATCGAGGATGCGGGTGGCGACGTCTTCCGGCGCCTCGCTGAGCGCCGGCAGCCCGAGAACCTCGTCGGACTCGGCCGGCGTGAGCGGCGCTTTCGCCTCGGGCGCTTCCGCTTCCGGCCCTCGAGCGTCACGCTCCGGCGACTCCGCGGCGGACTCGACCGGCCCGACCTCCGGATCGCGCAGGACCACGAAAGCCTGCCCGCAGCGAGGGCATTTGACCCGCGCGCCCCGCGGCCCGAGCAGATGATCGGCGAGCTTGTAGCCGACCGAGCAATGGGGACAGGTGACGGTCATGGTTTCATCCCGCGAGCGCCAGCTCGAGCGCCTCGCGATAGTCGCGGAGCAGCGCGTCCTTGAGCGGCCGGTGCGCGGGGTCGAGCAACCGCGGATCGGCGGAAACGGTCTGCTTCGCCGCTTCGTGCGCGCGGGTGAGCAGCCGCTCGTCGCGCAGATCGGCGAGCTTGAGCCGCGGCACTCCGCTCTGGCGCATCCCCCACAGCTCGCCCGGGCCCCGCAGCGAGAGATCGGCTTCGGCGAGCGCGAAGCCATCCTCGGTGGCGACCAGCTCGTCGAGGCGCACCCGCGCCTCGGCCGACGCGGTCGGACCCGGCACCAGCACGCACACCGAGCGGTGCGCGCCACGTCCGATCCTTCCGCGCAGCTGGTGGAGCTGCGAAAGGCCAAACCGCTCGGCGTTCTCGATCACCATCAATGTCGCGTTGCTCACGTCCACGCCCACCTCGATCACCGTGGTGGTCACCAGCACCTGGACCCGCCCCGCCACGAAGGCATCCATCGTCCGTTGTTTTTCATCGGCCTTCAGGCGCCCGTGCAGGAGCCCAACTTGAAAGCGCGCCAGCAGCGGGTGCTGGGAGAGCCGCTCGTGCTCGGCCGCGGCCGCCCGCGCCTCGGTGGGCCCGCCGTCCTCGATCACCGGGAGCACGACGTACGCCTGGCGACCGGCAGCCAGCTCCTGGGCCATGAACTCGACCACCTGGGGAAACTTCTCCTCCCCGGCGATACGGGTCACGATCCGTCCGCGGCCGGCCGGCTTGGATCGCATCTGGCTCATGTCGAGGTCGCCGTACATCGCGAGCGCGAGCGTGCGCGGGATCGGCGTGGCGCTCAGCACGAGCACATCCGGAATGGCGCCTTTCTTCGCCAGCGTGGCGCGCTGCCGAACGCCGAAGCGGTGCTGCTCGTCGACGATCGCGAGCCCCAGCCTCGGCATCTCGACCTTGGCTTCGAGCAGCGCGTGGGTGCCGACCACGAGCAGCGGCTCTCCCGCCGCGAGTCGCGCGCCGATCGCGCGCCGCTCGGCCGGCGACGAGGCGCCGGTCAGCGCCACGACCTCGATGCCGGTCGGCCGCGCGAAGCGGGCGAGGGTGACCGCGTGCTGTCGCGCCAGGATCTCGGTCGGCGCCATGAAGGCGACCTGATGCCCGGACTCGATCCCGTGAAGTGCGGCCAGCAGCGCGACCACGGTCTTTCCGCTGCCCACGTCGCCCACCAGGAGCCGGTGCATGGGCCGAGGACGCGCGAGGTCGGCGACGATCTCCGCCAGCGCCCGCTCCTGATCGGCGGTCAGCGTGAACGGCAGCGCGGCGCGCGCCGCCTGCGCCAGCGCCCCGGAGCCCGCGGTCGAGAGGCCGCGGCCTTCCTCGGCGAACACGCGCCGGCGCATCTCCAGCACGGTCTGCAGCAGGAACAGCTCTTCGAATGCCAGCCGCTCGCGCGCGCGGTCGCGCTCGGCCTCGTCGCCGGGAAAAT
>Ga0070675_100003829_pt1 | contig 11419 bp, 5 predicted proteins | sample KBSM43metaG_FD_65343 | JGI IMG/M metagenome (GOLD analysis project Ga0070675, IMG submission 65343) | Miscanthus rhizosphere microbial communities from Kellogg Biological Station, Michigan, USA - KBS M4-3 metaG | ecosystem: Host-associated > Plants > Roots > Rhizosphere > Soil ...
GCCGTGCGCGCGACCAGCCCCGTCGCGGACAGGATCACCTGGCACGGGTCGTCGGCGACCTCCAGCGGCCCGGCCGGCGCGGACGCGGCGAGCACCTCCTTGAGGTCACCATCGACGAGAGTGGTGCGCCGCTCGGTCGCGAACTGCTTGACGACCGCCGCCAACTCGTCGGAGACGACCTTCTTCAGGACGGCGTCGTCGTCGAGGATCCGGGACAGCTCGGCGATCTCCTGGTTCAGCCGGGCCTGCTCGGCCTCCAACTCGATGCGGTCGTACTTGGTCAGGCGGCGCAGCGGCGTGTCGAGGATGTGGGTGGCCTGGATCTCCGAGAGCTTGAACTGACGCATCAGGCCGTCCTTGGCCGCCTGCACGTTCTCGCTCCCGCGGATGAGGCGGACCACCTTGTCGATGTCGAGCAGCGCGATCAGCAGACCGTCGACCAGATGCAGCCGCTCGAGGCGCTTGGTGCGCCGGTAGGTGGTCCGGCGGGTCACCACCTCGTAGCGGTGCGCCAGGAACACCTCGAGCAGCGCCTTGAGGCCGAGGGTCTGCGGCTGCCCGTCGACCAGGACGAGGTTGTTCACCCCGAAGGACTGCTCCAACGGGGTGAGCCGGTAGAGGTCCGCGAGCAGCGCCTGCGGGTTCACGCCGACCTTGCACTCGATGACGAGCCGGGTGCCGTTCTCCCTGTCGGTGAGGTCCTTGACGTCGGCGATGCCTTGCAGGCGCCGGGTTCTGGTGACCTCGTCGGTGATCTTCTCGATCACCTTCTCGGCGCCGATGCCGTAGGGCAGTTCCGTGACGACGATGGCCTGCCGGCCCCGGCTGCCCGGCAGCGGCCCGGTCTCGACCCGGCCACGCATGCGGACCACGCCACGGCCGGTCTCGTACGCGCGGCGCACCTCGTCGAGGCCGAGCAGCACACCCCCGGTCGGCAGGTCCGGGCCGGGCACGAACTCCATCAGCTTGTCCAACGTCGCGTCCGGATGCGTGATCAGCCAGCGCGCCGCCGCGACGACCTCGCCGAGGTTGTGCGGGATCATGTTCGTCGCCATGCCGACGGCGATGCCGGACGTGCCGTTGACCAACAGGTTCGGGAACGCCGCCGGCAGAACGCTGGGCTGCTCCAGCGATCCGTCGTAGTTGGGGACGAAGTCGACGGTGCCCTCGCCGAGTTCGCCGACGAGGAGCATCGCCTCGCGCGACAGCCGGGCCTCGGTGTAGCGCGCCGCGGCGGGACCGTCGTCGGGCGATCCGAAGTTGCCGTGCCCGTCGATGAGCGGCACGTTGAGGGAGAACGGCTGCGCCAACCGGACCATGGCGTCGTAGATCGCGCCGTCGCCGTGCGGGTGGTACTTACCCATGCAGTTGTGGACCACATATCCCTCGGCGACGAAGGCATGCTCATCGGTGCCGACTTGAATGTCGTATGTCGTGTCGGGATCCGCGGACTCCACCGATACGACTCGGATGAACGACGCTCCAGATAGCGCCTCGAGGTGGCCAGCCAGTGGCGAACCTACGCGACGCAAGCGACGCACCCAGCCATCTCGCTCGGCGCGCCAGAGCGGGAACGAGCGCTCGGCCAGAGCCTTTCCATTTCGATCGCGCCCATGCCGCACCCGTGAAACGCCATCCGGCGACAGCGAGGACCGGAACGGCTTGCCATCCTCGTCGCGGAGCCATCCGCCACCGAGATGGACGGCTGAAAATGCCGCGATCACCGGCGCATACGGCAGGCGGTCGTTTCCCTGCTTTCCGCCATACTGGTAGGAAATCTCGATCACCTTGCGCAGGCTCTCGTTCTTGTAGCCGATCTTGACCCAGCGCAGGAGGGCCGTCGCGAGGGTCGCCGCGTCCCGGCCTGAGATCGAGATCCCCAACAGCGTCTGGTGCCCGGAGGTGCTGACCCGCGACCAGTGGTGCCCGTGGATGCCGAGATCGCCCAGCATTGAGCAGATCTGACGCACCAACAGCGGACTGGTGCTGACGAAGACGAGTTCCCGGTGCCGCTTGCGCACGTAACCGTCACCGTCGAAGAAGCCGGCGAGGAAGGGAATCCACGCCGTGCGGTCGGCGAGCACATCGACCGGCACCGACTTGGCCCCACTGAGCGCAGTGCCGACCTCGAGCAGCCCAGCATGGCGACTGAACGTCAATACATGCTGGTCTCGATGGTTTGGCTGGCAGGCAGTCCGCTTGCCGCGCGACACGTTCAGACCCGCCGCGATTGCCCAACCGTGCGCCGCGTCGATCGGCTCGACATCGCACATGTGCAGCCTGACGCGTCCGTCGGCGGCCCTCGACCGGTCGACCGCGAACCCTTCCGCAACGATGAGACCTCGAACGTAGTCGTACGCGTCGCCTCGGTCCGCGCCCAGGTGTCCGTGACGCCCGCTGCCGTACCCGACCGTAAGACGACCGACGAGGTCTCGCGCCGGCGTCCAGCCCGCGCTCAAGTCGTCTTCGACGGTTCGGAACCGCTGACCTGGCGTGACCACCATCGTCTGACCGTTCGACCAGGTCACGCGGATGAGGTCAGAGACCGGGTTTTCGTAGACGGCGACGACCGGCGCCGGCCGGCCCTGCCCGTCGAGCACCTGGTCGCCAACCGCGAAGCTCTCGATGGGACGCAGTCCCGCCGGTGTGGAGACCAGCGTGCCGCGGACGAAGCAGTCACCGACAACGCGGGCGGACTTCACGTGGCTGCGGTCCGGGCGGTGTCCCTGCTCGATCATCGAGTAGAGGATCCGACGGTGGACGGGCTTGAGGCCGTCGCGGGCGTCGGGCAGCGCCCGCGAGTGGATGACCGAGAAGGCGTACTCCAGGTACGAGTCCTCGACCTCGGTGGTCAGCGGGTTGTCCAGCACCCGCGCCCCGGCGTTGTCGAACGCGGACAGGTCGACCGTCGACCCGGTGCCCTTGCGGCGAGCCATTTCTGCGATCCCCTCAGGCGTCGATCGTGTCCTGGTCGACCCGGCCGGCCGAGTCGATGAGCCAGTTCCGGCGCGGCTCGACCTTCTCGCCCATGAGCAGATCGAGCACCTGCTCGGCCGCCTCGGCGTCGTGGAGCGTGATGCGCCGCACCGCGCGGGTGGCCGGGTTCATCGTGGTCTCCCACAACTCGTCGGCGTCCATCTCGCCGAGTCCCTTGAACCGGGGAATGGGGGTGACGATCTGCCGGCCGGCCTTGGTCAGCCGGGCCACCGTGGCCGACATCTCCTGCTGCGTGTACGTGTAGATCGTCTCGGCGTTGCGGCCCTTGGTGCTGATCTTGTGTAGGGGCGGCATCGCCGCGTAGAGCCGGCCGGCCTCGATCAGCGGACGCATGTACTTCGCGAACAGCGTGATCAGCAGCGTGCGGATGTGCGAGCCGTCGACGTCGGCGTCGGCCATCAGCAGAACCCGCCCGTACCGCAGGGCGCCCAGGTCGAAGGTGCGGCCGGACCCGGCGCCGAGCACCTGCACGATCGCCGAGCACTCCGCGTTGTCGAGCACCTGTTGGAGGCTGGCCTTCTGGACGTTCAGGATCTTGCCGCGGATGGGCAGCAGCGCCTGGTACTCCGACGAGCGGGCCATCCGGGCGGTGCCCAGGGCGCTGTCGCCCTCGACGATGAACAACTCGCTGCGGTCGACTCCCGTCGACCGGCAGTCGACCAGCTTGGCCGGCATCGACGCGCCCTCGAGCGCGGTCTTGCGACGCGCCGCGTCCTTCTGCTGCTTCTGGGTCAGGCGCACCCGGGCGGCGTCGACGATCTTCTGCAGCACCGTGCGGGCCTCGACCCGGGTCCGCCTGTCGTCGACCCACGCCTTGAGGCGCTGTTCCACCAGGGCCTGAATGACCTTCGTGATTCCGGCCGTGGACAACTCGTCCTTGGTCTGCGACGTGAACTGCGGCTCGGGGATCCGCACGTGTACGACGGCTGTCATGCCCTCCAGCAGGTCGTCGAGGATCGGCGGATCCTCCTTGGGCTTGAGCAACCCCCGTGCGTTGCGGACCGCCTCGCCCAGGGCCCGGACGATGGCGCGCTCGAACCCCTTGCGGTGTGTGCCGCCGTGCACGTTGCGGATCGTGTTCGTGAAGCACTCGATGGTGCGCTCGTAGCCCGTGCCCCACCGCAACGCCACCTCGACCTCGGCGCGCCGCTCGACGTTCGCCCGCATGACGCCGTTCTCGTCGGCGGCGTTCTCCCGGTACGTTCCGGCGCCGTTGACCGAGACGGTGCCGCACACCGGCTTGTCGCCGGCCGGTGCCAGGAACTCCACCATGTCGGCCAGGCCGTACGGGAAGACGAACTTCTCCTCGACGACCTCGCCTGCCTCGCCGGTGGCGTCGCGCAGCACGTAGGTGACGCCGGGAACCAGGAACGCCGTGTGCCGCACCTTCGCACGGACCGCCTCGACGTCGAGGACGGCGCCGCTGTCGAAGTACCGGGAGTCGTACCAGTACCGGATCGACGTGCCGGACGACTCGCCGCGCTTCATCCGCCCGACGACCCGCAGCCCCGCCTCCGGGGTGAACGCCGCGGCCGGGCCCGGACCGGCGAACACGCCCGGCACGCCGCGCTGGAAGGTCATCTCGTGGACCTTGCCGTCGCGCTTGACGGTCACGTCGAACCGGCGGGACAACGCGTTGACGGCCGACGCGCCGACGCCGTGCAGTCCCCCGGACGTCTTGTAGCCGGAGCCACCGAACTTTCCGCCGGCATGCAGGCGGGTCAGCACCAACTCGACGCCGGACAGGCCGGACTTCGCGTGGACATCCGTCGGAATGCCACGACCGTCGTCGTCGACCTGCACCGAGCCGTCGGCGTGCAGCGTCACCTCGACCCGCGACGCGTAACCGGCGACGCCCTCGTCCGTCGCGTTGTCCAGGATCTCGTTGACGAGATGCCCCACACCCCGGCTGTCGGTCGACCCGATGTACATGCCGGGGCGCTTGCGAACCGCGTCCAGACCCTCGAGGTGGGTAAGATCATCGGCCCCGTACAGGGTCTCGGGCTGCGCCGTCACCTGGCGGTACTCCAAACTCGTGGCAGTGCCATCGCATCCTCCCCGTCGGGATGACGGGCACCCCGGCGAACGACTCCGCGAGAGCCTAGCCGCCGGGTCCGACAAATCCAGCCGACACGGCCGGGCCGTCACGTCACCCGTAGGTCCACGCCGTCCACGGTGACGACGTCTCCACGGACGAGTTGCCGTCCCCGGCGGTCCTCCGCGAGCCCGTTGACGGACACGACGCCGTCCTGGAGCAGCGACTTCACATCAGAGCCGACGTCCACCAGATCCGCGAGTTTCAGGAACTGACCCAGCCGGATCGAGTCGGTGACGATGGCGACCTCACGCATCCCGGCATCCTCCCGCACCCACCGACACGCCTGCCGGCCGGCCCGTCGCGGCCTGACAAGTGGCCGGGTCATCCGTCGCGCCGCCCGCCAGCCCGCTGCCGAAGCCGACCGAGCAGGCCGCTCACTGCGCGTCAACTGGCGGGAGCCACCGCTCGAACCAGGCGACGACGCGCCGGTAGGTCTCCTGCCAGAGCTCGGGCGTCAGGTAGTGGCCGACGCCGGGGTACTCGATGAATCGCAGGCGCTCCGGGCTCTGTGCGTACAGCGGCGTGAGCCGGTCGCGGAAGTCGCGGATGTACGTCGCAGGGACGTACTCGTCCAACTCGGCGCTGTGCGACAGGATCGGCACCGGATGGAACCGTTCCGCGTGCCGATGTGGACTGTCCGGCCACGGCAGCGTCCACTCCGGGGAGCCGACCATCGGCGCCGCCGCCCGGATGCGAGGCTCGTTCAGGGCGGCGGCGTAGCTGATCTCGCCGCCCATCGACCGGCCGGTGATGCCGAGCCGGCCTTCGTGGGCCCAGCCCCGCGCGACGAGTTCGTCGACGATCGCGGGCACCTCGGCTGCCGTCGCCCGGAGCAGCGTCAGGAATTCAGCCTCCGTCGCGTCCTCCGCCTCGGCCCAATTCTGCTCCGAGAACACCTCGTCCCAGTCGGCCAGCCGCCGCTCCCCGTGCCCGACATTGTCGACGCGGACAGCGAGAAAGCCGGCGTCGGCGAGCGCATCGGCGAGATCCCCGATCGCACGCTTGTCACCGCCGAAGCCGTGGTACACAAGCACAGTTCCGCGCCGCGCGGCGACCTCGGGGGCGTGCCGCGACGTCAGGAGGGCTGGCGCACCGGCAAGATGAGTCGTCATAGGCACCGATCGTGGGTGCCGGTCGACAGGCACGCGAGCGATTAACCGGCGCTACCGCCCCGGCAACAGGGGCGCGTCCTCCCCGACGATGGTCAGAGTCCACGGTTCGTTCACATCCAACTCGGCCTTGGGTGCGATGTCGGCGGTTCCGCGCACCACCGTCCCGTCGGGCTTCACGATCAGGACCGGCTTGCCCCTACCGGGCATCACCGACGCCAGCACCACGTCGTCGCCGACGGTGGCCCGCCACAGCCGCAGACCGATTCCCTTCGTCGCCGCCTCCGCCGCCGAAGCGGCGTTCTGCTGGCCGAGTTGGAGTGCGTTCAGCCCGCGGCAGATGTAGTCGAAGCGCGACCCCTGGCCCTTCGAGTTCAGTGCCAGCTTCTCGCCCAGCTTCTCCGGTCCGAGGATGGGCTTCTCGTACACGACCCGCGTGTTCGGCATCGGGCCGCCCTCGGGCTTGTTGGTGTAGCGGAAGGGGCCGCCCATGATGTTGCGCTGAACCTCCGGCGTGCCCGGGTCCAGGGAACCGGCGTTGTAGCCCTCCTGGGCCGACACGACGAAGCCCTTCGGTGGTCCCTTCGCCAGCAGTTGCCGGAAGAACTTGTTGGCCCCCTCGTGGCCCTGGATGATGATCTTTCCGCCGGGGCGCACCGCCTTACCGAGTTCCTCCAGGTTGGGCACGTACTTGTACGGGTTGTTGATGATGATGGCCTGCGCCGACTCGACCAGGTCCGCGGCCAGTTCCTTCTCGGCGTTGACCACCCTGTCGATCGGGAACGTCTCCTCGATGTCGGTGCGCACGATGCGCACGAATGGCTCCTCGCCGATTCCGAGGTCGGCGGGTGCGGGGCCACTGCCGATCTCGAGGACCGTCGCGCCCAGCGGGGTGGACGTCAGCGGACCTTCCGCCTTGAAGCCCCCACCGAGGGCCGCCGCGATGTCCTCCGGCGGGAGAAGCGCGCCGCCGTTCCCACCCGCCGGCTCGGCTGGCGTCAAGGCCTGCGGTCCGCCCGCTGCCGGCTCGCCCACTGCCGGCTCGCCGGGCGGCAGCGCCGGCAGGTCACCGCCTTCGCCCGGGGGCAGGGCCTTCGGCCCGGCGACGGGTTCGGCCGAGCCCGACAGCGGCAGCTCGAACTCGACGTGCATGCCGCCGGTGCCGGTGGGCGTCTGGTAACGAAGGCTCGTCCGGGTGAGGATGATCTCGCCCGGCACCGACTCGTTGGTCAGCCTGAGCATCCCCGGTGCGATCTCCTCGCTCGCCCATCCCGCCGGCGGCGGCAGCTCGGGGGCGGCCTGACCGGCCTGGCGCAGGGCGAGCGCGACCTCCGGTGCGACCGGTGCGGCGCGCAGCCAGCCGAGGAGCTTGGACAGCGCCATCCCGGCCACCGGGACCGCGGCGCCGATCACCCCTGATATCGCCGCTCCCGTGAGGATCTGACCCGGCGAGTAGGCGCCCCGGCGCCAGATTCCCTGCGTCGTCGGGTCCGCCATGTCCTCCTGCCGGGTGTAGATCGACGTGGTGGTCATGGTGCCGGCCGTCACGGCGGCGTTGGCCAGGCCGGAGTACAGCATCGTCTGGCCGAGGCCGGCCGTCGTGCCGAGGATCGGCCCGGCCAGGCCGGCCGTCACCAGGCTCAGCGCGGTGAACACCGCGAGCGACGCGAGCGCCCGGTTGGATGCCGCCTGGTCCAGTTCGTCGAACTGCTTCTTCGAGATCTTGCCGCCCCGGAACGCGACCTGTCCCTGGTGCCTGGCGTCGTAGTAGCCGCCGGTGGCCAGGTTCGCGGTGCCCCACAGCGCCTCGCCGAGCGCCCATCCCATGTAGTCGCAGACGGCGACGAACTGGCTGCCCTCGTCCCATTCCTTGCCGGCGCGCTCCTTCGCGGCGTCAATGTCCGGCCGCATCTCGGAGAGTTCGACGTCGGGCTCGATCTGGCCGTTGTGCCGGTCGGCGAATGCGCGGAACGCCTCGACGGCCGACGTGGTCAGCGCCGACAGCGCGTCCAGCGACGTCGCGAAGTCACCGACGTATTCGGGGTGCTGTTTGAGGAATTCCTGCAGCTTCCAGCCCCACGGGCTGTCGTATCCGCCTTCCGGCATCCGCTTCTCGTCGACGATGAGCGTGAGTTGCAGCAGGGAGATGTGCTGCATCACGTCGTTCGCCGCGAAGTTGTCGGGATCCGACGCCACCTCCTGCCAGTAGCGGGTCTCGTTCTCGACGATGCCGTTCGTGGCACGCAGCAGGTCGGCGGCCTCGGCCACGACGGCCACCTCGGCCGCGACGTCCCCGACCGACGCCTCCAGATCGTTGGAGCCGAGCAGGTCCAGACTCACCACGTCGAGCGAGCCGTCGGACGTGCGGATGCGCCGACCGTCGAAGGTGAACTCGAGCACGTCCTGCTGGCCGATCCCGATGATTCCGCGCTCGGGCGTGGCGAGCCACGGCGCCGGTGGCGCCTCGTCCGGTAGCAGCAGCCGCACGGCGACCTGACCGCCGAGCAGATCGCTGTTGCGCATCGTCCAGCGGGCGACGACCTCGTTGGAGATCACCGCGGCGATCGCCTTCGGGTCCTGTTCGGTTCCGGACAGCAACGGCCAGAGCAGATCCCGCAACGGCGCGAGCGCACCGGCCGGCGGCAGCGGCGGGCGGATCAGCGCCGCAACCGGCACCTCGGTGCGCGTGCGCCATCCGGCCGCGGCAGCCGAGTCGGTGCCCTGCTGATTCGTCTGGTCCGCCGCTCGGATCGTGTGCTGATCGGCCGTCGCCGCCAGTGCCGCATACGCCGGCGGGTTGGCGGCCTTGAGAACCGTGTACGGGCCCAACGGATCGGCGGAGGAGTACCAGGTCGGCCGCATCGGCATGGCACCGGCGGACGCTGCCACAGTGGCCACCGCCCGGTTCCCCGCGCCACCGGCCAGCGCCACGGCCATGGCCGGGTTCGCGGCGTCTCCCCCGAGTGCGCCCGCGACCGACCGATTCGACAACCCGTTGCCCGTCGCGTGATCAGGGTCTCCGGACGGACGCCGGACGGCCGGTTCCGACTCCGCTTCCTTCTCCTCCTGCGCCCGGCCCGAACCCATCCGGCCAGTATTGCCACGATCCCGGGTGACTTCGGCTGTGCGTCACAATCAAGATAGTCCCGCCGCGAACCATGCCTGTCCGGCTCGGTTAGCGTGGAGGGCGTGGGCGAACTGGAGAACGTTCTTGTCAAGCGCGAGAACGATACGGTCACCATCACGATGAACCGTGCGGCCCGGCGCAACGCGCTGTCCGCCGATCATCTCGCGGAACTGCTGGCGGCGTTCCGCGACGCCGGCCACTCGGACGCGTCCGGCATCGTGCTGGCCGGCGCCGGCCCGGTGTTCAGTGCGGGGCATGACTTCGCTGACGTTGCCGCCCGCGACCTTGCCGGAACTCGAGATCTGCTGCGGTTGTGCACCGACGTGATGCGGACGATCCAGTCCCTTCCCCAGGTGGTGATCGCCAGGGTGCACGGCTTGGCGACGGCGGCTGGCTGCCAACTCGTGGCGTCCTGCGACCTCGCGGTGGCCGCCCGGTCGGCCGGTTTCGCCCTGCCCGGCGGCAAGGGGGGCTGGTTCTGCCACACCCCGGCGGTGCCGGTGGCCCGAGTGATCGGGCGCAAGCGGCTGATGGAGCTCGCGCTCACCGGTGACGTCATCGACGCGGACACCGCGCTGGACTGGGGGCTGGTCAACCGCGTCGTGCCGGATGAACAACTCGACGAGGCGGTCGCCGACCTGCTGGCGCGGGCGACGCGAGGAAGCCGCGCGAGCAAGGCGCTGGGCAAGCAGACGTTGTATGCGCAGCTCGATCGTCCCGAGGCGGACGCCTACACGATCGCGCTGGAGGTGATGGCGGCCGCGTCGCAGACGCCGGCCGCCCGTGAGGGCATCGCCGCCTTCCTCGACAAGCGCAAGCCGGACTGGCCCGAATAGACCCGGGTGTCAGCCGGTTGGCGTCGGGCGCTGTTACGCCCGGTTGACGGCGACGGGGCGTGCGGCGGCCGGGCGCGCGGAGCGGACCGCGTCGGCGAGTGCCTGGACCGCGTCCTGGATCGCGGGGATCGGCAGTTGCGCGTAGCCGACCAGGAGCGTCGCAGGTCCGGCGCCGGGCGGGATCCAGAACTCGTGCATCGTGGTCAGGTCGATGCCCCGGCGCCGCGCTTGGCGCAGGATGGCCTGTTCGTCGTGCCCGTCGGGCAGTTCCACGGTGGCGTGCAGCCCGGCGGCGATGCCGCGGACGTTGGCCTCGGGCAGGACGCGGGCCAGTTCGGCCAGGAGAAGGTCGCGCCGGCGCCGGTACCGGGTGCGCATGCGGCGCAGGTGGCGGTCGAGTTCGCCACGCGACAGGAAGCCGGCGAACGCGTGCTGCTCGATCCCCGCCGTGCCGCAGTCGGCGAGGTCCTTCTCGTCGGCGACGGCGGCAAGCAGCCACGGCGGGACGACGAGCCAACCGAGCCGCAGCACCGGCGCGAGCGTCTTGCTGGCCGATCCGGCGTAGACGATCCGGCCCGGGTCGAGTCCCTGTAACGCTCCGACGGCCGCCCGGTCGTAGCGGTACTCGGCGTCGTAGTCGTCCTCGATGACCACCGCGTCGTGCCGCGCGAGCCAGGCGAGCAGCGCGCGCCGCCGCTCGCCGGCGAGCACCGCGCCGGTCGGGTGCTGGTGCGCCGGGGTGAGCACGAGCACGTCGACGTCGGCCCGGTCGAGTTCGTCGATCCGGATGCCGGCGTCGTCGACGGGGACCGGCACGATCGTGAGCCCGGCCCGCTCAGCGATCCGCCGCTGCTCCGGGTGGCTCGGGTTCTCGAACCCGATCCGCCGGGCGCCGCGGGCGACGAGCGCACGGCAGACGAGGCCCTGGGCCTGTGAGTACCCGTTCGTGACGACGACGCGGTCCGGCTCGGCGGCCACGCCGCGCACCCGACCGAGGTACTCCGACAGCGCCGTACGCAACGCCTCGACCCCGCGCGGATCGCCGTAACCCAGGTCGGCGTTGGACATCGCCTGCAGCGCGTCGCGCAGGCAGCGCAGCCACTGCTGGCGTGGGAACCCGGACACGTCAGGCGCCCGCGGGCGCAGATCGAATCGCGGCGGCGCGGCGGCGAGGTTGGTCCGGACCGGCGGCGTCGCCGGGGTCTGCGCACCCTCGGCGACGCACGGTCGAGCGCCCTGGCGCAGGGTCAGG
>Ga0070675_100003830_pt1 | contig 11418 bp, 7 predicted proteins | sample KBSM43metaG_FD_65343 | JGI IMG/M metagenome (GOLD analysis project Ga0070675, IMG submission 65343) | Miscanthus rhizosphere microbial communities from Kellogg Biological Station, Michigan, USA - KBS M4-3 metaG | ecosystem: Host-associated > Plants > Roots > Rhizosphere > Soil ...
GAGGCACCAGGCCGGTGAACTGCACGTTGATCAGGCGGAGCTCCGCGGCAACAGTCCGCAGGGCATCCAGTTCGGCTCCGTCCCCCACGATCAGCAGCCGTACGTCCGGCGCACGCGCGTGAAGAGTCGACATCGCCTCGAGTACCGTGCCAAGGCTGTGCGCCATCCCCGTCGTCCCCACGTAGCCGAGGAGCACCTCGTGGCTTGCGAGACCCAGCGTCCGGCGAGCGCTCTCGCGGTCCCCGTTCGACCAGAATTCAGGGATGATGCCGTTCGGCACGAAGTGAAGCTTGGCCTCGTCGATGCCACGCTCGGCGAGCGATCGGTGGAAGCTTCGCGTGAGACACGCGACAGCCGCGGCGTCACGATAGAGACGAAGCTCCAGGCGCTCGAGCAGCCGCATCGGCGCCGATCGACGGTTCAAGGCGCCGAGCGCGGCAATCGACTCCGGCCACAGGTCGCGCAGCTCGAACACCCATGGCAGACCCCGCAGCCTGGCGACCACCCAGGTGCCGACCGCACAGAAGAACTGCGGCGACGTCCCGATGGCCACGTCGAACGGTCCCAGCCGCCACGCCCGCCACGCTCCCGAGAGCGCGAAGGAGAGGTAATTGATCGTGCGCCTGGCGATGCCCCGGTTGGCGGCGAGGTAGGTCCACACGCGGTGCACGTGGATGCCATCGATCGATTCGTACTGATACCAGCGCCGCCGGTACCCTGCGAAGGGCCGGCCCGCCGGGTGGCTGGGAATGCAGGTCACGACGTGGACGTCATGGCCAGCCGCCACCCACTCCCGGCAATGCTCGTGGGTGCGCGTGGCGGGCGCGTTGACTTCAGGGGTGAAGTAGTGCGTCAGGAAGAGGATCCGCATGTCAGGAGGAAGCGGCTGCCGACATCAGTAGCGGCGGACCTTGAACCAGGCCTTCGCCAGGAACGCGCGGGCCCTCGAGACGGGCCGGCGCGCGTAGGCCTCGAACCGCGCCGCGCGCGCGGCAAAGGCCTCGATCCCGGTCAGCTCGTGGAGTACCCGAAGCTGCACGGCGTGAAGTCGGTGATAGTAGAGACTGGCGAGCATCGGCTCGCCGGTGGTCGGGGCCTCGTACAGGGACCACCAGCCGGTATCGAAGTCGTCCAGCCGCGCCTCGATCGTTCTGACACATGCGTCCCACAGCGCCGACGCACCCGGCCGGCGGCTCCATCGCGCGTAGTCGTGCACGCCCCAGAGCGCCCAGATGAACCCGTTCAGAATGTGGCTCGGCGGGTCGACGATGTACTCCTCGATCCAGACGTCGTCGCGCGCATCGGTCACGAGCACACCACCTCGCGACACGGGCAGCTCGAGCGACTGGAAGGCACGATGGGCCGCATCGGCGAACGTGTCGTCGCCGGTCTCGGCCGCGGCCCTGATCAGCATCGATATGCCGTTGCCCTGCGCGAGCCCTGAGTACCACGGCGCCACCAGCAACTGCCGGTACTGCCAATCGAAATGGTGGAACCACACCGGCACGCCGTGGGGGTTGGACTGCAGGTTCGTGACGAGCCAGCGGGACGCGGCGAGCCATGCCGTGCGGTCGCCGCTGTCGCCTTCACCGCACCAGCGGTTGAATCGCGCCAGACCATAGTGCGCGATGGCAATCGGGTTGTACTGCCGCCCGATGCGACCGCGATAGTCGAGCAGCGGGATGCCGCCCGCATCGAACGGCCCGGCGTAGTGCGCCTTGCCACGAAACCGCATGAAGTATTGACGCGGGTCGCGGCGACGGGCCTGGTTGAGCTCGGGCTCTTCGTGCCAGAACGACAACGGGCCCGACGACGGGCGCGCGTAGACCTGGAGGACTCGCGTCAAGTATTCGACGCGCGCCATCGCCGGCGCACGCGACGCGGAGACGGCCGGGGATGCGGATGTGTCCGTCACGGCACGCGGACCGGGCCGCCCGACTCGAGCGACCGCACGATGGCAAAGGTGGCCCGGGTCGTGTTGACGGCCGACTCGAATGACACGGGCGACCCGCTGCCCGAAGCCAGAGCGCTGACGAAGGCGGCGATTTCGGCGGCGTGTCCCTTGTCCTGCCGCGCGAGCCAGCCACCGTGCCGAACCGCCCGCCCCGCGCCGCTGACTCGGGCGCGACGGAAGTCGTCAGTCGTGCCGCAGCGCCCGCTGCCAAACAGCTCGATGCGCTCTTTGGCCGCCGCGCGATCGCCGTCGATCAGGTACGCGATAGTGGCCATCGATCCATTGGCCATCTTCAGGCTCACCATCACATCGTCTGGGCCGGTTGCCGAACGCGTGGCACACACCTCCGCTATCGGCGAGCCGGCCAGGTGCGCGCACAGATCGACGAAGTGACACACCTCACCGACGATGCGGCCGCCACCTTCCTCGGCATGTTGGATCCAGCTCTGGGGCGCAAGACGGCCCGCGTTGACGCGGTAGACGATGCTCACGGGCGCTCCGGCCATCGCCACCCGGAGCGCCTCGACCGACGGCGCGAACCGGCGGTTGAAGCCGACCATCACGAACGGGGCCTGTCCGGCCGCCCGCAGCGTGTCCACGACGTGGGCGATGCGCTCCAGTTCAGCCTCGGTGATGCACAAGGGCTTCTCGACGAACACCGCCTTGCCAGCTTCGAGCGCGTCGATGGTGAGTTGCGCGTGGCTGTCGTGCCGCGTGGCAATGACGACGGCGTCGCAGCCGCCGTCGCGCCAGATCGAATCCATCGCGGTCGAGCAGGTCTCGAACCCGAACCTGTCGGCGGCCGATCGCGCGGACACACCCGTCGCGGCGACGACCGAGGCAAGGGTCGCGCCCGCCCGTGTCAACGCGGGCAGCAGCACGCTGCGCGCGAAGGCGCCGGCGCCCACGACGCTGATCCGGGGGCGCCCCGGCAGACGCACGCGCGGACGAGACGCGACCGGTGCCGGTTCGGGCGCGGCCGCGGCGGGCGCCGTGCCGTAGTCGATCAGGATGCCGAGGGCGTCGCCCTTGTCGAGCGTGTCGTACGCCTCGGCTCCGCGCTCGATGTCGTACCGGTGCGAGACCAGCGGACGTAGGTCGACACGGCCTTCCGCGACCAGATCGAGGAACGTCCGCATGTTCTCGCGTTCGGTCCAGCGGACGTACGCGCGAGGATAGTCATGACCTCGTTCCTCGTAGTCCGGGTCATACCGTCCCGGCCCGTAGCTGCGCGACACCACCAGCGACAGCTCTTTCTGGTACAGCGTGCGGCGCGGGAGATCCAGCCCCGTCGCGCCCACGGCCACGATCCGGCCCCTGTCGCGAGCGACCTCCGCGGCCAGCACCGCCGGATCGCTGCCTCGGGCCGCCGCCGCGACGACGACGAGATCGGCACCGTGGCCGGCGCTCCATCGCGACACCACGGCCTCGGCGCCCATCGGCGCCATCGCGTCGTCGGCTCCGAGCGCACGGGCCAGGTCGCAGCGCGCGGAGTCGAGATCGACGCCGAAGACGCGGCAGCCGTGCGCGCGGAGGATCTGCGTCGCCAAGAGACCGATCACGCCGAGGCCGATGACGACGACGCGGTGGCCGATCTCCGGCGCGCCGAGCCGGACTCCGTGCAGCGCGATGGCGCCCACTGTCGTGAACGCCGCTTCGTCGAAGCCCACGTACTCCCCCGTGCGGCGCCGCGGCACGGGCACCACCAGATTGCGGGGGACGTAGTTGATCTCGGCGTGCGTGGCATAAGTCGCGCCGGCACAGGCCACTCGATCGCCGATCTCGACGTCATCGACGCCCGGCGCGACGGCGATCACGGTGCCGGCGGTCGCATACCCGGGCGCCACCGGCTGGTCGAGCCGTGCGAAAGCGACCGCCGCGGTCCGCACCAGACCGTCCCGGCGAACCTTCTCGAGCACCTGCTTCACGAGGTCCGGCCTCGAGCGGGCTTTCGCGACCAGCGACCCCTTGGCAAACTCGAGCGCCGCCCGCTCCGTGCCGGCCGAGATGAGCGACACGGCCGTCTGCACCAGCACGCCCGGACCGGCGAGCCGGGGCGGCGGAACATCCAGGACGTTTACCGCGCCCGTGCGCATCGACTGCACCAGCTGTTTCATGTCCAGCGAGGCTCCGTCTCAGACCGTCCAGGCTCCACCTCGCTGGCGGCAGCGTCTTCTGGCCCCGCTCCGCGGGGCGAGGCCGCCGGGCGCTCCTCGAGACGCGCCGCAGCCACGTCCGATACGACGAATCTCAGTTTTCCTGCCGGCGTGCGGGGCAGCGCCTCGAGACGCTCGATCTCGATCCGCAGGCTGTTGCCCAGCCAGGTCCGGGCTGTGCCGATGAGAGCCTGTTCGTCCCGCGTCGTGAAGTCCGTCGCTCCTACGAGCCGAAGCACGACGCGAGTCCGATCGGGTTGATAGATCTGGGCCTCGCGCACGTGCACCTGGTTCTTGAAGATGTGATCGAGGCGGCCCACCAGCGCCCCGCTCGGCAGCACGACGTAGTCCTCGCGCCGTCCATCGATGCCGTCGATGATCCGGCCGGGACGGCCACAGCCACACGTCTGGCCGGACACCTGGGCGACATCGCCCACGTCGTAGCGAATCAGCGGGAACGCGCGATTGGTGAGGTTGGTGCCGACGACCCGGTAGCCGGTTCCGTGCTCGACGGGCACGAATTCCATGAAGGCGAAATCCTCGTCCACGTGCAGCCGGCCGCTCGGGCACTCCGAGGCGTTGGCGGCGCCCTCTGCCATGCCGTAGTGCTGCCGGGGCCGCACGCCGAACGCGCGCTCGATCAGCTCGGCTTGCGCGGGCAGCAGGTTTTCAGCCGAGGTGGTGACCCAGCGCACGTCGTAGCCGAGCGTCACGCGTTGCTCCACCAGGTAGCTGGCGAGCAGCGCCAGCAGTGATGGGTATCCGTGGAGCCAGGCCAGGCGGCGGGTGGACAGCTCCGCGGCGTATGCCCGCCAGGTGTCGGCGCTCAGGTGCGAGCCGCTGAACAGCACCTGCCGGCCGGGCACGTTGTAGCGCCAGAACGGCACCCCTCGGCGCCCGATGGGCACGATGGGTCGTCCTCCGAAATACCCGCACCACTCATCGCGCTCGATGCCATGCCAGCGGCGGAACCGCCACCAGGTCGCCCACTGTCTCAGGACCGCTTCATTCGTCACCGGGAAGCGCAGGCCCATGCCCGTCGATCCGCTGGTCGACGCGGTCAACGCGCGTGGCACGTCCGTTCGCGCGATGCGTGCGGCGCCCGTCTGAACCGCCAGCTTGTCGAGGATCGGCAGATCGTCCGCTCGAAAGGCCTGCCCCGCGGCGGCCGGCTGAAACACGGATTGCGCGCGATAGAAGGCCGAGCCGGCGGCGGCATCCGACACGAACTCGCGGAACCCCCGGTCGCGCAGCACCGCGACGTCAGCAGCCGGCATCGTGCTCCGCGCTTCGACATCCCGCAGCACGGGGTCGAAGTCCGGGCCGAAGCGCATCCGCTGGAGCCGATAGCCTTCGGCAGAGCAGATCAGATGCTGCAGACCGACTGGCAGCGCGTTGTACATCCGTTCGAGCGTCTGGTTCACGGTCTCACCCGTCATCCCGCCGGGACGGTCGCAGCGCTGGCCACGGCTGCCCTCACGTCCGGCCAGCCGAAGTGCGGCCGAAAGCCGCCGCGCACGGCGGCCCGGACATCGCTCACTGGAATCTCCGCCCCGACGCGCTCATCGAAGCACACGAGGCGATCGAGGGGCGTGGATCCGATTGGCAACGAATGAGCGTCGAAGGCGTGACTGACGATGGGCAGGCACTCGATGTCGAATCCCATCACTCGTGCCGCCACGGCGTCGACCTCCGCCGGGTTTCCACCGGCGATGAGCACGTTCGAGAACACCGGCTCAGGATCGGTAGGCCCGTTGCCCTGGCCGCCAACGATGCCGTCGACGATGCAGAAGTAGCGCTTCGGCTGTGACGCTGTTCGCAGCGTGCCGTCGCGGTTGGCGAAGAGCAGCGCGCGATTGAGGTCGAGCGCCATGCGCCAGCAGGTGTCGTTGCCCTGCCAGTTTCCGTTGCGAATGGTCTGGCCGTCGCCGCCGAGCAGGGACTGCCGCCGGCGCGCCAGTCGGTAGAGCGGGCCGCCGATCGCCGGAGCCCGCAGCGTAGCGGCCTGCACCAGCGGCTTGATCCGCATCTCGACCCAACCGGCCCAGTCGAGGAGCGGGCGCTCGTCGCCGCCGTCTCCCGGACATCCGTCGGTGTGATGGGGCAGCCAGTTCTTGTCGCCGTTGATTCCCACCAGATTCTTGAGCGCGGCCGTGATGCCGGTCTTGCGATGCGTCTTGAGCTTCGGCAGGTTGATGAAGAGGTCGGCCCCGAGCGGTGTGCCGGCGAGCAGGTACTCGTGCCGTTCGCCGTGGTGATGCAGGTTGACGCCCTGACGGTCGTAGTCCGCTCCGTAGAAGCGGCCCTCGCCCCTGTGCCGGTACAGGCAGCTCCGCGGGCCGAGGTCGACCGCGGTGTAGCCGCGCGGATCCTCGGTGTTGGGCTCACGGCGCACGACCACGCTGTCCTGCACCATCCATCGCTCGCGCCGAAGATCGAGGATCTCCAGTTGGAGAGCGGGCCACTCGCGCCGGATGCGCGCGAGCCGCTGACCGAGAGCCCCTCGATCGAGGATCGCGTCGAAGTCGGCATAGGTGTGCGGGGCGTCGCAGACGCTGACCAGGGCGCCGCCGCCGGTCAGCGTGGCCACGGCCCTGACCACCTGTTCGACCAGGTCGGGCGACGTGATGAGCGCCTCCCACGAATCGCTCGATTCAGCGCGGTGCTGCACCCAGTTGGGTTTCACGACGACGTGGATCGGCCGGTCACGAGGCGTCGCCGCCGCGACTTCCGCTTCGAGAAGCCGTGTCGCCAGATCGAAGAGGTCGTGGCGGTCGCCGTGAACGATTCTCACCATCCGATTCAGGCTCTCGCGCAGACGAGGTGCTGGGTGCACACGTCGTCGAAAGGTTCCGGACAGATCTCACGGATGGACCTGACGACGATCGATTGGAAGCCGGCCGTTTCCAGCATGTCGCGCAGGCGCGGTTCGCTGCGCGTGAAGCAGTTGAGCCCGTACTTCAGCTTCAGTCGCCCCGCAAGCGAGGCGTCGTGTTTCCACTCCTCTTCGGTGCGCCAGCCCTCTGCGTCGAGGACGACGTGAAGAAGGAGCCTGCCGCCGGGCTTGAGCTTGCGCCGGACGGTGTCGAAGACACGCTCGAGCGCCGAATCCGTCAGGTGCTGCGCGACGGCGACCGAGTACGCCAGGTCGATGGTCGCGTCGCCGATGTTCGCCATGTCGCGTGTGTGAAGGAACGAAGCGTTGTCTGCGCTGTTGACGACCCGGGCGCATTCGAGGGCGCCCCGTGAGATGTCGACGCCGTAGACGGTTGCCACGAGGCCGGCGACGTACCGCACCAGGAATCCGGGACCACACCCGTAGTCGAGCACGACGTGATGAGCGTCCAGATACGGTGCAAGAAGCAGCTGGCCGAGCTTCTCGCGCGTTGCCCGGTTGCGTTCGAATTCGCGCTCGGTAAAGTCGGTATGCGACAGCCCCTCGTAGGCGGAGTCTCTGTAGAAGTAGTGCGGGCTCAGGCTCAGGATCGACAGGGCAAGACGCCGCCGGCTGCGCGAAGGAGCGCTGCGAAGCAGGGGAGCGATCCAGCTGGCGTCGAGGAACGACTGATCGTTCCGGCCCAGCGTGAGCGCCCTCACGGCTGTGTCAACGTAGAAGCGCGCTGAGCGGCTCTCGATCACCTGACACCTGTCTCGTGATTCCCGCTGTTCGATAGATCCCGCACAGCTGCGCTCCCGTTCTGTCGAGCGAGAACTCGCGCACGGCGCGGCCTCGGGCGGCGTGCGACATGCGACGGCGGAGCCCCGGATCGCCGGTGATGCGTACGATGGCGTCGGCGAGACCCTGCACGGAGCCCACTGGCGTCAGCAGGCCCTCGAGGCCATCAGTCACGAGTTCGGACGGTCCGACACAGGAGGTGGCAACGATTGGCAGCCCCGAGGCCATGGCCTCGACGACGACGATGCCTTGCCCTTCTTCATTGGAGCTGAGGACGAACGCCGATGCGCCGCGGTAGGTGTCGGCGAGCGCTCGACGGTCCAGCGGGCCGATGTACCGCACGCTGCTCGTCAGGTCCAGCGCCGACATGAGTTGCTGGCTCTCCCGATCCGGCGCGGCCACCCCGGCGAGTACCAGCCGGGGCAGGTCCGGGGTGCAAGTCCGCGCCGCCGCGTATGCACGCAGCAGCAGCGGCACGTTCTTTCGTGGATCGTTCAGGCGGCCGACCGTCAGCAGGTAACCGTCTTCGCGGTACGGTCCCGGCGAGAAGCGCTGCGTGTCAACCCCCGTGTGCAGGACCTCGACCGGCGTCTCGGGACTCACCAGGGCGCGGACCTCGACCCGACGGGTGCCGTTCACCGGGATGATGACGTCGGCGCGCCTGAGTGCGGCGCGTTCCACCGTTCCCACCAACGATGTCATCAGGCGCCGCCAGCCATCCAGCGCGGACGTCCGAGTCGGAGTGTCCCGACGCCGCTCATGCCTGACGAACGACGCGAAATGCACGACGACAGGGCCTCTGAACCCCCCCACGGCATAGGCCCAGGCCGGCGTTCCGCACACGACGTGAAGCACGTCGCAGTGCTCTATCAGCTTCAGGATCGCGCGCCGCCTGGCGTATCGCGCCACCTCAATCTCAGCTCCCACCGCGCCGACGTGGTCCACGGTGAACTCCTCGACGCTGTAGCGCGAGACGAGCGGTCGCCGCCACGTCCGCGGCCTGTGCAGCAGAATGCTCGAGGCGTCGGTGCGAGAGGTTGCGAGCGACACGACCTGCACAGAGGCGCCGAGCTGGCCCGTCAGGGCGCGCGCGACGAACAGCGCCTTCTCGCGCACGCCCCCCGGCTCTCGCAGGTCCGGGGCGACGATGCCTACGCGCATGGGTCGCTGTCGCCGGCGCCGGCCATCCCGGGCACGAGATCGCGACCGCGGTGGGACTCCGGTCGCCGAGCCGCGTCTTCAATCAACCGCCGCAGTGATGCGTCGCCTGCGACGCCCTCCTGCCAGACGCGACGGGCCTGCTCCCGGACGCGTCGTCGCATCGCCAGGTGCGCCTCCGCGCTCAAGTCGACGCACTCGTCAATCGCCGAGGTCCACTCCCGGTGATCCAAGGACACGTCCCAGCCGAGACCGCGGGTGATCAACTGACGCCACGGCGTGCGGTCACTCACCAGCACCGGACAACCCGCGGCCCACGCTTCGACGATGGCGTGACCAAAATTCTCGCCGAGCGTCGGCAGGATCATGACGTCGTAGGTCGACAGACGGCGCTGGAGTTCGCGGTGTGTCGCCTCGCCGGCGTACTCCACGGTGACGGTCGCGGGCAGTTGCGGCATCAGTGCGCGGCACCGCGCCCAGTACGCTGGATCCTCGAGCGGCCCGACGATGTCGAGATGAATGTCACCGTCGCAGCGGGCCAGGACCTCCAGGAGGAAATGCAGGTTCTTCGTCGGTGCGATCCGCGCGGCGAACACGGCTTTGAGGCGCCGGGGTGCCTTGGCCGGCCAGTGCTCGTCGGCGGTGGGCACCTCCGCGATGCTCTCCGGCATGCAGGTGATCGGCGAGGCGCCGATGGCGCGGACGATGTCGCGACCTTCCGCGCCCGACGAGGCCAACCAGTGGATCGAGCGCAGGCATCCCGTCCATCGCAGCAAGCGCATCGCGATCGCCTTCCGGCGTCGCTTCAGTGCGAGGGCACCTGGTGAGAACTCGCCGCGCGGTGACAGCAGCACCGGCCGCCGGATCCGTCCTATCCGGCCGAGCACGAGCACCGCGAGCGAAGCCCGCGAAAAGAAGCTGTTCAGCCAGATCACGTCGCAGGCGGTGTCGGCGACACATCGCCGCAGGAGTGCGGGCGTGAGTCGCGGCGCGTATCGCACCCGGCCGGCCGGACCGTCAGTCCAGCGGCCCGCCGCCACGTCGGGATATCTCGAGCCGTCGGCATCGTGGTCCCTGGTGACGACGGAGAAGTCCGTGTCGGAGCTGAGTCGCCGGATCGTATTGCTGATCGCCCGTACCGGGCCGCCGGCGCGGAACCCGGGCAGGTAGTAGTCGGCGACCACGAGCACGCGCGGTCTGATCATGCCCGAATCTGCTCGTGCCCAACACCCACGGCTTTCATGTGCCTGAGCAGGACGAACACGACCAGGAACACCAGCGAGCGTTGGACGAGCGTCGTGAGATACGAGGACAGCTCGGGCTCGATCTGGAGGATCGTTGGTACGAGTGCGAGATACACCAGAGCCAGGCGGGGGCTGTCGAGGAGGCGACGAACGACGGCGAGAACGACGCCCGCGATCAGCATCGCCACCGCAGTGCCGGTCCACCCGTAGAACAAATACCCTTCGCTGAAGATGGTCATGGCCGAAGAGGACGTGGTGTCCCCGCGGAGGCCGCGAAACGTCGAGCTGAACCAGACGCCCCGCGAGAGCTGGGGTTTGTCGGGCCAGATCACGCGCGGGATCAGGCCTGCCGGCAGCGTCAGGAAGCGGTCGAATCCCTCGTAGGGCACGACCGCCGGGGTGAACATCACCACCAGTCCGGTGGCGCTCGCGACTTCAGTCTGACGTCCGAAGAACTTGGCGTAGACGCCGTCGCCGCTCGACACACCATTGAGCCAGTACCTCACAGGCGCGGTCAGCGCGTCGCCAGTACCAACCGCGTCAGCAGTGCCGATGGCGCCCATCCGATCCTCGCGGATGGCGGCAATGACTGGCACGAACGTCGACACGACGAGTGCGGCGGCGGCGACCAGCGCAACGTGGCGGCCCCGCAGCCGATCGAAGGCGGCTGCCGTGGCCACGCACAATACGACGGGCAGGATCAACGGCGCGAGGAAGCCCGACGAGACACCCAACACCAGCTCGACGATCAATGTGATCCACAGCCAGAGGTGCCCGGAGCGTCGGCGCACCACGTGGGCGACGAGCAGCGCAAGCGCAAGGAACCGAAGATCCTCGACGTAGCCGATCCACTGATCCAGCGATTGCAGCGGGCCCCACGCCGCGAGATCGGCTCCGAAGGCAACACCCAAGGTCTGGACACGTACGGCACGCGCGAGCATGCCGACGGCGTAGAGCCCGAGCACGCGTTGCAGCGGCACGTGCGGCTCGGCTCCCTCGATTGCCCGGGAGTCGCGGCCGAGCGCAAGCGTCGTCACGCGATAGGACAACGACAAGACGGCGAGAGCCGCGCACGTCAGCGGCAGCCCCGCGAGGAGCACGGCCTGGCCGCCTTTCGCCAGGGTAAAGTCGTCGATCAGGTCGTCGTCGAGAAACGCGGCCAGAGCCGGCAGGTAAATCCAGACCAGGGCCCAGCCTGCGATCAGGGCGGGCGGCGATGTCCACGCCGGC
>Ga0070675_100003834_pt1 | contig 11405 bp, 10 predicted proteins | sample KBSM43metaG_FD_65343 | JGI IMG/M metagenome (GOLD analysis project Ga0070675, IMG submission 65343) | Miscanthus rhizosphere microbial communities from Kellogg Biological Station, Michigan, USA - KBS M4-3 metaG | ecosystem: Host-associated > Plants > Roots > Rhizosphere > Soil ...
GCGACCGGCTCTCCCCCTTTGCAGTATCAATGGCGAAAAAACGGAGCGGACATCCCGGGAGCCACTAACTCTTCCTACACCACTCCAGCGACGGTCGCGGCTGATAACGGCAGCCTCTTCTCTGTCGTCGTGAGCAACAGCGGCGGAAGCGTGACCAGCAACGATGCCACCTTAACCGTAAGGATAGCACCGACAATCACCGCACAGCCAGCCGATACGACGGTCAGAGTAGGTCAGAAAGCCCGCTTCAGCGTGACGGCGACAGGCACAGCGCCATTGCATTATCAGTGGACGAAGAACGGCGTGAACATTACTGGAGCGACTAAGGCATCATATATGACTCCACCTACAACAACGGAGGACAACGGTGCGCTCTTCGCCGTGACTGTAAGTAATCTCGCCGGAAGCGTGACCAGTAACAACGCGATCTTGACCGTGATGCTACTAAGTTATCCCTCACAAGTGCCGCGCACGAACACAAATTAACAACGGTATCGGTTCAATAGTTGCCTTCGATATGCTCGAAGGGTTGCGGGGCGTGCGAAACAGTTTCGCTAATTTCCGCTGCGACTCAGGCGGGAGACAAATTTGGACAAAATCAGACTTGAACTCCATGCCTTAGCGCGATTCCACAATTTCAACAGCCCACACACTCAGGCCAAATAATGGACGGGACGCAGCGAGCCGAGACTTCCAAGGGGTGATGACGGTGTCGGTGGCCGTTCGTGACGGTGCTGTCCTAGAAGCGCAGAGCTGGTCACTCGGATAGGAAGAAAGCGGGCAACGGGAATCGAACCCGCATGGCCAGCTTGGAAGGCTGGAACTTTACCATTAAGCTATGCCCGCACGATAAGTGACCTCCGAAAGCGTTCGCGAGTAAATAGTGATCCGCGAATGGTGAGTAGTCAAAATTAACCAGCCACTTTTGGGCGACGATGACGGGAGAATTTAGGAGTGTCGGCTTCCAACCCGGCAGGGTTCGGGATCTTGCTGAGGCACCAATCGGGGCGTGCAAAAGCGCCCGACAGGATGCCGAACGCAGCGTGCTGGAAGCGTACGCTACCCTTCGAACGCAGTCGCGACGAGGGTGGCGTTGTGGCCGCCAAAACCGAAGGAGTTATTCAGGGCAACTCGCACTTTCTTTTCGCGAGCGACATTTGGCGTGTAATCGAGATCGCATCCCTCTCCTGGGTTTTCGAGATTGATCGTTGGCGGGATCACAGAATCGCGGATGGCGAGCGCGCACGCGGCCATCTCGACTCCACCGGCGCCGCCTAACAAGTGGCCGGTCATCGATTTTGTGGAACTGATAGCGAGCTTGTAAGCGTAGCCCCCGAACACCTGTTTGATCGCGCGGGTCTCGCAAATGTCACCGATATCGGTGGAAGTGGCATGTGCATTGATGTAATCGACCTGATCAGGAGGTATACGGGCGTGCTCGAGGGCGAGTTGCATGGCGCGGGCTGCACCTTCGCCGTCCGGTGGCGGAGCCGTCATATGATAAGCATCGGCAGAAAGACCGTATCCTGTGATTTCGCAGTAAATCTTTGCTCCACGCGCTTTGGCGTGTTCCAGTTCCTCCACTACTAGGATCCCCGCGCCTTCGCTCATGACAAATCCGTCGCGGTCGCGATCGAACGGCCGCGATGCGCGTTCAGGTTCATCGTTGCGCATGCTAAGGGCTTTCATAGCCGAAAATCCCGCAAGGCCAATTGCCACGATCGACGCTTCCGAACCACCAGCCAGGAAAATGTCGGCATCGCCAAACTTAATCATCCGCCAGGATTCACCGATTGCATTATTTGATGTCGCGCAGGCGGTAACAATGCTCATGTTAGGTCCTCTGAGGTCGTATTCCATCGAGATAAGTCCGCTGGCCATGTTGCTGATCAACATCGGAATCGTGAACGGCGAAGTGCGTGATGGTCCTTTCGTCAAGAGGATCATCAACTGATCCTGCAGCGTTTTCAGCCCGCCGATTCCGCTGCTTACCAACACACCAAAGCGATCTCGGCGCTTCACTTTCTCTACCTCAATCCCGCTATCTTCGAGAGCCATTTTGGCCGCGGCCAACGCGAGGTGCGCAAATCGGTCCGCACGCCGGACATCCTTCGGATTTTTAAAGAATGCTTTCGGATCAAAGCCGCGTACTTCGCCACCGATTTTGCAGTCATAAGCGGCGGTATCGAATGCTTCTATCTTGTGAATACCGCTGACGCCGTTCTTTAGATTCTGCCAGAACGTCTCCACGTCGTTGCCAAGTGGCGTGATGGCGCCCAAGCCAGTGATGACAACTCTGCGATCATTGTTCACGTTGTTCATTTAGAGATTTAGCGATTTAACGATTGAGGATGTAAATCGCTAAAGAATTCTAGCTTGTTCCCATCCCGACGCTTTGCACGGTCTGGAAAAGTTTTCCTTCGGTCTTGATAGAAGGTGCGATGATAACCTCTGTTTGCTGAAATTCGGCAATATTCCGAGCGCCAACGTTACCCATGCAGGTGGTGATTGCGCCGACCAAATTTTGGCTGCCATCGTCAACTTCAGCCGGTCCGAAGAGGATTTGTTTCAGTGACCCTGTGGTACCCACTTTGATCCGTGTCCCCCGTGGGAGATTTGCATGAGGAGTGGCCATCCCCCAATGGTATCCGCAACCGGGCGCTTCCTCTGCTTTGGCAAAGGCGCTGCCGACCATCACCGCGTCTGCGCCGCATGCCAGTGCTTTGCAAACGTCGCCGCCTCTACTCATCCCGCCATCCGTAATGATCGGCACGTAACGCGACGTTTTTTTGAAGTAAGCATCGCGCGCCGCCGCGCAATCAACGGTCGCTGTCACTTGCGGGACACCGAGCCCAAGCACGCCGCGCGAAGTGCAAGCAGCTCCGGGTCCCACGCCGATCAAAACCGCAGCCGGCCCGCACTCCATGATCTCGAAGGTCACATCGTAGCCGACCGTGTTTCCGACGATGACCGGAATTCGCATCTCGCGGCAAAATTTTTCCAGATCGAGCGACTTATACTCTGACGAAATGTGCCTGACGGTGGAGACCGTGCTTTGCACGACGAAAACGTCCGCCCCTGCTTCCTGTGCGATCCTGCCGAATTCAGCCGCGCGCTGGGGGATAGAGCTAACTGCAGCCAGGGCGCCGCCGTCTTTAATCTGGCGCACGCGCGCGGCGATCAAATCTTCCTGCACGGGTTCCTGGTAAATTCTTTGCAACAACCCCGTAATGTCGGATCTATCCGCTTCGACAATTTTTTGCAGCACTTCCTGCGGATTTTTGTAACGGGTTTGGACTCCTTCGAGATTCAGAACGGCTAGCCCGCCCAGTTGGCTCATGGCGATGGCAAAATGGACGTCGACCACTCCATCCATTGCGCTGGCGAGGATAGGGATCTTGAGTGCGAGTGGCTCCGCTCCATTCCGCGACAAACGGAAGGTGATGTCCACTTCATTTGGATTAATCGTCACCCGGCCTGGGACAAGCGCGATTTCATCGAACCCATAGGTGACGCGCGCCTTGCGATTGCGGCCAATCCACATTCCCATCTTAAATTTGCTCCATTCTAAATCGTTCGTTTAAACTTCCACAGCGCGGGCATCGGGGAAGCAGTGCGTCCGTTTGGTCTTCAAATTCGAACGCGCAAATCACGCAGCGCAACCGGTGCTGTAGAGCGCGTCGTTCCCGCCGCCGGCGATTCCACTCTCCCACTATCCAGAAGAGAAAAACCGCCGCAAGAAAAAGCAGTAAATAAATCGTGACGAGGATGGCGAGGCTGACGCGAATCATGGGGTGGCGCTAGCTGCCGAGGCTGGCTGCGAGCGCGCGATGTCGCTGCCCCATTCGAGTATCGCGATCCCCCAGGCCAGAAATGAGTCGGCTTTGTCAGTGCCTGTGCTACTTGGAGGAAAACGGCAACGCGTAATATAAGAGCGCGCCTGTTCATCCAATGCGGGGTCACCGGAGGAACTAAGCGGGAAGCAATACCGAATTTCTCCGACCAGGTTCACGGCGACGCGAAAGCGAATCGTTTCGGGTGTTTCGTCGTTGGATGCCGCGAAGCTCAGCTCCGGGTAGGTCGGAATGCCAAACGCATGGAGCTCATTTGAAAACGAAACAGACGTTCTTGTCGGACCATTGGCGGGTGCGGTTTTCTGGCGAGCAAACCGTACCGCGCCAGGTGGAAGGGAACTCGGAATGCCCAAATCGACTTCCGCAGGTGGAAACCCCTTCAAAGTTGGCTCCACGGCGAGATAAGACGGCACATGCTCAACCTTCGGCAGGGCGCGGAGCCTTGCTTCGGATGGCCGATGGGTTGTGAATGCAAGCGCCGGATCTTCCGCATCGATCCAGCGGAGCAGCGTCCGTCCTTCGTCGGAAGCCGGTGTGATTAAAGTGATGCGGGCGGGCGGTGGCAGGAGCGCGACCGTTGGTGGATAAATAATTTGAAAAATGTAGAAACACAGGGCATGCGCGATCAAAGAAAGCGCCACAAAAGCTGTAATCCCTGCTTTGAGGCGCCGAGGTGAATCCCAGCTAAAGAGAAGGCGTTCGGTCGCAAGCTCAGGCATGAGGCTGTTCATCGCGGCGGACTTGCAGCCAGTGCGACGGAAGTGATACCGTGTTCAAGCGCGGCGTTTGTCACTTCGGCGACGGTTTCGTAGGGAGTGTAACGGTCGGCTTTGATGATGATCGATTGGTCCTTGCTTTTGGCGGCATCCAACAACGGCCCGAGTTGCTCCATGGTGACTCTCTGATCCTGGAAATAAATCGCCGGGACCGCGCCGCCGGTGATGCTGATGATTTGCTGGTTCGTCAGCGGTCCTAGGGTAAAACGCGAGAACGGCAGTGAAATGGAAACCCCTTGTTGCAAGATAAAATTCGAACTCAGCAACAGAAAAAAAACGAGAAGGAAAGCAACGTCCACCAGCGCTACAAGGACAAGCCATCCGAAGTCATATTCCTTCGTCCGGCTGAGCTTCATTCGTGCGAAATACTTGTCGGTTTACAGAATCGTCGGTTTAGGACTCGATACCTGCGCCGGATTGGGCCGTCTCGTCACGCGGCTGGAAACTGATGATGCCACTAACGGGTCGGCTCTCGGTTAACATGTGGACGATCTCAATCCCGGCGCGCTCCATGTCGTGCATCATGTTGCTCACACGCGAAGAGAGGTAGCTGTATGCGACAAACGTTGGCGTGGCCACCACGAGTCCGGCCGCGGTCGTCAGCAAACTCTTGTAAACGCCGCTGGAAAGTTCAGTCACCGTTGCATAACCGCCGCTGGACGCGATGGTGCCAAATGCGTCGATCATTCCGGCAACTGTGCCAAGGAACCCCAGCAGCGGCGCAAGGAAGGCGATCGTGGCCAGCACTCCCAGAAATCGCTCCAGCTTGGGTACCTCGAGCTGGGCGGCTTCCTGCACGATGTCGCGCAATTCTGCGCGGGGCGCATCGTGCTGGATGATGGCGGAATGAATTACGCGAGCCGCCGGCCCCGGTGTCCCAGCCGATTCGTGTAATGCTTCGGCGAAATTCCGGCGGCGGATAAGATTGGAAAGCCCTTTCAAGAATTCGCCGACGTGGATCGTCGCTCGATGCAGGTAGAGAAGGCGCTCGGCAAAAATGGCGATCGAAATAATGCTACAGACCAGAATAGGCCACATTAATAATCCGCCTTTTTGGATGTAATCAATCACGTCCGTTTTCTAATCTTCTTTGGTAATTGTGGCAAGCCCGGAGCTTACTAGGAGCGGGGCGTGCTCGTGAATATCAGCCTATCGTGAACTTTTCGCGCGCGATTTTGGCGAGGGCGACGGAGCGGTGACGAGAGGAGTCGTGCGGCCTAGCAATTTTCCTGACGCGTCGAAAATGGAATAGCCGGTCTGTTTGCCGTTTTCATCGTAACTGTAAACGATTTTGTGCAAGAGGGCATCGTTCTCGGCGCTTTGGGCTTCTTCCTGGAGACGACCCGCACTGTCATAAGTGTACCGGCTCTTGAACCGAAGGCGGCCGTCGGGTCCGAAAATTCGGCCGCTGGAGAAACGGCCGGCGTCATCCAACTCATAACGAATGGCCTGACGGAGTTTGCCATCCTGGCTGGTAGTTGTGGCGATAGCCTTGTGCAGCGCATCATCGAATTGATAAACGGTGCGTGAGCCATCGGCGTTCATCGACACGGTCACTCGGGCAGCGTTAATCTCGGTTTTCTCTGGAGACTGGCCAAATGCGATTTTGGCGTTGCAGACCAGAGCCGAGAAAACTATCGCGGACCCGATCTGAAAAAGCTTCATGATTTGAGGAGCTTACGTTTGAGAGGAGGTGCTGCAAATGCCGATAAAATTTTTATTGACCGCGGAGGTGCGAAGTGGTTAACAGTGGGGGCGAGTGGGGCATAATGGCTGAATTCCCACCACGATATATGGACTTGTCTTCTCCACCTGAGCGCTTCTACGCCGGAGAATTCCGCCATTCAATCGACGAGAAAAATCGAATCACAATTCCGTCCCGTTGGCGGCGCGACAAGGCCGAAGACTTCATTCTTTTGCCGGAGGCGAGTCAGCAATTTTTGCTTGTCATGTCTCCGAAAGAGTTTGCCCGGATGAGCTCGGCGGCAGAATCAACCGATAATGTTTCCGCACGCGATCGCCGGATTTTCCTCCGCCAGTTGCACTCTCGCGCGCAGCACGCGGCCGCGGATCGACAAGGACGCCTCGTTTTGCCTGACGAGCTTTGCAGAAAGGTCGGATTGAAAGGCGAGGTCGCCCTCGTCGGTGGCCGCGGACGTTTTGAAATTTGGAATTTGCAACGTTGGAAACGAGCTCATGAGGAGGAAACTCCGACGTACCAGCACGTCGCGAATGTAATTGGTTTGTAACCGGATAATTCGATTCAACGCTATGAAGACATTTCCGCTTGAGCGGCCCGTCTGGTTCGCGACTGACCCGCTGTTTATCGAAGGGGAGGCCCACGATATGAAGAACTTCGTTTATCATCGTCCTGTGCTTGAGAGGGAAGTGATGGAGCTGCTCGCGCCTAAGCCCGGTTTGCTCGTTGTCGACGGCACCTGCGGTGGCGGCGGCCACACGGAAGGACTTTTGAGGGCCGGCGCGGACGTCTTAGCCTTGGATCAGGACCCTGATGCTGTCCAGTATGTGAGCGAGCAACTGGCACACTTCGGCCGGCGCGTCGCGGTGCTACAAGCGAATTTCCGGCAAGCGAATAAAGCTCTCGATCAGCTGGGAATTAAGACCATTGGCGGTGCGCTTCTCGATCTCGGTGTCTCCTCGTGGCAGCTCGAAAATGCGAAGCGCGGTTTTAGTCTCGTGCACAACGGCCCGCTCGACATGCGCATGGATCCACGGAATCGGCTGACTGCTGCCACAATCGTGAATGAGTACAGCGCAGAGCAATTGACCCAGTTGTTCCGCGAACTGGGGGAGGAACCGGCTGCGCGGCGTATCGCTGGCTTGATCGTAAAGATGCGGAAGACAACCCAGTTCCGCGAGACTATTCAGTTGGCCCGCGCGATCGAAAAAGTTGTCGGCCGGTACGGTCGACGTCATCCGGCCACACAAGTTTTTCAAGCGCTGCGGATGGAAGTGAATGATGAACTTGGCGCCCTCGAAGAGGGGTTGCGCATTTTAACGCTGCGACTCGAATCCGGCGCGCGCATCGCCGTTATCGCTTTTCATTCTTTGGAGGACCGAATCGTGAAAAACTTTTTTCGCGACCGCAGCCGGGAATGGCTCGACCGGCCGGAGTGGCCCGAGCCACGGCGCAACCCCGATTACGACCTCAAGATAGTTACCGCGAAACCGGTGGAGCCGAGTGAAGAGGAACAACGCGCCAATCCGCGTTCGCGGAGCGCAAAGTTGCGGGTGGCCGAGAAAATTTAATGAACCGTTCCCATCGAAAAAATCGCAATGCGATAAATGCGGCCTCACTCGCCCGCTGGATCGTTATGACTGCGTTTCTCGCCCTTGCCGGTTTAAGCTACGTTTATTTGACGCTGCAACTCTATCATTTGGGTGATCGCAAAAAAGCGATTGAGAACGAGCTGGTCAGTCTGCGCACACAGAATGATGTTGCCAGCGCGCAAATCGCCGCTCTGACATCGCGCTCTGCTTTGCAGCGCCGATTAAAGGAGGGTTATCTGAAAATGATCCCGATCGCCGAGACGAACATCGTGCGGCTTACAATTCCTGCGCGTCAACCTGACGAAGACACAATTCGACCCGTGGTAAACCAGGCTGGCACCAGATGAACCGGAAGAGCCATCGCCGATGTGTGCTGGTTTGTTCCGCATTTATCGGGCTCTTCAGCGTCTTTTCGTTTCGTCTGATTTATCTGCAAATTGTCAAGCACGACGAGTACTCCGCTCTGGCCGCTGAGAAGCACGTTTACAAACAAATCATTTACGCGGAACGCGGCTCGATTCTAGACGCGAACAATGAAGTTCTCGCGCACAACATTCCTGTCGAGACGATAGTAGCTGATGCCAGCCATATCAACGATCGGGAGGCGGTCGTAGAACTTGTCAGCAGCGAACTGGGGCTTCCGGCCGGGCAGCTTGCGGAAAAGTTACGCAGCGAGCGCCGATACATCGTGATCAAGCGTGAAGTGCCCGAACCGGCCAGCCGCTCGCTGCGCGAAAAACTTCGCGCGAAAAATTTGCATGGAATTTATTTCGAACATGACTCCAGTCGCATCTACCCGAATGGGTTCATGCTCTGCCACGTAATCGGATTTACCGATTTCGAACATCATGGCATTCAAGGCGTGGAAGCCTCGATGGAGGAATACCTTCATGGACAGGACGGTTATCGCTTCATCGAGCACAATCGTGCCGGCGATGAGATCGTACCGTATAGAGGCCAGGAACACGCGCCCCGTGACGGCTGCCAGGTCCATCTCACCGTCGATCTCAGCTTACAGAACATAGTTGAGAACGAGATCGACGCCGCAATGAAGGAGTACTCCCCTCAGAAAGCCACTATTATTCTGATGCGGCCGCAGACGGGAGAAATCCTTGCGATGGCTAATCGGCCGAGTTTCGATTTAAACCTTCGCTCGGAAGCAAAGCCCGAAGAGATGAAAAATCGGGCAATCATCGACATGATGGAACCGGGTTCCACTTTCAAGATCGTGGCAGCCGCCGCGGCGCTCAACGAACGCAAGCTTCAACCTGATTCAACCGTCTTCTGTGAAAATGGCCTCTGGAATTTCAATGGTACGGCCCTTCACGATCATCGGGCCTTTTCCTATCTGAGCGTGCGCGATATTCTCATCAAATCGAGCAATATCGGCGCTGCCAAGCTCGCGCTCAACGTGGGGGAGCAAAAGTTTTACGAATACGTCCGCCGATTTGGATTCGGCGAGCGCACGGGAATCGAACTCCCGGGTGAAATCAACGGGCTCATTCGTCCTCCGCAATCGTGGAGCAAAATCTCGATCACGCGGATTCCCATGGGGCACGAAATCGGAGTCACCCCATTACAAATGACAGTGGCAATGGCGACCATTGCCAACGGCGGCAAATTGATGACGCCACGCATTGTGAAATCGATTACCAGTTCGGATGGCAAAACCGTTAGCTCACTTTCCCCGGTGATGTTGCGTCAGGTAATTTCTCCGCAAACGGCCCGAGAAATTGGTGACGCGCTCCGAGGTGTCGTGAGCGACCGCGGCACTGCCGCCGCGGCGGCCGTTCCTGGTTTTACGATTGCCGGCAAGACCGGGACCGCGCAGAAGGTCGATCCAAAGGGCGGATATGAACATGGCAAGTACGTCGTTTCTTTCGCAGGCTATTTGCCAGCCGAGCATCCTGAGTTTGTCGGTCTGGTGGTGCTCGACGATGCGCATACGAGCAAACCAGAGTTGAATTACGGCGGGCTCATTGCCGGACCGATCTTTTCACGCGTCGCCGAAAAGGCTGCCCAATATCTCGATCTTCGGCCCCAAGAACAGATTCGCAAAGCGATTCCCGTGGAACGAGTTGAAAAAGCTGTACCGGCGGAGCGAGTCCGTAAGACTGGGCCGGTCGACCGAGTCGCCTTAACCAATGACCCGCGCCCTTGAACGCCTTGCCTCGCTCCGCCGCAGCGACTCCGTCCCGCCGTACGGCGGGCGAAGGTGTTGAGACTCCATGCAGCTCGAAACTCTGGCCGCCGCGATTCCAATTCGCCAGGTCATCGGGACACTTGATCGCCCGGTGGAAAGCATCGCGTATGACTCGCGGCGAATGCAAAGGAATGGCATGTTCGTGGCATTGCGGGGTGAAAAAAACGATGGACACGAATTCATCAGCCAAGCCATCGAAAAAGGCGCATCAGTGATCGTTACGGAACGCGAGGAAAAAACTCCGCGCGCCACCTGTCTCGTTGTCGAAAATACGCGCGCTGCGCTCGCTGATCTTTCCGCAACCTTTTACGGGTATCCCGCGCGGCGACTAAAACTGGCAGCGGTGACCGGCACTAACGGAAAGACCACGACCACGTTTCTCATCAAACACATCTGCGAGAAAGCCGGTCTGCGTTGTGGATTGATTGGAACGGTACGCTACGAAATTGGCGAACGTATTTTACCGGCCATTCGCACAACACCCGAATCACTCGATTTGCAGGAACTGCTCGCGCAAATCGCCAACGCGGGTTGCCGGGCGGCGGCGATGGAAGTTTCGTCGCACGCCCTTGCCCAGGACCGCACGCGCGGCCTCGAATGGGATATTGCCGTCTTTACCAACCTCACCCAGGACCACCTAGATTTTCATGGGACGATGGAGAGCTACTTCGATTCGAAGGCGAAACTCTTCGTACAACTCGGGAGGCAGGAAAAAAAGCCGAAGCCCGTCGCAATTGTAAACATCGACGACCGCTATGGCGAACAAATGCTTAACAAGATCGACAAGCGCGTCGCGGTGGTAACTTGCGGCATGAGCGCGCGCGCGGATTTTCGCGCTTCGAACTATCGGGTGGAGTTTAGCGGCACTTCCTATCAACTCGACACCGGTGGCAAGAGCTATCTAGTCCGCGTTCCGCTGATCGGCCGCTTTAATGTGGCAAACTCAGTTGCTGCCCTGGCGGCCGCCAATGCTTTGGGAATCAGTATGCGTGACGCAGTTCTCAGTCTCAGTAAATCGCCACAAGTACCGGGCCGCTTGGAAATCGTCCCGGCGAGGCGCCAATTTCAAGTTTTCGTTGATTATGCGCACACGCCGGATGCGCTTCAGAACGTTCTCAAGACTCTGCGCGAACTGGAACCGAGTCGCTTGATTGTCGTCTTTGGCTGCGGCGGCAATCGCGACCGGCAAAAGCGTCCGTTGATGGGCGAGATCGTGGACCGGAATGCCGATTACGCGATTATCACTTCGGATAATCCGCGCAAAGAGGATCCGGACGCCAT